>Ga0265342_10000415_pt1 | contig 46757 bp, 42 predicted proteins | sample 4CB327metaG_FD_203125 | JGI IMG/M metagenome (GOLD analysis project Ga0265342, IMG submission 203125) | Rhizosphere microbial communities from Carex aquatilis grown in University of Washington, Seatle, WA, United States - 4-CB3-27 metaG | ecosystem: Host-associated > Plants > Roots >... | reverse complement strand
CGCGCGCCCCGCTCCCAACGATGAGCCTGCCGCGCAGGGCTTCACGAACACCGGCCATCCGATGCTCCGCGCGATCCCGAGCATCTCCGCCTCGGTCATTCCACGATGCACGACGGCGAACTCGACAATCGGCAGCCCGGCATCGCGCCAGAGGCGCTTTGCCGCTTCTTTGTCCATCGAGACGGCGCTGCCAAGAACGCCGGCACCCACGTAGGGAAGGTCGGCAACGTCCAGAAGTCCCTGCACGGTACCGTCTTCGCCGAAAGTGCCGTGAAGGACGGGAAAGACGCAGTCGATGGCGAGCGCGCGGCCGTCAACGAGGATGCCCCGCGAAGGCACGACCGACAGCACGCGCGCCGATGGCACGACGGGAAGAATGGCGCCCTGTCCCGACATTTCACTCGTCCGCACGGTGTCTTGCAGATGCCATCCTCCACTCTTGTCGATACCGATGGCGATCACCGTGTATCGCGAAGGGTCCAGGTTTTTCGCCACGGAAGCGGCGGAGCGAAGGGACACTTCATGCTCGCCCGATTTTCCGCCATAGAGAATGCACACAGTCATTTGTTTTGCTCCAACATCGTCTTGATTGCCGCACGCAGGCCATCCAGGGAGGCGTGCATGACCGGGGAGGCCGGGAAGAAAGGAAAGGGTACCGGTTGCGGGGGGTGACGAGGAAGACCCGCGCTCTCGTCCACCCACGCGACATCGTATGCTTTGAGGCCCGACTGAAGCAATACTTTCAACGCGGAAATCAACGCCCATGCGCCGCCTGGTGCCGCGGCCGGAGCGTCGCCGGAGATCGGTACACACAGCCGTCCGCCGCGTGAGAGCAGCGTGAGTGTGGCTTGATAGCGGGACAGCTCGGGAACCGCGGACAGCGCATCGGCAAGCCCCATGCCCGTGTCGACCAGCGCAAAGAGGCGTTGCCCCGAGGCTGCGAAACCTACCGTCATGCCTAGGGCGGCCGCGACGCCGGCCTCGATCTGTACCCACCCTTTCTGATCGGGCACGAGGGAACGGAGCACCGAGCGCGTAGACCCCGTGAGAGGGACGGGAGCGGAGAGCGTCGCCGATGCACGTGCCAGAGCCAGCGAATCGAGGGTTGCGGCGAAGATCGCCAACGGCCCGGCGGCCCCGTCAGAGGCCACGAGCTGCATTGGCAGTCCCGTGACGAGGGGATCGTTCGGCGCGAAGCCGCACGCGAGGGACTCCGCCGGGGTGACTGATTGCGAAGCATCGACGGCGACGCTCACGGTAGCCGCGGACGATACGCTTTCCGACCCGTTGTCATAAGTGAACAAGAGCATGGCAGTTGTTGACGGCGGAAGATCGAATGGCATATCCGCTCCCAACGGAATTTCGATCCTTTTTTTCTCTCCCGGAGCAAACGTATCCATGGCGATCAAGGACGGAGCCGAAGCGAGCGTCGGGAGCGACGCATGGACGCGGATCCGCGTGAGAGCCCCGGAGCCGGCGTTCCGCACGCTCAGCCTCAGGAGCAGCCGCCCTGTGCACGCGGTGCCGTTTTGCCACACGAGCGTCGCGCCTTCCGCGAGGATGTCGGATGGTCGAGAGAGCACGGCGCGGACTTCCTGTCGGCGCGCGACGACATTCGCGATGAGCTGCGCGCCGTCCGTGTCACCCGGGGCTTCGGCGGCCAGCTCCCGAATGGACTCTCCGGCCCGGAGGTACGCGCCATCCGCGCGGTCAAAAAGAAGATCGCGGGACAGCGAATCGGCGTACCCTGCATAGAGGGTCGACTTGTTCTTGAGCATTGCGATTCGTTGGAGTGCGCGATCGGCGTCGGTCCCTGCCTCCCATTGGACGAGGGGAGACGGCGGGGAGGCCGAAGTCAGCCCGGGAGCGGTCGAGAATGCCAGCAACCTCCGCGAGGGCTCATCGAGAAGCGTGAAAGAGCCGTCGGCCCTGTTGATCGCGAGGTCGAACGACGCGGGAAGCTGCTCGCTGGGATGACCGGGTATGCGCGTGAGCCGCCAATCGGGAATGCCTGTACGCTCGAACTTCCAAACCTCACCGGATCCTCCAAGGAGAAAGCTGCCGTCGTCGAACACCTCGAGTTGCTCCGGAAGTTGCATGATGGACGCGGAAAACAATGGTCTGATTGCCGAGACCTCGATCCCGTCTCGCGTGAGGATCCGGATACGGCGTTCCGTCGCATCCCATATCCAGAAGTTGCCTTCACGATCTACGGCAAGTGCCGACGCGTAGGATGCAGCTAGTGGCAGAGTCTGAAGTTCGTTCGCGGTAAGCGAATAGACCGCTATGGCGGACCCTGTCGGCGTGTTGGACAATGCGGCCAGGTGATTCTCGTCGAGCGCCCGCGCCGCCAGGGCGCCGAGCCCGGGCGCCGCGAACACCGACCTGGCACCCGATCGCGGCCGCATCTGCACGATGCTCCGCGCGTTTTCGGAAAGAAGGAGGAGGGTTTCACCGTCGGCCGCGGCCACGCCCGAGACCTGCAGCTTTTCGCGTCCGCCGCTCTGCGCGTAGATGTCACGGAGTGTCGCGGAGGTGACGGTGAATCCGGCGCCTAATGTCAGATAAGCGTGCGGAAAGCAGAGGGTGAGCTGATCATCCATCGAAGCGATCCCCAGCGGCTCCAGATCGTCGAGATTCCAGCCGGTGAGCTCTTGCAGGTCATCCGAACGAAGGGCGGCCTGCAGTACGGGAGCCGGAGCGAGGGACAGGGTGGAGAAGCCTCGTGAGGCAAAAAGGAGAAAGGCGATGTCGGCATTCACGGTCGCAACGAGGCTCGTCGGGGATCCTGAGGGCACCGTGGAGTCGATGGCGCGGGTGGCCCCGGCTCGGGTGAGGCTCGTGGACACGTGGATACACCCCGCTTGAATATCGAAGGTCACCGCCGCGCGGGTGTCCGCGCTGGAGGCCTCAGGATTGGCGTCGAAGGCGATATCGGCAAATCGACCGTAGGAATCCGCGAACGCGCGCCCCAGCCCTGCGTCAAGCGACGCAGGATCCGGCACGGCGCCCTGGGCTTGCGGGGAAACGGCAAGGGCGACATGGATCGTTTCCGCTCCGACGGCCAACGGTGCCAGCAGGAGCAGCACCACGAGAAAAGCCCTCATGGGCTGGTGAACCCGAGTACAGCGAGGGCCGCGACTGCCTCCGCCTTCTCGTCCCAGGGTTTCGGCCCCGCCGGACCGATGATGCTTCCCTCGTGCCCCTTGCCGAGGAGAAGGACGGTGTCGTTAGGGACGGCGTGGGAAAGGGCGTGACGGATGGCTTCACGTCGATCCGGAATCAGGAATAATGTTTCGCCGCGGGTCTTCCCCGAGCATCCGGCGGCGACCTGCTCGATGATACGCATGCGGTCCTCGCCGCGGGGATCTTCATCCGTGATGACCACGATGTCGCAATGATCGGCCGCCGCCTTTCCTTGCATGGGACGTTTTGCGTTGTCTCGTTCCCCCGCCGACCCGAACACCGCGATGAGGCGGCCGCTCGTGTGGGCGCGAACCCAGGGGAAAAGCTTCGCAAAGGATCCGGGGGTATGCGCATAGTCGACGATCACCGCGAATGGTTGACCTTTCGCTACGTAATCCATTCGGCCCTGTACGCCTTGGAGTTTGCCGATCGAAGAAGCGATGTCCAGCGGTGAAATCTCCAAAACGCACGCCGCGGTCAGGCATGCGGCCAGCGAGTTTTCCACCCAGAAGGGACCTGGAATGGGGATGCGCGTCTCCACGCTTTTGCCTTTATGGATCATGCGGAACGTGCTTCCCGAAAGATCGGTATCCACGAGACGGGCCGACAGATCGGCGCTCGGGCCGAATCCGTACGTCGCGACCGGTACGCGGGTACAGGAGCGGAAGTAGTCCGCGTTCGGATCGTCCGCGTTCAAGACGCCCCACCGCGGACAGCGGACGGTTTTCGTGGTGTCCGGCGACAGGGAGCGAAACAGATTGGCCTTGTCCGATCGATACTGCTCGAATGATCCATGGAACTCCAGATGCTCGTGGGTCACATTGGTGAGGACCGCAGCATCGAATGCAACGTCGCCCAGGCGATTCATGCGCGCCGAAAGCCCGTGCGACGTGGTCTCGACGACCGCGAACTCGCGGCCGGTGTCCACCATCGCGCGCATCATGCCCTGAATTTCACTCGCCTCCGGTGTCGACTGTCGGAAGGGATTCTTAACGACCTCATCGACGATCTTGAAGGACACCGTTGAAAGGAATCCGGTGGGGTGCCCCCGAAGCTCGAGCAGCTGGGTGATGAACCAGACGGTGGAGCTCTTGCCGTCGGTTCCGGTTACCCCGATCACCTTGATTGCTCGGGAGGGTTGGCCAAAGAAAGCCGCGGCCAGAGGCGACAGCGCCGTTCTCGGATTGGCCACGCGCAGGAACGTGGCGTGATCCGGAGGGTCGGAGAGCGGTTGCGACTGGAGAATAGCGACGGCGCCGCGCTGGAGGGCATCCGGCACGAAATTGTGGCCGTCGGTGTGAAGACCATCCATAGCAACGAAGAGGTAGCCCGGCTTCACCTCGCGGGAATCGTAGGCGATCCCGCGCACGGCGCGGCCGAGGTCGCCCTGTGACTCTAGGACGGGGAGGGCGGTAAGGAGATCTCTCAAGGTCATCTCGGAGGACATCGGAGAGGATGCTATACGGGCCCGGATTTGCTTTCAAGTGTCCAAATGAATATGCTCTCGGGGGGGAGACACGCTCATGTACACCGTGCGCATCGAGGAAGGATTTTCCGCGGCACATTTTCTCACCCGTTACCATGGCAAGTGCGAGCGCCTGCACGGTCACAACTACAAGGTCTTTGTCACCGCGGCGGGCCGCGAATTGGACGACGGGGGCATGCTCCTGGATTTTGGAATTCTCAAGACCCATTTGCGCAAGGTCACGACCGAGCTGGACCACACGAGCCTCAATGACCATCCCGCCTTCAGCGACGGCTGTCCGAGCGCCGAGCGCATCGCGCGCTACATCTACGATTCCCTGCACACGCAAATGCCCACCGCGTCCTTGACGCTCGTAGAAGTCTTCGAAACCGACAGGAACAGGGCGACCTATTCCCCTGATTGAGGTCCCATGGATCTCCATCACCCCTACCTCACCGAGCAGCTGATCGCCTACATCGGGAACAAGCGGTCCCTTTTGCCTTTTCTCCACGCTATCCTGCGCGATCTTCCCCGCGAGCCGTCGCGTTCGGTTTTTCTCGACCCCTTCGCGGGCTCCGGCTCCGTCTCTCGCCTTGCGCGGCTCATGGGATTCGGGGTGCGGTCCAACGATTGGGAATACTATTCGTGGGTGATCAATAGCTGCCACATCGGTGTCGGTGCTCGTGAGCTCGATTCGCTCTTTGCGGCGGCGGGCGGATTCGAGCGGATCCGCGACGATCTGAACGGGCTGCCCGCGCTTCCCGAAGATCAGGCCTATATCGCCCGCCATTATGCGCCGCGGGAGACGGCTCGGGCGGATTGGCGCACCGAAAGGCTTTTCTACACGCGCGAGAACGCTCAGGTCATCGATGCCGTGCGGTCGCGTATCGAACAGCTCTACCCCGGCGTGCCGACCGACCCTCGCGCTGCGAAAGAAAAAGCGGTCCTTCTCGCGCCGCTCTTGTACGAGGCTGCCACGCATACGAACACGTCGGGGGTCTTCAAGGCGTGCCATAGAGGCTTCGGCGGTCACGGGGGGGACGCCCTTTCACGTATTCTAGCCCCCATTCGGCTTCACACGCCGGTTCTCGTCGACACACCCGCGACGGCCACCGTTTCGTGCGCCAATGCAGTGGACTTTCTGGGCGGCGTCTCCGGCGACATCTGCTATCTCGATCCGCCGTACGCCGTGCACCAGTACGGCAGCAACTACTTCATGCTCAATTCCATCGCACGGTGGGACAAGCCTCCGGTGAGCGATGAGCGTGATCAGGACGGGAGATTCCGCTTCAAGGCGGGAATACGTTCGGATTGGACGCGAACGCGATCCGCGTTTTGTTACAAGGAATCCGCGGTGTCTTCGCTGCGCGAGGTGGCGAACGCGGCGGATTGCCGATGGCTCGTGGTGAGCTACAGTAATGAAGGGCTCGTTGGGGTCGAAGAGCTCTGCGATCTGCTTTCCGCATGCGGACAGCTGCGCGTGCTCTCCACGCCGTACATGAAATATCCTGGTGGAAAGCAAAGCCTTTCCCGCACCACGCGCAACATCGAGCTCGTTTTTGTCGTGGACCGTGATGGACCCCGGGTCCCCAAGGGTCCCGATGTCGCTTCCACCGCGGTGCAGACGGTGACGCTGTCACAACTCCTGGTAGGCTCTTTCGATCCGCGACGAATCCGCGCCTCTTTTCCCTGCGTGGAGGGGTCGATCTGCATCGAGGACGGGCAGGGGGCAATGATGCTCCTCCCCATGCGCCACTATTGGCGCTTCGCGGGGGAGCCCGATTGTGCCGCCCTCGCCGCCAACCCGAATGCGGCAGGCATGATTGGGCGACTGAAAGAATGCGCTCTTGTCGACGTGCGCGAAGAGATTGATGTGATAGCAGGATTACTCCCCGATGTGCGCGAGGACCGCGAGCGGAGCGCGCTGCTGCGCGAGGCCACGCGGCTGCTCAACAAGCTCGCGCACCGCAAGAATGCCGCGGCCTTCGCGCAGGCATTGCGCTCTCTCCTCGCGTACGAAGCGCCACCGGCGGTGGCCGGGCGTTTCACCGGCGAGCTGGAGGCGATTGCCGAGAAGGCCCGCCGAAGATCCGCCGATTCACGGGAGCGCCCGAAATGAAAATGCCCCGGCTCGGCGCCGGGGCATTTCCCTAATCAGTCTGATCGGCGTCGTTAGCGGCCGTTCTTGTTGTACAGATACTTGTAGAAATCCGAATCCGTGGTCAGTGTCTTGTTGAACTTCGGCAGAAGCGTCTGGTATTCCTGGAGCGCCATCCAATAGTCGGCAAACTCCGGATCCTGACTGTAGGCCTTGTTGCGGATAGCCAGGGCCTCGGCATCCGCTTTGGCCTTGATCTCTTTTGCTTTCCGCTCCGCGTCCGATTGGATCTGGAGGAGCTCGCGCGTGGTCTGCCCCATCCACTTCGCCTTTTCTCCCTCTCCGTCCGAGCGGAATGCCTGGGCGATCTGGCTTCGTTCCTTGATCATGCGATCGTACACGCTCTGCGTCAGATCGTCGGAGTACTTGATCTGGCGGATGAGGACGTCGATGAGCTCCATACCGTACTGCGGCATGATGACCCGCGCCTCGTCACGCATCTGGAGGGACAGCGCGCGGCGCCCGGTCTGGATCGCCTCGTACTGGATCTCGGCGAGGGTTGAGATGTTGCTGAGGGCCGCCGAGCTTTCCGCGGATCCCGCGACGCTCGCGAGCACGTTCTCGCGTTTGATCTGGCTGATGACGTTCGAATCCCGCACCGCTTCGCGCAACGGGTTCTTTGAGATGATCTTCCGCACCTCGGAATCGATCACGTCGTCCAGCCGTCCCTGTGCCTGGCCCATGGACCCGACCGATTCGTAGAATTTCTTCGGATCGGAAATCCGCCATCGCGCCGTGGTGTCCACCCAGATGAACTGGTTCTCCGACGTCGGGATGCGCTGGGCATCCCCGTCCCATGATTGCACCTTTTTGGAGAACTTCACCACGTTCTCCACGAATGGCACCTTGTATTTCAGACCCGCGTCCGTGTCGACCCGTACGATCTTTCCGAACTGCACAATGACGGCCTGTTCGCCTTCCGTGAGAACATAGTAAGGGCCCAAGAGCGAGACGATCAGGAGGACCACCCCGACGATGACGATGATGATGATTGTCTTCTTCATTGCGTGGCTCCGTTCGTGTCGGTGCTGGTCGCGGGGGCGGGCGCGGGGGTCGTCGTTGTCGTCGTTGTCGTCGTGCTGCCCGTCGGCGCCGCGGGCGCCGCCGCCGCGGAGGCGCTTGTGTTCGCTCCGCCACCGACGCTCTTGAGCGGCAGGAAGTTCTTGAGATTCTTATCGATCAGGTCGGTTCCATCGGCGGTGCCGAAGACCTGGTCGTACATTTCATAATACAGACGCGTGCGTACCACGCTCGGTGCCTGGCGATATTCGCCGAGCACGGCAAGGAAGCGGGAAACATCGCCCCGTGCCTGGTTCACGCGCTGGGTAGAGTACCCCTGCGCCTCCTGGATGGTCTGATCTGCCTGGCCGCTGGCCTTGGGGATGACCTGGTTATAGGCCTCTTTGCCCTCGTTGATGAGTCGGCTGCGATCCTGGATGGCTTTGTTCACGTCCTCGAAGGCGTCCTGCACGGAGCCCTTGGGCGGGACGATGTTCTGGAGCTTCACCGTCGTGACGCGGACGCCCAGACCGTAGCTCTTGTACAGATCGTTCATGAGCTGTGCGCCTTGCACCTCGATGTTCGCTCGCTCGGCTCCGATGACGTCGAATATCGTGCGGTCACCGACGAGCATGTTGATGACGGACTGGGAGATGTCGCGGATGGTCTTTTCCTGGTTGTCGACGTCAAAGAGCCACATGCGGGCGTCGGTGATCTGGTACTGGATGATCCATTCGACGTCGATGATGTTGAGATCTCCGGTCAGCATGATGGATTCCGATGAGAAATCCTGATTCGAGTAGGTGGACACGATGCCCGGATTCACCGTGCGAAAGCCGAACTCCTCCTTCAGGATTCGTTGCGTCGGCACGTTGTAGTTCTTTTCCACTCCGAAAGGAATTTTGAAGTGAAGACCGGGACCCACCATGCGGGAGAATTTGCCGAAGTTGAGAACGACCGCCTCTTCCTTCTGGTCAACCACGAAAAAGCTCGAGAACAAGAGGATGAGGGCGATGACCACGCCGATGGCGATAAGGAGCGTCGCCGGGGTGATCTTGCGGAACGCGTTCCGCGGGGTGACGTTTGTCATGGGGCCTCCTTCCCAGGATTCTACGGACCCTGTACGGCGTCGTCAAGCAAGCATGCCTCCTCCCCGCCGCATATACCGCGTCGCCTTGACGCCTCCCGGCGCCTCGGATACATTGCACAGTCATATGGAACGACGCCTCATCACCTCAGCCCTTCCCTACGTGAACAATATTCCTCACCTCGGGAATCTCATTCAGGTGCTCTCCGCCGATGTTTTCGCGCGCTATTGCCGCCTTGCCGGCTACGAGACGCTGTACGTTTGCGGCACCGATGAATACGGAACCGCCACGGAGACAAAAGCGCTGGAAGAGGGCATCACGCCCCGGGAGCTCTGTGATCGTTATCACGCGCTCCATCGGGACATCTACGCCTGGTTCAATATCTCATTCGACAAGTTCGGCCGCACCTCCGTGCCCGTCCACACCGAGATAACGCAGCACATATTCACGAAGTTGTACGAGAACGGTTACATCACGGAACGCGTCATGAGCCAACCCTACTGCGAAAAGGACGAGCGGTTTCTCGCTGACCGTTATGTACTGGGTACGTGCCCGTACTGCGGGTACACGGACGCGCGAGGCGATCAGTGCGAGCAGTGCGGCAAGCTGCTGGATCCCACGGAGCTGATAAAGCCGCGCTGCAGCGTCTGCTCCTCCACACCCGTGATCCGTGAGACGCAGCACCTCTTCATCGATCTGGCGGCCATACAGCCCAAGCTCAAAGCGTGGATCGAGGAGACGGCGGAGAAGGGCGCGTGGTCGCGCAATGCCGTCCAGATGACGTATGCGTGGATGCGCGACGGCTTGAAGGAACGATGCATCACGCGCGATCTGAAATGGGGCATACCCGTTCCCTTGGACGGATACCGCAACAAGGTTTTCTATGTTTGGTTCGACGCGCCTATCGGCTACGTTTCCATCACGGCGGAGCACACGAAGGATTGGAAGAGCTGGTGGTATTCGCCCCAGGACGTGAAGCTTTTCCAATTCATCGGCAAGGACAATATCCCCTTCCATACCGTCATCTTCCCGTCGAGCCAGCTCGGCACGGGCGAGGCCTGGACGACTCTGTATCACATGTCCTCCACGGAGTACCTGAATTACGAGGGGGGAAAGTTCTCCAAGAGCAAGGGGATCGGGGTCTTCGGCTCTGACGCCAAAGACACGGGCATACCCGCCGATGTTTGGCGTTTCTATGTTTACTATAATCGCCCCGAGAAGTCGGATGCGCTCTTCACCTGGAAAGATTTCCAGGAAAAGGTGAACGCGGAGCTCATCAACAATCTGGGAAATCTGGTGAATCGGACCCTGCAATTCGTGAGCAGGTTCTATGCCGGTCGGATTCCCGAAGGAGCGCCCGACGAAGCGTTCTGGACCGAGGTGCGCGCGGCGGAAGCGGAGATCAAGGGGCTTCTGGAAAAAGCGGAGTTGCGGGAGGCATTTCACAAGATTTTCGCCCTCTCATCGGTGGGGAACAAGAAATTCCAGGACGGGGAGCCTTGGAAGGGAGTCAAGGAAAAACCCGAGGCCACCGCCGCGCTGATTCGCACTCTCACCTACCTCGTGCGGGATCTCGCCGTTCTGGTGAGCCCGTACATACCCGCGACATCCCTGAAGATCGGAAAGACCCTCGGCATCGCGGACCTGAAGTGGTCGGATCTGGCGACCTTCGAAGGAATCGGGGTCGTGGAGAAGCCCGAGCTCTTGTTCACGCGTCTGGAGGACAAGGAGATCGAAGCCCTGCGACTTCGCTTCTCGGGCACACAAAAGGAGCGTCAGGACGCCGCCACTGCACAGGCCGCCAGCGAATCTCCTGCCCAGATCGCCGAACGCTTCCGCCAGTCCGTGGATCTGCGCGCGGCGAAGATCGTCGAGATCAAACGTCATCCCGACGCGGAGAAGCTGTATATCGAAACCGTGGATCTCGGCGTGGAAAAACGGACGATTGTCTCCGGCCTCGTTCCTCACTACAAGGAAGAGGAGCTTCTGGGTCATACCGTGGTTCTCGTCGCCAATCTGAAACCTGCTCTTTTGCGCGGTGTGGAGAGCCAGGGCATGCTTCTGGCGGGGCAGCAGGACAAGACCGTCGACGTCCTGTTCGTCGATCATGCCGCGCCCGGAGATCGTGTCACCCTCGGGGAAGCCACGGCAGCGGCACCGGGCGCTCAGATCGACGTCGACACGTTTTTCACCATGCCCATCGCCGTCGAGGATGGAAAGGTCGTCGTTGGCGGCGCGGCGCTCGTGTGCGGCGGGAAGCCGGTTGTCGCCAGCCGGATCTCGAAGGGCAGGGTGAAGTAATCGAGGTTTCCGTTCAACCTTCGGCGCTCACCGCTTTGGACGGGAGCGACGAGCTGCTCCAGTCAGGCTTTTGGGGCCGATTCAAGCAGGAGCAGGGTTGGCGGCCCGCGGCGTTCCTCGTGACAGTGGAGAAGGACGGCTCCTCGGCGAACATTACCCTGCTCGTACTCACGCGGCGCCTGGCGCGCTTTTTCACGATAGCGTATGTCCCATTCGGTCCGTGCTGGGATCCGCAGTCGGGTCGCGGCGATTTTCTCTCCCTGATCGCGCGCAGGCTGAGGCGTGCGCTCCCCCGGGGAACGCTCTTCCTTCGCTTCGATCTCCCCTGGCTGAAGGAGGGGGAAGAGCCGAGCTCGCGTCGGCGACCGCGGATTTCGAAAGCGGCAAGCGACATGCAGCCGGCGAGCACCGTCATCGTCGATATCGCTCCTCCCTTGGAAGAAATATTGAAGAGCATGAAGAACAAGACCCGCTACAATATCGGCCTGGCGGAACGGAAAGGTGTCGTCGTTCGGATCGGCACCGATGAGGACCTGGATCAGTGGTATGCGCTGTATGAGGAAACGAGCCGTCGCGACAGGATCGGAATCCACTCGTTGAGCTATTATAGAGGGCTTTTTCGGACTGCGCGCGAGAATCCCGGCTCATCACCGGCTCTCCGCCTTCTCATCGCGGAGCACCAGGGTGACCTGCTGGCGGGCAATATCGTCGCATTCTGGAAAGAGCGCGCCATCTATCTCTACGGAGCCTCTTCCGGCCTGAAACGGAATCTCATGCCCACCTACGCGCTCCAATGGGAGGCGATCCGATTGGCCAAGGAAGCAGGCTGTCTCGGATATGATCTCTACGGCGTGCCCCCCCGTCCCGATCCCGGACACCCGATGTTCGGCCTGTATCAGTTCAAGACGGGTTTTTCGGAGAACGTGATCGAGCGATGGGGCACTTGGGACGCTCCCTATCACCCCATTCTCTGTGCGGGCTACGACGGAGCTGAAGGCCTCCGTATGTTCTATTTTCGCGTGCTGAGGAAGCGCCGCCGCGCACAGACACGCGGAAATGACTCGTAAGTCCCGGTAGGTCATTCTTCAGAAGTTCTTCACAATCATTGGCTACATTCTAGACGACAAAGGAGACACGTTCATGGAATCAAAGACGATGACCCTCAACGTCGAGGGAATGTCCTGCGAGCATTGCGTCCACGCGGTGAAGACCTCGGTTTCGGCCGTAGCGGGGGTGAACAGCGTCGATGTCAGTCTGGAGAAGAAGCTCGTTACGGTGGCCTTCGACCCGTCAATGGCCGGGCTTCCCGCCATCAAGACGGCGATTGAAGAGGAAGGCTATACGGTCGTATAGCCCGTTATCCCGCCAGATTCATGAAACGGCGCAGAAGCGACGCGCTGGCCGGGGTCTCGCGAACACCGGCAAGAAGGGCATCCACGTCCGTTCCATTCTTCGTGAACGCTTCACGAAAATGCTCCAGATAGCCGCGCATGACATCAGCGTCGAATTCGGGATGGAACTGCACCCCCCAGGTCGTGGAATCGAATCGCGCGGCATGATAGCTCTCACGCGCGCTACCGGCCAGAATGACGGCCGTGGCGGGCATCCGCAGCACCGATTGCATATGTCCGGTATGGGCAAGGATCCGCTCGGGAAGCGCCTTGAGGAGCCGATCCGTTCTTGCCGCTGTGCGGAGTGTGATGTCGACGGTGCCGTATTCGGGCCCGCGTGGGTTGTCGTTCACGTCCCCACCGCGGGAGTAGGCGAGGAGCTGGTGACCGTAACAGATTCCGAGCGTGGGAATCCCCTGCCCGCTTGCGCGCACGAGCCAATCCGCGGTGCGCTCGCTCCAATCCAAATGATCGCTCACCATGCTGTGCGACCCGGTGATGATGATGCGGCCGTGTGCTCCCACGTCCGGCAGTGTCTGGCCCCGTGTCACGTCCACCACCGAAACCGTGGACGGATCAACCCCCAGACCCGACTTCACCCAATCTTCGAAATCGCCACGTCGGGCGGCAAGGGATGAAAGGGTGGATCCTGCCTTGATGAGCAGGGTCATTTCATGGGTTACGGGCATCTGCGGTACGCCACTCCTGGAGCGCAGGATAGTGAAGCGATCCGGCCGCGTCAACGCACCGAAAGAAGTGCCCGCGTGATGTCTTCCACCAGGTCCTCGGGATCTTCTATGCCAACGGACAAGCGGATCAGGCTCTCGGAAATGCCGATTCGCTCGCGGTCCGCGATCGGAATCGCTGCATGCGTCATTGTCGACGGGTGACAGGCCAGCGATTCCACGCCTCCGAGGCTCTCGGCGAACGTGAAAATGCTGAGGGACTGGACGAATCGCTCAACGCTCGGTCTCCCGCCTTTCAGCGTAAAGGACAGCATTCCGGGAAATCCCCGCATCTGCGCGACAGCCACCGCGTGCCCGGGATGATCCTTCAACCCCGGGAAATAGACCTTTTGCACCGCCTGCGCTTTGAGAAGCTCACCGGCAACGGCAAACGCGTTCGACTGGTGGCGCTCCATGCGCACCGCGAGCGTCTTGAGGCCGCGCTGAGTGAGAAAGCAGTCGAACGGCGATGGCACCCCGCCGGCGGCGTTCTGATAGAATTTGCAGCTGTCGTACAAATCGCGGCGATTCGTCACGAGAGCGCCGCCAATGACGTCGCTGTGCCCGCTGATGTACTTCGTCGTGCTGTGCACGACGATGTCGGCACCCAGATCGAGCGGGGTCTGAAAGTAGGGGCTGGCGAATGTGTTGTCCACCACGAAAAGGACTTCACGACCCTTTATGCGCGCGATACCGGCGATATCGATGATGTTCAGGAGTGGATTCGTTGGACTTTCCACCCAGATGAGCCGGGTCCTGTCCGTGATGGCTGCTTGAAAACCTTCCTGCGTATGGGCGTTCAGGAATCGTGCCGTGATGCCGTACTTCTCGTAAACCTTGCTCAGGAGCCGCCAGGTGCCGCCGTACACGTCAGTGGTGGCGAGCACCTCGTCGCCGGGCCGAAGCAGGTTGAACACCGCCGCGGTCGCCGCGGAGCCGGAAGCGAAGCACAGCCCGAAGGCCCCGTTTTCCGCCGCGGCAAGACTCTTTTCCAAGGAAATGCGGCTCGGGTTTCCCGTTCGTCCGTACTCCCATCCCCCGCGCGGCTTGTCCACACCGTCCTGCTGGAATGTCGCGGTGAGGGTGATGGGCACGGTCACCGAGCCGGTGACGGGATCCGGTGCCTGGCCCTCATGGATATAGCGTGTTGCCGGTTTCATGCGCTCCTCCGAGTGTAGTAGTCGATGAGATCGATGCGGGTGATCACGGACCGTGGCGTGCCGTTGTCGACGACGATCAGGGCGTTGGATCCGGACAGAAGCAATCGATACGCCTCCCCGATGTCCGCCCCCATGTCGAGGATCGGAAAGGGCTTTCCCATGACCACACCGACCCGCTGATTCGCGGGGTTCACTCCGTCGAAAACCAGCGCGAGGAGGGTCGATTCCTGGAGGCTTCCCACGGAGGCCGATCCATCGATGACGGGAATCTGCGAGATATTGAATCGGTGGAAGAGCTCGATGGCCTTCTGGAGCGTGTCTTCCGGGGTGACGGAGATGATCGCGGGAAGCTCCTTCTTGCCGCCGAGCACCGTTCGAACCGTTGTCCGTTCCTTGACGGAGGCCTCCCAGAACCCGTTTTCCTGCATCCAGCGATCCGAGAATATTTTCGTGAGATAGTTGCGTCCCGTGTCCGGCAAAAGCACTACGATTGTCTTGTGCTCCGTGAGCCGTTGCGCGTATTTCAAGGCCGCGGTGAGCGCCGTGCCAGCCGAGCCTCCAACGAGCAAGGCTTCCTCGCGTGCCAGTCGTCGCGCCGCGTTGAACGAATCCCGATCGCTCACACGGATCATCTCATCCACCGCCTGGCGGTTGAATGTCTTCGGGATGAAGTCTTCTCCGATTCCCTCCACCTTGAAGGGATGAGGGGTATCGCCGGAAAGGATGGAGCCCTCGGGATCCGCGCCTACCACGACGATGCGGGGATTCTTTTCTTTCAGGTAGCGGGACGTGCCGGAAATGGTTCCACCGGTGCCCATGCCCGCGACGAACACGTCCACTGTGCCGCCCGAGTCTTCCCATATCTCCGGGCCCGTCGAGAGATAATGGACGAGGGGATTATTGGGATTGGCGAATTGGTTCGGTCGATAGGCGCCGGGGATCTCCCGCGCGAGACGATCCGCCACTCCGTTATAGCTTTCCGGCGAGTCCGGCGCGACAGCAGTAGGTGTGATGACGACCTCGGCGCCGTACGCGCGCAGCAGGCTGATCTTGTCCTCGCTCATCTTGTCCGGCAGGACGAAGATGCAGCGGTAGCCCCGCGTCGCGGCCACCAAGGCCAGACCCACGCCGGTGTTTCCTGCTGTGGCCTCCACGATAGTCCCGCCGGGCTTCAACAGCCCTTCACGTTCCGCCTCATCTATCATGCGAACCGCTACTCTGTCTTTGACGCTTCCGCCGGGATTCATGTACTCGACTTTGGCAAGGAGAGTCGCCTTCAGTCCCTTTCCCATGTTGTTCAAGCGAATCAGCGGCGTGTGGCCGATTGTCTCCAGGACATTTGCCTTGATTCCAGCCATTATTTCTCCTTCATGCCCCATGACCCACTCTGCCAATCCCTCGTGAGTCAACCGTGTTGGTAGTAATTTAGTACATGCGAACATCCCTATCAATCACTACTTTTTCTATAGTAATTGTAATAAATTGTTCTTGACACTCTTTTTCGATATCGGTAGAATCATGACTATTACTATCTTATTGGTAGTGATTAACTTCTTCCGAGAGGAGACGGGGAATGAGTGATGCGAAGAAACTGAGGTTCGAAACTCTGGCCCTTCATGGGGGCCAGGTCATTGACGAGACGACGTCGCGCGGCGTGCCCATTTATCGCACGACCTCGTACGTGTTTCCCTCCACGGAAAGGGCGGCAAACCTGTTCGCTCTCAAGGAGCTGGGAAACATATATACGCGGTTGGGAGGCCCCACGCAGGACGTCCTGGAACAGCGCGTGACGCTTCTGGAGGGTGGCGCGGCCTCGGTGGCTGCGGCGTCGGGAACGGCAGCGATCTTCAACGCGATCATCACCATTGCGCAGGCCGGTGACGAGATCGTCTCCGCCAACAATCTCTACGGCGGGACCTACACCATGTTCGATGCCATCCTGCCCCAGTTCGGCATCACGACAAAGTTCGTGAAGCACGACGACCTCAAGGGGTTCGAGAAGGCCATCACGCCCAAGACCCGTATCATATTCGCGGAGACCATCGGCAATCCCGTGCTGGACTTCACCGACATCGGGGAGCTCGCGAAGCTCGCCCACAAACATGGCCTTCCCCTCGTCGTGGACGCGACATTCACCACACCCTATCTGTTCCGCGCGATAGAGCACGGGGCGGACGTCGTAGTGAACTCCCTCACGAAGTGGCTCGGCGGACACGGTACGGCCATCGGCGGCATCATCACCGACGCCGGCACCTTCGACTGGAAGGATAAGAAGTTCAAGCTCTTCAACGATCCCGATCCCAATTACCACGGCTTGAAGTGGGCGCACGATCTGCCCGCAGCCCTCGCCCCTATAGCATTCGCCTTGCGCGTCCGAACCGTCCCCCTGCGGAATCTCGGTGCATGCTTGTCCCCCGACAACGCGTGGATCTTCCTTCAGGGTATCGAGACCCTGCCGCTGCGCGTGGAGAAGCATTCCGTCAACGCGCTGATCATTGCCCAGTGGCTTTCCAAGCATCCGAAAGTGGCCTGGGTCCGCTACCCGGGACTTCCCGGCGACCCGACATACTCGGTTGCCAGCAAGTACCTGAAAAAGGGATTCGGCGGCATGGTCGTTTTCGGCCCGAAGGGCGGAAAGGCCGCGGGAGAAAAATTCATCAACAGCCTCAAGCTGATCTCGGATTTGGCCAACGTAGGGGACGCCAAGAGCCTCGCCCTGCACCCGGCCAGCACGTCGCATTCCCAGCTCACCGAGGAGCAGCAGCGCGAAGGCGGCCTCACCCCTGAGCTGGTGCGGCTCTCGATCGGACTCGAGCACATCGATGACATCAAGGACGACATCGACCAGGCATTACAACAAATCTGAGGAGTGGAAGGTCATGAATATCAAATCGAATATCCTGGAGCTGATCGGCAACACGCCCCTGGTGCGTCTCAACAAGATCACTGATGGCGCAAAGGGAATCGTGGTGGCGAAGCTGGAGTCGCGAAATCCCTTGTCGAGCGTCAAGGACAGGATCGCGCTTGCCATGGTGGAAGACGCCGAGAAACGCGGGCTGCTGAAGCCCGGCAGCGTGATTGTCGAGCCTACCAGCGGCAATACCGGCATCGGGCTGGCGTATGTATCCGCAGTCAAGGGATATCGGTGCATCATCATCATGCCCGAGAGCTTCAGCGTCGAGCGGCGCAAGCTCCTGAAGGTGCTGGGGGCGGAGCTGGTGCTCACCCCGGCGCCCCAGGGCATGAAGGGCGCGGTGGAAAAGGCGAAGGAGATCCTGGACAGCACCCCCAACTCCTTCATGCCGCAACAGTTCGAGAACCCGGCAAACCCCGAGGCGCACCGCAAGACCACCGCCGAGGAAATCTGGAAGGATACCGACGGGAAAATCGACTTCTTCGTCGGCGGCATAGGAACCGGCGGGACGATCACCGGGGTCGGCGAATTCTTGAAGAAGCGCAAGCCCGAGGTGAAGATCATTGCCGTGGAACCGACAAAATCCCCCCTGTTCTCGGGCGGAGGACCCCACAATCCGCATAAGATCCAGGGAATAAGCCCCGGCTTCATTCCCGGTGTGCTGCGCCGCGAGCTCATAGACGAAGTGCTCTTGATCGAGGAGGAGGCCGCCGGAGTCACCGCGCGGCGTCTGGCGAAAGAGGAAGGGATTCTCGTCGGGATATCCTCGGGCGCCGCCGCGTGGGCCGCCGTGCAGATCGCCAAGCGCCCCGAAAACGCGGGAAAGCTCATCGTGGTCGTGCTGCCCGACACGGGCGAGCGATACCTGAGCACCTGGCTCTTCGAGGACGCGTGATTCATGTCGTTGCAGATGTCGACCCGGGGCCGCTATGGGGTACGACTCATGGTGGCCCTGGCGTTGAATCATGGCAACGGCAGCACGCTGCTGAAAGATATCGCGCGGCGGGAAGGGATTTCCGAAAAGTACCTCGGCCAGATCATCATCCCGTTGAAGTCTTCCGGTCTCGTCATCTCGCATCGCGGCGCCCATGGGGGCTATTCCCTCGCACGTCCTCCCGAGGATATAACGGTGAAGGACGTGGTGGAGGCCATTGAGGGGGCAATCGCGCCGGTGCCGTGCGTGGATCCGGCCGCGGGGGCAAGCCGCGGGGAATGCGGCGAGAATCCCTCGGGGTGCGACAGAGCAACGATGTGCGTCGCGATCGGGGTCTGGCGCAAGCTGCGCGACGATATCGTGCGTTCTTTGTCCTCCTTCACGTTGAACGCGCTGGCGCGCGAGGCGAGGGACCTCAGCGGGCCAGCGGAGAATTACGTGATCTAACGCGGGTGCAGCCCGCGCGAAAGGGACCCCCGGGAGGCGAATGAAGCCTTCGGGCCCGGGGAGGGAACAGCTATGTCGCGTGTTGTTGTCGGTATGAGCGGCGGCGTCGATTCTTCAGTCGCCGCGCTCCTTATGAGGAATGCCGGGCACGATGTGCTCGGCGTCACCATGCAAATCTATTCCGGTCGGCCGGTCGACGGCCCGATCGCGGATTCCTGTTACGGGCCGAGCGAAACCGCCGATATCGAGGAGGCGCGGCGCATCTGCGCGCTTCTGGGGATTCCCCATCGCGTCGTGGATCTTCGCGGCGAATACCGCTCCCTGGTGCTCGATTACGCGCGCGACGAATATCTGTCCGGGCGGACCCCCAATCCCTGCGTGATGTGCAACCAGAGGGTGAAGTTCGGGCTCATGCTGGAGAAGCTCACGGCCACCAGCGGTGTCGAGTTCGATCTGTTCGCAACCGGTCATTACAGCCAGGTTGTCGTCATGCCGGAGACGGGTCGGCGAGCGATCCGCGTGGCTGACGATCCGGCAAAAGACCAATCCTACTTTCTCTGCATGCTCACGCAGGAACAGCTGGCGCGCGTGGTTTTTCCCCTCGGGGGCATGCGCAAGCCTTACGTGCGCGAGATGGCGCGGGGCGCCGGACTGTCCAATCATGATAGACCCGAAAGTCAGGACTTTGCCGCGGGCGGCTATCGAGCCGTTGTCGACATGCCCGAAAAAGAAGGTCCGATAAAGAACAGCGACGGGGCCGTGATCGGGCATCACAAGGGGATCTGGGGTTATACGATCGGACAGCGAAAAGGACTCGGTGTGGGCGGCGGAGCGCCGCTGTACGTGACGGGCATAGACGCGGGGAGCAACACCGTCGTGGCAGGACCCGAGGAGTCACTCTACCGCGACGAACTGGTTGCACGCGGGGTGAATTGGGCGGCCATTCCGGAACCCACGGCGCCGCTCCGCCTGGGCGTAAAAATCCGCTACCGCAATGCGGCAGTGCCCGCGACCGTGACCCCTCTCCCCGATGGTCGGGCGCGTGTGGTTTTCGACGAGAGTCAGCGCGCGATTGCTCTGGGCCAGTGGGCCGTCTTCTATGATGACGACATCCTCGTCGGCGGCGGGGTCATTTCAGCCTAGGGATCAGGTTCCCGTCGATTTATAATGGCGCACGCCAATCTTCCAGATCTGAAGACAGAGAATCGGAAACGCGATGCCGATGAGCGGCGCCAGGTATTGGAAGAGGACCGTGCTGCCCAGCGGGTCATCGCGGCCCATGATCGCCATCGCTGGAAAGTATGTCGTGGCGGCAAGAGGCACGACATAGGTGAAAAATCTCTGAAGCCAGCGCGCGTAGATGGGCAAGGGATATTCGGTGGTCGCCACTCCCCCGTTCGTGAATGTATTGAAGATCTCGAGTGATTCCGTGGTCCAAAACGAGGCGGTTGCTTGGAGGATCGCAATGCCGATGAAAAGGCACGCGCCGCCGAGCATCGCGAGGAGCAACAGGAGGAGGCGACCCGGAGTCCAAACCACCCCGATGTTGACGGCGCTGACAACGAGGACCACGACAGCTTGTGACAGGCGCCCGATGCGCTGGAGCTCGAGCTTCTGACCCACGATCTGAAGGGCCGTGCCTCGCGGCCGCAGGAGCACGCGATCGAAGTCGCCGCTTTTCACCATTCCACTGAATTGATCGAAGCCGCGCGCAAAGGCATCGGCCACTGCAAAAGAAATGTTGACCATGCCGTACATGAGGCCGATCTGCGCGAGACTCCACCCGGCGATTCCCCCGAAGTGCTGGTACAGAAGCCAAATCGTCGCGAACTCGATGGCCGTGATGGCAAACCCGCCGAGGCTCAACATGATGAACGACCCGCGGTACGCCATCTGGCCGCGGACCGAAATGCCGATATAGCGTGCGTACAAACCCAACCCACCGCGCATCTCAGCCTCCCAGAATGGTGAGGCGCCGCAAACCACGCCGCAGGAGGAGCTGGCCCGCCGCGATCAAGATCGCGGCCCAGACCAATTGATGAGCGAGAAGCCCGAGAAGGTCGCCGGGACGCGCATATCCGACGTACAGCCGATAGGGCGTATCCATCAGGCCGCGGAAGGGGAGGATCTCGACGAAGGGACGCACCCAATCCGGGAACAGGGGGAGCGGGATCATGAGACCCGAAAAAAGCGTCACCAGCGCGGCGGCGAGAACGTTTATTCCCTCTCCTGAAATCGTCCAGAGGAGCGTTATGGTAAGGAGCGTCGTGATGGAGGCGCTCAAGATGATCGCGCCGATCATCGCCACGGCCCACGCCAACCCCAGGAGCGGCGACGCCGGCAGGCCCAATCCGAAGAATGCGAAAGCGATTGTGAGAATGGGAACACACCGCAGGAGGGTTGGCGCGCTCCGCCACGCCAGGGCGCGGGCGAACCAGAGCGTATAGAGTCGAACGGGCCGAAGAAGCTCGTAGGCGACGGCACCCGAACGGATCATGGCGCGTTGCTCCTCCTCCACGTACCAGGGGATGATGCCGAGGAATGCCTGGCCCAACCAAATGTAGGAGGTGACCTGGGCCATGCTCATGGGTTGTTCGAATGTGGTGGAGCGATAAAACGCCTGGAAGACCATAATCTGGATGAGCCCGAAGAATGTCTGCGTGACGATCCCGCCGACGGCCGCGCTGCGATACTGAAGGAGCGCCCGGAAACGCGCCGCGAAGAAGGAACGATAAGGGCCCAGCGATCCACGCGTGCGCTCAAACCATCCTCGTCGGATGAGGTCACTCATGCGCGCCCTCCAAACGTCGATACAGGCGGGCCACGATCTGCTCGATGGGAGGGTTTTCCACCATGAGATCAGCTACGGGATATCGGGCGCTCATCCGTGCAATGAGCTCGGCGGCGGGAATCCTCTGGGGATCGAAGGTGATGAAAACGCGCGCCTCCTCCTGTCGAAGCGAAAGCGCCTCCGGACAGGTCACGCGCACCGTCGGATCCTTCAAATCGATGATGAGCTCCCTCTCGTTGGATACGCGTGCCCGCAGACCGTCGAGTGAACCATCGTAGAGGAGCGCCCCCTGGTGGATGAGGATGACGCGCGAGCACAGCGACTCGATGTCGTCCATGTCGTGCGTCGTGAGAATGACGGTGATGTCGCGCTCCCGATTCTTTCGCAGCACGAACTCGCGCACCGCCGGCTTCGTCACGGCATCCAGGCCGATGGTGGGCTCGTCGAGATAGAGCAGGGAAGGGGCGTGCAGCAGGGAGGCGGCCAGGTCACAGCGCATCCGCTGTCCGAGACTCAGCTGGCGCACGGGCACGTCCAGGAGGGGCTCCAGAGCGAGCATAGCAACGAGCTCGTCGAGGCTGGCTCGATAGGCGTGCGGGCTCACGCGGTAGATGTCGCGCAACAGCTCGAAGGATTCCACGACGGGAAGGTCCCACCACAGCTGTGTCCTCTGGCCGAAAACCACCCCGATACGAGAAACATTTTCGATGCGATTCCTCCACGGTACGAGACCCATGACCTCGCAGCGGCCCGAATCAGGCACGAGAATGCCGGCAAGCACCTTGACCGTCGTGGATTTGCCGGCGCCGTTGGGCCCGATGTATCCGACGAGCTCTCCGCGCCCGATGGAAAAGCTTACCCCGTCCAGCGCGTGGACGGTCCGCGTTGTGCGGTGAACGAGGCCGGCCAAGGCCCCCAGGGTGCCGGCCCGGCGTTCGACGACGCGATACGATTTGCGTAAGTCTTCGACGACGATGTGTTGTGCGTTCACGGGCATCCTCCGCGCAACAGCGCCGCGGGAGAATAGCATTCCCGTAGCGGTGGACACAAGAGGGGGGCGTCGCTACACTGCCCACGGAGGACATTCATGGCCGACAAGAGGCTCCCCTTTGACAAGAAGAGGCTGGAGGAGATCATTCAGACTCATCCCACGCCCTTCCATATCTATGACGAGAGAGCCATCCGCGAGAATGCCCGCGCCTTGAAAAAGGCTTTTTCGTGGGCTGACGGGTTTCGCGAGCATTTCGCCGTAAAGGCCTGTCCCAATCCGCACATCCTGGCCATCATGCGCGACGAGGGTTTCGGCGCGGATTGCAGCTCCCTGCCGGAGCTGGTCATGGCTGAACGGTTGGGGATCACGGGCGAGCGGGTCATGTTCACCTCCAACGACACCCCCTCCTCCGAATATGTGAAAGCGCGGGAGATGGGGGCCATCATCAATCTCGACGACATCACCCACATCGACTACCTGCAAAAGCACGCCGGCCTGCCCGCGCTGATCTCCTTCCGCTACAACCCGGGCGCGCTTCGCCAGGGAAATCTGATCATCGGCAAGCCGGAACAGGCCAAGTACGGGTTCACACGCGAGCAGCTCTTTCAGGGTTATCGGATCGCGCGCGATCGCGGCGTGAAGAGGTTCGGTCTCCATGCGATGATCGTCTCCAACGAGCTGAACGTGGACTACCACGTGGAGACGGCACGCATGCTCTTCGACCTCGTTGCCGAGATCACCAAGGACGTGGGAATCCGCATCGAGTTCGTGAATCTCGGCGGCGGGTTCGGGATCCCCTACAAGCCCGAGCAAACCGCTATCGATTGGCAGACTCTCGGTGACGGCGTTCGGGACGTCTACGAAGCGAAGATCCGCGCTGCGGGATTGCATCCGGTGCGCCTGTGCATGGAAAGCGGTCGCGCGATCATGGGGCCCTACGGATGGCTGGTGACGCGTGTGCTCCATCTCAAGCACACGTACAAGGACTTCGTGGGTCTGGACGCCTCCATGGCGAATCTCATGCGGCCCGCCCTGTACGGCGCCTACCACCACATCACCGTGATGGGGAAGGAGAACGCCTCCGCGGATCGCCTCTACGACGTCACCGGATCCCTCTGCGAGAATAACGACAAGTTCGCCATCGACAGGACCCTGCCCCGCATCGACGAGGGGGATCTCGTGGTCATCCACGACACCGGCGCTCACGGTTATGCAATGGGTTTCAACTACAACGGCAAGCTCCGTTCCGCCGAGCTGCTCCTGCAGAGTGACGGATCGGTTCGAATGATTCGCCGCGCGGAGACCATGGACGACTATTTTGCGACCGTGGAGTTCCCTCCCGCCCAATGACGATGGGTGCCCCGGGTTTCCTCCACGGTTTAGACCTCGGCCGCGCCTTCTACACCGAGGTCGGCCGTCCCCTTATCGAACGGGTCGTCGCTCCTGACGCGTATGCCGCAGGGTTCATGGGGCGCGGAAGCGATGTTCTCGGCTTCGACACGGAGACCTCGACCGATCATAATTGGGGCCCGCGTTTTCAAGTATTTCTGGATGACGGAGCCTTTGCCACGGCAGCGCCCCTCATCGATGCCGCACTGCGCGAGGGTCTGCCCCATAGTTTTCAGGGCTACCGCACGAGCTTTCCCGATCCTGATCCCGTTGAGGGAGAGTCTGATCCGACGCTCGTCCCCACGGACGGCCCGGTCAACCATCTTGTCGAGATCCATACGGTCAACGAGTTTTGCCGGTCCTCTCTTGGAGTCGATGCGCGGAAGGAAATGAAGCTTGCCGATTGGCTCGTGTTTCCCGAGCAACGGCTTCTCGAGCTCACCTCGGGCGAGGTTTTCCACGACCCTTCGGGAGAGCTCCGTCACTTGCGGGAACGGCTTGCCGCGTATCCGCGCGACGTCTGGCTCTACCGCATGGCCTGTCAGTGGCAGCGCCTCGCGCAGGAAGAGACGTTTGCAGGTCGTTCCGCCGAGGTAGGCGACGTCCTTGGAATGAGAATCGCCGCCGCGCGCACCGTGCGTGACCTCATGAGGCTCTGCTTCCTGATCGAAAGACGCTACGCCCCGTACGGCAAATGGTTGGGAAGCGCCTTCTCCCTTCTCGCATGCGCCTCCCGGCTCCAGCCGCCCCTCACGGCCGCGCTCGCGGCTGGAGCAATACAGGAGATCGAGGGAAATCTCGGCGTCGCGTATCAAGCCGTCGCCGAGCTCCATAATGGCCTCGGCGTGACGGGGCCGTTGGATACGGCACCTCGTCAATTCCTCGGCCGTCCGTACGTGGTGATCCGTGCAGCGCGATTTGCCAACGCCCTGCTCCATGCCGTGGAATCCGAGGAAGTGCGGGCAATCAGCGTCCGCATGGGCGGCATCGATCAGTTCATCGACTGCACGGACTATATAGAAAATCCGAAGACCTACCAGCGAACGAAGAGCGTGTACTGGTAGGGGCTCGCTCCACGGGCTTCATCCTTCTGGGGCGAGAAATCGATTGAGCTCGCCTTGGCGCTTTTCCATCATGGCCTGGAAATTCGCTTCCGAAAACGCGTCGGGAACGAGCCGTGAGGCCAGGCGGCTCATGACGGTGAACAGCATGCACCACGTCACCTGCGTCATGCCGGGGGTGTCCTCCGCCAGCGTGATGCTCAATCTGACGAGTGCGTCCCGTCCCATGATGAGCAGGTACTCGATGAAACGATCCGGCTCGTAGGTGACCGTTGTCCAGAGGACCTTGCGATGCATCATCTCCGTCGTTTCGAACACCGCGTTTTTCTCCGCCACGCCCGATTCCGAGTAGCGCATGAGGCACGACCATCCCGGTATCCACTCGTATTCGCGCACCGGGCAGAGAAGGGGAAAGACCTCCTCCGGCTTTCCCTTCACGTCGAATGTCTTGATGCGCTGGAACCGTTGGGAGGTTTTCCACGCAGGCTGTGAGGCGGCTTCTTCTTGTTTGCTCATTCGGTGAGGCTCCACTGTGAAGCCGTAGACGGGTCAAGCCCTTTTTTTGAGGGATTTGATCAGCTCTCTGATTTGCAGATCGGAAAAACCGAGAAAGCCGAGGAATCGGCGGTGGGATTCCGGAGCCGCCTTTTCAAAAATCCAATGGACCTGGCGATAGTTTTCGGGCGTGATTCCAAGCTGGGCCGCCAGGTGCGTTTGCGCGTTCGGGTTCTTCATCGCCCCACGGAGCGTTCCCTGCGCCTCCAACAAGGCCAGGACCTGCCTCTGCTGCTCTCGCAGCGTCCCGATCTGTTCGTTGATGGCGAAGATCCGCTGCACGAGGATCGCCGTGCCGCCTTCAGCCTTGGCCGCGAGGTACTGGCTTACGCGCTGCAGGGGGATTCCAAGATCGCGCAACTGTCTGATCTTCTCCAACTGACTTTTGTCTTCGTCAGAGTAGAGTCGATAGCCTGCGGGAGACCGCTGCGCCGCTCTGAGAAGCCCGATCGAATCGTAATAGAGCAGTGTCGAGCGGGAGATCGAAAACATGTCACCGATTTGGCTGATGGTGTACATGCGATCAAGTATATGACGGAAGGCGAAGGGTCGGAAAGCGAAGGTTCAGAAAGCGATGAGGCGGAAAGAATGGCGCCCGCGTGTGTCGTGCGGGCGCCTTTTGTCAGGGAAGGCCTGTCAGAACAGCTTCGCGAGCGGTGTGCATTCCATGCCGAAGGACTCAGCCACCGCCTTGTACGTTATCTGCCCATCATAGACATTGACGCCTTTGGCGATGGCCGGCAGGCGACGCGCCGCCTCCTCGACACCCAATGACGCCAGAGCGAGACCGATGGGACGGGTAGCGGCGGTCAAGGCGAGGGTCGAGGTGCGCGAGACGCCGCCGGGCATGTTGGCCACGCAGTAGTGCACCACGCCATCCACGACGAACACGGGTTCGTCGTGCGTCGTGGGGTGCGTCGTCTCGAAACACCCACCCTGGTCGACGGCGACATCCACCATGACCGCGCCCTTCTTCATCCGCTTGAGATCGGCGCGGGTGACGAGGTGCGGCGCCTTCGCGCCGTGGACGAGCACCGCGCCGACGACAAGATCGCTTTCTTCCAGCGCTTGCTCCACCGATTCGCGGCTGCTGAACAGGGTCGTGAGCTGTCCGCTGAACATGTCGTCAATGCTCTCCAGGCGGTCGAGATTCACGTCCATCAGCGTGACCTGTGCGCCGATGCCGAGTGCCATCTTTGCCGCGTTGGTTCCGACAACGCCGCCGCCGAGGATCAGGACCCGCCCTTTCTCCACACTGGGAACACCGCCGAGAAGCACGCCGCGCCCACCCTGCGGTCTCTCCAGGAAGCGCGCCCCTTCCTGGATGCTCATGCGTCCCGCGATCTGACTCATGGGACGGAGCAGCGGAAGCTGGCCGTCGGAGGTTTCGATGGTTTCATAGGCCACGCCTTTGATTTTGTGCCTCAGCAATTCCCTGGTGAGCTCCTCGTCGGCGGCGAGGTGCAGATAGGTGAAGAGGAGCTGCCCTTCGTGGAAAAGTTTGCACTCCTCCGGCTGCGGTTCCTTCACCTTTACGATCATCTCGCTGGCGTCGAAGATTTCCTTTCGGTCGGAAACGACGCGAGCGCCGGCGGCCGTATATTCGGCATCTTCGAACCCGGCGTCCAGCCCGCTGCCCTTCTCGATCCGCACGTCGTGACCTGCCGCGACGTATGCCCGCACGCATCCTGGCGTAAGCCCGACCCTATACTCGTGTGTCTTGATTTCCTTGACGCATCCAATGTGCATGATTTGTGGTTTCCTTTCAGGTGGCCACAATCATGCATCGGAATCGTATTTTGTCAAGATAATAAAACGAAAACCGTAGAAAAGAAGATCAACAAAACGAAATGTCATTTTCTACACGAATTTGGAGTAAGTTTTGAGTGTCACAAAGCTTTCAGTGCTCTGGATTCCGTCGACACGGGACAGCTGCTCGGCGAGGAACTGAACCAGACCGCGATGTGAATCGAGCAGCAGCTCGATGAAAAGATCGAATCTGCCTGAAACGATGGATACGGAAAGGACGTCCGGCAGTGCGGCGACCTCTTCGGCCTTCTGAACGAGCTGCCGCGTGGCGGCCACCTTTGCACCCAGGAGCACGATCTGGCGATCGGGCAGGATATCGGGATTGATGAGGCCTCGCAAGGAGATAACACCGCTGTCGCGCATCTTCTTGATTCTCTGTCGGATCATCCCCTCGGAAACCCCGAGCGCCGAAGCGACCGAGCTGCTGGAGATTGTGCCCGCACGCAACAGCTCGATGATCTGCCAGTCGCGCTGATCGGGTCGATATACCCTTTCTTTCATGACGCCATGATCGCAGGACCGGGGCATCTATGCAAGAATGTTCGGCCCCCCGCAGGCATTCCGGGAGATGTTTTCATTGACATCACAGACGGATAACATGCAAAATAGAGAAGAGTCGGTTCGTACGTGCAGAGCCGATGACGACAGGAGCCCCACGATGAGCGATTTTCGCGTCATGGTCACGGACGATCGTTTTGGCAGCTACGCAGAAGAAGAACAGGTCCTCGCGAGCATCGGCGCGAAGCTCGAAGTGAAGCAGCTCGGCACCGAAGCCGAGGCGATAGCGGCGCTCAAGGACGCAGATGCCATCCTCGCCAACCTCTTTCCCATGACCAGCGCGGTGATTGAAGGTCTTTCGCGTTGTCGCGTGATCTCGCGGTATGGGGTGGGCGTCGACAACGTTGATATCGAGGCAGCCACGCGTCAGGGCATCTGGGTGGCACGCGTGCCGGACTACTGCGTGGAGGAAGCCTCCGATCAGGCACTGGCGTTGCTCCTGGGATGCGTGCGCAAGCTTGCGTACAAGGATCGAAGAGTGCGGGAGGGCAATTGGAATCTCCATCGGGATTACCCCACGCATCGCATCGCCGGCCAGACACTGGGACTCATTGGATTCGGAGCGGTTGCGCATTGCCTGAGACGAAAGGTGTCCGGCTTGGGTCTCGGGAAAATCCTCGTGAATGACCCGTTTGTTCCCGCGGCCGCCATCGAGAAAGAGGGATGCATCAGCGTGGGGCTTTCGACGCTTCTCTCCGAGTCGGATTTCATCTCCGTGCACGTGCCTTTGACATCGGAAACAAGAGGATTCATCGGTCACAAAGAGCTCGCCACCATGAAACCAGGCGCAATCCTGGTGAATACCTCCCGCGGGCCGGTGCTCGATGAGCTCGCGCTGACCAGCGCCCTCGTGGAGAAACGATTGGGCGGGGCGGGGCTGGACGTCTTCGAGAAGGAGCCGCTGCCCCGTGACAGCGGGTTGCGCGCGCTCGACACGGTGATCTTTTCGGATCATACGAGCTGGTACAGCCTCGAATCGGTGACCGAGCTCAAGACAAAGGCTGCGCGCAACATCGTCGATGTCCTTTCGGGAGGCAAACCGACGTACCCCGTCAATGCCCCGCTGAAAAAACGCTGAGCCATCCAATGCCTTCGTGGTGGCGCTGGAGAGATGCCGCCGAGGACAAGAGGATCGCCAAGAAACGGGAGAGGGCGGCATGACCGGACGATTACTGGAGGAATTCAAGGATCCCGTGAGCGGCTTGACGCATCTGGCCTCGGCCATCCTCGCGGCTGTCGGTACCGTGATCCTCCTGATTCGAGCCGGAGGCGGTGATGCGAATCGGGTGCTCGTTCTGTCCGTTTATGGCCTGAGTCTCGTGATACTTTTTTCGGCCAGCGCCATCTATCATCTGACGCGAACCACCCCATCCCGCGAGCTTCTGCTCCGCCGCGTCGATCACTCGGCCATTTTCGTTTTGATCGCGGGAACTTATACGCCTATCTGCGTGCTCGCGCTCCCCGATCCCATTGGAACGATTCTCCTGATCTCCGTGTGGGCTTTCGCTCTGTTGGGAATCCTGCTGAAAGTGTTCTTCTTTCAACAGGTGCCCGGATGGGTCTCTACAGCGCTCTACATCATCATGGGTTGGCTCGCCGTTATCGGCATCGTGCCCCTCGTAAGGAGCATTCCTCTGGCCGGTCTGCTGTGGCTTCTTGCCGGAGGGCTTTTCTATACGGGCGGAGCCGTCATCTACTCCATGAAGAAGCTCGTCATCGTTCCCGGCGTGTTCGGCAACCATGAAATCTGGCATCTGTTCGTGAGCGCCGGGGCCGCGTCACATTTCATCCTGATCATCGCGTTTGTGGCCCGGAAGTGACGTCCGGCCGTAATAACGAGAAATTAGCTCTCGCTGCGCGCGCTATGGCATGAATTCCAGCAATGAGATCTCCGATAGTGCAATGACGGACAGGGAAGAATGGTCCGTCGGAGGCATACACATGATCGATTCGATCAGCGCAAATATCGGGAGCACGGCGAAGATGGCGACACCCATTGCCAGCCCGTCTCAAATGCAGGCGCCGGCCGCTCTGCCGACGGGGAACGCCAATGCCGGAGACAGCGTGGAGATATCCGTTTCTGCTCAGATCAAGAGCATGAAGGATCAAGGGCAGACCATCACCGAAATCGCCATGCAGATGGGCCTGGACTCGAAGACCGTGGCAAGCTACCTACCGGGCGAATATCAGGCGTAAAGCGTTTCGCTAGAGGCCGGAAGCCACCATGTCGCCGATCTGAGTGGTGGAGTACCCCATCTTGCCGGCTCCCATGCTTTTCATCTTTCCAATGACGGCGACCACCGAGCGCTCGACGGCGGCGGCCGCCGCGGCGTGGCCCAACTGCTCCAGCAGCATAGCCCCCGCGAGGATGCTCGCCACCGGATTGATCACGTTCTGACCCGTGTACTTCGGCGCCGAGCCGCCGATGGGCTCGAACATGGACACCCCTTGCGGATTGAGATTCCCTCCCGCTGCCACGCCCATGCCGCCTTGAATGATCGCCCCCAGGTCGGTGATGATGTCGCCGAACATGTTTTCCGTCACGATCACGTCGAACCATTCCGGATTCTTCACCATCCACATGGTTGTCGCGTCGATGTGGGCGTAGTCCGTGGTGATGTCGGGGTAATCCTTGGCCACCTCATTGAACGCGCGAAACCAGAGATCCTGCGCGAAGGTGAGGACATTGGTCTTGCCCGAGAGGGTGAGCTTTTTCGCCTTATTGCGCTTTCGCGTGAGCTCGAATGCGAACCGTACGCACCGTTCGACGCCCTTGCGCGTGTACACCATTTCCTGGAGGGCCACCTCGTCCGGGGTGCCTTTTTTCAAGAATCCACCAGCGCCGATATACAGCCCTTCGACGTTCTCCCGTACGATCACGAAATCGATGTCTTTGGGTCCCTTGTTCGCCAAGGGCGTCTCTACGTTGGGATACAGCTTGACGGGCCGCAGGTTGATGTACTGGTCCAGCTCGAATCTGAGCCTGAGCAGAATTCCCTGCTCGAGTATGCCTGGTTTGACGTCCGGGTGGCCGATGGCGCCGAGGAAGATGGCATCGAAGCGGCGCAGCTCCTCCACGCCTCCCGTGGGGATTGTCTCTCCCGTTTTCAGATACCGTTCACCGCCCCAGTCGAAAGTGGTGAAGTCCAGCGAGAGAGCGAACTTCCGCGAAGCCGCCGTGAGAACCTTGATGCCTTCCCGAACCACTTCGGGTCCGGTTCCATCGCCCGGGAGGACCGCGATTCTGCTCATGTGCGGACAGTAGCCGGTGCTTCTGGCTCTGTCAACCAACGCACCGCTTCGCTGATGACCCGCTCGGCGTGGGACCCCGAGAAGAGCGAATGACGCGCGCCCTCCAGAATGACGTGACGGGTGCGGTCCGCCGCGATCCGCTCTTCGATGTGGCGAACCACCGAGACCGGGACCGACGAGTCGGCGTCCCCGACAATGATGAGAGTCCGCGCCGTGATGCGTCCCAGTGCGCGATTGGCGCGGCGTTTGAGGCGCAAAAGGGATGCCGCCTGCCGGGAGTACCGCCACTGCCAGTATTCGCGCGCAAGGATCTGGCTGTCTGGATCTTGGGGCACCGCGGACGGATCGAGCCCCCAATGGATGCGGTGAACGAACAGACCCAGGATCGGTGTGAAGGGGAGCAGGGGATTGCGGGTACGAAGCGCCGGGGCGACCAGCACCAGCCGGCGTACCGGAAATCGGGAAGCGCACAAGGCGGCAAGAATGCCGCCCATCGAGTACCCAACGACGTCCACGGATTCGCAGCGCCCGGCGAGGTCCATCCATGCGTCGGTCGCGGCACGCGACCAGTCGCGCCAGCCCGATTGGAGGAAGTCACTCGCATTGGTGCCGTGACCGGGCAGCCGGGGGAGACTCACGGTGAATCCGGCGCCGTTGAGGCGCTCCGCGAGGCTCGCGAGGTCGCGCGGTGTGCCCGTGAAGCCATGCAGGAGAAGGGCTCCTGTCTTCCCCCCGGCGAGCTGCGAAGGAAGGGAGCTGGCGAGGGTTTTGGAGTCCCTCGCCACAGCGGACATTCTCACGATTCGCTTTCCGTCATCGATGCCCCGAGGATGCGCGCGTTACATTCCCATGAGGCGACGTGTCGCCAGCTGATCGAGTCGGGCGATCTGGATGCCTGTTCCATTCACCTTGTCGTAATCGGTCGGTGTTTTGAGAATCTCAGCAGTGTCGCCCTTGGCGAGCACCTTGGCGATGCCCGGCTCCTTATCCCAGAGGGCGGCCATGAGCTTGTTGAGATCGGCATCAGCGGCGAGATCGTGCGACTTCTTTTCCGCCATGCGGTAGTTCTCGACGTTCTGGCGGATGAAATCCATGCGGATGCGCGAGCTGTTCTCTTTGCCGGGCGCCGTGTCGGTGCGCAGGATGTGGTTGTCGAACTCGATGTGGCCCTGCCAGTTCATGCGATCCAGGAGCCAGAGGGTGGCCACCATCTCCTTGATTCCGTCCATACCGACGAGGATGGGAAGGTCGTTGTCGAACTGGCCGGGCTTCTGGTTGCCGACGTGCAGGAAGAAGAGCTTCTGCGCCTGGACCGCCATGGCAACGGCCACCTCGGCCGTAAGGCCGATCATGCCTTCATGCTGGAGCACCTCGGGATTGACACCCCAGAACGACGGGTCGTTCAGCATGGCGATGAGCCCCAGAGCATGGCCCGTGGTCGGGACGTACATCTCCCCGCGCGGCTCGTTCGGCTTCGGCTCGATGCTTCCGTGGCGCATGGTTCCGTTTTGTTCCTTCATATAGCGCTCGGCGAGATTGAGCCCGTCGATAAGGTATTTGTAATTCCGCTCCCAGGGCACCGAGAATTGACACTCGAATCCGTCCCGAGCCACCCAATAGGTCAGATATTCTCCGCCCAGGTAATTACCGATGCGGATCGTGCGCATGACCTTGCGGGCCGCCAGGAGGCGGATCTCGGGGTTTGGATTCGTGAGCCCGCCATTGCGGAAAAGCGGATTTCCGTGGAGGCTGCACGTGGCCATCATGAACTTCAACTCGGAAGCTGCGAGCTTCTCCTTGATGACGGCGAGGGTCTTGGACGCCGGACTGGATGGGTCCAGATCGTCTTCGAGATTATGAGGATCCCAAGCCACCAGATCATCATCGTGGGCCGAGGTGAAATCGATGAGCTTCTCCTCCCGTGCCCGGCACAGGAGATCGCATGTCTCAACCGACGTGACGCGGTCCATGACCGCCCCGCCGAACGGGTCTCCCACGGGGTTGGCAACGCACCAAAAAGGCATCGAGATTTTTCTGTTCTTCATCGGATCTTCACTCCTTCCGCTGCGAAGGCTGGCACGCCTCGCATATGTTTGAATCGTAGGATAGAACTCTCGGCAAAGAGAGGGGTTTCCCGCATCTGACGCAATGAGTCTTATAGGGAAGAATGAGCTTTCGTTGCCAGACGACGATGACAGCGGCCACCGCCGCGACGGCTACGAGATAGATGTCGTCGATGTTGTTGCGGGAGAACACCCACGCCGCCACCCACGCGCCGATGATGATGGCCGTCTGAGAGAGGGTGGCAATCCTTTTGTGGACGGCCGCCTCCTTGAATCGTCTCTGGTACAGGTGAAAGACCCAGAGAGCGACCATGGGGATCAAAAGAATCTTTTGGAGAAGCAACGAAACAGCCGTATGTGCCACATGTGCTCCGTAAGTCACCAAGTGTACCGGGCCCCCCCATGAGGGTCAATGGGCGACGCGCGCCTACCAGGGGCGGGGCCAAAATGCCGCCGAGTACGTCGGCGGGGCCAAATGCCGCCGAGTACGTCGGCGGGGCCAAATGCCGCCGAGTACGTCGGCGGGGCCAAAATGCCGCCGAGTACGTCGGCGGGGCCAAAATGCCGCCGAGTACGTCGGCGGCGGGATTGACCCGGTACGGGGCGGCGTCTATCTTCATGCCATGCCATCTCCGACGGATCGGGCGCACATCGTGATCAATGGCGGTACGCGTGTCGTCGAAACCGAACCCGGCGAACCCCTTCTGTTCGCTCTCATGGCGCAGGGGATCTTCCTCCCTTCGGCCTGCGGCGGACGCGGGAGTTGCGGGCAGTGTCGAGCGCGGATCACGTCGGCCACCGCCGCGCACAACAATGAGGAACGCGGCCTCATCGCCGAGCCCGACCGAATCCGGGGGGTGCATCTCGCCTGCCAGGTACCGGTTCAAGGAACGATGAGCATAGAATTGCCCGTGCATTTCTTGGAAGCGCGCCAATACACGAGCCGCGTCCTTGGACGGACGGATTTCGGGTCCGATCTCCGAGAGCTCACCCTCGCGGTGGATGAGCCGGATGGTCTGTCCTTCCGCGCCGGTCAATACGTCCAGTTTGTTCTGCCCGGCACCGAACGGGACAGGCGTCCCGTGTATCGCGCGTATTCGATCACATCATCGCCATCGCGTCCCCGCAGTCTGGATTTGCTTTTCGGAAGGGTCGAGAGGGGCGCTTGCACGGGTTACGTTTTCGAAAAGCTCTCCGTGGGGGATAGGGTCGCTCTCAATGGCCCGTTCGGTGAGTTCTTCCTCCACGAGGGGGACCGCCCCATCGTGATGGTGGCCGGTGGGACCGGCATTGCCCCTTTGCGAGCGATGCTCCGGGACATGGCGGAGCACGGAGTGCGTCGGCCAACGACGCTTTTCTATGGGGCGCGGACCTCTCATGACCTCGCCTATCGCGACGATCTGCGGGACATACAGGGACGACTCCATGATTTCAGGTTTTTCCTCTCCATCACCCACCCGAGTCCTGAGGACGCTTGGGACGGGGAGCGCGGTGGATTGCCATCGCTGCTCGCGCGTCACCTGACGGGGCTCGACGAGCATGAGGTGTATCTCTGCGGCAGCCCGGGCGTGGTCGGCGCCTCCATCGCGGCGTTGAAGGACAAGGGGGCCCGCGACGAGAGGATTTTTTTCGACAAGTTCTGATGCGGGTGTAGCCCCATACAAACAACGCTCCGGACACGAAGATGCTGATTGAGATTGCTTTGCCGAGGTGGCGGTTGTATTATCGCAGTGGGAGGTGCCTATGGCAGTCCACCTGTATCTTTCAACGATTCCCGAGGCCTTGATAGCTTCCATGCTGACACCGCTGGATTTCGGCGCCTACTATGCGGTAGGCACCGAAAAGAAGTCGCGGGGTCAGGCACAGTACTTCAACGTCGATCGGGGCTTTGCAAGCGACTATTTCCCTCTCTCTGAAATCGACACTCGCTGCGTCCCGCACGCCAATGGCGAGCCGAAACACTCCGTCTACCTTTCCATCTATAGGGTGCTCGAGCATGTTCCCCTGAGCGCGGTCGGTAATCTCTATCTGGCCACGCGCGACGGCCGCGTGCTGGAGATCGCTCCGTCAAAGACCTTGCCTGCCTTTCCCAAGGGTTTTCGTCTCTATCAGGAGATCTGCCCGGTGGCCCCGCGCGTGGTGAGCGCACTCGATCCCCGCGAGTTCACCCAATTCCTGACCGACTCGAAACGAAGCATCCATGTGCCGAAGATCTTTTTTGCCGAGTTGAGTCTCGGCGAGCTCGCTGAAAACCCCGAAACGGGCAGCGTCCGTGATCTTCCCTATACGAGCATCGAGCACCTGCGCTCTTGCCTCACGGAGCTCAAGAAGGACCCGCACAAGGGAACAAAGACGGTGGATCGCAGCGCGCCCTCCGAGTTTCCGTATCGCATGGTAGAGACGGGATTCTACCTCGGTGATGCCAAGCAGCTGACCTACTATCCTATGCCTTCCGAAAAAGAATTGCAGACGACACATTACGTGTGGTGGAGATCGGCGTCGGGATGATTCTCACTCCCGACAGAATGAACGGGGGAGGCGCGTGCCTCCCTGTTCATTCCCGAGGAGTCACGAGTGCACGACGTGCTTGCACTGCACGGCGGAGAGCCAACGACCCGCGAGCCCTTCCCGCCGTGGCCACAATTCGCTGAACGCACCCTCCAGGACATACTCGAGCCGCTGAAAACGGGGCGCGTTGCTTCCTGGTCCGGCGGCCGCGTGATCGAGTTCGAGAATCGGTGGGCGGCCTGGTTGGGGGTGCCGCACGCGGTGGCGTGCTCCAGCGGCACCGCCGCCTTGCATTTGGCACTGCTCGCCCTCGGGATTTCCGCCGGGGACGAGGTGATTCTCCCCTCCCATACATTCGTCTCCACGGCACTCGCGCCTCTCCATGTCGGTGCCACGCCGGTCTTCTGCGACGTTACTGACGACCAGACCATCGATCCACGTGCGCTTGAAAGACTCGTCACGAATCGCACCCGGGCGGTTATCGTCGTGCACCTCTACGGCATTGTCTGTGACATGGAGCGGATCGTACCCCTGGCGCACCGCTTCGGTCTGAAGGTGGTAGAGGACTGCGCTCAATGCGTGGGCGGCGAGACGGCGGGAAAAAAGGCGGGAACGAACGGGGACGCCGGGTGCTTCAGCTTTTCCCAGGGAAAGCACATCTCGTCAGGCGGTGAAGGCGGAATGATCGTCACCGCGGATGACCGCGTCGCTGGAGAGTGCCGCTCCTTGCGTGATTACGGGCGCTCCCTCGCTGAGCCCTGTCCCGGCGCGCACGTGCGGGCCGGATTCAACTGCCGTCTCACCGAGTTACAGGCCATTGTCGGGCTGAACGAGATTGCCCGCCTGGACTCCTGGAATCTTCCACGAAGGCGCGGCTACGCCCGGATCTATGATCATGCCTTTGCGCAGTTCCCGGGCGTGCGATCGCTCCCCCTCAATGCGGCGATCCGACGCAACGCGTACTGGAAATACCCTCTGCAGCTCTCCATGGAGTCGTTCACGCGCGACACGGAAGAGTTGCGTCGGGCGCTCTGCGCGGAGGGCATCCCGGATGCCGGCAGCGTCTGGCCCGAGGCCTACGAGGAGCCGATCTTTGCTGAAAAGGGCTTCCCGCGCTGCCCGAACGCGGAAGCCGTTCGCCGCAGGACACTCGTTCTCGCGCTGCCCCCGACGTGGGAAAAATCGCACGTCGAGACCTGCGCCGCCGCGGTGAAGAAGGTGCTGCGCGCTTACCGGCGCTGACCCTCGGTGGAAATCCCCGCACCGTCACGATAGAATCAGCTCCATGAGAGTACGTGGAGTGGAGATCGAGCCGGCGTGCGTTGCGGCTCAGGACGCGGGCGCCGAGTCGTACCTGGATGCCGCTGAACCGCCGATGCACGGCGGCATTGACGAGGCGGCCCTCCGCGCGGCCTTTGCCCGGGGCATTCGCGAGGCACGCGAGAGGCCGGCGAGGAGTGTTGCGCTACCGTCCCTGGGCATCGTGAGCGGTGTTTCCCCCGTGATCGCGGCAAAGATCATGGTGCAGGAGGCAATCAAGGTCGCGCGCGCGGGAGGGTCAGGCTTGGAGAGGATAATCCTCTGCTGCCCCGATCGCGATGCCTATGAGGATTTCCAGAAGACGGTCAACGGCTATCTCTCCCATCTCCTCGAGGTGCTCGTGTGGGGTCCGTTCGTCACCGTCGATGCCATAATACAGGTTTCCGCGGGAATCGTGCTCGTGAAGAGGCGCAATCCCCCACTCGGCTATGCCCTGCCGGGTGGTTTCGTCGACTATGGCGAGAGCCTGGAAAAAGCGGTCGCACGCGAGGCCAAAGAGGAAACGGGACTGGATCTTTTGGATCTGAAGCAATTCCATACCTATTCGGATCCTTCGCGTGATGCGCGGTTTCAAACCATCACGACGGTTTTCAGCGCCCGTGCGGAAGGAACGCCCCGCGCCGGCGACGATGCCGCGGAAGTTCATGTCTTCGCGCCGGCTCAGATGGATGGGCTGGCCTTCGCTTTTGACCACAAGCAGGTTTTGAGGGACTGGGTGGGGAAAAAATAGCTTTCAACCCGCGGCGCGTCCTCGGTTTCTACATCCCGTATATCTCACGCAGGGCCTGGGCGAGTAAGTGCAGATCCTCTTTCGAATTGTAGATGTGGGTGGAAACTCGCATGCGCCCTCCCGCGTTATTCGCGCCGGCGGGGACGACGATCTTTCGCGCCTGCAGCTCGCGCGTCATTTTTTGGTCATCCTCGAGCGGTGGGAGCGAATAGGCGGCCATCGAGCCGCACATCGCCGGTGCACGGGGCGTGAGAAGCTTGACCCCCCGCAGACTCGTGAAGAGATTTTTGCCGTATTCGGCCAGCTCCCGTCCGCGCGTCTCAATGGCATTTTTGCCGATGGCGAGCTGAAAGTCCACAGCTTCTCCGATCGCGTTGGGCAGCGCCGTGTTGTGCACGCCGGGGTTTTCGAAATTGCCCTCGAATGTTTCCGTTTTTTCCGTGTTCCAGCCCCATCCCACGAGGTACGGATCCAGTTTGTCCCACGAGCGCGGGTTCATGGCGATGAAGGCGGTCCCTTTCGGCGCGCCCAGCCATTTATGGCAGTTGCCTGCGTAAAAGTCGCAGCCGATGTCGCCGATGTCCATCTCGATCATGCCCGGCGCATGCGCACCGTCGATGACCGAAAGGATGCCGCGGGAGTGGGCCAGGGCGCTGATCTGCTTCACCGGTAGGACGAGCCCGGTTGTCGTGGTGATGTGGCTTGCATAGATCACGCGTGTACTGGGCGTTATTCCCTCCTCGATGATCCTGAGGATCTGCTCGGGGTTTTCCGGCGGTACGGGGATGTTCACGCGCCGCACGATCCATCCATGCTGCCGGGCCGAGAAATCCCACATGTTGTTTACGGCACCGTATTCCTGATTCGTCGCCAGAATCTCGTCACCGGGCTGCAGGGTGCGCAAGCCGCGCGAGAGCACGTTCATACCGTACGTAAGGTTTACCACGATGGCGGTATAGTCGGACCGCGAGCCGACGAACGCTGCGAGCTTCGGCTTCACTTCTTTGACTAAACGGCTGTACTGGTCCCCGAATACGTTGGGGTTTTCTTCAAGCTGCCTCATGTAGCCGACCAGGGCCTCGAATACCACTCTGGGCGCAGGACCAAATGACCCGTTATTGAGATACACGATGTCCTTGGGCACCATGTATTGGGACCGTATCTGCTGCCAGTCGTTCATGCCGTTCCTTTCAAGAGACACTGTATGTCCGTGTCCCGACAGGCCGGGTTGATGCCCAGGCGCGTCAGGCAAAAATCGTATCGTACCGGATCTCGTGGACTTACACGCGCGAATCCGCTGGTGATCTCGAGAGCCGTCTTCAAGTCGGCCTGGCGGCGCGTGGTCAGTCCCAGGTCGGTGGCCAGGCGGAACATGTGGGTATCCAGCGGCACGACGAGCTTTGCCCGCGGCACCGCGTGCCATGGCCCCGGATCTACCGCGTCTCGGCGTACCATCCAGCGCAAATACAGGTTCAGGCGCTTGCACGCGCTTCCGTCCTCCGGCGATGACAGGAGGGATGGACACGCCTTCGGTCCGCCGGCGTACTCACGGAGACCCGCGACAAATCGACTGAGGGCGGGGAGGACCGTCTCGTCGCTTCTGGAAAGTCCTTCGACGAAAAGCGATTCGAGGCTGCCGTGCGCGGCGATGGCGCGCCGTGCTCCGCACAGAAGTTCGGCCATTTCGGAACCCGTCGTGAAGCGATGCTTGAATCCGGCAAGACGCGCCTTGATCTCCTGGTCGGATGCCTCGGCGAGAAAAACATGAGGCGCACGAACAGCCCCATCCATTGCGTCCAGGACGCGCCCGATGCTCGCCAGGATCTGGGCCACCCGGCCGTAGGCGAGACAGGCGCAGAGGAGGCCGGCGATCTCCTGATCCGCCGGCTGCTGGAAGCGGTACACGAGCTCGAGCGGATCGGGATGAACGAACGCGCGTTTGTTGTAGCGACGATAGAGCGCGTCAAGACCCGATGCGAGAGGCGTCATGGGAGAACGGCCTCTCACGAACCCAGTGCGCGCATATAGCCCTCGATCTTTTCGATGAGCCGCGCGAGCTCGACGAGCTTCTCCTTCTCCCGATCGACGACCTCTTTCGGCGCGCGATCCACGAATGCAGCATTGGCAAGCTTGTCCTGGGTGCGTTTGATTTCGGAGGCCGCCCTTTCCTTGTCCCGGGAAAGCCGTGCGATCTCTTTTGGCGCGTCGATCGCTTCCCGAACAGACACGAACACTTCGAATCCCTTGCCCGCCGCGGCAATGATGCCCGCGTCCCCGGGCCGCGCGGCTCCAAAGGTCAGGGTACCGGTTCCGGCCAGATGCGCGATGAGCGCCGTGTGGGAGGCGAAGTTTTCTCCGATCTGCGAGTCTTTCTCCGTCAGGATCGTGACATCCACTTTGCGATCCGGTGGAACGGTGAACTCTGCACGGATCGTCCGAATCGCGCGCACGATTTCCTGGAGCGAGGCGAATCTCGCCTCCACCTCGGCGTTGATGCGCCGCGGATCGGCTTCCGGATAGGGTTGGGTCATGATGGAAGGTCCGGCACCGGGCAGCCGCTGGTAAATCTCCTCCGTGATCATCGGAAGGAAAGGGTGCGCAAGACGCAGCGACTCTTCCAGCAGGGAGAGCAGGAGCGTCACGATTCTGTCCCTTTCCGCGTCTCCCGCGGAGAGTGAAAGCTTTGCCGCTTCGATGTACCAATCGCAAAAATCGTTCCATATGAACTCGTAGACCGCCTGCGCAGCTTCGTTGAATCGGTACCCTTCGAGGGCGGATCGCGTGGTTGCCGCCGCGGCGGCGAGCCGATGACGGATCCAGAGGTCGATGTCGTCAAGCCTCACCGTGGAGGGATCGAGGAGCGTGCGGCCTTCCAGGTTCATGAGCAGGTACCGGGAGGCGTTCCATATCTTGTTCGCGAATCGCGAGCCGAGCTTGACCGAGTCCTTGTCAAAGGGCACGTCCTGACCCTGGGCGCAGAGGAACGCGACGGTGAATTTCAAAGCGTCGGCGCCGAACTCGTCGATCACCTCGATGGGGTCGACGCCGTTGCCGAGGCTCTTGGACATTTTGCGCCCCTGCTTGTCGCGCACGAGCCCGGTGATGTAGATATCACGGAAGGGCACTTCGCCCATGAACTCTAAACCCATCATGATCATGCGCGCGACCCAGAAGAAGATGATGTCGTATCCGGTGATGAGCGCCGTCGTGGGATAGAAGCGGGCAAGATCGGGAGTTTTCGCGGGCCACCCCAGCGTGGAAAACGGCCAGAGGGCCGAGGAGAACCAGGTATCGAGCACGTCGGCGTCCTGCTCGATGTGGCTGCCGCCGCATTTCGCGCATGCCGTGGGGTCCGTGCGCGACACGGTCATTCCGCCGCAGTCCGCGCAATACCAGACGGGGATGCGATGCCCCCACCACAGCTGTCGGGAAATGCACCAGTCGCGGATGTTGCGCATCCAGTTCGTGTAGGTGTTCTCCCACCGCTGAGGGTAGAAGTGCAGCTTTCCCTCCTCCCACGCCGCAAGCCCTTTCTCGGCGAGCGGGCGCATGCGGACGAACCACTGATCCGAGAGATAGGGCTCGATGACCGTAGCGCACCGATAGCAGTGCCCGACCTGGTGAGTGTGCTCCTCTTCCTTCACGAACAGACCCGCGGCTGTGATGTCTTCGATCACCTTAACGCGCGCCTTGCCCACCGTGAGACCACGATAGGCTTCGGGCACGTTTTCATTGAGCTTGCCGTCCGGGGTGAGGATATTGATCTCGGGCAGCCCGTGCCTCTTGCCGATCTCGTTGTCCACGGGGTCGTGCGCCGGGGTGACCTTCACCGCGCCGGTGCCGAACGCGCGATCGATCATGGAATCCGCCACGATGGGTATCGTGCGCCCCGCGAGCGGCACCGTGAGGGTCTTTCCCACGAGCCCTTTGTAGCGCTCGTCCTCGGGATGAACCGCCACCGCGGTGTCGCCCAGCATCGTTTCGGGTCGCGTGGTGGCGACCGTGACCGAACCGGAGCCGTCGGTGAGCGGATAGCGATAGTGGTACATCTTCCCGCGCGTTTCGGTATGCTCGACCTCGTCGTCGGAAATCGCGGTGCGGCAGGACGTGCACCAGTTGATGAGGTAGTTGCCCCGATAAATCAGACCCTTTTCGTAAAGGGAAACGAACACCTCGCGGACAGCCCGCGAAAGCCCTTCGTCGAGCGTGAACCTCTCACGGTCCCAGTCGCAGGAGGAGCCCAGCCTCTTCAACTGTCCCACGATGATATCGTGGTGCTCGTGGGTGACCTTCCATGTCTCTTCGACGAATTTCTCGCGTCCGAGCTGCACCCGGCTCGTCCCGCGTTTCTTCAGCTGCTTCTCGACGACATGCTGTGTCGCGATTCCGGCATGATCGGTGCCCGGCACCCACAGCGTGTCGTCGCCGATCATGCGGTGATAGCGTACCTCGATATCTTGAAGGGAATTGTTGAGCCCGTGCCCCATATGGAGAACGCCCGTGACGTTCGGGGGCGGGATGACGATGACGAACCGTTTCTTTCCCTTGTTTTCTGGTCTCGGCGCGAAAAGGTGCTTGTCCATCCAATGACGGTAGATGCGGTCTTCATAGCTTTTCGGGTCGAACGCCTTGCTCAATTCGATGGCTTGCATGTGAGGCGGATCATAACAAAAGCTCATTTCGTGTTCAATTGACAGAGGAACGGTGAATTCCTACCCTGAGGTCATCATGGCAGGCACGGTCTTTGTGTACGGGAGCATCAATACCGACCTCGTAGTTTATTGCGCGCGGCTTCCCCAGCCCGGAGAGACAGTGTCCGGGGGCACTTTCGCGTCGTTTCCTGGCGGGAAAGGCGCTAATCAGGCCGTGGCGGCGCAGCGCTACGGTGCAGCGGTCGCGATGCACGGTTGTCTCGGCGACGATACCTTTGGCCGCGACCGACTGGCCAGCCTCGCCGAGGCTGGCATGTCCACCGCGGGAGTCCGTGTCGTGCCGGGAGCGCACTCGGGTGTGGCCCAGATCACCGTGGACGCGGTGGGTGAAAACACCATTGCCGTGGCTCCCGGGGCAAACACCCTTTTCGACGGGTCAGGAATCACCTGGAGGGTCCCACGCCCCGGGGAGGTGCTCGTATCCCTTTTTCAGAACGAAGTACCCCAGGACACCACCGAGACACTCATTGAAAATGCCCATGATGCCGGCCATGTCGTGATCTGGAATCTGGCCCCCACGCTGAGCCGACGCCCGAGCGAGCGCACCTTGCGCTTCGTGGACTACCTCGTCTGCAATCGGAACGAGCTGGCCGCGCTGACGGGCGGAACGTCGGCGGAGGCGGAATCGGGAAAAGTCATTGCACAGGCTCGTATACCCCTCGCGTGGGGCGTCGTCAATCTCATCGTAACGCTGGGCAAGGAGGGAAGCATCTGGGTTTCCCCGAAAGCCGCCGTGCCGGTAGGAGCCTTTTCCGTGGATGCCGTTGATACCGTCGGGGCCGGGGATTGTTTTTGCGGGGTATTCGCCGCGGCACTGTCGGAGGGAATGGACGTTCCCGGCGCTCTGCGCACCGCGGCAGCCGCGGCAGCCATATCCACAACCCGCCAGGGGGCGCAAACCTCGATGCCCATGCGCGAGGAGGTGGTCGCCTTTCTCAGTCGACGGGGAGGGTGATGGTTATTACCGTCCCCGTCACCTCGGAGCGGTTCGCGGCGGTCACGGTTCCTTGGTGAAGCTGGACGATCTTTTGGACGATTGCCAATCCGAGACCGGCCCCGTGAGGAACGCCGCTCGAAAAAAACGGCTCGAAGACTCGTTCAACCGGCTGAACCGTAATCCCGCGACCCGTGTCAGCTGCATCGATGACGATTGACCTCCCGCCTTCCCGATGCCCCCGAACGGTGAAAGATCCGCCATCCGGCATGGCGTCTCGAGCGTTATGAAAGATTTGCTCGAGGGCTGACAGGAAAAGATCGGTGTCCACGGTCACCGTGATGTCGTCTTCCACCTCCGCCTGAAAGGCGATGCCGCAGGTCCGGCACTCCACCCAGATATGTGACTCCAGCTCTTTCAGAAGCGATGCAACACTCGTGTTCCGCGGGCGGGGCGCGTAGCGGTCGTTCAGGAAGCGCGCAACCTCATCCGCGCGGGTCATGAGGCGTTCCATCTCCCTGCCGATGTAGGTACGGTATTTCTCCACGCGTTCATCGTCGGATACCTCGCCCATTCGGGAAGCGTACCCCTGAAGCGGCACAAGGGACTTGCGCATTTCGTGCAGAAGGGACCCGGCGACGAGCGCGCCGGCGTGCGCTTTCTGGGCGGCCGACACGTCCCGCGCACGGTGCTCGATGTCCTCTTCCGCCTGGGATAGGGCTATTGCGAGCCGCGTGTTCTCGATTGCGATTGCGGCTTGGTCGCTGAACATCTGCAGCAGGTAGCGGTCGGCTACCGAGAAACCTTGCACGCCCGTCGCGGATGGCCGTATGCGGTTGATTGCCTCGATGGCGCCCAGGCGCTTGCCCTTCACGGTCAGCGGCACGCAGAGAATCTGGCGGCTCGAGTATCCGCTGGCCGCGTCAATGCCCGCATAGAAACGCACGTCTCGGGAAGTGTCGTTGCAGATCACGGACCGCCCCTGGCGGTACACCCAACCCACGATTCCTCTGTCTTTGGGCACCTCGAGGTCGCGAACCGCTTCGGCGCCCGGTCCCGTGGGCATCAGGATCACGAGTGTGTCGCGGAGGTGATCGTACATGCTAAGGCTGGCGCTTTCCGCCTCGACGAGCTGGGCCGCGAGAACAAGGATCTGATTGAGCAGCTCGATGAGATTGTACGAGCTGTTCATGCGCACGATGATCCGATTCAGCGCGTCCAGACGATTGCGCGGGACGCTGTCCACGCTCGTCTTCTGGATTTCGAGCGCTTCCAGCACGTGATTCTCGGGCAGCAGTTTCAGCTCGGTGAGAATCTTCCCGAGGTAGAATTCGCTGCGGTTGTTGTATTTCGTGCGGGCAACATCGAGCAGGAAATCGGTTGACCACGTCTCGCCGAGGTCATTGCCCAGAACCTTACGCATCTGGTACGCGAGAGCCTTATTGAGATCCTCACTGCTGAGGTAGCCCTTCTCCAGCAGAATGTCGCCGAGATGTTTCTTCATACCGTCTGCGGGTAGTATACCCCGCGAGGCGGGAAAGTTCAAAAAATCAAGCGGGCAGCGCCGGCGCTCCGATGGACAGGCTACGGGGCCGCGTGCTGTCCGAGTATCGTCGCGCCGCTCGGGGCGGCGGTCGTAATCGGGCCTTGAAGGGGATCGAACTGGAGACGGTCGATCTTGTAGATGACCCAGTCGCCCTTGTCCTGTTTCATCCACACGCGATCCATGACCTGATGCCCTTCGGATTGGGTGACGCTGTCGAGGCTCGGTGCCTTGTCCGTATCCGGCGGCTGAGCAGGATTCCACTTTTCGTACTTCACGAGAAAGACGGGAGCCGGAGCAGGCTGTTCCTGCGTGAGGGCGAGCTTCGTCACGCCGTACAGCGTCGCGGGGCTCACGAGGGCGGGTCTTCCCTGCGCGTCCCATTCCCCCGCCGAGACGACGTTCGACTTTCCCTCATACCCCATGGTCACACGAGAGGTGACGAACAATGTGGTAGCTTCGTTGACCTCCCCCTGGCCCGCCTTGTTCACGACACATGCTTCCATCGCGCTGTGATCGAGACTGTTCATGCCCAAGTAGAACGTGGTGACCACCTTGTCGGGCGAAAATCCGCGCGTGATCCGGGGAGCGGTGACGTTCCTCACGATGCTTCCCCCTATGGCGCCCACCGCGGCGACAACGACGGCGATGACCAACACCAGTTTCCAGTTCTTCTCCCAGAATACCCGGCGTCGGAAGCTTTTAGCGGATCCTTCCGCGTGCGCCGTCCCCGCCCGTTCGATCTTCTCCCTTTCTTCCGTGGAAAGAACGCGGAACAAATCCCGTCCGCCCCAAGAGGCGAGGGCGGTTTCCCACTCCGCCAAGGCGACGGTACCGCGCCTGCCCCGGCCCAGTCCGTCCATGATCAGCGCCGACACTTCCGGCAGCAAGGCCGGGGTGATCTGGGCCGGCGGGGTGACGTCCAGTTTGCGCGCGCGCTCGTGAATCTCTTCCGCATCGGATCCCGTGAACGCGAAGCGTCCGGTGACCAGGCGATAAAGAACCGATGCCACGGAAAACGACGCCAGCGCCTCGCCCGAGAGGTCGGGATGATTCAAGCTCTCGAAGGTGTCCCGATGGCTCGCGAAGGGGCGGATGTCGCGAATCTCGGCGCAGATGCGTGGCGGCAAAAAAAGCACGCCGCCGGTCTGCGCGAACAAGACCGCCCCTGCTTCCAGGGGGAACCAGGGAATCTCCGCTCGATCCAGCGCGTGCAGGGCGGAGGCCAAACGGCCGACGAACGGCATCGCAGTGGCGAGTGGCATCGCGAGGACCGTCTCCATCGTTATGCCGCTCATGAAGGGCCCAATGAGATACACGATCCCTTCACGCTCCGTCACCCCGTCGAATCGCCACTCGGCGACGCTCCCGTCCGCGACCATCCATCCCGGGCTGGACTTCAGCGCAAGGATCCGCGTGAATGCCGTTCCTTGCGTCGATTCGCCCACGGCCATCGCGAGATGGTTCACGCCCTGCTCGGTCAATTCTGTTGGCATGGATTGTCTTGTCCTTTTAGGTTCTGGTTTCTTGGAAAACCACGGCGGTAAAGATCTCGATACGGGTATCGGGGTGCCGCCATGCGTCCCCCGGCAGCCCGGCTTTGTAGCAGGTGTGGACGAGAAGGGTATCCCGATCCCAGCCCTGCTCCGTCGCAACCTGCGGGAGAAGCAGACCCGAGCGGTGGCCACGGGTCACCATAACGCCGTGCACGCCGGCCTTTATGACTCCGGTATCCGTGATGCATTCGAAGGGGGACAGAGCGGAGATCTCGAT
>Ga0265342_10000411_pt1 | contig 47063 bp, 43 predicted proteins | sample 4CB327metaG_FD_203125 | JGI IMG/M metagenome (GOLD analysis project Ga0265342, IMG submission 203125) | Rhizosphere microbial communities from Carex aquatilis grown in University of Washington, Seatle, WA, United States - 4-CB3-27 metaG | ecosystem: Host-associated > Plants > Roots >... | reverse complement strand
AAATAATTGGGGGGGAGGGGTACCCACCCCTGCCACTAAGGGAGGGGTAGCTACCCCCCCTACGGATTTCCGTGGACTCCGACGGGCATCGCAGGAGTCGTTGGCCGGAACCGTTCATGGAAGGGGGGGTGGGTACCCGTCCGGTGCTGAGAGGGTCAGGGGGGTAGGGGTGGGTGCTGATGGGGGAGGGGTGGGTACCCCCCACTGAAAGGAGTTGTGACAGGTATGCAAATTACGATGCCCGCCCCTCCGCGTTTGCATCGATCGCAATAATCATTACCTGATGCGATAAGGTGCAAGCGAGGAATCTCAATGTCCCCCTTGAGCGACCCATACAAAAATTTCCCGTTCCGGGTGAAATGGAGAGACCGGTATGTTGCCGGCTTTGCAGAGGTCTCCCCGATTCCGGTACCCACAAAAAGGGCCGGTCACTTACGGTGCGGCGAATCGCCTCCCGGTATTGGACCGGAAGGCCAGGGAACCCCGTTTTTCATCAACCTTGAGAAGGGGATCTCCTTTGATCTGGGGTTTGAACAATGGGTCAGCATGGTACGGAGTTATGGCCCGGCGACCGGCAAAGGTTCCCTGCTCCCGGAATACAAAACACCCCTCACGATCGGGATCTTCGATGAGAAGGGGGAGCTGAAAGATGCCTACCTGCTCTCCCATTGCTGGGTGACGGAATACCGGGCAGTCCCGAGCACGGATGCCGGTTCCCATGAGATCGTCATCGGGCACATGAGGCTGGGGTTTGACAGAGCGGTGGCGGTTCTGCCGGATAATGCGTGAGTGCAGGGGCAAGATGCTGTACCGCAACGTTGATCCCGGGATCCATCATCAGACCTAATGCATCCATTGAGCAAGACTATGCCAGACAAATTATTATATTCTTCATGGACGGGCAGAAAAAGTATGTGAAGTTATTCCACGAAACCCCCACAAAATGTCCGGATTCCCGGCATATTCCGCACAATTCTGTGATGACTGAAAGAAAATTTTCACTTATCATTACCATTAATTCTCCAAAACCAGAAAATACCGTTACGTGGATTTCATGATGAATGGTGAAATGAAACAATATGTCGTGTGCCTCTGCCTTATCCTGTTCGCAGGGCTTTTCACAAGTACGTTCGTTGTTACCGGCCATACCTCTCCACAGCTGCAATGCATAGCATCGTCAGCTGCTATGGGATTGCAGGATACCGGCATTTCCTGCAGCGAACAGTGTGATGCAGAATGCGAGCCTGGTCACTGGTATTCCTGGTTATGCAGAGGGGTCTGCGTCCTGGGTTGCAGTGGCATGCCTCCTGAGTTCCCTGGTGTGTATGAATTACCATTCCCGGGGAGGTAATCCGATAATCTGCCCGGCGAGGGCCCGATGAGGATCTGTCCCCGCAAGGGGGTGGCGCGACACCGCATCCCCGCCGGCGCCGGGGCTGTGGCCCGGGCCGGTGATCGCGTGGGGCACGGCACCGGGGGATTGGAGAGGCCGACGAGACACCGGGGATTTCAATGCAAAACGAATATTGATCACGATGTCTTCATTTTCTTAGCGCCCCGTTAACGGACCAAAACAAAAATATAAACTTTTTTTATTAAATATAAATTATCTACAAATGAATTGCGGTTGACACCGCATTATTTGTTCAAATCGCTTGTAATTCGCCCGGATTACGCACACAGGAGAAACGGAATTCACGATTATACTTCCATATTGATCCATAAAATGTTACCTCATTTTCAATAGAAGATGCACTGGTCTATCCTCTCCCGATATTATTTTGTGATTCATTCACTATCTTATCCCTGACCTGCTGTCCTGAGAGGAAGACCATTGGCATTCCTCCCCCAGGATTGACGCTGCCCCCCACGAAGTAGAGATTATTGTACTTCTCGCTTTTCTGGGGCGCTTTGAAACCTCTGTTTTTTCTTTTATCTGAAACGATACCATATATCGCACCCCGGTTAGAATAATATCGTTTTTGTATGTCCTCAGGAGTCCACTCGTCCTCAGTTATTATGTGTTTGCGCACATCCGTGAGAGCCATGCGCTCCAGTTTGTCCAGAACTCTCTCCCTGAACTCTGCATACTCTTCTCTGGTAAAAGGCTTGTCCTGCATGTAGGGCACATGCGGGAGTATCTTCAGGTTCTCACACCCGGCAGGCGCCTGCGATGGATCCGTCCGGCTGGGTGCGACAAGATAAATGGTGGGATCCATGGGAAGCCGGTTCTCGTGGAATAGTTCGTGATGACTTTTTTCCGGGTTGTTTGAGAAGAAAAAGTTATGATGCGCCAGCTGCTCGTATCGTTTATCCACGCCTAGGTGCAGCACATAGCCGGAACATGCAGGCTCAAATCGTTTCTTATAATCATTCAGCATAGGCCCTTTTTCCTTAAGCAGCCGTTCGTATGCCGGGATGACCTCCATATCTGATACGAATATGTCTGCGGTCCGCCTGGTTCCATCAGCCAGAACTGCTGACGTGATCCTGTCCCCATCCTTTTGTAATTCTGTAACTTCAGTATTCAGGTGAATCCGGATACCGAGTTCCTCCATCAGTTTCTTCAATCCAAGGGCAAGATTGAACATGCCCCCGTTTACGTACCACAGCCCGTACCTGAACTGGATGTATGGTAGTAAATTCAGTACAGCAGGGGCATCGTACGGAGAGGAGCCCACATATTTTACGAAATGATCAAGGGTTTTACCGAGGTATGGATTCCTGATCCGCTTTTCGACTCCCTGGTGCATGGTGTGGAAAAAGTCAAAGTCCCGGAGGGAACTGATGATGCCATAATATTTCACCACCTCAGGCAACGTGTCCAGACCCTTTTCGAAGTAGCCACGTTCAGCAGTCTCACCAAGATTCTTTGAATATGCGTTGAACCGGTCCAGATCCAGTTTATCCTCCTGAGTCAGCCAGGGATTGCGTCTGATGTTTTCGGCAGGATCGGCATAGAGGTCAAAACGCTTCCCGTCTTCAAAAAAGCATCGCCACTGGAGATCAAGCTTCATAGTCGGAACATAATCCTTCATCTCTTTTCCGGCCCGGGTAAACAGTGCCTCGAAGATGTGTGGCATCGTCAGGATCGAAGGCCCAAGGTCGAAAGAGAACCCCTCTTTTTTCAGAACATTGAGCTTTCCGCCAACATGGCTGTTCTTTTCGAACACAGCAACGTCGTATCCTTCCTCAGCGAGGGATATCGCGGCTGAGATACCACCCAGGCCGGCACCAATAACAATAACTTTTGTTCTGTTTTCTGGCATGTTAAACCTCAGGAAACTCAATGTTGCAGCTGATCGGACCTATTCGTGTCAATGGGTATTTCCGTTGGTTTTATATTAAATCTCTGCGAAAGAATACCCAATGCCCGGGAAAAAAGTCATTATCGTAGGCGCCGGTCCCGGTGGGCTGACATGCGCGATGATCCTTGCACACCGGGGCTTCTCGGTTACGGTCTACGAGAAGGAAGACCAGGTCGGCGGCAGGAATGCTCCCATAAAACTCGGGCCGTACACGTTCGACACCGGTCCTACGTTCCTGATGATGAAGTTCATCCTGGAGGAGATGTTCTCCGAAGCGGGGAGAGACATTGCCAGGTATCTTGAAGTGCGCAAGATAGAACCCATGTATCACCTCGATTACGGGGATATCAATCTGTATCCGTCGACTGACGTGGTGAAAACTACCGAGGATGTTAAACGATTATTTCCGGGGAATGAGGCCGGTGTTGCAAAATTTTATGAGAAAGAGAAACAGCGTTTCGAGCGCCTGTTTCCCTGTCTCCAAAAGGATTATGTGCATTTCAGGACTTTCTTCCACCCTGACTTCATCAGGGCAATACCTACGCTCGGCATCGGTGAGTCCCTGTTCCAGAACCTGGGCCACTACTTCACCGATGACCGTCTCAAGATGTCGTTCTCGTTCCAGTCCAAATATCTTGGGATGTCCCCGTGGGAATGCCCTGCTGCCTTCACTCTGATACCCTATGTAGAACGCAGGTACGGCATCTATCACGTGATCGGCGGCCTGAATGAGATATCTGCCGCGATGGCGAAGGTGGCCACGGAGAACGGGGCGGAGATAAAACTGGGATCCCCCGTTCAGGAGATCATAACTGAAGGTGGCAGAGCGAAGGGTGTCATGCTCGCATCCGGGGAGAAGGATTATGCCGATGATATCATTATAAATGCAGATTTCGGCTATGCAATGACTCACCTGTTCAGACCCGGGCTGCTGAAAAAATATGCTCCCGGACACGTTGCCAGGAAACAGTATTCCTGTTCAACGTTCATGATATACCTCGGCGTAGACAAGAGATACGATCTGCCGCATCACAACATCTATTTCTCCAAAGACTATGAGGGCAATGTCAAGGACATTTTCAACAATAACAGGATCAGCGACGACCCCTCATTTTATCTGCAGAATGCGTCGGTGACTGATCCGACTCTTGCACCGGACGGGAAGTCCACGATCTATATCCTCGTCCCTATGCCCAACAACATGTCAGGCATCGACTGGGAGAGAGAGAAGGACGCTTTCAGGGAAAAGATGCTGAACCTTGTGGTGGCACGGACCATGATGAAGGATTTGCGCGAACATATCGAGGTGGAGAAGATCATCACTCCGCTCGACTGGGAACGGGAACATAACATCTACGCCGGCGCAACATTCAACCTTGCTCACAACCTGACGCAGATGCTCTGGTTCAGGCCGAGGAATGAGTTCGAGGAGGTGAGGAACTGTTACCTCGTCGGAGGAGGAACACATCCTGGTAGTGGGTTGCCCACGATCTACGAATCGGGCCGGATCACGGCAAACCTTCTTTCAAAGAAGCACGGAGAGCCCTACAACAAACCCTCGAAGCTCTACTATAAGGACGCTGTTCAATGAGTACATATCTGCTCATTGACTTCCTGATAATAATTCTGCCCCTGATAGTATCCTTTTTTCCGTACCTCTCGTATTACAAAAAATTTCCCTATGTACTGTTCTCGATATTCGCCGGAGGACTCTTCTTTGTCACCTGGGATATTATTGCGACCCTACGGGGCGACTGGGCGTTCAACCCGGAGCATGTCATGGGAATCTCATTCGCCGGCCTGCCGTTGGAAGAAGTCCTTTTCTTCATAGTTGTACCTTTCAGCCTCCTGCTCACCTATGAACAAGCTGCTTACCTCTTTAAGGACCGGACTGTTCCCTGGAAACCATGGATGGGATATGCGGCGGGAGTGAGTCTGGTCTTCATATCCCTCCTCTTTCTGGGAAAAAATTACACGTTCATGGCAGTTTTGTCCGCGGGTGTAGTAATGCTGTTAATCTCGCGGTTCTGCCCGGGAATGATGGAGCGCCTGTCCTTCTGGGCCTATCTCCTGACAGGATACCTGCTGTTTGTATTGTTCAATTATTTCCTGACATCACTTCCGGTGGTGATCTATAGTTCTTCGGCGGTCTCCGGGATCCGTTTCCTGACGATCCCCATTGAGGACTTTTTCTATAATTTTGCGCTGATATCAGTGTATCTGGCGTTTTACCTCTGGGCGAAAGACAATCTTGGGACATTGAAGAATCCCCCGAATACTAAAACGATAGCTTTGTGAAAGCAACTGCATCTTGTTTACCGGTCTCTTTTTTGGTTCCCGCCTTTGAAAATAAAAAAAACCTTCTCATTCAGGCAGGATATTTAACGCATCCTTACCTATGTTGACTAAAACCAGGTACCATGGACACAATCCGCATTATTCCAGATACTGACTACTGTGGTGAAGGGGTCAGCCAGGGCCTGGCACGAGGTCTGCTGGTCTATTATGGGGACCTGAACATGACTGGCGAGGGAATGGGAATTGGCAGTGTTGCGATCCGTGACCCTGAATGCACATATTTTTCACGGTCCTGGACAGACTCGGAAGAGTCCGGAGCGCTCAAACGCACCTATACCCTGGATACCCGCATGATGTGGGGTTTACGGGGAAAACCGTCGGGAATTCTTACCCGCTGGATCGAATACGGCATCAGTGCCTACATGCAGCTTCCCCTACTCCAGAGGATTATCATGGTGCCGGTACTGCCTTTTCGGAACCTGCTCGGTATTCATCCGGTGTTCGAGACCATTTCCTCACGGGGGACGATCACCTTCACGTACCGCGTGACGGGGCACCATGCAGATGTACACGTAGAGAGTGATATGCAATTCAGACCGAATGATACCCTCTGCTTGTTAAACGAGCTGAGTGCTGCGTGGTTTACAGCAGGATGGGATGGGAAACGAACGGTATCTCCTCCTCCCGGATGGGAAAAGGTTGGATCTGACCAGCTGCCGGTATCTCTGGTTGATCCCGTTCATGGGATCCGGTTCTTTATGGACCAGCCATCAGTCAGCCCTTCCGTCCCGTACACGGTTTACCGGGGTCGTGAGCAGAGCGGAGATCTCTGCTGGGCGGGTTTCTGTCTCGAACTGGGTCCTCTTGATTACGTGCAGGAGTCGCTCGAGGCACGGTATTGTATCGGTTTTACGCAGGGGGCCTGCCCATGAACCCTTCGTCCCTCCCGGGTGTTACCCTGATCTATCCCTATTTCCGGAGTAAAGACCCGGTCGAAAAACTGTTTCCTCCCCTGGGAATTGCGTATCTTGCGAGCCAGCTGAAAGAACTGGGGATACCAGTGACTTTTGAAGACTGCACATTTGAGGTCTTTGATGAAGTGATTGACCGGATTGCAGCATCCCGGCCCGCCATTATTGGTATTTCCATCATGGTCACGATGAGCAGGAATGCGTTTGACCTGCTCAGGGAACTGCGGGAACGGCTGCCAGGCACGCTCTTTGTCGCGGGAGGACCCCTCCCCACCGTGAACCCTGCGATGTTTGCCGAACAATTCGACGGCGTATTTTGCGGGGAAGGTGATGTGAACTTCCCGCATTTCTGTCAGGATTACCTTTCATCAGGTCGTACTCCCGGTGATATGAAAACCATGGATCCCAACGCCTACCCGGGACTCTATATGAATATTTACGGTCAGGTACAGTCATCACCCCCCGTCCATCACCCTGCAGAGATCCTTGACCGGCTTCCTCTCCCGGACCGCTCGGGATTTGATCACCGGAAGTACCAGACAGTGATGGAGAAAAACGGTGGTCTCAGGCAGACCACGTTAATAGTTACCCGCGGCTGCCCGTTCTCCTGCGATTTCTGTTCAAAACCGGTGTGGGGCGACCTGTTCAGGAAACCCCCGCTGGAGAAAGTATTCCGGGAGATTGAAGAAATTGTGTCGCTTGGTTATAACAGTCTCTGGATCGCAGACGACTGTTTTACCCTTGACAGTGAGTACCTCACCGCATTCTGCAATGAAATGATTCGCCGGGAAGTACCGGTTGTCTGGACCTGCCTGTCAAGAGTCGACCGGCTCACACCGGAACTCGTTGAGCTCATGAAGCGTGCGGGGTGCGTACGGGTCTATCTTGGTCTTGAATCGGGGAGCAACGAGACCCTCAGGCTCATGAACAAGCGGGTAACGGTTGAGCAGGGAATCCGGGCAGTACATCTTTTTTCCAAGGCAGACATCGGCACTGCCGGATTTTTCATGGTCGGGTACCCGGGAGAGACGAAGGACTCGATCGAAAAGACCTTCACTCTCGTCCTGTCGCTCCCGCTCGATGAGGCCTGGTTCACCATCCCGCTTCCGCTTCCCGGAACACCTCTTTTTACCCGGGTCGCCGATCTCCGGCAATGGGAGGACTGGGAGGTCTCAAACCAGGTGAAATTCGTTTATCCCTCGGAATTTGATGAGCGCTGGCTTGGGCGCCGTATCAGCGAGACCACAGAAGCGTTCAGGAAGAAAAAAAACGGTCTGCATTCCGGAGAAAAGTCCGGTGGCTGATAAATGCCGGATAAGAAGTGGTGTGTTTCCCCGTTCAGCAGAACGGATATGGACCCTTGTATAATCGATCATCCTTATCAATCCCAACGAAAAATACTCAGCTAGAGGAAAATAGATGACAGAACCGGAAAAAATTCCCAAAATGCCAAAAGCAGAGTATGATTCCCTGATCAAACGCCAGTATGTATCACGGATTGCGTTTGGCGCCGGCGAGCATCCCTATATTGCCCCATTCATGTATGTGTTCGACGGAAAATATCTTTATTTCCTTTCGACAAAATATGGCAGGAAGATCGAGTATTTTAACAGCAACCCAAAGGTCTCGGTAGAGATTGAGGAGTATGCTCCTGACCTTTCCGCTTTTACGTTTGTGAGCCTGCAGGGATTTCTGGAAGAAGTAAAGGACCCCTCGCAGAAAAAGAACGTGCGGAAACAGTTTGTTGACATGATTGCGAAAAACCGGCTTTCGTCTCATGTGCTCACGGCACTTGGTCACAACCCGAATGATAGCCCGGAAGTGATAATCCGCGAGGAACGATCGATGGTCTGGAAATTAGCCGGCGTAAAAGATATCGTTGCCCTGAAAAACGGGTAAGATCTCTTTTTTTATTGTCTTCATTGATCTCAGATAAAAAGTGGCAGAAAAAGCAATAAACCCAACAGAATGACAGGATACCTGTGATCACCCACCTAGATCCAGAGCGTATCCGGATTCTCAATGATACCACAGTACGAACCGGTGACTATGTCCTGTACTGGATGCAGTCCTCGCATCGCACGGAAGAGAACCCGGCACTCCGGTATGCAATCGAACGGGCGGATCAGGCACATCTCCCGCTCATCGTCTATTTCGGGCTCTGGCAATCCTACCCGGAAGCCAACCTCCTTCACTTCCGGTTCATGCTGGAAGGGCTTGCTGAAGTTGCCCGATCACTTGAGTACCTTGGAATCCGGTTCGTGCTCAGGATTGAACCACCGGACAGAGGAGTCTGTGCCCTTGCGAAGAATGCGGCAATCGTGATTGTTGACCGGGGCTACCTCAGGCTGCAGCAATCGTGGTACCACACCGTTGCTGAACAGTGCCGCTGTCCGCTGGTGCAAGTCGAAGGAAATGTGGTTGTGCCGGTTGAAGTGGTATCGCAGAAAGAGGAATATTCGGCAGCAACCTTTCGGCCGAAGATTACCCGCCAGCTGGACAGGTTTCTGCACCCGGCTGAAACGGGCAGTCCGCAGCGTTCTTCACTCTCGCTTGACCTTCCCACACGTGCTGATGAATCAATAGAGGCCCTCCTTTTACCACTCAACATTGACCGCACGCTTCCTGCATCGGGATTGTTCACCGGAGGGACCGCACAAGCGACCCGGCGTTTTGAGCAGTTCCTGAAAAACCGACTTGACGGGTTTGCCGATAAACGCAATGATCCCGGTGGCGATGGTGGTTCCGACATGAGCCCCTACCTCCATTTTGGTCAGGTATCTCCGGTTACGCTTGCTCTTCTCTCCTATGAACGGGGTGGGAGCGGTAATCCGGCTTTTCTCGAAGAGCTGATCGTGCGCCGTGAACTTGCCGTGAACTTTGTCCGGTATAATGATCACTACGATACCTTCGCATCACTTCCTGTCTGGGCACAGAAAACGCTGGCACTGCACCAGTCTGATCAGCGGGAGTATATGTATTCCCTCGATGATCTCGAGCGGGCTGCAACCCATGATCCATACTGGAATGCTGCCCAGCAGGAAATGATGAAGACCGGAAAGATGCAGGGCTATATGCGGATGTACTGGGGTAAGAAGATCATTGAATGGAGTAAAACACCGGAGGACGCTTACTCAGCAGCCCTGCATCTCAATAATAAATACGAGATTGACGGAAGGGACCCCAACGGGTACGCCGGGGTTGCCTGGTGCTTTGGGAAACACGATCGCCCGTGGGGGGAGCGTCCGATCTTCGGAATGGTGCGGTATATGAATGCACAGGGGCTTGAGCGAAAGTTCGCCATGGGCCAATATCTCGAAAAAGTCCGGCTGGTTCGCTGAAGACCTGGTGATACTATGGTCATGACCGCGCTCTGGTAATAGCCGGTACTGCCCCCATCCAAAGATACCTTTATCCACGAACGCCCATTAAGAATTCCCCATGAAACCGGTGTACGTGAAGGGGCTGCCGCCATCTCCTGACTTTGGGGTAATCTCGTCCTCCATCAGGAATGTCATCCTGGAGGCGACCGATAACCTCTCATGGCTTTCAGAGGGGGAAACGGTTCTTCTCAAACCGGCGTTGAACTCCCCCGACCCGTACCCGTCCACCACCCACCCGCTGGCAGTCAGCGTCACGGCTGAGCTCCTTGCTGAACGTGGCGCAAAGGTGGTGATTGGGGACCAGTCCGGCATAGAGCACGTTCTCCATGATCCCCGTGGCGTAATCCGCGGCAGGAGCATGGATAACTACGGACGGTCTGGCATGGGTGACCGGAACGACACCCGGTTCATTGGCTTCGAGGAGGGGGAATGGGATAACGGCTTCTTCCACCACCGGTCGCCACATACGGCATCATGGCGCGACGGGTTTTATATTACATCGTGGGCAAAGGACGCCGACCATATCATCAGCCTGCCCCGGGTGAGCGCGCACAGCATGGCGGGGGCAACGCTGGGACTCAAGAGTATGGTGGGGATGCTTCGTGAGGACAGCAGGATGGAGTTCCATGCGAACGGGCCTTTGAACCGGTTCATTATCCGGTCAGCGAAGGGCAGCACGCTCACATCGTCCGATGACGGGACCGGGACATTCTTGGAGAAGATCGTGGAGATCAGCGACGCGATCCGCGGGAAGCTCAGGCTCACCCTCTTTCTCGCAACAGAGGTGCAGGCAACCTTTGGGCCGGACCAGTATGGTTTACGGATAGGCCGGACCGGTCTCGGCCGGGCGTATGTGGTACGCCCTGAGCCCGGGCTCATCTTCGGCAGCACAGACCAGATAGCAGCAGAGTCGATAGCGCTGGCAGTACTGAAAGATGCAAAGCGTTCCCTGCCCATGCTCCCGCTTTATGTCCAGAAGGCTGTGCTCTTCCGGAACCCGTACGTACAGGGTCTTGACCTTACAGATGTCCGTGACCATCCGTATATCCGCCACGGGATGAAGATCGGGCTTGGGGAGATGCCCGGAGAGATACTATTCGAGAATGTACCTGTGCAGGTGCAGCAACGGCTGACGGGACTGCTCAGGTGAACGATGATATTGCATTTTTTCCGCTCAACGGGATCGTCCTTGCCCTGTATCCCTGCGATAGCCTGGCTGAAGATGCCTTGGTACCTGCATGTGAAACAGGTTTTCCGGGCTTCGCCCTCACTTTCGTTACCAAAAATGAGCATGGAGTTGATGCCATGCTCAGGATTGCTGAGGATATCCGGGGCGTTTTCTGAAACCCGCACAGAAAACATTCTGGGGTGGATATAGCGGATATTTTGCCGATCACGACGGTTTTCTCTGGGAAGTCGCTCACAATCCATTCTGGGAACTGGACCGGAAAGGGAATGTGAAATTGTAATCTTTTTTTCGTGGCTGATGAATCCCTTTGCCCATTCATTTTCAGGATATCCCCTGATACAAAATATTATGTACGGCAAAACCAATTACCGTTAAACAGAGGATTAAACATGATCTCAAAAACCATGGAACAAGCCCTGAACAAGCAGGTCAACCGCGAACTCTTCTCCGAGTACCTGTACCTCTCAATGTCCGCCTACTTCGAGACAATCTCCCTGAAAGGATTTGCGAAATGGATGCGGGTGCAGGCAGGAGAGGAACATGCGCATGCGATGAAGATCTATGACTACATCATCGCCCGCGGCGGGAAAGTCACCCTTGCTGCCATTGAAGCGCCAAAAAACAAGTGGGAATCCGCTGGCAAGGTATTCATGGAGTCCTATGCCCACGAGCAGAAGGTCACCGGCATGATCGATGCTCTGGTCGATCTTGCCATCAAAGAAAAAGACCATGCAACATTCGAGATGCTCCAGTGGTTCGTCAAAGAACAGGTTGAAGAGGAGATGAATGCGAGTGATATTCTCAACCAGATTGCCATTGTCGGGGACCGGCCGGGGCACCTTTTCGCGCTTGACCATCATCTCGGAAAAAGGGAATAGACAGCACCCGTTTTCAATCACCATTTTCTCTTTTGATGAATGAGAGGGCAGTCCCGGTTCCGGACTTCTGAACTCGCCCCTACATTGATAAACCGGTACTCCCATGTTCCATTGTAAGCGGGCTATGGCGAAAAGCCCCTGCCGCACATCGGAGGTCCCGGTTTCGGACCAGCAGCGCTCCCGCAGGCAGGGAAGTGGGCCGGCTTTTATACCATGGATACCTTCATAGCATGAGAGGAGATGATGTTATGCCTGACAACAGCACGTGCCCGGTAACGGGCGGGAAGCACCGGCAGGTAGCCGGCGGGGGGCCATCAAACCAGGACTGGTGGCCGAATCAGCTGAACCTTAAGATCCTGCACCAGCACTCTTCCCTGTCCAATCCGATGGGCGGGGAATTCAACTATGCTGAGGAGTTCAAAAAACTCGACCTGGCAGCCGTGAAGAAGGACCTGCGGGCGGCAATGACCGAGTCGAAGGACTGGTGGCCGGCAGACTTTGGTCATTACGGGCCTTTGTTCATCCGCATGGCATGGCACAGCGCCGGTACCTACCGCATGGGCGACGGCCGGGGCGGAGCCGGTGCCGGCCAGCAGCGTTTCCCGCCGCTCAACAGCTGGCCCGACAACGTGAATCTCGATAAGGCGCGACGGCTGATCTGGCCGATCAAACAGAAGTACGGCCGGAAGATCTCCTGGGCGGACCTCATGATCCTTGCCGGCAACGTTGCCCTGGAGTCGATGGGGTTCAAGACTTTCGGCTTCGCCGGCGGTCGTCCGGATGTCTGGGAGCCGGAAGAGGCTGTGTACTGGGGCTCCGAGAACAAATGGCTGGATGACAAGCGTTACTCCGGCGACCGAAATCTCGAAAACCCGCTCGCTGCCGTGCAGATGGGGCTGATCTACGTCAACCCGGAAGGCCCGAACGGTGTCCCGGACCCGCTCGCAGCTGCAAAAGATATCCGCGAGACCTTCGCCCGCATGGCCATGAACGATGAGGAGACCGTTGCGCTCATTGCCGGCGGCCACTCCTTTGGCAAGACCCACGGTGCCGGCCCGGCGACCCATGTGGGACCTGAGCCCGAAGCCGCGGGCATCGAGGAGCAGGGCCTGGGCTGGAAGAGCAGTTTCGGCACCGGCAAAGGCGGGGATGCGATCGGCAGCGGCCTGGAGGTCACCTGGACAAATACGCCAACGAAGTGGAGCAACAACTTCTTCCGGGTCCTGTTCGAGAACGAATGGGAGCTGACGAAGAGCCCGGCCGGTGCACACCAGTGGAAACCGAAGGGCGAGCCAGCCACCGGCACGGTACCGGAGGCTCACGACACGACAAAGCGCCGGGTACCCGGCATGCTGACCACGGACCTCTCCCTGCGATTCGACCCCGCTTACGAGAAGATCTCGCGGCGCTTCTACGAGCACCCGGACCAGCTTGCGGACGCATTCGCCCGGGCATGGTTCAAGCTGACCCACCGCGACATGGGCCCGCGTGCACGCTATCTCGGCCCGGAGGTACCAGAAGAAGAACTCATCTGGCAGGACCCCATCCCCGCGGTCAATCACAAACTGATCGATGCAAAGGACATCGCCTCCTTCAAGAAGAAGATCCTGGCGTCCGGCCTCTCGGTTTCCGATCTGGTCTCGACCGCCTGGGCCTCAGCTTCCACCTTCCGCGGCTCTGACAAGCGGGGCGGTGCGAATGGTGCCCGCATCCGGCTGGCGCCGCAGAAGGACTGGGAAGTCAACCAGCCGGCCCGGCTTTCGAAGGTGCTTAAGGTGCTGGAGGGTATCCAGACCGAGTTTAACAAGGCACAAAAGGGAGGCAAAAAGATATCGCTCGCCGACCTGATCGTCCTTGCCGGCTGCGCCGGTATCGAGCAGGCAGCAAAGAATGCCGGCCATACACTCAAGGTCCCCTTTACCCCGGGACGCATGGATGCTTCACCAGAGCAGACCGATACGGCCTCCTTTGCCGTGCTCGAACCGAAAGCGGATGGTTTCCGCAACTATCTCGGGGGCAAATTTGCCGCTTCGGCAGAGGAGCTGCTGGTGGACAAGGCTCAGCTCCTGACCCTGACCGCGCCCGAGATGACGGTGCTCGTTGGCGGGATGCGGGTTCTGGACACCAATGTCGGACAGACCGGGCACGGTGTCTTCACGAAGAACCCCGGGGCGCTGACCAACGACTTCTTCGTGAACCTCCTCGATATGGGTACGGAATGGAAACCGGTATCGAAAGACGCCGATGTATTTGAAGGGCATGATCGCAGGACCGGCAAAGTCAGGTGGACCGGCACACGCGTAGATCTCATCTTCGGTTCGAACGCCCAGCTCCGGGCTCTGGCAGAAGTCTACGGAAGTGCAGACTCCACGGAGAAGTTCCTGCACGACTTCCTGGCAGCCTGGACTAAAGTGATGAACCTCGATCGCTTCGATCTGGCAAAAGGACTGAAACATTGAACGGTGCAGTGAGCGCACCGCGTATCATCTCGTGGAACATCACCCTCAGGTGCCCCCTGAAGTGTTCCCACTGTTACGTGGATGCAGGCGATAAGGAAATAGCCGGAGTGCTCTCCACGGGAGAAGCATTCTCGGTCATCGACCAGATCCGGGCCATCGGCACGCCGGTTGTTGTGCTCAGCGGCGGCGAGCCCCTCCTCCGGGAGGATATCTATGAAATCGCACGGTACGGCACTGATAAGGGACTCCGGATGGTCATGGGTACCAGCGGGTACCTCATTAGCCACGATACCGCGATGAAACTCCGGGATGCAGGAATCCGGGCTGTGGCCATCAGCCTGGACTCAAAAGATGCAGCCATCCATGACTCGTTCCGGGGACTTGACGGGGTCTGGGAGAAGGCCGTTAAGGCCATCCGACATTGTCGTGATGCGGGAATCGGCGTGCAGATCAATATGTCCGTAATGAGATCTGCCATCGGTGAAGTCGAGGATGTCATAGGTCTCGGGACTTCTCTGGGGGTCCGCGACTACCAGCTCTTCTTCCCCATCCCGACCGGAAGGGCAAAGCAGATCGAGCCCCGCAGCCCGGAGGAATACGAAAATCTGATCCGGCAGATCCTTGTCAGGTACAGGGACAGCGACCTGAACATCCGCCCTACCTGCGCCCCGCAGTTCCGCCGTATCGCGGATGAGCTGGGCATCCGCAACCCGGCCTGGGGCCGGGGCTGCCTTGCCGGTATCACTTACTGCCGGATCTTTGCAAATGGCGATGTGACTCCCTGCCCTTACCTGCCGGTCAGCGCCGGCAATGTGCGGACAACACCATTTTCAGAGATCTGGAATGACTCCCCGCTCTTTACCGCACTCCGTAATCCGGAGCTCCTGACGGGGAAATGCGGGCGGTGCGATTTCAAAACAACCTGTGGAGGGTGCCGGGCCCGGGCATACCGGCGGGAAGATGCAGCTTCCCCGCTCTGGTGCGACGGGCTTGCAACGCCGGAGGCGGCCAGCGGGGGATACTGCGGGGAGGACCCGTGGTGTCCCTATGAACCGGGGGTATCGTCATGAGTGGAACATTCCGGCCGGATGCGACCGACCTTGCCATCCTCAACTGCCTGCAGGACGACCTCCCGCTGGTATCCCGGCCTTGGGCAACGGTCGCCGGCCGGCTCTGGATTACGGAGCCGGAACTGCTTGCCCGTATGCAGAAACTGGCGGAAGCCGGAATCATCCGGGGCATATCCCCGGTACTGGAATCCCGCCATCTCGGCCTGCACGCCGCCACCCTGGTTGCTCTCCGTGTGCCGGAAGATCGGATTGACGAGATCGCGGCCATCATCAGCAGCTATCCGGAAGTATCGCACAATTTCAGACGTGAACATTCCTACTCCCTCTGGTTCACGATTGCTGCACAAAACAGGGATGCTCTTCAACTCGTACTGAACGAAATTCTGGAAAGGACCGGAGTTTCGGCTACTGATGCTCTTGATCTGCCTACTGTAAAAAAGATAAAAATTGATGTACGGTTCTCCTTTATGCCCGCACAATCCCGGGAGGTCTCTCATGGATCCGATTGATGTACAGTTACTCGGGGAACTGGAAGGGGGCCTCCCGTTTGTCCCGTGTCCCTTCGAAGAGATCGGAAAACGACTGGGCCTCTCAGGAAATGAAGTCCTTGAACGGATCCGGCGCCTTAAGGAAACAGGGATCATCAGGAAATTCCGGGCACGCATCGACCAGCGGAAGATCGGGATCACGGCAAATGCCCTTGTTGCGTGGAAGACAACCGGCGACGATGACCTGGGAAAACGTCTTGCCGGATTCCCGTCGGTTACCCATTGTTATGAGCGCAGGCCGGTACCGGGACGGTGGGAATTTACTCACTATACCGTCCACCATGGGTATAGCAGAGACCGGGTGCTGGATGATGTGAAAGCGATTGCAGAGAAGGTCGGCTGCCCGGATTATTCAGTCCTCTTCAGCACCCGCGAATTCAAGCGTGTGCCGAATGTTCGGATGCAGGAGAACGGAGGAAGGATACCATGAACAGGATTACGCAATGCATGCATGGCCGGGGAACAGTCAGTGGCGTAATGATGCACCGGCACAAACCGCAGGACGATGTGCCGAGCAGGTATCTTGCCTTCTCGGGTATGTACCGGCCGGTGGTCTTCTGGAACCTCACGGATCGCTGCAACCTGAGCTGCACGCACTGCTACAGCAGTTCAGGACCGGGACGCACAGCGGAAGGAGAACTCACGACTGCCGAGGCGTTCGGACTTATCGACAATCTGGCTGCCATGGGTGTCCCGCTCATCCTGTTCACCGGGGGGGAACCCCTGATGCGTGCGGATCTCTTTGCACTGGCGGCGCATGCCAGGAGCCGCGGCCTCAAGATGGCACTCAGCACGAACGGAACGCTGATTACTCCTGATATTGCCCGGCGGATCAAAGAGAGCGGGATCGAATATGCCGGAATATCGCTGGACGGTGCGAGAGCGGAGACACATGACCGGTTCCGGAATTCCCCCGGTGCGTTTGATCAGACCATCCGGGCATTTCCTGCCTGTAAGGAAGCGGGGCTCCGGTGCGGGGTCCGGGTCACGATCACGAAAGAGAATTGCCATGAACTGGAAGCGCTTGTCGATCTTTCAATCTCTCTGGGTGCGTCCAGGTTCTGCCTGTACTGGCTCGTGCCTACTGGACGCGGGAACGAATCCTATGCCCGGTTGCAGCTGGACCATGCCGGCGCTGTCGAAGCCCTTGATGTGCTCTACCGGAAGGCAAAGGAGACGGATCCCGCCGTCATGGAATTCCTGACCGTGGATGCCCCGCAGGACTGCATTCACCTGCTCGCTTCGATGGAGACGGATGGATCGGAAGACCTCGCTGATGCCCGCAAGCTGCTGGAATCGCTGAAGGGCGGATGCAGCGCCGGCACCCGGGTGGCAAATATTGATACCCGGGGGAACGTGTTTCCCTGCCAGTTTGCCCGCTCGCCGGAATTTCTTGTCGGGAATATCAGGGACCGGCCATTCAGTGAGCTCTGGTCGGACAGTGAGAACCCTGTACTTGCCCGGTTCCGGGAAAAGCAGGCCCGGTTCAAAGGCCGCTGTGCAGGTTGTAATTACCGGGATCTTTGTGGTGGCGGGTGCCGGGTCCGGGCTCACGCCGTGGACGGGGATTTTCTGGCGGAAGATCCCTTCTGTTATGTAAATGATCTGAGCTCAATGGGCATCAAGTGAAAGAGAATTGGAGTGACGTCAATATTCTCATCCGGCGTCAGGCATTCCCCGAGCCTGGCTTTCTCCCGTGCCTGAATGAACCGGCTCACCGCGTCCCGGCGCGACACCGCATCCCCGCCGGCGCCGGGGCCGTGGCCGGGCCGGTGATCGCGTGGGGCACGGCAACCGGGGGATTGAGAGGCCGACGATACACCGGGAAGATTGCGGGAAGGAATTCATGTGATGCAGCAAAAAAAATTTCGTTCCTGAAACCGGCCATATTTTACCTGTTCAACCGACAGATAATGGCACCATACCACGTTTTATCGTGTCCTGTGTGTATCTGACCATAAGTATCTGAGAACCACCGAAGCCTGTTTTAGGTTTCCGGAGATACAAAGGAGAACCCATTATGTCAACAGTCGAGGAAAATATGCGTCTCATGCAGACGCTGGATGATGCCTGGAACTCCCAGGACTGGGTAACGTTCGAGAAACGCCATGCAAAGGATGTTGACGTCTTCTGGCCGGGACAGGAAAAACCGACTCACAGCCGGCCATCACATAAGGAAGAGGCGATCGCATTCTTCAAAATATTCCCGGACAACAAAGTCGGGAACCGTCCCTACAAGACCCTGTTCGGACAGGGGGACTGGACATGCTCGGTCGCTGATTTCACGGGAACATTCAAGGGCCCCATGACTACTCCGGACGGAAAAGTGATACAGCCCAACGGGAAGAAGTTCAGAGTGGAGTTCTGCACCGTTGCACACTGGAAGAATGGTGAGATCGTGGAGGAGAAACTCTTCTACGACAAGATCTCCCTGATGCAGCAGATTGGCCTGATGTAAGGGCAGATGGCGGGGGCTATAGGCGTATGAGCTTTGTCAGAGTTGCCGGGGTAAGCGAGATCCCTTTCGGGACCATGAAACATGTTGAGGCCGGTGGAATCGAGCTGTGCATCGCGAATGTCGGGGGCACATTCTACGCGATCGGAGACCGGTGCGGTCATGAGAACGCTCGGCTCTCCCGGGGATCGCTCATGGATACCATCGTGACCTGCCCTATGCATTCTTCACAATTCGATGTAACCACCGGGAAACTGATGTCCGGGCCGGTCCTGGAACTTGGCGGGCTCAAGGAAATGTTTACCGGCTGTCCCGAGAAAGTGAAAAAAGCGGTGGCGCAGATGTTCGAAGGAATTGCCGAGGAGCAACGCCTGATCAAAACGTACGATCAGCCGGTGTATGAAGTGAAGGTGGTTGGCAGCGACATCCTTGTTCAGCTGTAAAAGAATGCGATAAAAATATCCCGGCCGACACCGCATCCCCACCGGCGCCGGGGCTGTGGCCTGGGCCGGTGATCGCGTGAGGGGCACGGCACCGGGGGATTGAAGAGGCCGACGAGATACCGGGGAGATCGCGGGGAAGGAACCTGGGGTGAACAAGAAAAAAGTTGCCAAGCATATCCCCCTCGCAGGAGCATCTTACGGAATACCCACGTCCCGGCTCCGATCCGGGCCTTATATGATCCCGGTCTACCAATCCGGCACGGTCATTTGTGGAACTCCTGCAAAAACGGATATTATCACATTAATTTCCTTCTTCCCATTGAAATGAAAAAAAATTATTCACCAATTTTCATATCCCCAACAAATAAGCCATCCAAATATTCCTAACCAGAAACAAAGTAAACAAGCGATATTAGATGCGGTTCTTGAACCAAGAGATTTATTATAAACTCTTCGAATTCCTGATGGCGTGATCCAATAATATGATACTGCAACGGCTATCATTGCGAAAAAATTTGGAACTTGATGGTCGCCAAAAAAATAAAGTAAAAAATCTATTCCGATAATAGACCAAATAAGAATAATATTAAAGTAATAAACACTTTTCCCAATACATTTCCCGTAGATCACATTCAGATGTTCCCGATCGTATCCTTTCTCAAGAAGAGAGAATGAATTAATAGATCGATTTTTTAGATCAAATATCTTTTTTTGACATTCGTCTGCTTTCTCTTGGTCATTAATCCCGATATATGCATTACACAAAGTATCCCATAATTCTGGATCTTGTGGTGACAGCTGTACTGCCATGTTGCCAGCTTGAAGGGCTTCGTCATAACGTTTCAATATGTTTAAAATACTGGATTTATTATTCCAAACATCCGGATCTTTATTGTTATAGAAAATGGCTTGATCATAAGCCATTAATGCTTTTTCATAATCCTTAGATTCTGAAAATTCATTTCCTCTATTATACCAAAGAATTGATAGATCTATATTGTCTTGTTTGGAATTATCAATTTTCAGGGAGTTGGATGAATCTTTAGATAAATTTTTTATTTTAAACATATTTTTTTTACATTCATCCGCCTTTTCTCGATTTTTATTTCCATTATATGCATCGCACAGATTATCCCAGGCTTTGTAATTTTGAGGGGATAGTTGTATAGCCATATTACCAGCATTTACTGCTTCATCAAACCTATTCAATTGGTTTAAAATATAACACCTATTTATCCAAATAGATGGATCTTTGTCGTCGAATGTTAAAGCTTGATCATAAGCCATTAAAGCTTTTTCATATTCGTGGGCATCTGAAAAATCCACTCCCATGTTATACCAACGTTTAAAAAGTTCTGTGTTATCTGGTTCGGATTTTCCGGTCATAATATCACTTTAGTATTCTTAAACCCCCCTTTCATTTCTGTGATAATATATCTTTTCAACCTGTTCTATTTATTAAAAAATATCGTCAATGCAAAAAGATCAGACCGACTTAACAAAAGTCCTCGGTGATATACACTTTATCATCTGAAGCAATCGCAACACCAATTCCTTCCTTATCATAAGTGGAAGTCAGAATATTTTTCCGGTGTCCAGGACTATTCATCCAGCCACGGACCGTTGATTGAGCGATCTCCTCCTGCGAATTCCATGCATATCGTGGAATTCCATCGTAATAGGTAACTGAATCATAGAGATTATTCTGCATGATATTTTCCGCTATTCCGGTTGTGTAATATGATCCATAATTTTTGTAACAGGAATAACCTGCTTGGGTAGCCCGACCGGAAGGATCAAGACCCTGAAGATTGGTATGCGAGAAATAATTATTCGCTGCCATATCAGCACTGTGTTTTCGTGCGATAGATGCAAGGGAAGAATCGTAACTCAGAGCTGAAAGTCCGTTGCTCATCCGTTGCCCGTTAATCCCCTCGTGAACTTGTTGCTCTAATGAGGGAATATTGATGACAGGAGCTGAATTTCCAACAGTATTTTGGATATTGTTCACAACTTCAGGCTGAAGTGTGGGAATAATCTGATCGTTCTGGGAATTTGATGATATTAGAGAGGAGCCGGTTCCTGACGAAGCAGGCAGGGGAGAATTGATCTTCTGTAAAGAATTGACAATAAATCCTGTATTATCAGAGAAAACTCCGACACTACCAAAACTCACTAACAGGAATGAGACAACCACCACACCAATCACTGAATATGTAAGATTGGGGAAGAAATACCGGTCATGCCGTCCTGATCTTCTGGTGACAATTTTCGTGATTCCTGTTCTCAGCATATTGCAGACGTAGAGAATAATTGTTGAGATGATTCCATAGAAACAGAACTGGATAAAGAGGTAGAAGAGAATGTTTGAAGTTGAATCCGGGATTTTTGAGGTAGCCAGGAAATAAGAGAGCAGGGGGATCGTGACCATGAGTATCGCCCCAAATGGATGATCCCCTCCCCAGCTTTTTACTGCATATAGGAAATACGCGAGAAGAAAACAAAGAATTCCTATTCCCAAAACAAGCAGGAATGTTGCATGATCAATATTCACAAAGTAAATGGACGATAATAACCCGATAAACATCAAAAAAATGGAAAGTATAGCGAAATTTTTCAGAGTAATTTCTTCCCGTATTTTATTCCAGTAATAGCGGATCGGTCGTGTATTGATTTGAGGTCTGGGGAGATCCCTGACTCCTGCCGGAGGTGATTTTATTGGTATATAACCAGAGTGAACAACGGCACATCCGTGATTTTCCGGCAGACGACAGTTCTCGCAAAGGACTCGTCCACACCTTCCGCACGTAAAAGGCATCCCTGTCAGTTCATGCCCACAGTACTCGCAGACCTTGCGACGGGGATGATGTTCATGTTGATTATGCCTGAAGCAATGGTGATTTTCAGGGAGATGATGGTCAGAACAGAAACTGTATCCACACCGACGGCACTTGTAGGGAAGTTCATGCAGTATTTTCCCACAATAATGGCAACGGTGCATTATCTTTGAATCAGGAGTTGGGGACGAAATAGGTTACTGTGGTCACGTGAATTTTGATTTTCTGAAGGATCGTGAAAAAATATTTTTTTTTATTTGCTCCAAATCAAGTTTTTTGGTTTTCCCGAGATTTTGTATTGTTGTTCTTCACATTCTTGTGAATCTTCTACGTTCTTTTTACAAGAGGAGTTGCATTCATAATTGCTCTCGCCAGTTGTTTCGCAACCTTCGGGACATAAATGTTTGTTGTGATTGTGTGGACAAACATGGCATATACAATATGTGGGACACAATTGCTGCTGAAGTTGCGGATCTTTAAATTGCGGCAAAAATTGTTTTTTAATATCTTCAAACTTCGTCATCGTTTTCAATACTCCTTTTTCATTTTGCCACAACCAATTTTGCGTCGTAGGGATGCGGCACATGTGCCACAGGAGAACTTATAAAACCTTCTTTCCGGCATAATACTAAGCCAAATCAAAATCTAAAATTCAAGATGCCTCTATAAGGAGGAATGTGTGAAGTTTATCTGTGTCTGGCGGATGTACCCGAACTGTAGAATGAATCGGGTATTGCAACTTAAGTTAAAAAAATTCAGAATAACTCGTCGGGCATACATTTTTCATTTCAAAACAATGAAACAATTTCATGGGATTATTTGATTTTCTGTCTAAAAAACTGGAAAATCAGTATTTTGATGAGGGGAAAAAGTTTTTCGATGACGGCATGGCATCAGATAAAATACACGATATTTTTGATACAGAAATCGCCACCAGTTCAAACAATACTTTTGCTTTTTCGGATGCCCTCTCTGCGAGATTGAAGGAGTGGTCAACGCTTGGATTTTACATTGAAGCGGTTGATTCTTTTGATAAGGCAATTGCCATAAAGCAGGATTATGCTGAAGCATGGTTCTATCGCGGACTCGCATTATTAAAATTGCGTCGAGGGAAAGAAGCGCCCGACAATCTCAATATAACGATAAATGGAAAAGAAATCCTGTTAACCAAACGCGAATGGGATTCAGAAGCGATTGAATCTTTTGACAAAGCGATTGCTATTAAGCCAGATTACGCAGAAGCATGGTACTATCGCGGTGGCGCTTTGGGTAATCTCGGTCGGTATTCAGATGCCGTTATATCTTTTGACAAAGCGATTGCCATCAACCAGGATTATGCCGATGCAAAATATTATCGGGATATTGCACTCAAAAAATTATCCTCTTAAAAATTATTTTTCTCTCCCATCAAGAATCTCGGCAATCTTTTTCCCAATCCTTGTCATCCAGTAAAATCGATAAAAACAATATGGATAAAACTATACGGCAAAACTTTTATTAGAAAATATTATGAAAAATGAGATTTCGATTAATAATCTTCACAGAGAGGAATTGGACACTAGATTGTATGATTTAATTCTTGAGGTGAAAATTGCATTTGGGATCAAAGAAAAATTAAATGTCATCATTTATGATGATCCCAATTATCAACCCAATTTATATGGGGGGGATCGACTACTGATCACAAGAAGTGTATTTAAGAAAATAAATATTATCGAGACTCCTGAAGAATTTAAATCTCTTATTGCACATGAGTGCAGTCACATTTCTCATAAAGATTATTTTTATAGGTCGATATTTGCGGCAGGGTGTATTTTTTCGTTTATTATAGTTTATGGACTGGCTAATAATATTTTCAAAAATTTTTATATTTCAATTCCATTAGGTTTAGTCTATATAATTGTAGTCGGTAGAATTTTTTATTGGCGGAGTAGAATGGTGGAATTTAGATGCGATAAAGAAGCGGCAAATATTACAAAAAATCCGTGTGCGTTAATTGAAGCTCACAAAAAAATGTATATAAAATTTACAGAAGTAAAAGATACACTTCGAATTGATGAAAGAATTAAAATTTGTGTAAGAAGGTGTTGGCATTTTATTTTCGGAGCATCTCATCCAACTATCGATGAACGCATAAAAGTTATCGAATCTTCAAAAATAGGATCGTTATAAATATGGATTGAAACTCCACAAGATCACCGATTGTTCCCCTTCCCCTCAATAATCTCGGCAACTTTTTTCCCGGTTTCGGTCGTCCGGTAATATCGGTCCCTGTTTTCATCCGGCGTCAGGCACTCCACGAGCCCGACTTTCTCCATGGCCTGGATAGTCCGGCTTACTGCGGCTCGCGCGACACCGAGATTCTTCGCAAGTTCTGTCGGAGTGTTCGGTTTGAGAAGACCCTTGAGTACTTTTCTTCTCACGCTTCCCCGCGTAACAAAACTCACGAGATTATACATTAAGGAAAGAAGGAAAATTATACGTATCTACATGTATCATAGATGTGTAACAAATTTTATCCCTTGGCACGCCGATAATTATAATGGTGCCTGGTGATTGTGAACAGCACAAATATGATACAAAAAAATTGGATGTGAAAAATATCCAGAGTGGCTACCCCCGGCTTTAAAATTTTGTTCCGACAAGGAACCATTGTCACTCGCATGGGAACCACCAGACACCACCATTTTATCCGGGATATCCGTAATTTCAGAGTACCTCCAGGATCTCGATGATACGGGCTCCGATTTACCGTTTTTCCGGAACCAGAGGTAATAATTCGAGAAAATGCGGTAATAATTCATGCAATTCCGGTCATTTTCACGTCGGAGATCATGAGGTAATAAGTAGCAGTATTTGGACGGCGAAACCGGGAGGGGGGGTAGGTTTCAGTCCAGCCCTGGATCTAATCGCGAACCGTGAGGGCTTCCTTACGGTCTATTTTGGGGGGATCTAATCCGAGCCCGTATAGGGCTCCGTTTAGACTTCTTTGGGAGAAGACCGTGTCCTAAACCTGAAAATGCGTGTCTTATTCAGGTCTTAATGTGTAGATTTTTGTGATTTTTACGTCAGAGAATGAGCATGCAAAAATAGTGTCCTAATGGGCCCTTTTGGGCGAGCGATCTCAAGTGATATGGGGGTTAGGATGCGGCGAATGAAAAGAACCCCCCTTTTCATGGTCATGCAAAATTTTACTGAGGGTGGTTACCCCTCCCATACCAGAAGGGGGGAGGTTCCAATTTGTTATAGTTTTGATTGGATTGGTTGATCCAAGTCTAGTTGTCCCCATCGTAAAAAGAATGCAAAATACGGATCAGTAATATGAAGGAGCTTTTCTTCTTCATCAAATTCAATTACTGGGGTTGAGCTTCTATCCGTTGCAGCAATTGTGGACATATGCTTTAAGACACGAGCAATTTCTTGAATTTTTGGAATTTCTTCTGCAGACACTTCCTTTATCGATGTTCGTATCGCCTCATATTCTAGACTCACAAGTCCAGGTTCAAGATGTTTTAATGCATGTGCTAAGGCACGAAGAACTAATTGATAAATATCGACAATTTGACCATTTTTCAAAAGTCGTTCAATACGGTCTTTCCTTTGTCGAGGCCCACGGGCAAGTTTATCAAAAATTGGACGCCCTATGTTTTCCGCAATCTCTTGGAATATCTTTTCAAGTTCTTGAGATGTCAATTGAATATCAGCTATTTCTTGTTTTGAAATGAGTCCTTTCTTTCGACAAATCGCTCGACAAAATTCCTGCATTAAATGAGGACTTCCAATAGATTCTTCGGTTAACCGTTTAATTATTTCAGTGCTGATGCGAATATTCAACCGAGTGAAGCCAAGATCTGCAATAACTTTCAATTCTTCTTCAGACCAAAGGGGAATGCTCACAGGTAAAATTCGACTCGTCATTTCTCGTTCAACTTTGATTGAGTCATAGCGGTGATGTGGGATCGCAATGATTACAACAGGAAGACCATTGAAAATTAAAGGTTTTAATGATCGAATTAATTCACCTTGCAATGTTTTTGAAATGTAATGGAAATCATCAATAATTATTGGTCGAGGCATTTTTGCAAGTTGTTGTAAAGAGGCTAGTTTTGAACCTATATTTCGCGTTTTTCGCTCAGAGGTACCCGTTTTATCTTCAGAAGATGTCTCAACAGTACTGGCTGCTTTTGCCAACATTAGGCCAGCCTCACCGGATAATGTTGCGGTCAGATATGTGGTTTTTTCCGATGATATTTGATTTTCAATTGATTCTGGTAATTCATACTGACATGCGATCTGATCCCAGAATTCAATTTCCGATTTTATACTCCCGCCCTCAATCCAGATTGGAAAATATGGTGCTTGATTATTTGGGAGAATTTTTCTAACAAGAACTGTTTTCCCCGACTTAGTATGACCAGTCACAGTAACAAGTTTACATAAATTATGTAGAACTTCGCTTAGTCGTTCTTCAAGTTGGAGTGAATCTCGTGGATTATATGTATATTTAGGAAATCCTCCCGCAACAAAAACTTCAGTGTAACTGAGGTCAGTCATACTTTTTTCCGCCTTAATATTTAATATTGAATCATTAAAGATAAATTCTCTGACTTAATTTTGTTATAAAAAAATATTTTTTTACAAAATTCCCCAATACCGGGCCAGTTCGAAGAACGCTCACGCGTTCTTCTCTTCCTCCTGGTCCGATGACCACCCGGACCATGCTAATGCTTAGCACACACCATTATATACAAAAACCTCCAACCATAGAGTATGCAGGAAGAGTGCCACAGCATTCGTGAGGGTTTTTTTGCCCGTGAATGTCGTTATCTCCGCTAGCCAGGCACCCGTCCGTTGCATGAACATCGTTTCTGAACTGTCAAGAGCCCTTACCGCAGGTTTCGGCTTTTTTGCATTTGCGTTTTATTACCGGTTTTATTACTGGTATTGAGTAATCCCTCTGGTTCGCTTTGTTGTGAAGTCAGGGGGCGGAGTTGTTGTTTACTATGAGAGGAAAGGAAATTCGTCTGGAAAGGATCATGAACCGGAATACGAAGAAGACGATCATCGTGCCGATGGACCACGGGGTCTCGGACGGGCCGATCGCGGGCCTGATCGATATCGGGCAGTCCGTGAATCTTGTCGCGGACGGCGGGGCGAACGCGGTGATCGGGCACGTGGGGCTGGCGCTCCACGGGCACCGGCAGGGCGGCCGGGACATAGGTCTCATCCTGCACCTGTCGGCAAGTACGAAGCTGGCGCCGGACCCGAACGAGAAGGTGCTCGTCAACTCGGTGCAGAATGCGCTGAAGATGGGGGCCGATGCGGTCTCGATGCACGTGAACATCGGGGCGGAGTCGGAGGCAAAGATGCTCACGGACCTCGGGATGGTTGCGGTGGAGTGCATGGAATGGGGCATGCCGCTCCTTGCGATGATGTACCCGCGGGGGAAGAACATCAGGACGAACAACGACCTCGACCAGGTGAAGCTCGCGGCCCGGGTCGCGGCCGAGCTCGGGGCGGACATCGTCAAGACGGTCTACACCGGCGACCCGGAGTCCTTCCGCGAGGTGACCCGGGGCTGCCCGGTGCCGGTCGTGGTGGCCGGAGGTTCAAAGACGGATGACCGCACAACGCTTGAACTGATAGAAGGCGCGATGGCAGGCGGGGCGGCCGGCATCTCGATCGGGCGCAACGCCTTCCAGCACCGGCACCCGGACAAGTTCGTCCGGGCGGCCGCATGTATCGTGCACGGGAACAAGAGCGTGGAAGAGGCGCTGAAGATGCTTGAGGTGAGATCATGATCGGGAAGGACATACGGATCGAACGGATAATGGACAGGAACACGGGCAGGGCGGTCATCGTGCCTATGGACCACGGGTTCTCGATGGGACAGATCGAGGGGCTGCTGGACATGACGCAGGTGATCTCGGACGTCTCCAACGGCGGCGCAAACGCGATCATCCTCCACAAGGGCCTGGTCAAGCGCGGGCACCGGAAGCACGGCCGGGACATCGGCCTCTTCATCCACCTCTCGGGCTCCACCTCGCTCAACCCGGACCCGAACGACAAGGTGCAGGTCTGTTCCGTGGAGGAGGCCATTGCCCTCGGGGCAGACGGTGTCTCGATCCATATCAACCTCGGCTCGCCCAGCGAGTCGAAGATGCTGGAGATCGGCGCGAACGTGGCCCGTGACTGCAACCGCTGGGGCATGCCGCTCCTGATCATGAGCTACCCCCGGGGCAAGGGGATCGACTCGTTCTCCGCCCAGTCGGTAGGCCACGCGGTCCGCGTTGCCGAGGAGCTCGGGGCAGACATGATCAAGACGAACTACCCGGGCGATCCCGAGTCGTTCAGAAAGATCGTGAAGGCCTGCTCGGTGCCGGTCTTCATTGCCGGCGGCGAGAAGTGCGGGGACCTCGAGTCGCTCGGGATCATCAGGGACTCGGTCAATGCCGGCGGCGCCGGTGTCTGCGTGGGCAGGAACGCTTTCCAGAGGAAGGACACGAAGGCCTTCGTCCAGGCACTCTGCAATGTGGTGCACCACAACGTGGACCCGGCCAAGGCGCTGGAGAAGAATAAATGAAACAGTTCTGGGTCGACGTCCGCCCCTGGAAGAAAGAGATCGCGACCACCGCCATCGAGAGCGGTGCGGATGCGCTGGTCGTGGACAAGGCAGAGGACGTGAAGCGCCTCGGCCGGATTACCACCATCGCGCCGGACGGGGACCTGAAGATCGGCACGGATATCGCCGAGTGTACCATCACCGACAAGGCGGGCGAGAACAAGGCGGCGCAGCTCGGGAAACACAAGCCCGTCATCGTCACCACGAGCGACTGGACCGTCATCCCGCTCGAGAACCTCGTCGCCCAGTCCGACCACATCATCGCGAGAGTGAAGAACGTGGCGGAAGCGGAGATGGCGATCCATGTGCTGGAGAAGGGCACGTACGGCATCCTCCTCGCAACGCACGATCCCGCGGTCGTAAAGGACGTGGCAAAGATCCTCAAGAGCACCACCGGAAAGGTCGGCCTTGTCCCGTTCACGGTGACGAAGATCCAGCCCGTGGGCATGGGCGACCGGGTCTGCGTGGACACCTGCTCGATCCTGAGTGATGGCGAAGGCATGCTGATGGGGAACACCTCGTCCGCCATGCTCCTCGTCCATGCCGAGACGCTCGAGAACCCGTACGTGGCCCCGCGCCCGTTCCGGGTGAATGCCGGCGCAGTCCATGCGTACATCCTCCTCCCGGACGGGAAGACCGCGTACCTCTCGGACCTTGCAACCGGCGGCCAGGTGCTCGTCGCTGACGGGAAAGGCACCGCCCATTCCGCAATCATCGGCAGGGTGAAGATCGAGCGCAGGCCCCTCCTCCTCGTGGAGGCAGCGGCAGGAAAGGATAAGGTGAGCCTGATCCTCCAGAACGCAGAGACGATCCGGCTCGTGGGCAAGGACGGGAGGGCAATCTCGGTCGTGGCCCTGAAGACCGGCGACGAGATCCTCGGCAGCATCCTCGAGGGCGGCCGGCACTTCGGCATGGCCGTCAAAGAGACGATCCGCGAGAAATGACCGGGGAGATCATGAAGGCAGGCACCATCGGGATCATCGGCGGCACGGGAAAGATGGGCCGGCTCTTTGCACAGGTCTTTGAGCAGGCAGGGTACCCCGTGGTGGTCTCGGGCCGGAAGACCGCCGTCACCGCATCCGGCATAGCAAAGCAGTGCGAGATCGTCATCGTCTCGGTCCCGATACGGGAGACCGTGCGGGTGATCGGGGAGATCGCCCCGCTCATGAAACACGGCCAGCTCCTCTGCGACTTCACCTCGCTCAAGGTGAAGCCCGTGGAGGCGATGCTGGAATCGGAGGCGGAGGTCATCGGTTTCCACCCGATGTTCGGGCCTACCGTGAAGTCGATCAAGAACCAGACGATCATCGTCTGTCCCGCGAGAGCAAAGGAGGCCCGCGTAACACAACTCACGGGCATCTTCGAAGCACAGGGTGCTGTCTGCACGTTCGCGACTCCCGAGGAACACGACCGGACCGTAGCGGTGGTCCAGGGCCTCACCCACTTTGTCACGCTCTGCGTGGCGGAGACCGTGCGCAGGCTCGGCGTGGACCTCCATAAAACAGAGCAGTTCGAGAGCCCGGTCTACCAGATCGAGCTCTCGCTCGTGGGCCGGCTCCTCTCGCAGGACCCGGCACTGTATGCCGACATCCTCCAGCAGAACCCGTACGTGCCGGAGGTACTCGCCGCCTGCCGGAACGCGGCAGAGGATCTCGCGGAGATCGTGGATGCACAGGACCCGGAAAAATTCCGGAAATTCTTCGAGAAGAACAGCCGGCACCTCGGCGAGTACTGCGAAGAGGGACAGAAGACGACCGATGCCCTGATCGAGTGCATGGTGAACCGATGAAGGGCAGCAGAGAGACGCACGCGGGGACGAAGGAGCCGGTGCGCCTGATCACCCTTGGCCCGCAGGGCACCTTCTCCCACGAGATGGCGCTGAAACTCGGCCTCGTGAAACCGGAGGAGATCGTCCTCCTCCCCACCATCCATGGCATCATGGATGCCGTGGCCCGGGGCGAAGGCGATGCGATCGTACCGATGGAGAACTCCGAGGCGGGCAGCGTGGGCGAGACCCTCGACGGGCTGGCCCGGCACCTGCTCTTCATCACGGGCGAGATGTACATGCCCATCCACCACAACCTCGCCTCGCTCGTGCCGCTGGAGAAGATCCGCATCATCTACTCCCACCCCCAGACCCACGAGCAGTGCAGCGACGCGATCGAACGGTGGGGCGTGCCGGTCATCCACACGAGCAGCAATGCCTCGAGCGCCCTCGAGGCAAAGAAGACCCCGAACGCGGGCGCCCTCATCCCGATCATAGCGGCAGAGCTCTACCACATGCCCGTCCTCGTCCGGAACACCGAGAACAATCCCGCGAACACCACCCGGTTCGTCCGGGTCTCATACAGGCAGCCCGCGGACCGGCACCCGGAGAAGTGCAGCATCCTCATCGATCCCGACCAGGACCGTTCCGGCCTCCTTCACGACCTGCTCGAGGCCTTTGCGAAGCGGAAGATCAACCTGACCCGGATCGAGTCCCGGCCCTCCAAGCGGAAGATCGGCGAGTATGTCTTCTTCCTCGACACCACCTGGTCGGAGAAGACGGCCGATGCCATCAGAGAACTGAAGACCATCACCGGTGTCAAGGAGCTCGGCTGCTACCGGGAGATCGGGGTGCCGGAATGAACGTGACCCCGCAGAAAATAGCGGGCGTCACCATGGAATTCACCGCCCCCCCGTCCAAGAGCTATACCCACCGGGCGCTCATCGCAGGAGCCCTCGCAGAGGGGAAGACCACGGTCTTCCGGCCGCTGGAAGCCGAGGATACGAAGCTCACGGCCGGCGCCCTCCGGCAGCTCGGCGTTGTCGTGGAAGACCAGCCGGGACGGATCATCGTCACCGGCTGCAACGGGAAACTCCCGAACCGGAGGCCGACCACGCTCGATCTCGACAACTCCGGCACCAGCCTCCGGCTCCTCACCACCCTCGCCCTGCTCTGCGAGTTCCCGGTCACCCTGACCGGGAGCGCACGGATGCAGGAACGGCCGATCGGCCCGCTGGCAAACGCCCTCCCGGCCCTCGGCGGCTCCGTGGAGTTCCTCGAAAAGGACGGCTACCCTCCGCTCCGCGTCAGCGGGAAACTCCGGGGAGGTCCGGTCACGATCGACGGAACGATGTCCAGCCAGTTCATCTCCTCGATCCTGATGGCGGCGCCGTACGCAGAAGAACCGGTCGAGGTGATCATCCCGTCGCCGCCGGCCTCGGCCTCGTACCTTGACATCACCCTCAGCGTGATGGAGGCGTTTGGGGCAAAAGTGGAGCGGGACGGGTACGGGAAATTCACGGTCAGCACTGCGAACCGGTACAAGGCCCGGCGCTACACGGTCGAAGGCGATTACTCGTCTGCCTCGTACTTCTTTGCCATAGCCGCGATCTGCGGCGGGAAGGTGACGGTCGGGAACCTGGCGCCTTCGTCCGTGCAGGGCGACCGGAGGTTCCTCGACGCTCTTGCGGCCATGGGCTGCACGGTCACGTACGGGACAAAGGCCGTCACCGTCGAAAGCTCCGGCGATCTCCGGGGGATCGAATTCGACATGGCCACCTCTCCCGACACGGTCCAGACGCTCTGCATGGTGGCCGCGATGGCAGCGACCCCGACCACCATCACGGGCATCAGTCATTTAAAGTTCAAGGAGAGCGACCGTATCAATGGGACAGCAGACCGGCTCCGGTCACTGGGCGGGGACGTGACGGTCGGCGACGACTTCATCGCCATCCGGCCCGCACCCCTCCACGGCGGCACCATCGACCCGGCGAACGACCACCGGACCGCGATGAGTTTTGCCGTGCTCGGCCTCGGGATCGGGGGGATCACGATCACGGACAGCGAATGCGTGGGCAAGTCCTTCCCGGAGTTCTGGGAGATGCTGAAAAAAGAGAAGGTGCTGACATGGGGATGATGCCGGAGATAAGGGGCAGGGATTGGTCGCGGAGGACAGCATCCGGTACCATTTCGGGGATACAATCATGAAGAGGATCGTACTGACCGGCTTCCGCGGTACCGGCAAGACCGAGATCGGCCGGATCCTTGCCGCCCAGCACCGGGTGCAGTTCCTGGACACCGATTCGCTCATCGAGCAGCAGACCGGCCGGTCCATCCCGGACATCTTTCACGAGGATGGAGAAGAGCGGTTCCGGACGATCGAGCGGGAGGTGATCGCGGGCCTGCCCCCGGCCGACGCGGTCATCAGCACCGGCGGCGGGGCCGTTGTCGACCCGGTCAACATGGCCCACCTGCGCAGGGAGAGCACCGTCATCCTCCTCACCGCTGACCTTGATACCATTGAAAAGCGGATCGCCCGGTCGCCCCGGCCACCGCTCACGAACCTTCCCCTGCGGGAGGAGATCGCCGAGATGCTGGAACGGCGGCGGCAGCACTATGCAGCTTCTGCCGATCTCTGCATTGACACGAGCGATACAACACCGGCAACGGCAGCCGTGATCATCACCGGCCGGCTCGCGAAAGGAATCCCCACCCCTTCCGCACGGAAGGACGGGCTTACGTTCTTCCGGGGCGGACGGCTCCCGGCCCCGGCCCTGCGCAGGCTCGAGGATATCCTCGCTGATCCCCCGGCAGATTCCCTCACCCGGCTGCTTGGCGTTGCGGGATATCCCGCCCTGCACAGCCGGGGCCCCCGGCTCTTCAACAGCCTCTTTGCGGAGTACGGCCTCAACTGCCATTACACGTTCTTCGAGGACCCTGCGATCGGCCGGATCATGGAGCTGGCCCGGTCGCTCGATGTGAAGGGGCTCTCCGTCACCATCCCGTTCAAGCAGGACGTGATGGAGCACCTCGACGAGATACACCATGCCGCCCGGGATATCGGCGCCGTGAACACGGTCGTCTTTGCCTGCGGCTCATCCTCCGGCTACAACACAGACTGGCTCGGTGTCCGGAAACCCCTCGTCTCCCTCAAGGGATCGAAGGCCGTTCTCCTCGGGGCCGGCGGCGTCGCCTCAGCGGCAGCATTCGCCCTCGCCGACCTGGAGATGGACGTGACCATCCTGAACCGGACGCCGGAGAAAGCAAAGGAGCTGGCGCTCCGGTCCGGCTGCCGCTGGGCCGCATGGGACACCTTCGACCAGCTCCGGCCGGATCTTGTCGTCAACGCCACCCCGCTCGGCATGGAGCCGGACACGAGGAGCCCGCTCCGGGAGGAGCAGCTCTACCCGGACCTCACCGTCTTCGATCTGGTCTACACCCCGCCTGTCACGCCCCTCATCGAGATGGCGCTCGCAAAAGGATGTAAGACCATCACCGGGACCGAGATGTTTATCGAACAGGCAAAAGAGCAGTTCTGGCTCTTCTTCGGGATTGATGTCCCACAAGAGACCATCAGGAAGTATCTCTCATGAACACGTTTGGCACCAATTTCCGCATCACCACATTCGGCGAGAGCCACGGCCCCGCGGCCGGGGTAGTCATCGACGGCTGCCCCGCAGGCCTGGCACTCGGCGCGGGCGACATCCAGCCCCTGCTCGACCGGCGCCGGCCGGGCACATCCGACCTTGTCTCCCCCCGGGACGAGAAAGACCGGGTCGAGATCCTCTCCGGGGTCTTTGAAGGCACCACGACAGGAACTCCCATCGCGCTGCTGGTCAGGAACGAGACGCACGAATCAAAGGACTACGAAGAACTCCGCATCCTCTTCCGGCCGGGCCATGCGGACTTCACGTACCAGCAGAAGTACGGGATCCGGGATCACCGGGGCGGGGGCAGGAGTTCCGGCCGCGAGACCGTCGGCCGGGTCGCTGCCGGTGCAGTGGCGATGAAGTTCCTTGCGGAGAAGGGCATCGTCATCGTCGGGGAAATAATCTCCGTGCATGGGAAGACCGGTAAGGCCGCCATCGATGCGGAGATCCGTGCGGCAAAGGACGCCGGGGATTCCGTGGGCGGGATCGCGGAGATCACGGCCCGGGGCGTCCCCGCCGGGCTCGGCGACCCGGTCTTCGGCAAGCTGGACGCACAGATCGCCTCTGCCATGATGGGCATCGGGGCGGTAAAGGGCGTGGAGATCGGCGACGGGTTCGCGGTTGCCGGCCGGTTCGGGAGCGGGAACAACGACCCGATACGGAAGAGCGGCTTTGTGAGCAACCACGCAGGCGGCATCCTCGGCGGCATCTCCTCCGGACAGGAGATCGTTGTCCGGATCGCCGTCAAGCCGACTCCCTCCATTGCCCGGCCCCAGGAAACAGTCGACATCCATGGCAACGATGCGGAGATCTCGGTAAAGGGCCGGCACGATCCCTGCATAGTCCCCCGCATCCTCCCGGTGGCGGAGTCGATGCTCGCGCTGGTGCTCATCGACTGCTGGCTGGAGCAGGCGAAGTACCGGTCACCCTAGGCAGGCTCACGGCTTCATTCTCTTTTTTTGCTTCACCGGTCCCGCAGGTCTTTCCGGCCGGGAACATTTCCGGAAAAATAAGGGGGGTACTCCGGAGCCTGGTCCGGCCGCTTTCATTTAAAAATTTTTATTGCCTCAGGTCACGTCCACGATATCATAGGAAGTGCTCCTTGGCAAACCATTCCTTCCCGGTATCGTACCGGCATGCGATTATCGGATCGGTACTGGCGCTGCTCCTGCTGGTATCCGTGTGTACCGGTGGCACGATTACGCCTTACCAGGATGTCCGCCTGGCAGGCACCCCCTCCACGACAATAATTCCGGCCACAACGATAACTGCGTCCGTGCCCCCGGCGGTCCCGTGCCGGGTACCCGGCGTGTGCATGCTGGTCTCCGACGCGGTGACGAAGTGGGGATCCCATGGTTTTACAAAAATATCCGAACTTCCCTGCGGGTATCTATCCGGCACCACAAACAATCTCCGTAACGCCCAATACTGCATTGAGCCGGCACCGGCAATGGCTGCAACTAATGCGCAGTCTGATAATGGGACCCGGCTGGCATCAGCCGCCGTGTACCAGACCAGTTGCCAGGCCGGCCTCACCCGGTGCAATAACCTGGCATGCGTCAACACCAGCACTGACCATGATAACTGCGGGAGCTGCGGGAACGCCTGCGATTCCAGCCGGTATTGCAAAAACGGGCAGTGCACGCCAAAGGCGACACCCGGATGCCCGATGGGGAAGACATTATGCGGCAACTACTGCATCGATATACAGGGCTCTGACAAGGACAATTGCGGGGCCTGCGGGAATATCTGCCCTCCCGGTCAGGTCTGCACGAACGGGCAATGCGGGATAACGACCCTCCCGCACCAGACCGCGGGTGCTGCCTGCCCGGGACAGACATTGTGTGGCGGCACCTGCATCGACACGCAGGGCTCTGACCGGAACAACTGCGGCGGATGCGGATGGGTCTGCCCGGCCGGGCTTGACTGTTTCGGCGGGCAATGCGACGTGTCCTGCGGGGCCGGGCTCGCCGAATGCGGGGAGTACGGCGGTTGTACAGATATAAAAACCGACAACCAGAACTGCGGGAGCTGCAGGAATGTCTGCACCCCGGGAACGCTCTGCCGCAGCGGGCAGTGCATGGCAGACAGCGACGGGGACGGCATCCCGGATGCCCAGGATAATTGCCCGAATGTCGGAAACCCGGACCAGAAGGACAGCGATAAGAATGGGATTGGCGATGCCTGCGACTGCGGGCTGAATGCTTCCGGGAACTCAGACTCCTCGATCTCAAAGGACCTGGAAGCTCAGCAGGCCTGCCTCGAACAAAAAAGGGCACAGAACCAGTCGGGTTTTGCGGCAGCAGACCAGAAACAGAACCAGCTGATGGACATGATGTCGGGAATACTGAAGACCGTGAACGATGAGAGGAACTCTGCGATCTGTGCCCTGTTCGGGTGCTGAATGGCCATGTTCACACGGAACAGGGAGCTCCCGTAACACCGGATTCACGGTTGCATTTCAGGATTAGTTTTTTTTAAAGATACGGCTGCATGACTGTCCGGAAAAAAGGGACGGTCTGCGGGTATTACAGCGCTGCCGCGTAGACGTTCTCGTCGATGATCTTGTAAACGGTACCGGACGACGTGAGGTATACCACGCACCGGTCGCCGCCACGCGTCCCCGGCGCAACAATCTCATCGCCGGGAACGGGTTTCCGGCCATTGCTCATCGTATATTCCTGGACGCTGCCATCGGGGCCATAGACCCGCATGGTGATCTTCTGCGTGAAGATATCCCCGGGACCTCCCTGGTACAACAGGTGGAGTTCCGAGGAAGGACGGTCCTTGGTCAGCAGCAGGTTCACCTGGCGGGGGGCAGGAGGCAGCTGGACCGGCCCTGCATCCGGGATCACCGTAGCTGCCGGCGATGCCATCACTGCCGCGGCCGTTACCGCAGGGGTCGCAATGGCCGGCGTGACCGGCACGGGGGGAGGACCGAAGATCGAATCGCACCCCGCAGAGACGATACCGGCAAAGAGTACGAGGAGAACCACCGGAAGGATGGCGTGTTTCATGCTTGCAGTTTTGTCATGTATTCCTATTAGGTGTTGTCGAACCATGAAAGATGAGACACAAGATGAACGCATCAGCGTTCTTCAAAGAATCCTGACGGATTCTTTTCATCCTCCAGGTCTTACAACCTGTCGGACTTCGAGTTGTCGAACCCTGAAAGGGTGAGACACGAGAAGAACGCATCAGCGTTCTTCGAGTGGTGAGGGTCATCAGACCCGAACCCCGGGCTTTGAAAACTGCCCCTGAAAACAGGATCCTTCAGGGTTCTCCCGGGGATAAAATCCCCACCGTGAGAATAACAAAAGGAACCTCTGACATTATAATACATGAAAAGATGCATACGGGAATATAAATTAAGAATATTCATAACACCGGAAGGAAAACATTTACACCCGATACCCATTGAGTAAGGTCCGGCAGGATATCCCGGATAAGAATGTGAGACCATGTATACGCTTGACATCAGGACCCTTTTTCTGACCCTTTTCCTTGTCAATGTCGTACTCACGCTGATGCTCTTCACCTTCTGGAAGTCCCAGAAGACCCATGACGGGTTCAGGACATGGATGCTCTCCCTGCTGGTCACGTCCTGCGGGTATTTCCTGTTCGTGATCGGGGGATCCCTGCCCGTTTTGCTCTATTCAACCGTGGCAGATCTCATTATCGTGCTGTCGGTCATGATGCGGCTTGACAGTACCGGAAGATATTTCCGGTCACGGGCGCTCCCCGTAGTTATTTACTGCATCCTGATACCGGCCGCTCTCCTGTTACTCTGGTTTACGTTCCATGCCGATTCGCAGATCATGCGTGGCGTGATTATAGGGTTGCTCATTGTGCCCTCCTTTGTTGCCACCGCGCTCATCGCGATCCGGTTCAGGGAGCCGGAAACCCGGTTGCTCAGGTACAGCTTTTCCGCGGCCCTCCTGGTCACGGCACTCCTCTGGACCACGATAACCGTTAATGCAATTATCACCCCCGGGGACCATTCGCTTGGAGGCCCGGACCCGGTAAACCCGATCTTCTTTATCGTCACGATCCTCATGGACATCGTCTCCACGGGTTCCTTCCTGATGCTCAATATGGCCCGGTCCAATATCGAGCTCCGGAACAGCGAGGAGCGGTACCGGACGCTTGCGGACAACCTCCCGGAGTACATTCTCGTCCACGACGGCCAGTCCGTCCTCTACACCAATCCTGCTGCGGCCCTGCTCCGGGATCCCTCCCGCGAAACCCTGGTCGGGCAGTCTGTTTTTTCCATCCTGACTCCCGCGAGCGCCGAGACAGCACAGGCATATATCCGGGCAAAAACAAGCGGAGAAGCCCCGGCCCCGCTGCGGGAGATTGATATCCGGCTCCGTGACGGCACGGTCCGGCACTGCATCATCAGGACCGTGCGGATTGAATTTAAGGAACTGCCGGCATTTTTGTCCGTGATCACTGATATCACCGAGCGCAAGGCTGCAGAGGATTCGCTCTCCCGGGTAAATAAGAAACTCACGATCCTCTCGTCAATCACCCGGCACGATATCAAGAACCAGCTCATGGCCCTGTCGGGATATCTTGAGCTCTCGAAAGACCAGCCCGATCTGACTCCTGCCGCATCCGAGTATCTCAATACCGAGGTGAGGATCGTTGAGATCATGGGGCACCAGATCGATTTCACGAAAGCCTACGAGGATATGGGAACAACAGCGCCCGCCTGGCAGAACGTCAGCGCATGCCTCCGGGAGGCGGTTGCCACCCTGCCCATGCGGAATATCCGGGTGGAGGTGGGCCGGGAGGACCTCTCGGTGTATGCCGACCCCATGTTCGGGAAGGTCTTCTACAACCTGATCGACAATGCCCTGAGATATGGTGGCGGGGCGATGACAACGATCCGCATCTCCTGCCAGGAGACAGACAGGGGGCTCGTCCTTATCTTTGAGGATGACGGGGCCGGGATCGCGATCGGGGATAAAAGACGCCTGTTCGAGCAGGGCTTCGGGAAGCATACCGGTCTTGGCCTCTTCCTCACCCGCGAGATCCTTGCAATTACCGGTATCACCATCACGGAGACCGGAGAGCCGGGTAAAGGGGCACGGTTCGAGATGGTGGTACCGCAGGGAGCATTCCGGTTCGGGGATGAGAAGGTACATCCTTAATCCGGGGAACTGAATCCGGTACCATGTGGGGAGACGGGAATTTCATCAGATTCCGGTATGGATAATTTTTATTGATTAAAAAAAGTCGGTTTTATTTTCCGGGGGGAAGCTGCCTGCTTTTCGATCAGGGTAAGATATTTTCCCTCTATCGCCCGGAGATGTGCAGCTGCCCGGAATTGGTTAAAATCTTCTGCAACGGGGTGAGGGTCGGAAGACCCCGGACTCCCATGGGGCAATCACCGATAGAGAAGAACCCACGATCACCCGAGCAGCAGCTTCCGGAGCTGCACGAACTCTTCCACCGAGTACTGCCCCTCCGCGGTCGGGTCCCCGGTATGGCAGTACACGAACTCGGAACCGAAGACCGGCAGGATCGCCCGGGCATGCCGGAACTGCGAGCCCATCACACCGGTGACGATCGGCTTGTTCGCGGCCTGCGTGAAGGTGATGAGCTCGACCAGGTCCGCGTCGCTCCCCGGGGTGATGACGATCTTGGGGATGTCGCCGAAGGCCCGGAGCTCGCGCTCCATCACGAAGAGGATGTAGAGGGGCACCATCTGGCCGGAGTGGTGGGTGGCGATGATCTTCTTTCCCGCCTCGTGGATCTCCCGGGCATGGCAGGCGAACCCCTGCTCGATGTCTATATAGTCCGCATGCGGGACGACAGGGCGGATCTTTTCGATCCACGCATCGGCATCGCCGAAGAACTGCCCTCCTTCCCGTGCCGACCTGACCGTTGCGATGACCGGGAGCCTGCAGTCTTTCCTGCACTTCCGGATGATCTTCACCGGGTCCCCGGCCATCAGGTCAAGGCGGAGTTCCACGAGATCGGCCCCCTGGGCTTCGGCCTTCTTTGCATGGGAGGGATCGGTGAGCGCGGCAACAATCTTCATTACTCCAACATTGGGTGTTGGTTTACAAAAAGATACGCAGGCAAAAAGAGGGGGGCTCCGGGAATTCCGGGCCCCGGGGTATCCGTACGCACCGGAACAAGGCGCAGGAACTCAGGCATGCTTCCCGGAACGAAGATATGGTTTATTCCCGATCATGCAGACACTATAGCAATGGAGTTCTGGAACCGGTACCTCTTCCTGAAGCATATCGCGGCCGCGCTGGGACGGGGCGTCTTCATTGCTGTCGCCCTCCCCCTCATCTCTGCCCTCCTGCTCGGGTACGCCACCATGCCCACCTTCGCGCTGATCGGGAGCGGGCTGCTGCTCGAGTATGGGGCGGCACCGGTAGGGATCGCGCTTGGCCTCAATATGTTCTTCGTCTTCTGGGTCCTGATGTGCACGGAGTGCGGGATCTTCCTCGGGCTCTTCGACATCTTCGACTCCATCGGGCATACCTGGCCCCCGGTAGCACGGCTCCTTGAGCGGACCCGCGAGTTCGTGCACCGGCACTCGCTTGCCGAGCGGTACGGGATCGTCGGCCTGGTTCCCCTGGAGATCATCATCGGCGTCTATGCCAATGCCCCGGTCTCGTGGGTGCTGGGCTGGAACAAGTACCGGTCCCTGGCATTCACGATGGCCGGCTACATCCCCTCCCTGCTCCTCACGATCCTTGCCACCGTCGGCCTCCTCGCGATGTACTTCCCCGGGCTGGTGCACCCGTGACCGCACCGGCCGCGGGTCCCGCCCACCCGCACATCCCGGAACTGCTCGCCCCGGCCGGTTCGCCCGAGGCGTTCCATGCAGCGGTGGCGGCAGGGGCCGACGCCGTCTACCTGAGCGGGAAACGGTTCGGCGCCCGGAAGTATGCCTCCAACTTCTCCGATAAGGAGATCGAAGACGCGGTCCGGTATGCCCATGACCGGGACGTGAACGTCTACGTAACGGTGAACACGCTCGTCCATGACCGGGAGCTCTCCGATGTCCTCGGGTACCTGGTCTGGCTGTACTCCATAGGGGTCGATGCAGTCCTCGTGCAGGACACCGGGGTTGCGATGCTCGCCCGCAGGATCGTGCCGGGCCTCGTCCTGCATGCCTCTACCCAGATGACCATCCATTCCGCAGATGGCGTCCGGTGGGCAGCAACGAAGGGGTTCCGCCGGGTGGTGCTCGCCCGGGAACTCTCGCTCGAAGCGGTCTCCTCTATAGCGGAAGCGACAAAAGAGACCGGCGTGGGCCTCGAGGTCTTTGCCCACGGAGCCCTCTGCTACAGCTACTCGGGCCAGTGCCTCCTCTCCTCGGTCATTGGCGGCCGGAGCGGCAACCGGGGCATGTGCGCCCAGCCCTGCCGGAAGCCCTATGCACTGGTGACCGGCAACACGGACGAATTCGGCAGGCCGGGTCAGGTCCGGGAACTCCCTCTTGCGGAACACTACCTGCTCTCGCCCAGGGACCTCTGCACGTACCGGCACCTCCCCGAACTGGCACGGTCCCCGGTTGTATCCCTCAAGATCGAGGGCCGGATGAAATCCCCGGAGTATGTCGCGATCGTGGTCTCCACGTACCGGCAGGCGCTCGATGCCATCGCCGCCGGGACGTGGAGCGAATCGCCGGAGGCGCTCTTCGACCTGCTCCTTGCGTTCAACCGGGGGTTCACGGACGGGTACCTGTTCGGCGATGAGAGCGCCGGCCTCATGGGCAGGGACGAGTGCGGGCACCGGGGGCTCCTCGTGGGTACCGTGACCGGGTATGACCGGAAGACATCAGTGGCGGCAATCCGCAGGGACGTCCCCGTAGACCCGGTCCCCGGCGACGGCCTGCTCTTTGCCCCGCGGTCAGGCTCTGAGGAGTCATGGGGCATGGCCCTCAACACAAAACCGTCGCCATCCGGGGATGGCTATACCATGGCCCTTCCCCGGCCGGTATCTCCCGGTGCCCGGCTGTACATCACATCCTCCCGGGAACTCGGGGCAAAGGCGCACCGGATCGTGGCAAAACCCTCCCCGGCACTGCTCCGCCCGGTGCCGGTCGATCTGCACATCGTGATCGGCACTGACGGGAAGATCCATGCGGAAGGCGCCATCGTTCGGCGTAACCAGCCGCCGGTCCCTTTCTCGTTTCTCCCGGACATCCGGCTCGAACCTGCTCATTCGCATCCCCTGACCCCGGCACAGCTGGAAGCCCAGCTGATAAAGACCGGGGGCACGCCGTTCATCATCCGGCAGTTCTCCCTCGGTTATTCGGGAGACCTCTTCGCACCCCTGGCCGTCATCAACGGGCTGCGCCGGGATCTCTTCCGGTACACTGGCGAACTCCTGGCCGGGTCCTTCCTGCCGTCCCGGGAGTCCGTGGAAAAGGCACAAGCGGCCCTTACCAGCGTGTTCCCGGAACCACCCGTACCCGATGTTCCTGATGCCGGAAAACCGGACCCGGCGCTGCTCCGCCTTGCCGTGTATACCGACACCCTGGAGGGCGTACGCGAAGCCGCCCGGGCCGGGGCAGACACCGTCTGCTATGAGCCGGATATTCCCGCAGAAACACACCGGTGCGACAGCAGGCCGGGCGAGCCGTTCCCCGCTTCCGTGGCATCAGCGCTGGAGATCGCCAGGGCCTCAGGGGCACGCCTTGTCTGGAAACTCCCCCGGATCGCGCACGATACGGACCTCGCTGACCTCCTCCCGGCACTGCCCGGGCTCCATGCTGCGGGCCTCGCGGACTGCATGGCGGGAAACCCCGGGACGGCGGCCGCTCTCCTCCGGACGCTCCCGTCAGTCTCCCTCTCCGGTTCTCCGGGCCTCAATATCTTCAATCACGCGGCAGTGGAGGATGCCGGCCCTGCCTTTGCCCTGCTCACCCTCTCACCCGAGCTCTCACGGGACGAGATCCGCGAACTGATCCGGGCTGCACCCCCGGGAGGCCGCCGCCCGGCATTCGCGCTGATCGTGCAGGGGACGAGCGAGGCGATGATCACGGAGGACTGTATCTCCCGGCTGGTCCTCTCCTGCCGGGAGCAGCCCGGCAAAGACCGGGATGCCGCCTGCCGGTTCACGGGCATCAGGGACGAGACCGGGCATATCTTCCCGGTCCGCGGGGACGGCCGGTGCCGGACCCGGATCGGCAATGCATCGGAGCTCTGTCTCATCGACCACCTGCCGGAGCTGAGGGCCGCGGGCATTGGCGAAGTTGCAGTCGATGCACGGGGAAGACCCCCGGCCTATGTACAGGAGATGACCCGGATCTACCGGTCTGCAGTCGATGTAACGAATACCACCGGGCGGTCCGGAACCCCTGCAAAGGAACTGGCAGCATTAAAAGAGCAGGTAAAACGCCTGGCACTCGGGGGCATCACGACCGGGCATTTCCTCCGGGGACTCGCGGAATAACCGGGTGTACTGTTTTAAGGCACATGAACCCCGGCGGTAAAAAAAATTACCCGCATCTCATCCTTCATGACAGCAGGATGAGCATGCAACACAGGAACAGATGGGGGAATAAAAATTCCCGGCTGCAGGTTATCTCTTCTTTTTCCGTTCTTTCTTCGAGGACGGTTTCTTCTCCTCTTTTGAGGATCTCATTCTCAGCACGATGAACAGGATCCCAATACAGAAAACGACACCAAACACGATGATGCCCATCAGGGCAGACTGGTCGGTCTCACTGCCGGGCACTGCCGGGGAGGATGAAGCGGTACTGTACCATGTGTCATTTCCCACCGGTGCAACGGCACTGGCAGCGCCGCCGATCACCCACATCCGGTTGTTCAGCACGAGCACCGGGAAATCGAACCGTCCGGGGAATTCGGCCCCGGGGGTTGCCTCGACCCAGGAAGCCCCGTCCGTGGAGTACCAGACATCGTTCATCACCTGTGTGGGATCAGTTCCGCCAATCACCCACATCTTGTTATTATATACCAGGCTGGCCTGCCCTGCACGGGGTGCAAATGCCCCGGCCGGAGTAGCCTCTGTCCAGTTACCGCCGTCCGTGGAATACCAGACATCGTTCAGCATGGTGTGCCCCTTGCTCCCGCCGATCACCCACATTTTGTTGTCATATACTGCCCCGGAAAGGCCGGACCGGTCCCCGAATCCTGCACTCCCGGTCACATTTGTCCAGTGGACCCCGTCTGCCGATTTCCAGACATCCGACCAGGGAAAGTGGCCGTCATAGCCCCCGATCACCCACATCTGGTTATTGTACACCAGCCCGGAAAAAGCGAGACGCCCGATAAACCCGGCCGACGCGGTCGCCTCGGTCCAGTGGACACCGTCCGTGGAGTACCAGACATCATTGAGTGCTTTCTGCCCGGTATATCCCCCGATCACCCACATTTTGTTGTCATATACCAGAGCGGTGAAATCCAGCCGGCCCGGGAACTCCGCCGCCGGTGTGGCCTCGGTCCAGTTGATCCCGTCGGCAGAATACCAGACATCGGAGAGCCCGGTCAATCCGTTATCCTCAGATCCACCGATGATCCAGCTCTTGTTGTCATAGACCAGGCCGGCGTGCCCTGCACGGGTCGGGAATCCGGCCGATGAAGTCCCCAGCGTCCAGTTCGCCCCGGCAACGGCGGCCGATACACTGCCTGCGAGAAATACAAGGCCCAGGACCACTATCATAAAGCGTAACGTTTTCATTATTCCACCTCGTAGCCTCTCTGAAATAAGAACAGGATCACGATTGATTTCCGGTATTGTTTTGTGATTCCGGTCTAATCAAGGTATTTAAAAAAATATTTAAAAACCGGATACGGGCACCATCCGGAGCAGGGGGAAAGGTTCCGGGCAGACAAATATTCATCATCCCGGGACAAAAATGATTAAACTACAAGATACGGGAGTACCTCAAGGGGAGGTTCTTTGATTATGACGTCGCCACTGATTCTGGTTAACCTGAAGACCTACCGGGAGAGCATGGGTAACCGGGCCCACATGATCGCGCAGGCCGCCGAGATGGTCTCCCGCGAGAGCGGTGTGACCATCGGGGTAGCACCGACATTTATCGATCTGCACCCCCTCTGTCACCACTTCTCCGTGCCGGTCTATGCACAACACGTGGACAGCTGCGAGCCGGGGGCAAACACCGGCCGGATCACGATCGAGGCGATCCGGACGGCCGGCGCTGCAGGCTCGCTCGTCAACCACTCGGAGCACCGCCTCACCCTGGCGGAGATCGACGCCGCGGTGCAGGGCCTCAGGGCCCACAAGCTCATCTCGGTCGTCTGTTCCAACAACGAGCGGACGAGTGCAGGGGCTGCCGCACTCTCCCCGGATTATGTGGCAATAGAGCCCCCGGAGCTGATCGGGAGCGGCATCTCCGTATCGAAGGCAAACCCCGAGATCATACAGCGCTCCGTGGCGGCAGTCCATGCGGTCAGCCCTTCCGTGAAGGTGCTGACCGGTGCAGGGATCCAGTCCGGTGACTGTGTCAGGATAGCCGTGGACCTGGGGACGGACGGCGTGCTCCTTGCGTCGAGCGTGGTAAAATCAAAAGAGCCGGGCGCAGTACTCCGCGACCTGGTCTCAAAACTCTGAAAAAAAATCGGTTAATTCTCTCTTTTTCATGCTTCCGATAGGGTCCTTCATTTGAGGAAGAAGTACCAGACCCCCACAATGACCACGAATATCACGATACCGATCCCGATTACCGTCATGCTGCTGATCTCCTGAGTTTCTTCCGCCATGAAAATCCCTGCAACGCGGGGCCCGTTCAGGCCACGACAATTAACCCTCGGCTATATATGATATATATAGTTTTCTCGCAACGGGATATTCCCGGATACCTGCAGGAAAAAACCCGGGCAAAAAATTGCCGGGGTATCCCGGTCTTGGCAGGGACAGGCCGGCACGCTCACGGGTGAACGGGGAGATACAGGGGAATTATATGATCAATGAGATCAGGTCGTGCTTGGTGATCACACCACGCACTAGCCTGCCCTCGACTACGAGGACCGCATGGTTCTGCTGGAGGATATTGACGACAGTCTCCACATCCATATCCGGGGGGACTGTCGGAAAGCCGGGTTCCATGAAGTCCCTGACAAGGAAGAGGTGGGTCTTGTGCAGGCGCTGCTGCTCGATCGCTTTCACAATGACAGACTCGGATATACACCCGACCGGGACGCCGCGTTCGATCACCGGCAGCTGGGAGATATTGTTCTTCTCGAAGATCTCGACGGCCCTGCCGATCGCATCCTGCGGCTGGACCGCGAGCACGGGGGTATGCATGATCTGCGATGCCCGCATCTTCCGGGGTTCGGCACTGTTGAGGACCACAATGATCTTGTTGAGGGTACTGACCCGGGGATCGACATTTCCCGCCTCGATGCGTGCCACCATCGACTGGCTGATCCCCGCTCTCCGGGCAAGCTCTGTCTGTCTCAGGCCGAGCGTCTCGCGGCGCGTCCGGAGCTCTTCGGGTGTCGGGATATTCATATCTGATTACTGATGGTGATAAGAGAATATCAAGATTCCCCCTGCTAGGTTCTGAGGCCGGCCCTCAACGATAACCGGGGGGCCGGGAGCCGGGAAAAAAACCCGGGGGACCCGGGGGATTCCGGCATGATTTATAACCGGCAGTTATTATTATGGTTTAGTGCCCCCGGGCAAAATTCTTTTAAACCCCCGCTCTCAACACCTCTTAACGATAATCCAGTAGATCCGATGCTGGGTTAGTGTTTCATATGAACGATTGTCCGGAATCCGGTGACAAGGATGATGGGAGCCATCGGGCTTTCACCCCCGTTTTTATCGCACAGCATCCCCGCGCTATAGAAACTGCAGATGTAATCTCCTGCCCTGCACAGGAACCCGGGGTCTCCCCCCCTGCGGGACACCCGGCCCGGCACGGACCCGGCACCTGCCAATACTCATACGGGCTGATCGCCCCATGAACCATCGGGAGGGAATGCCCCCATTGAAGCAGGAGGCTGGCTGCACGGATTCGTGCGTCCCGATGGTACCGCACCTGCAGGGTCCCCGGCCGGGAAGGGAGCGCAACGGGTCCCTGCCGGCCAGAAAGGCCGGTGTGCGGGTGCCGGTAAAGCGGGAGCCGGTAAAGCGGGAGCCGGTAAAGCGGGAGCCGGTAAAGCGGGAGCCGGTAAAGCGGGAGCCGGTAAAGCGGGAGCCGGTAAAGCGGGAGCCGG
>Ga0265342_10000408_pt1 | contig 47319 bp, 37 predicted proteins | sample 4CB327metaG_FD_203125 | JGI IMG/M metagenome (GOLD analysis project Ga0265342, IMG submission 203125) | Rhizosphere microbial communities from Carex aquatilis grown in University of Washington, Seatle, WA, United States - 4-CB3-27 metaG | ecosystem: Host-associated > Plants > Roots >... | reverse complement strand
CACGCTGCCGCCAACAGAGCATCCGCGGCGTCCATGGCGTCGAGGGACTGCAAGGCCAGCGACAAGAGCCCCCCGCTCATGGCATGGATGGCGCGCCAACGCTGAGGCGGATTTCCCCAGGCCTTGCCTGCATTCCGTACTGCCCTCACCGCGGCCTCGTCGAACATGGGCTCGAACGCGAGTAGAGGCCGCGTCTCCTCCATGAGCGGATGGGCCGCGATCTGCTTCTTCGCCCAGTCGAGCAGAAGCGCATGAGCCGCGCCGAAATCGCACAACTCGTCGAGGGTACCGAGCGACTCGGCCCCGACGCGAATGTCCCAACCGTGCGCCGCCTCGACCCAGCTTATTGCAGGCGGCTCGGACAGGGGCGCACCCACAAGCTCGGCCACGAACGGAATAGCGCCGACCAGCCGGGCATCCGGCGACAGCCGGTAGGCCGCAGCCAGGGCCTCGCGGGTGGCTACCAGGCTCTCGCGCATGAACAGGGCTGGCTTTGGCGTCGCCGAAACGGGAGCCGCCTTCGATTGGGCTTTGGTTTTTTGGCACCCAACCAGGCTGCTCAGCAAGGCAAGCAACAGTGCTACTCGACGACGACGCACACAAGATGGCACGTATTCATCGTACGCGCGATGGTGAATTGCGCAATTGGCGAGGATAGCGTTGTCGGAAGTCGTTGCCGGTACAAACTCGGCCGCCGCCGCTGGGCATGCTGGAGCCTAGTCCAATCGGGTCGGTCGGTGCCGGTCCGCCTACCTGCCGTACAGACCGGCGATGGTCGACGCGAATTTGCTGGCCACGACGTCGCGCTTGACCTTCAAGCTGGGCGTCAGTTCTCCGCTCGCCTCGCCGAAATCCGCGGGCAGGATGGCGAAGTTCTTTAGGGTTTCATAGCTGGCCAGGGTGGCGTTGATATCGGCAATCGCTTTGTCGATGGCCGCGCGCAGCTCGGGCGAGGCCGCGGCCTTGGCGATATCGCCGGTCCCGAATTGGCGAACCGCGGGTTCGGAAGGCGTGACCAAAGCGACACAGTAGGAACGCTTGTCGCCGAACACCACGACCTGACTGACCAGCGGCGAATGCGCCTTGACGGCGTTTTCCAACTTCTGCGGCGCCACGTTCTTGCCGCCAGCGGTGATGATGATGTCCTTCTTGCGGTCCACGATGCGCAGAAAGCCTTCCTCCGCCACGCCGATGTCGCCGGTGTGAAACCAGCCCTCGGCATCAAACGCCTCGGCCGTCGCCTCTGGATTGCGGTAGTAGGTCGAAAAAACCGAAGGACCGCGCAGGAAGATCTCGCCGTCATCGGCCAGCTTGAAGTCGACGACGTCGATGGCGGGACCGACGGTGCCGAAACGAAAATGGTTCCAGCGATTGACGAAGGCCGCGGCGGTGGACTCGGTCAGCCCGTAGCCTTCCAGAATGAGCAGTCTGGCGCCGTGGAAAAACTCGGCGATCTCGCTGGAAAGCGGCGCCCCACCTGAAATCAGGAACCGGCAGCGGTCGAGCCCGAGGCGCTTGCGCAGCTTGGCCAGCACCAGCTTGTCCGCGATGCCGAAGGCCAGGCGCAGTCCGAGGGCAATCGACTTCCCGGCCCGGATCGCCGCCGAATAGCGCGAAGCAACCCCGAACGCCCAGTGCACCAGCCAGCGCTTGGCTCGGCCGCCCTGCTGGGTGCCCGCCTGAACGGCGGCGTATAGCTTTTCGAAGATGCGTGGCACGCCGGCCATGAAGGTGGGCCGAATCTCGGTGAGGTCGTACTTGATGCGCGCCATACTCTCGGCAAAGGCGATCTCGGAACCGACGATGATAGGCGCCCATTCAACCTCGCGACCGAGAACGTGGGCCAGTGGCAAGAAAAGATACTGCACATCGTCCGGCCTCAGGTTGAAGGCGCGAACCGCGCTTTCACACGACGCCACCAGATTGGCATGCGAGAGCACCACGCCCTTGGGCTGCCCCGTGGTGCCAGACGTGTAGATGATCGTAAAGCAGTCGCTGGGCTGAACCGCGTCGGCCCGCCGTTCCAACTCACCTGGGTGCGCCGTGATCCACGCGGCACCGGCTTGCCGGAGTTCGGCGAGCGATCGTATCCCTTCGCGACCCGCCGCAGGTGCGGTTGCTGGCTCTTCCACGCGAATGATGTGCGACAATTGAAGCTTCGCCTGCAAGGAAGCCAGCTTGGCAAGCTGCGAGTCGTCCTCCGCGATGACCGCGCGGGTACCGCTGTCACCAAGAATGAACGCGCACTGCTCGGCCGTGCTCGAAGGATAGATGGGAACGGAAACCAGCCCGGCCATCGCGATCGCCACGTCACAAAGCAACCATTCCAGCCGCGTCTGGCATAACAAAGCCACGCGATCGCCGCGCTCCAGTCCCAGCGCGAGCAGTCCAGCCGCAATTTCGCGCGCCGCCTGGTCGGCCTGGCGCCAGGTTAGGCTTTGCCAGACGTCATTGCGGCGAAAGCGAAAGGCCACGCGATCCGCGAACTCTCGGATACGGCTCTGCCAAATGCTATTCGCGCTACGAGTGACAGGGGTGGTGTTTCCGCTTTCGCGAGCCGGCATGGAATGCACATAGTGATCGCCGGTCAAGCGTAGATCAAGACCGGCCGCCTCCTCTGGGTTGCCGGAATGACGTTGGTCCGCTGCCGCACGAGTCAATTTGAGGGCGCAAAGCGTCTTAGGTTGTATCCTACCGCTTACTCTCGTAGTATCCGGGGCCGTAGCTTGGGCTTTCGGTTCTTCCGCGCCAGGGACTTCAGGGACGATGCTTTCGAAACCCTTGCCAGCACGCTATCGAATTATTGAGGAGGTCGGCCAAGGCGGCATGGCCGTGGTTTACCGCGCCCACGACGAGAAGCTGCGCCGCGAGGTGGCGGTCAAGGTTTTGCACGCGCATCTCTTGGCCGAACCCGAGTCCAAGGCCCGCCTGGAGCGCGAGGCGCGGGCCGTGGCCAAGTTGAATCACGACGGCATCCTCCAGATCTTCGACTATTCCAGCGAGGAAGCGGCGTCGTCGTACATCGTCACCGAATTTATCGACGGGCAGACGCTCAAGCAGTTTCTGGTCAACCGCAAGCTGCCGGTGCCCGAACTGGCCGCGCTCATCGTGATCGAGCTCGGCGAGGCGCTGACCCACGCCCATTCGCTGGGCATCATCCATCGCGACCTCAAGCCCGAGAACGTCATGGTTCGCAAGGACGGCGTGCTCAAGCTGATGGATTTTGGCGTGGCCCAGGTCGTCGATCTCGAGCGTATGACGGTCACCGGACAGATCCTTGGATCGCCGGCGTACATGGCGCCCGAGGTTCTCGACGGACGCACGCTCGATTTCCGCAGCGACGTCTTTTCCGTGGGCGTGATGCTGTATCAGATGGCCACCGGGGCCCTGCCTTTCCCCGGCAAAAACCCGCACGAGGTGCTGCGCAAGGTGTCCGAGGGCAAGTTCGCCGATCCACGCACCGTCAATCGTCTGGTGTCCGACCAGCTGGCCCGCGTGATCGCGAAGGCAATGGGGCGCAAGCCCGAGGATCGCTATCCGACTATCCACGCCATGGTGGAAGAGCTTCGCGCTTTCGTCGCCGACGCGGGGCTTGGTACGGCCAAAGACGAACTGCGCACGTTCTTGACCGAGCCGGACGAGTACGAAAAGACCATCGTCCCCAGAATGGTTTCGGCGCTGGTCGCGTCCGGGCTGCGCGAACAGGCGGCCAAGCACCGGGCGCGGGCGCTTGAGGTGTGGAATCGCGCGCTCGCCTTCGAACCGGACAATCACGCTGTGCTATCGGAACTTCGGCGTCTGGAGCGCGGCGAGCGGCTCCGCCGGTGGGTCATTGGTACGGCCGTGCTCGCGATGCTAGCGGCCATGGCAACTGGCGTCCTCTTCCTCGCACGCAAGGCCTTGAGCGAAAAGAAAGCCAGCGTCGCGGCGGCGACGGCCGGTGCGTCTGTGCGCAAACCAGGGGGTGTCCAGGCCCCCACGCAGCCGGCGCCGGGGAACGGAGAACTGGCTCAACGTGCACCGCAGAGTTCGCGCGCCCAGGGCAGCGGCCCCGCACACGCCGCCAGGGAAGCTCGCCGCCATGAAGTCGCCCTTGCCGAAAAGGCCGTCGCCCGGGACGAGGACGCCGACGACCTCGCGGCCACTGACAATCTGCCGCCGCCCAACATCACCCTGACTCTGGGCTTCACCCCGGCGCGGGTCGAAGTGTGGATGGATGGCAAGAAGGCCTTCGACTACGGCCCTCAGCAGAACCGCATCGAGATCCCATGGAACAAGCCGCATCGGCTGGAGTTCCGCAACGATAGCTGCTGCAATCGCAAAGAGGTCGTGGTCGGCCCCCAGCTCTTCCGACCACCCGGCGATCACCTGTTCGTGAATCTCGACCCCAAACCCGCCCGTTTGTCCGTGACGCTCGATCCACCCGTCCCTGGCGCGACCTTGCTCATTCGCGAAGTCAACGAGTCCAAGGCCAAACCCTGGCGAGCGCGCGCCCAAGCCGGCGAAAAAATTCCAGTACCCTTTGACGCGGGCGATGAGATGCGTAAGAGTCTCGAGTTGGTGGTATTCAAGGGCGACAAGACGACGACCAAACAGGTGACAATCACCGCAGGGGAGACTCGCCCGGTCACGATCCACGTGGACGAGTAGTCTTGGGCCCGAGCGTTCTTTTCGCAGCACTGCTTTTCCAGGCGGCACCCGCGGTGCCCAACGAGAACTTGCAGCGGGGCAAGAACGCCTACGACCGGGGGGAATTCGCCCGCGCCGTGGAAATTGTCCGCCCCCTGCTCTACCCGGAGATGCACCTGCAAACCGAGGGGCAGATCGTACAGGCGCACCGGATCCTTGGTGTCGCCTACCTGTTCGAAACGAAACAGGCGGAGGCCACGGAGGAATTCCGCAGGCTGCTCCAGCTCATGCCGGACTACCGGTTCGATCCCTTGCTCGATCCGCCCGAGGTCGTCGACTTCTTCAACAACGTCCGTAAGGGATACGAAGCCGAGCTTGGCGACCTTGAGGCCAGGCGCAAGGCCATGGAGCAGGCCCGTCAGCGCGACAAGGAAGAATGCGAAAAGGTCAGGGCCGGTCCCGCATTCATCGAAAGACGCGTGGGACGCAACTCATTCACCATCAACTTCATTCCCTTCGGCGCGGGGCAGTTTCAAAACGGTCATCGCAAGAAGGGCTGGGCCTTTCTCCTCAGCGAGTCCGTGCTGGGCGCGGTTTCCATTGGCGCGCTCGCCACCAATCTTGCCGTCTATGGCCTACGTCCCCAGCGCTCTTGCCGCGTCGACGCCAGCAGCACGGCCTGCCCAGCGGACGCCATCGACCATACCGATGAGAACCGTTCGCGCCGGCTCACGCAAGTCCAGGTCGCAAGCGGGGCGATGTTCTTCGCCGCCGTGGCCTGGGGCGTGATCGATGCGATCTACTTTTTCAGGCCCGAAACCCAGCTTTCGCTTGCCACTGCTCCCAACCACCCAACCGTGACCAGCACGTTGCGCCTCTCTCCAGCTGTGATCGATCGCGCATTCGGGCCCGGTCTTTCCTTCCGTTTCTAGACAGAACCGGCGAAACTCCCCGTCATGGCGACCCTTCGAATCCACGCGCCCGGTACCAGTGTGAAGGTCTACCACATCTACAAAAAGCTCACTTCGCTGGGCAAAGGCGAAGGTGTGGATGTGTTGCTCCAGGATCCGCTGCTGGCCGACACGCACGCGCACATCCACTTCGACGGCCGCGACTTCAACATCTCGGTGACCGATCGGGATGCGGATCTGCACGTCAACGGCAGGCGCCGCACCAAGCACCGCCTGTCCCAGGACGACCGCATGCGCATTGGCGGGGTCGAGCTGGAATTCTCGCTGTACGACGAGCCCGTGACCGACGAGGTGGCGGCCAAGACCATGGCCGAGTTGAATTCGTACAAGCGGCTGTTCGAGTTCTCGCAGAAGCTGATGAACAACTACGAGATCCCGGGCCTTCTCGACGCTCTGCTGGATGTGGTCATCCAGGTCAGCAACGCGGACAAAGGCTTCATCGTTTTGCTCGAATCCGGCGAGCCCGTGGTCAAGGTCGCGCGCAACTTGCGCCGCGAAACTATCTCGGATGCCGTTCGCCACATGTCCGACTCCATCATCAAGCGCGTGGTCGAAACCCGCCAGCCGCTCATTATCTCGGACGCGCTCAATGACACCAGTTTCAAGAACTCCCTGTCGGTCATGAACCTGCGCCTGACCTCAGTCATGTGCGTGCCCTTGCTCGAACGCGGCAACCTCATCGGGCTCATTTACGTTGGCAACGACAACGTGGCCCAACTCTTCGACCAGGCCGCCCTCGAAATCCTAACCATCTTCGCGGCCCAGGCCTCGCTGGTCATTCGCAACGCCCTCCTGGTCAACGAGCTTCAGATCGACAACCAGTCGCTGCAGGATCGCATCGAGCGCATTCGCTTCGGCGAGATTCTTGGCTCATCGCCCGCGATGCAGGAGGTGTTTCGCAAGGTCCAGCGGGTGGCTGCGACCGACATCACGGTGCTGGTCACCGGAGAAACTGGCACCGGCAAGGAGCTCATCGCACGCGAAATCCACAACCGTTCGGCGCGCGCCAAGGGGCCTTTCATCAGCGTGAACTGCGGGGCCATCCCCGAGAACCTGCTCGAATCCGAGCTGTTCGGCCACGTGCGCGGGGCCTTTACCGGCGCGATCGCCAACAAGGCCGGCCGCTTCCAGTCCGCCACCAAAGGGACGCTGTTCCTCGACGAAATCGGCGAGATGCCCCACGCCTTGCAGGTCAAGATTCTGCGCGCCCTGCAAGAGCACATCGTAACCAAGGTCGGCGACACCGTCCCCGAATCGGTGGACATCCGGGTCATCGCGGCCACCAATCGCGACCTCGAGGCCGAAACGCGTAGCGGCCGCTTTCGCGAAGACCTCTACTATCGCCTCAACGTGGTTCACCTGCTCCTGCCACCACTGCGCGATCGTGGCGACGACATCGTGGTGCTCGCGCGCTACATGCTGTCGCGCTACGCCCCTGAATACAGCAGCAAGGTGCGTGGTTTCACCCCTTCCGCCATCGTGGCCATCAAACGCTACCGCTGGCCAGGCAACATCCGCGAGCTGGAAAACCGGATCAAGAAGGCCGTCGTACTCGCCGACAAAACCATGCTTGGTCCGGAAGACCTCGGCATCAACCCCGACGAGATCCCGGCGATACTGCCTCTGGCTGACGCCCGCGAACGCTGGCAGCGCTCCTATATCAACGAGGTTCTGGGACTGAACGGCGGCAACCGGACCAAGACGGCGCGCGACCTCGGCGTCGACCCGCGCACGATTTTCAGGCACCTCGAAAAGGAGGAAGGCGGCGACGGCTCCGATACCACGCCGTCCCCGGACGTACCGTGATGCTGGGTCGTCTGACATGGAAACCCTGGGAGGGTTTGCTCTGCACTCGGCACCTGCCACCCACCCTGCCTCCCCCGCGCTTCGCGCGGCCTCGCCATTCCTTCCCGCGATGGTTCGCGGCCGGCAAAGCCGGCCGGCTCGCTTCGCCCTCGGCATCCGCCTCCCGCCCTGCCTCCCCCGCGCTTCGCGCGGCCTCGCCCACGCGTCCAAGCCATCGACTCGTGCTTCCGACCTTGCTGCTGGCGATTTCGGGCTGCGTGGTTCCCATCGGCCCGGAATGGACGGATCCGGAACGCAACCAACCGCCCACCATCAGCTACGCCATTCCGGCTATTGGCTCGGTACTCGATTTCGGCGCCGGTGGCAACGTGGCGATGGGTCTCGAAGTTGCCCTCGCGGACCAGAATACGCAGGACAACCTCTATGTGCGCTGGATCATCGACTACCCGCCGTACCTCGAGGGCGCATCGCACGTGGCCTTGCCACAAACTTTGCCGGGCGGAGAGCAGATCCAAAGGCAACCCATCCGCTTCGCCCCCAACTGCAGCGACGTCACGATTGCGCACGATTCCTCGAACCATCGCCTGCTCTTGGCGGTGTCGGATCGGCCCTTCAGCGATGACCCCCAGAACCCCCAGGTCCTCGATCCCGTGTCAGACGGAAACTATCGGGTCGAGGCTTCGTGGGACTTCACGCTCGCTTGTCCGTAGCTCGCTCTGCGGCGGTTTGACTTCCAGGCTGCTTGCTCGTACTCTTCCAGTACCTGCCGGCGCTCCGGCAGAACGTGCTCCTCGCTGGGAGTCATTTGCAGGTGGGTCCGCACAGGACTTGCCCTGTAGTCGACCTTGTCATCGTCCACCAACCCAACCAATCAAGAATTCCACCGCTATCGCAAGCTGGTTGCGTGGATATCTTCGATCCTCGTGGCGGTGGGCAGCCTGTACTTGCTTTTGTCGGTCGCGGTTGCGTTGCAGCGCCAGCGCAACGTCGTCTTGAAGGACCGTATCAGCGCGCAGCTGACGGCCAAGGAAATCGGCGGCTGTTACGAGGAATTGCGTGATGTTTCGGTGGCCCTAGAGAAGCACCTCGAAAACGCGTACCACCTCCTCGGCGGATACGATTCCGAAGAAGCGCGACGCTGGTCTGGCGAGGGCGAAGTCTGGCGCAAGCGCTGGCGGGTTTTCGGCGAGCGTTGTCGCCTGGCCGAACGAGGGCCAGAGCCCGCCAACAAAGATATGGAAGCGATGGCCGCGGCCTACGAGGAACTGGGTAGCATCCAGACCACGTACTCGCGCGAACTTTTGCGCTTTGGTAGCGAACTGGCACCCCGCCTGGATCGCATCAACAAGCGCGTCGATGAGATAGGCGAGCGCCTGGCCGCGCCAGGCTCGCCAGCAGGAGCAAACCCATGAGTGATCAGGCAACAAGCAATTCTCCGTCGGTTGAAACCACGGAGCCTTCGGGCGACGGATCGCCCAAAACCACCTTCGCCGACCTAGGCCTTGGCCCGGAAGTTCTCAAGGCAGTCACAGATATGGGCTTCGTCGAGCCCATGGAAGTTCAACGCGCCACCATTCCGCTGGCGCGCGACGGGCGCGACATCCTGGTGCAGTCGCGAACTGGTTCGGGCAAGACGGCGGCCTTCGCTATTCCCTTCGCCGACTGGATTGCCAACCCCGAGGAAAGATTCCCGCAAGTCCTGGTGCTGCTGCCGACGCGTGAACTCGCCTTGCAGGTCGCGGCCGAAACAGCCCGCATCTGCGCCAACACGGCCCTAGCGGTGGTCCCGGTCTACGGCGGCTCGCCCATGGGCCGGCAAATTGAACAGTTGCGGGCTGGCGCCCAAATCATTTGCGGAACGCCTGGGCGCATCCTCGACCACATTCGCCGCGGCACCTTGCAGCTCGACCGCATCAAGTGCGCGGTGCTCGACGAGTGCGACGAGATGCTGTCCATGGGCTTCCAGGAAGACATTGAGAACATCCTTAGCGAGACCCCACCCACGCGCCAGACCCTGCTCTTTTCCGCCACCATTCCCGAAGGCATTCAGCGGCTTTCCCGCCGATTCATGCGCAACCCCGAGACGCTCAAGCTGTCCGCGGATTTCATCGGCGTGCACGAGATCCGCCACACCTACTATTCGATCCCCGGTGGCCAGCGTGAGGCCGAGCTCTTGCGCGTGCTCGCCTTCGAAGATCCAGAGCGCGCGGTGATCTTCTGCAATACCCGCGACGAAACTGGCCGGGTCGCCGAGTTCCTGCGCCGGCAAGGCATGGTTGCCGAACCCATCTCGTCAGATCTCTCGCAATCCGAACGCGAAGACGTCATGCAGCGCATGCGCGCCGGCAAGATCCGCTTCCTGGTCGCGACCGACGTCGCAGCCCGCGGCATCGACATCGAGAACCTGCCCTGCGTAATCAACTACACCTTCCCGGAAGCGCCCGAAATCTACATTCACCGCACCGGCCGCACCGGCCGTGCTGGGCGGAACGGGCACGCGATTTCACTCATTGGCCCGACCGAGGTCGGCTCGTTCTATTACCTGAAACTCCTCTATAAGATAAAGCCCGAGGAGCGCAGCCTGCCCTCGGAGGCCGAGGTCCGCTCACATCGCGAGGGCGAACGGCTGACCCATCTAAGGGCGCAGCTGCCCGGCGATCCTGGGCCCGAGTGGCATTCCCTGGCCCGGCGGCTCATGGTGGCCATCGATGCCGAGCGCCTCATTGGCTCGCTTCTGCGCGGCGCTCTAGCCGGTGCGAAGACCGAAGCGCCCAAGCCACTGCCCGCACTGACTTCTCAAACCGAAGTCCCGCCGAGCGCGCTTGCCCCGGAAAGGCCCGCTCGCGAGGCGATGTCCGCGCGCGAGGCGGATCGTCACGAGCGAGGCCTGCATGGCGAACGGCGCCCAAGGAGTTTTGGCGAGCGTGACCGCCCGGGGCGCGAACACAGCCGCCGCGAGCGCGAGGGCCGGGGCAACGAGCGCGAACGCGACGCCCGGGGCAGCGACCGACCACCTCGACCGGCCCCATCCGCCGCGGGAACGCCGGCCATGAGCGACGATGGACGGGAATTCTGGGAGGTTTGGAGCGAGGAAGTCGGGCGTACTCCGGTCGTCAGTTCCGAGGTCGAGCACGAAGCTGCCAGCGCGCCGCCCTCGGCGCCGGATGAGCCTGCTGCCGCCGTGCAAGTCGCCGCCGGCCTGGTTCGCCTTTACGTCAACCTCGGCCGCAAAGATGGCGTCACCGCTGAAATCGTTGCCGAAATGCTGTCATCGAGTGGAGCTGTGGTGCCGGTTGCGGACGTAGAGCTGATGAACACGCACTGCTACATCAACGTCGCCAAGGAGACGGCCGAAACCTTGTGCGCTGGACTGAACGGACGAAGCCACAACGGACGCGCGGTGGTCTGCGAGCCGGCGCGCCCGCCGAAACGTCGCTACTAGAGCTTGATGTTTGCGGACATTGGGTGCTGGGATAAGCTACGCCTACGTGTCCAAGTCGTGCTCTTCGCTGCTCGTTGTGTGTGTCGCCGCATTGGCGGACCACGGCTGCAACGCGGATCAACGTTCTTTGGGGCGCGTGACCGGACCTCAGGGTGAGGCTGGTGCTGGCGAGGCAGGCCCAGGACCGGAGATTTGGGTTCCCTTCGGGCCACCGAGCCTTCACCCTGCATTCACGAACAGCGGTGCGAGTCAGGCGGATCCGACCTTGACAGCCGATGAGCTGGAACTCTACTTTTCTTCGAATCCCAATACCGATTGGGACATTTGGCTGGTTCAACGAGCGAGCATTACGGCGCCCTGGGGCTCGCCGGCCATGGTGAACCAACTATCGAGCACCTCCCTAGACGAAACGCCGGAAGTTTCGGCGGACGGACTAACCATTTACCTCGCGAGCGACCGCCCCGGGGGCGTGCTCGCGGGCGAGCACCTTTGGGTGTCCCACCGAGCGACGCGCGCCGACCCCTGGTCGCAACCGGTGCCAGTGACCGACTTCGTGGGAGGGGACGCGGACATCTCGCCCTCGCTGCAGCAAGATCAATTGATGATGGTGTTTGCTTCGCAACATGGCGGTGACTGGGATCTCTATGCAACCACCCGCCGGTCGACCGCCGACCCGTGGGGCGCAGCTACAGCGCTTACAACATTGAATTCCACTGCATTTGACTGGGATCCGGCCGTGTACCGAGGCGGAAACAGCATCGTATTTGCGTCACGACGCTTGAACACGTCTAACTCGCTTTTTCACGCCACCCGCGGCTCGGCGGCGGAGCCCTTCTCTGCCCCGCAGGAGGCCACCGAACTCGATGTCCTCGGCAACGCTGCCGATCCCTGGTTGTCGGACGACGGACACCACATTGTGTTCGATTCGCACGGTGGCCCCTCCAGGATCTACGAAGCCTGGCGCTAGCTACAGTTCCGCTGCCGCGTTCAAGTCAGAGCTTGGGGAACGGCTTGAGTTCCCCAGGCGTGGCTGGGGGCGTCGGTTTGGCAGCTGGGACGACTGGCGGAGTGGCTGCTGGGCTTGTCCCTGGCGCTACCTGTTTGGCGGCAGCGGCCGGAGGTGTCTTCACCTTGTGCCCGCGTGTTCCGCGCTTGGCCGTCGGTTCTGGGCTCGGCTCTTCCACCGTGGGCGCTGGCGCGACGGCGGGTTCTGGGATCGCGGCCGTGGGCTGTGGAGTCGGCGGTACGGGTGGTGGTGGGGCAACCGCGGGTGGCGGTTGTGGTGCGACCACCGCCGACGGAGGCGCTGCCGGGGCTTGCGTCTTGCCGTGCGACAGGGCGAACCAGGCTGTCACCGCACCACCCAGGACGACGCCAACGATGACTAGAACCAGCGTCTTGCCACGTGCTCTTGCGGCTGGGTGCGTCTCCATCTCAGCGCTTGACAGAGAGGAATCGACAGCCTTGCCGGAAACCCGCGAGGTTTCGGTCGCAGTACCTTTGGCGCGCAATATCTTCAGCGCCGCAGCCGCATGGGCTCCACCCATTTCCACGGTTTGTCCGCCCGGCGGCCTCTGCGCTGCCGTCTCCGGGCCAGGGCAAACACCGACGGCCTCGACCAATTCGGCCATGGACTGCCAGCGCTTGTCGCGATCTTTCTCCAGCGCCTTGAGCACCAAGGCGTCCATCTCCGGCGTGATCACCAGGTCAGGTCTGCGCGCGCTGGGCGGAACCGGCTCTTCCATGAGGTGCTTGGTCAGCATGGTCATGAACGACTCGGCCACGAAGGGCGTCTGCCCCGTGATCAAGTGGTACATGATGCAACCGACGGCATAGATGTCGGCTCTGTGGTCGGTGTCTTTTCCTTCCGCCTGCTCGGGCGCCATGTACTCGGGCGTCCCGAAAATCATGCCCGTCCTGGTCAGGCGGGGCCCGTTGGGATCGAGGCCCATGACCTTGGCGATGCCGAAATCCAGGATCTTCACGAAATGAGGCTGGCCCTCGCGCTGGATAAGGAAAATGTTCTCGGGCTTCATGTCCCGGTGAACGATGCCTTTGTCGTGCGCGGCCCGCAGCGCCCGGCAGATCTGCAGCACGATGTCGCGCGCCTGCGGCCAATCCAGGGCGCCACTCGTACGCACGATTTCGCCCAAGTCCTTGCCGTCGAGAAACTCCATTGCGATGTAGACCAGGCCATCCGGCGATTGCCCGAAGTCCATGATGTCGATCACGTTTTCGTGGCCGATGCGCGATGCGCTTCGAGCTTCTTGCAGAAAGCGCGCGACCAGGTCCGAGCGCCGCGCAAGTTCGGGTGCCAGGACCTTGAGTGCGAACTTCTTCTCGATGACGACGTGCTCGGCCAGATACACCGAACCCATTCCGCCTTCGCCTAGCTTGCGAATCACTCGATAACGGTCTGCGACAAGCTGGGATAGAAGGGGATCGGCAATTTCAGGCGGGCTGTCACCAACGCTCATTCTTCTGCACTTTACCACGTACGCCGGTACAATGGCGGGCGTCTCGCATGGCCAGCATCGTCGCCTACATCGAGTTGCGCGAGGGCGCCATCACCGGCCCATCGCTGTTTGTCGTGGCCGAGGCGCGTCGCATCGCGGATTCTGCTGGCGCGACCGTTTTCGCCCTGCTCACGGTGGGCCCTGTCGCACAGGTCGAAATGGATCGTCTCGCCTCCGAGATCAGCGCGGCTGGCGCGGATCGCGTCCTCTGCTCCTCGGCCGACACGCTTGACGGTCCCGCGCTTGATGTGACGCATGGGGGGCTTGTGGCCCAGGTTGCGGCACACTTGCGCCCGCTGCTCGTTCTCTTTCCAGCGGGAGGAACTGGTGTGGGGCTCGGCCCCCCCCTGGCGATGCGCATGGGCGCGGCCTACATGGCCAACGCCAGTGTGGATATTTGCGAGGAAGACCGCAGCCCCGACCCAGCCTCGCAGAGAGTGCTCTTGTCCAGGTGGCGAGCAGCGCGGAACGGCCAGCGCAAGATCGACGTGAGCGATCTCGAACGGCCGGTGGTTGCGGGCCTTGTTTCAGGCCCTTTCCCGCCGCCAGCCGGAGAGCCCTATGCCGAGGTGGAGATGGTTCCATGTCCGGACGCCGCAGTTCCCGATGCCCGCGTGATCGATTCTGAAGTTGATACCGCCGCCGACCTTGAACTGTGCCGCGTCTTGGTCTGCGCAGGAAGACCCACCGCCGCGAGCGCCGAGGCTTTCCGCGCCGAATTGCCAGAAGGAACGCGCCTTGCGACCATGGACGATTCCGGGTCGCCTGCCCTCTGGGTGGCGGCCCCGCAAGATCTCTTGGTTCTGCCGTCGGCGCAGGACAGTGGCTTGCCTCTGATTGCGTGCGCAGCGGCGATCACGCACGTCGAATCCGTCACCGGGGCAGGCGCCCAATCTCCAGAATTGGCCAGTCAGGCGGGCGCAGCCGATACAGAGTTGGCGGAACTCGCAGCTGCCCTTGGCCGCGCGCGATCCCGCGGGGGGACGCCGTGATCGTGCTCGTGTGTCTAGAAACGCCGTCGCCTGGCCCTGCCAGTCGCGCGGCTTTGCGTCTTGCCAGCACCCTTGGGGACAAGGCAGAGGTTGTGGTTCTCTCGGCTGGAGGCAACGCGGACAGTGCCTCGTTCGAGCTGGCTCGCCAGACGGACACCGTTCGTCGCATCGTCCACCTTCAAGATTCCGCGCTCAGCAAGCCGGATTTTCTCACCCTGGGCATGGTTCTCGCCGAGGCCGCGCGCCATCTGGAGGCGCGCGTGGTCATTGCCGGTGAGCATTCCGACGGCGAAGGGCAAGGCATGGTGCCAGCGGCGCTGGCCCATCACCTGCAAGCACCGCTTTTCGCGCGCGTCCAAGGCGCGGCGTTGCCGGCGACCGAGAATGCGGGAATGCAGTTGACAGTTCGTTCAGGTGGACGGCTGTGCAAGGTCACAAGCCCCCTGCCCGTCGTTTTGACCACTCCGCCCGCACCTGAGATTCGCTCGATGCCAAGCGAGGCCAGGCAATCCTCTCCCGCCGTCGAGACGCTCTCGCTCGCCCAGCTTGGCATCGATGCGAGTCGATTGGTGCCACGTCCCAATCTCCTCGGTACCCTCGTACCGTCCCCCGCCGAAACCGGTCAGCGCAAATCCTTCGACGAGGCCGCCCGCCTCCTCTTGCGCAGGCGGTAGGTCATCCCCTGCCGGTCGAGCCAGGCCCTCACGTGGCAAGCGATCCCCCAGCCAAGCAGCCCTTAGCCGCCTTGACCTGGCTGCGCGCGCATCTTTCCATCGCGGTCCTGATCGCCGTTCTTTCGTTCTATGCACTGCTCAAGCTCTATTCGCTGAACTTCGTCAACGGCGACGAGCACATGTACTTTTACATGAGCCTGCTCGTGTCCAAGGGCAAGTGGCCCTACCGCGACTTCTTCTTTTCCCATCCGCCCCTGCAACTCTATCTAGTGGGCGCTCTATACGAGATCTTTGGCTATTCGCTGGCGCTGTCGAAGTCGGTACCCAGCGTGGCAGCGCTGGTGTCAGGCGTGCACGTGTTTCTCCTCGGCAAGCGGTTGGTCGGCCGACTGGAAGGCGTGCTGGCAACGGCCCTATTTCTTTTCAGCTTCGATGTCTTGCGCGGATCGTCCCACTTCACGGGGGCGAACTGCGCCCTCGCCGTTGGTCTGGTCGCTGCCTACCAGGCGGTGGCTGGCCGCCCACTTCGCGCTGGGTTTCTGTTCGCAATCGGCACTTTCATCGGCGTCTACGTGGCGCCACTCGCGCTGATGCTTGCGGTGATGCTGGCTTTCCGCTCGTGGAAGGAATCGTTGCGCTTGCTCGCCAGCTACGCCGTCGGCTGCGCGGTCATCTGCGTGGTCTTCGCGTCGGCGGCTGGCGCACACGCCTTCTGGTACCAAATCTTCGGATATAACCTCAACAAGATCGCTTTCCGCTACTCCTGGTTTGCGAAGTTCCGAAACGTCGCCTACCTCAATTCCCTGGCCATGATCGGATTCTTGCCAGGGATCGTCTGGGCGGCCTCCATGTGGATTCTGCGCGGCCGGCCGAGCGGCGAGCGGGTCCTCCCTGGCGTCCTCGGCCGTCTCGGGGCTCGCCTCAATCTTTGGAACGGTGACCGCGTCGCCGCGCAGATCATTTTCACCACGCTCATCTGCGGCTATTTCTACTTCTACTCAACCCGCGTCGACTACTACTCCTACTACTTCATGCTGATCATGCCTTGGATGGGCCTGATGACCGCGACCGTGGCGGTCGACATTGTGCGCTTCATACGCGAACGCAAGGGCACAACCAGTGCGGCCAGCGCGACCGAGCCGACCCTGCCCCGCGCCGAGCGGAGGCGGCGCGAGCAAGGCGCGCGCAAGAACCCCACGGGTCGGGCCACGCCCGGGCCAGTCTGGTGGCCACTCATTCTTTGCAGCGTTGCCCTGGCGACCGTGCTACTTTTTCGGCAAGGCATTGGCAGTGATAGGCAGGTCGAGATGGGCGAAGAGTCATCTCGCTATACGTGGTACGACAGCCCCTACCTTTCCGAGAGTCTGAACGCTCTTGTGCGCGGGATCTTCTGGTCACCCACCAGCGACCCCATCCATCCGCCGAACGCCATCACCTACTACCTGCAACACGAATCGATGCACGCCCCGACCATCGACGCCTTCGTGGCCGCGGTTCGCAACGAATGCCGTCCCGGGGAACGCATCTTTGGCGAATACTCGCTCGGTCCCTTTGCCGGGGCGCTTGGCCCCTGTGTCTTGGGCGCGGATCTGGCCGACACCAACCCGCACCGGTTCAAGGTACACGAGAGCACGCCCGAGGACTGGGTGCGCGCCCTCGAACGCGACCATCTCGACATCGCGATCGTCGTCCCCGGCATGACCATGATGAAAGAGCGCGCTCTGCGCGAGTACCTGACTGGTAGCTTTCCGCGCATCGTCGCGACTTGGGACGATCCCTACGCCGGCCACGTCGAACTTCGGAGGAGAGAGCACAGAGAACATTGAGGGCGCAGAGACAGAAGCCCTTCACGCCATGGCACGGGCCAGTGCCTCAAGCGTATCGCGGTCGTTGAGCCTCGGGTCGTCTAGGACCTTTTCCAGGAGCTGCTCTAGGATTTCGCCCACGCGGCGGCTGGGCGGAATGCCGAGGACGCGCATCACGTCCTTGCCGTCGATGGCGAGATCGGTCACGCGCAGGGCGGCGTCTTCGGCGGCCACCTTGGCGATGCGGTCGCGCAGGTCGTGCGTCTCGCACTCGGGATCCTCGCCCCGCCCTCGGCTGGCCACGTCGGCCTCACGCAAGGCAAACAGCGCTGGAACCAAGTCCGGTCCCACCCGTTTGACGAAGCGGCGAACGGTTCCGTCGGTCCAATCGGGCGTGTAGAAGAACATGTGCCCAGCCACCAGCGCGCAGATCGTCGTGCGCTCGGCCGCGGAGAGCTTGAAGCGCGTGCAAATGGCTTCCGCGATGTCGACCCCGACCTGCTCGTGACGAAAGAATGAATACTCACCGGGAGCATCCTCGCGCGGGGCCTGGGTCTGGGGTTTGCCAAGGTCGTGCAGTAGCGCAGCGATGCGCACGATGAAATCCGAGGCGGCCGCGTCGACGGTGGCCAGGATGTGCTGGTAGACGTCGTGCTTGTGGAAGCGGTTCTGGATGCAGCCGATGGTGGGCAGCAGCTCGGGCAGGACCTCGGCGAGCAACCCGGTCGCGCGCATGAGTTCGAGCCCAAACGAGGGCTTAGGGGCGAGCAATAGCTTGCGCAGTTCGTCCCGAATGCGTTCGGCCGAGACCTTGCGGAACGATTCGAAGGTGCGCGAGATCGCGGCCTGGGTGTCGGGATCTAGGGCAAAGTCGAGCTGGGTGGCCTGGCGAACGGCCCGCATCGGGCGCAGGCCGTCCTCGGTGAAGCGCAGAACCGGATCGCCCACGGCGCGCACGATCTTGCGCGCGATATCGCCCTGGCCGTCGAAGGGATCGAAGAGCTTGCCCGACACCGGGTCGAGTGCGATGGCGTTCATGGTGAAATCCCGGCGCGCCAGATCCTCCTCGAGAGTCGCGCCGAAGGTCACGCTGGAGGGCCGCCGGCCGTCGAGGTAGGCGCCCTCACCGCGAAAGGTCGTCACCTCGACATGGCGCTTTCCGGCCAGCACGGTCACGGTGCCGTGCTGAAGACCCGTCGGGATTGCGTAGCGCGCGCCGAAAATGCCCATGGTCGCCTCGGGCAAGGCGCCGGTGGCCACGTCGAAATCGCCTGGGGCGCGGCCGATGAGCAGATCGCGCACGCTCCCGCCGACAATGAACGCCGCGTGTCCGGCTTCCCGAAGCCGCCGGCAGATGCCGAGGACGTCAGGTGGAATGGCCCCGGCGTCGAACATGAACGCGCGCTACTGACCCTCCATGATGGCTAGGGCGCGCTCGGCGGCGTTCTGTTGCGCTTCCTTCTTCGACCGTCCGAACGCCCTACCGTATTCCTTCTCGCCGATCGAGATGGCCACTTCGAAAGTCTTGGCGTGGTCGGGACCCTGCTCCGACAGCACGGTGTAGGAAGGCGCCATCTGCAGCCTGGCCTGCGCGATTTCCTGCAGCCGCGACTTGAAGTCCTTGCTGGCCGCCGAGGGAACCTCGGCGATGATGGGCGCGAACAGACGCTCGGTGACCTCGAAGGCCGCCGAGAATCCACCGTCGAGGTAGATGGCGCCGATCAGCGCCTCGAAGGCATTGGCCAGCAGCGAGCGTTTTTGCCGTCCGCCCGCCTGTTCTTCCCCGCGCCCGAGGAAAATCCACTGCCCGAGCGCCAGGATCTCCGCCACGCGCGCGAGCCCCGCTTCATTCACGATGGCGGCGCGCGCCTTGGACAGATCGCCCTCAGGTTGTTCGGGAAACCGCCGCATGAGAAGGTCGCTGGTCACCAGAGCCAGAACCGCGTCGCCCAGAAACTCGAAGCGCTCGTTGTCGGTGCGCTCGGTTTCCTGGCTTTCGTTCATCCACGATTTGTGCGTGAGCGCGGTTTCGCACAGCGAGGCGTCGCGAAAGGTGTAGGCGAGCTTGGCTTCGAGAATAGCGTAGGGCGATGGCTGTGGGGTGGACGGCATCGGACGAGGGTGGAACAATGATAGCCTTCAGCCATGGACGGGGCCAGTCTCAGCAACTTTCGCCTTCTGCAGAGATCCCTGACCATCCTTGCGCTTTTTCTTGGCCAGGGCATTCGCTGGGCGATTGGCTGGCTGATTCTTCTCGTGGCGTTCGCGGGTCCGGCGCGTCGGCGGGAGTGGTTTGGCCAGTGTCTTCTCGATCTCTTCCGCCACCTGGGCGCCACCTTCATCAAGGTCGGCCAGATCATGAGCACGCGCCCCGATCTCGTGCCCGAGCACATCACGGCCGCCCTGGCCCACCTGCAGGATGACGTCGGCCCCTTTCCCTTCGAGGCCGTTGCGCGAACCATCGCGGAAGATCTTGGCCGACCCATCGAGCAAGTGTTCGCCGAGTTCTCGCCTCGCCCCATCGCCTCTGCCTCCGTGTCCCAGGTGCACAAGGCGCGCCTGCTCGACGGCCGCATCGTGGCGGTCAAGGTGCGGCGGCCCGACGTACTCGAGATCTGCTCCTTCGACCTGGCGGTCATGCGCAAGGTTGTGCACCTGCTGGGCAAGATCCCGTCACTGGCCGCGATGTCGCCGGAATCCACGGTCGAGCAATTTGGCCGCGCCATCTATGCCCAGCTCGATTTTCGCGTGGAAGCCAGGAACAACCGCCGCTTTCGCGAGAATTTCCGCAATGAGCCCGATGTGGTCTTTCCCGAGATCTTCGAGGACTACTGCTCGGAGCGCATCTTGTGCATGACCCATATCGATGGCATCAAGATTCTGGACGCGCGCAAAGGGCCGAGCGATCCCAAACGCATCGCCCGCCTGGGTCTGCGCGCCCTGATGAAGATGATCTTCGTGGACGGTTTCGTTCACGCGGATCTGCACCCGGGCAACATCTTCGTTCTCGAGAACAACCGCATCGCCATCGTCGATCTGGGTCTGGTGGGTGAGCTCGATCCGCCCCACCGCGCAACGTTCTCACGTTTCTTCGCGGCCTGGGCCAGTCGCGACGCTAACACCATGGCGCACCTTCTTTACTCGGTGGCCATCAACCCGATCGAAGGTGCCGAGGCATACGAGCGCTTTCGGGTCGCCGTGGTGGAATTCATGGCGCGCACCTGGGGCCATCGCATGGCCGAGGTTCATCCCGGCAAGCTGCTCCTCGACATGCTCGGCCTGCTGCGCCGGCATCGCATCCGCATGGCGCCCGCCTTCACCATCGTCAACATCGCCATCGCGGTCACCGAGGGCATCGGCCGCCAGCTCGATCCCGATCTCGACCTCATGGCCGAGGCCGTTCCCTTCTTCATGAGCCACCCGGCCCTGTTCCAGGCGGGCTAAGCCCCATTGGGGTTAGCGCAAAGTCAAGACGAGCTGGTAGCCGTCGCGGACGAAGACCAGTTGGCCGCCGGAGCCGTGCGCAAGTTTCTGCTCGAGCGCCTTCAGCAGGGCCGTCGTCGCCACCTTGGCCTGCGGGCCGGTTACAACGTGGGTGATGACATCCCCAGGCTGCAAAGAGCCGCTCGCCGGACTGCGACGATCGATGCTGGCGACCTTCAAGCCGGTCACGCCGATTTCTGCAGCCTCGGATTGCGAGAGCGGCACGAGTTGCATGCCAAGAACGTGCAACCCGGCCAAGGCGGGGTTTTCTTCTAGCTGGACCTTGGCCACGGCCCGATGGCCGCCGCGCAGATAGCCCACCTCGACGGTTTCCTTGGGAGCGCGCGACTGCACGACCTGCTGAAGTCCGGCGCTGTTCTCGATGCGCCGGCCGGCCACCTCGATGATGATGTCGTTCGAGCGCAGGCCCGCCACCGCGGCCGGGGAACCGGGATTGACCACATTCACCAAGGCGCCAGCCTCGAAGGCTAGGCCCAGGCGGGCGGCCTTTTCAGGACTCATGTCCTCGGTGCCCACGCCGAGAAAACCCCGCGCCACTTTGCCCGAGCGTTGGATCTGTTCGGCGATCTGCCGCGCCAGGTTGATGGGAATGGCGAACCCGATGTTCATGGCCACCGCCGGATTGAGGATGGCGGAATTGATGCCGATGACTTCGCCCTTGAAATTGAAAAGCGGGCCGCCCGAATTGCCCTGGTTGATGGCGGCGTCGGTCTGAATGAAATCTTCGTACTGGTTGATACGGCCGCCCAGCATGCGGTTCTTGGCGCTGACGATGCCCATGGTCACAGTCTGGCCCAGGCCGAGCGGGTTGCCGATGGCCAGGACATAGTCGCCCACGCGCACCTGCTCTGAGTTGCCGATCTGCACAGGACGTAGGTCGCCTGGCGGATGGGTAAGCTTCACTACCGCCACGTCCGTCGACGGATCGCTGCCCACCACGCGCGCCTCGAAGCGGCGCTCATCGGAGAGCTGGACCCAAACCTCGTCGGCGCCCGCGACCACGTGGTTGTTGGTGAGGATCACACCGGACTTGTTGATCACGAAGCCGGAGCCCAGACCGCGCTGGGTTTCACGGCGGGAAGGCGTTTGCCCGAGCCCGAAGCGTTCGCGAAAGTACTGCATCATCGGATCTTCATTCACCACTCGCGGGATGATCTTGGTGCTTTGAATGGTGACCACCGAGGCCTTGACCCGATCCACGAGCGGGGCAACCGAGGTGCCGAGCTCGGTCGGCGTGGGCGCGGCCTGGGCTAGCAGGGAATAGAGAACGACAGCAACTGGCGACATAACCGCTAGAGAAAGCCCGGACGGACCGGCGTCAAGCACGTATCAGCCGCGATAGACGACAATTCCGCGCGTCGGATCGTACGGCGTCAAGGCCACGGTGACCTTGTCCCCAAGCACGATGCGGATGCGGTGCTTGCGTAGCTTGCCCCCGAGGTGCGCCAACACTTGATGGCCGTTTTCGAGCTCGATACGAAAGTTGCCCGCGGGCAACACTTCGATCACGCGGCCTTGAAACTCTATGTGCTCTTCTCGTCCCATCGGGGACCCAGAGGCTACTCGCTCACCCGTCGCTGGTCAAATCGAGAATTCAGTCTTTTGGAGTGCTGATACACTACGATTCACCTTGTCCCGACCGACCCCCATCGGACTGCCTTCGCAAGCCCTGCGCTACATCGAGGAGCCGGAGACGCTTCTGTGCAACAACGCCGTTCGGCTCCTGCGCGACGGCCGCGAAGCCTTCCCGGTCTGGCTGGAGGCCATCACAGCCGCTCGCCGCCGAATCTCCATGGAGATGTACATCTTCAACGACGACAAGATCGGCCGGCGCTTCGCAGACGCGCTTTCGCAAGCCGCCCGGCGTGGGGTCGAGGTACGGCTGCTCTACGATTCCGTCGGCTGCCGCCACGCCGCTCCGGGATTCTTTGCGGCCATGCGCGAGGCCGGCGTGTGGGCCATGCCCTACCACCCCTACCGTTTCTGGCGGCCCCATTTCTGGACCCTCATCCGACGCAACCATCGCAAAACGCTGGTCTGCGATGGCGAGGTGGCCTTCACCGGCGGCATCAATGTCTCGGACAGATGGTCGCCCGAGAGCGAGGGCGGCGATGGATGGCACGACGCTGCCGTGGAAGTCCGCGGCCCGGCGGTTGCGACCATCGAAGCGGTCCTCCTGCGCACGTGGAACTGGCGCGTGCGCCGCCGACTGCGTTTCAAGGCGAAGCGCCTGGGCAGGTCGCTCCCGGTCGGTCACGTGCCCCTTGCGATCATCGCCAACCGTGAAGTCGTCGACCGCTTCGCCATCCGGCGGGCCGCCCTGCATGCGATTCGAGCCAGCCTGAGTCGCGTCTTCCTTGCCAGTCCGTACTTCGTGCCCGACCCGGGCTTTCTGCGCAGCCTGGCCCATGCCGCCCGGCGGGGCATCGATGTCCGCGTTCTGGTGCCGAGACAGAGCGACACGCACACCGTGGATCTGGCTTCGCGGGCAACCTTCAGCCGTCTTCTGCCGGCTGGCGTGCGCATCTTCCAGCATCATCCGGTGGTGCACACCAAGGCATTGCTGGTGGACGACGGCTTCGTCTCGCTCGGCAGCTACAACATCGACCACCGCTCCCTGGTCTACAATCTGGAGTTGGTCGTGAATGCCCTCGACCGCGACTACAACGCCGAGGTCGCCGCCATGCTAGAGGCCGACATGGCCGCCGGACAGGAGATCCACTGGGAGACTTTCCGCCGCCGCTCGCTCTTTACGCGCGTGCTCGAACGCCTGGCCTACAGTTTCCGCCACTGGTTCTAGAGTTAAAGTATTACTTAAATTCTGCAATGATCGGAGCGTGATCTGACGGATCCTTCCCCTTGCGCGCATCCCGGTCGATGGCAGCCTGGGTGAGGCGACCGGCCAGCGCGGGCGAGCACAGGATCATGTCGATGCGCAGCCCGTGATTCTTGGGAAAGCCAAGTTGGCGGTAGTCCCACCAACTGTAGAAGCCCGGCTCCGGGTGGAGCTGGCGAAACGCGTCCACCAGGCCAAAGCGGCATACCTCGGCCAGGGCGGCCCGTTCATCGGGATGGCACAGCACCTGGTCCTTCCAACCCACGGGATCGTAGACGTCGCGATCCTCGGGCGCCACATTGAGATCTCCGCAAAACGCCACCTCGGCGCCGCGGTCGGCGTGGGCATCGAGCCATTGCCGCCATCGCCCCAGCCAATCCAATTTGTAGCGGAACTTTTCTGATCCAACCGACTGGCCATTGGGCACATACACGGTGCCGACCCTGACATGACCCACGCTTGCCACCAGAAACCGCGCTTGCGCATCGTCCCCGCCGTCCCCGAATCCCCGCACCGGGTCGCTGGCCGGTTCGCGGGAGAGCAGCGCCACCCCGTTGTAGGTCTTTTGGCCGTGACAAAGCACATGGTATCCGGCCGCTTCAAGCTCGGTCCGCGGGAAGGCATCGTCCTCGACCTTCGTTTCCTGCATGCACAAAACATCCGGCCGATGTTCGGCGAGCCACGGAATAACGCGATCGAGCCGCTTGCGAATCGAGTTGACGTTCCAGGTTGCTATCTTCATGCTGAATCCGGGAGGGAGAATAGGACACCGTGAGAGTCTATACGGGGAGCGACCATGCGGGCTTCAGTCTACGCAAGAGTTTGGTGGAACGCCTGCGTCTTCAGGGGCGAGAGATCGTGGAATTGGGCACAGATTCGGACGCTGCCTGCGACTATCCCGAGTTTGCCTACGCCGTCGCCAATGCCGTTCGCGGCAATCCCGGATCGCTAGGGATTCTCGTCTGCGCCACGGGCCAGGGCATGGCCATTGCCGCGGGCAAGGTGCGTGGCATTCGCGCGGTCGTGCCCGCGACCATCGAGGCGGCGCGACTGTCGCGATTCGACAACAACGCCAACGTGCTTTGCCTGGGCGGACGTTTCCTCGCCGAAAGCGAGGCCTTCGCCATTGTCGACACCTGGCTGGCCACGGGCTTCGCGGGTGGCCGCCACGCCCGCCGCATCGCCAAGGTCGCGGCCATTGAAACCGCCTCCGCGGTGGCGTTCATGACCGAGAGCGAACGGCTCGGGATCGCGGCTCTCGGCGTTCCCGCTCGAATATTCGACCAGGACTCGGCGCTGCTTTCGGCCCCCGCCCACGCGCACGCCGCTATCCACGCCGCTATCCAGGATGCTCTGGGCTGGGTCTCGCTACCGGCCGATATGACGGAAAGGCTGCCGGAATTGACACGCTTTACTGCGGAGATCCGGCAGGCGCGACTGCGGGATTTGGTCCTCGTGATTGAAGATGCGGAGAAGTCCGCGGTGGCGACTATTGCCCGATTCTGGGGCTCGGCCTCGGGCGCCCTGCGGCTGCACGTTTTGGGCAACAAGGAGGGCTTGGCGCTAGCCACGCTGGAAGAGTCCGTCCATCTCGACACCGCGCTCGTCCTCGCCATCGCGGGACCGGGCACGTGCAAGGCGGTCGAGAGCAAGGAGCAGCGAGTGTGGTCGAGAATGCTCGAACTCTGTGGTGGGGACGCCAAGCGAGCGGGCGGCCATTTCGCCGCCATCACGTCCGGGCAAAGCCGCCTCGCGGAAATCGCCGAGGCCCACCACTACCGCAAGGTGTTTCTCGGCGCGGGCGGCATTAGCGACGCATACACCGCCCTGGGCTTCGAGGGCCTCGTCCCCGCGGCACTGCTCGGGATCGATCTGGTCCGCCTGCTCGCGCGCACCCGGGTCATGGTCGAGTCCTGCCGGGGCGACCGGCTTGAAGAGAACCCCGGCGTCAGCCTTGGCGTTCTGCTCGGTGCCCTGGTCAAGCATGGCCGCAACAAGTTGACACTTCTGCCCTCCAAATCCCTGCTCCCGCTTGGTCCGTGGATCGCGCAGGTGCTGGCGACTGCGATGAGCAAGTGCGACCAACCCGTGGTCACCCTTTGGAATGAGGCACTGTTGCCGAGCTATCCGCCCGATCGGATCTTCGTGCACCTACAAGCCGACGACGACGCACCCGCGATTCCCTCGGAACAGATCGAGACCCTACACATCGCAGGGCAGCCGTATATCCAGATTGCCGTGCGCGACCGCTATGAATTTGGCGCCGAGATCTTCCGCTGGGAAATTGCCGCGACGGTGGCGGCGCTGGTTTTGGCTGGAATGCCCCTGGCGGTTGCTGAGTCCACGGGCGAGCGCGATCAGGCTGTTTCCCCAGCCTAGTCGCGTGGGTGTTGGCCAGCCGGCCAGCGCGCGCAGCGAGTGTCCGGATTTCGGACGGCTCGTCTGGCGGGCGGCCAATCGCGTGCGCAAAGCCTTGAAATGGCGTAGGCACGCACCTTGCTGTGAGGCAGGGCATGCGTACTTTCATCGTTGTCTCGAGTCTCTGTTTCTTCGGTCTTCCCTTGCCCGCCCGTGCGGCCTTCGTCCAGGTTCTGCCGGGTTCGATCGAGCGCGTGGTCGCCGCCGGGGATCACGTCGCCGTGCTTCGCGGGGGAACGGTTTTCGTCTTGCACGAGGACGGAACCCTACTCGGCCGTAGCGGGAAGCCGGACGACGACCCGTTGCCCGTTGGCTCGGTCACGCCGAAACAGGAAGCTGAGCACATGCTCGATCTCCTCGATGTGGCCGAGATCGACCGCGGCACCGACGCCAGCGACGACCTGCTCGACCAGGAACAGCGGCTCGCTCAGCGACGGCGCGCCCGTCCCAGCATGGTCCAGCCGACCGAGCTTTCCGAACCGCCACCGGCCGTGGCGGCAAGTGCCAGCGACATCTGGATCGCCGGTCAGCACGGGGTCTTTCACGTGGGCGCTGATGGTACCCCTGTGCGTGTGTCTGGCCGCGAGGGCTGGGGCGCACCGCTCGCAGCCGCCGAGCCGGGCCTGCTCGCTAGCAAGGGAACCAGTCTGGCACTCCTCACGGCGACTGGACCTCGCCTCCTCGTTCAGCTTTCCGCGCCCGCGCGCCGGGTTGCCCTGTCGGCAAGTGGACAGCGCCTGGCATGGACAACACCCACGGGAATCGCCTGGGTGCTCGATTCGGGAAGTCCGCAAGATTTCCATCTGGACAGCCCAGCCGCCGACCTGACCTATTGTGGGGAGACCCTTGTCGTCTTGCTCGCAGATTCCGTGCTCGTGGTTCCGCCCGATGGGCAACCAGAGACACGCGCTCACGACATCCAGGCGCAACGCTTGATCTGCCCCGAAGGCCAAGCGATGCCGTGGCTGGCCGTGGGGGAACGCCTCTTGGCATCGGTGGACCAGGGACGGCGCTGGGAAGCCGTTGCGGAGCCGGTGGGGGTGACCCTGGTCGACGTGGCGGTATCCACGCATCACTTGTGGCTAGCCACGCGTGAGGGTCTCTTTGCCTCGGCCGATGGACAGGCACCCGCGACAAGAACAACCGGCCGGCGGGTCCACGCCAGTCGTGGCACGTGGCTGTCCTGGATGCCCATGCCCAAAGTGTCGGTGCGCGCAGCCGCGACCATTGCCCCCGGCGGTCATCAATTGGAAGCGCTTGCGTTCGCGGCCTTCCCCTTGAACGGCCGAACGATCCCCGTGGTCGCCGCCGCGCTACCGGAAGACGCTGCTTCTGAACCTGAGCTTCCTTCGCCGCAAACACGTCGCATGGAGCGAGCCGTGGATCTCCGCGATCCCGACGAAGACTGTCTGCCGCTTTCCAGGCGCAAGGCCGTTGAACTTGCCATGTCCGAACCCGAGCGGGCTCGCTCCTATGTGACGCGCGCGGGCCATGCAGCCTGGTTGCCCGAGCTTCGGGTTCTCGTGTCGCGACGCTATGGCCGCAGCGAGTCGCTAGACGTCAATGGCTCGTCGACGGCACTCACTTCACCTCTTGGGATCGACACCGTAAATGACATACGATACGAAGCGCGAGCCACCTGGGATCTCGGCAAATTGGTCTTTGCATCCGAGGAACTCGCGGCACAGACGCAAGCAATACACATGGCTGAACTCAGACGAGATATCGAGGCGACCATGAACCGGCTCTACTTCGAGCGCCGCGGTCTGGTTCTCGACTTGTCCGATGGCCGGCGAGAAAACGCGCGCCGCCACCTGCGTGCAAGCGAGATCGAGGCCGAACTCGACGCCATGTCGGCTGGCGCATTCGCCGCGTGCGTGTCTGGCAAAGCAGACGCGCGTTCGAGTTCCGCCGGCCTTCGCCCGACAGGAGAATGATGTCCGATCCCAGCGAGAATCTCCGCCGCCATCCGCGCTTCCAGGTCGACGTTCAAGCCAATGTTCGCACCGTCGACGGTCGGAAGCTGATCGCAAGAACGCGCGACCTTTCCCGCTCGGGCATTTGCCTGGTCACCACCGAGGACCTGGGCTCCGGCGCCAACCTGGGCATCGAACTCGTGTTGCTTTTGGGGCCGACTTCTTCTTCAGAGCCCCTTGCCTTGCGCGCACGCGTGGTCTGGTGCACGGCTATTGCCGGGGCCTACCAGATCGGCGCCATGTTCGACGGCCTCTCCGCGAAAGAGTCCTCCTTCCTCGACATGTTCCTGCGCTATCTCGACGGTTCCATCCTGCCCGCGGGCGCGGAGATGGAGGCGATTGAGGACGGCGACGAATCGCCAGCCAGGGAAGAAAATGCCGGGTCGCCCTCGCCCGACGTCAAAGACGATCCGTTTCGGCCGTAGCGCACCTACCTCGCACGCGACAGGATCGCTTGCGCCACGCGGGCGCCGTCGATGGCAGCGCTGACGATGCCGCCGGCGTAACCGGCGCCTTCACCCGCGGGATAGAGGCCCGAGAGCGAAGGAGATTGCAGGGTGACGGGATCGCGCACGATGCGCAGCGGAGCGCTGGTCCTCGTCTCCGCCGCCACCAGTACGGCATCCTCGTGCAAGAATCCGCGCAGCCGCCGCGTGATGCCTTCCAGACCTTCGCGCAGCGACGCCGTGACGAAGGCCGGAAATATCTCATCCAGCCTGCGAGCCACCACGCCCGGATGGTAGCTCGTCACCGGCAGCGACGAACTGGATCTGCGGGCGAGAAAATCCGCGAGACGCTGCGCTGGCGCCCGAAATCCACCACCCCCCGCGGTGAAAGCCGCGCGTTCGATCCGGCGCTGAAAGTCGATGCCAGCGAGTTGGCCGAGCGATGCCTCACCGTAGTCCTCCGGCCGGAGCGCTACGACCAAGGCGGCGTTGGCGTGGGGCGAATCCCGCCGCGAGAGACTCATCCCGTTGACCACGACACCCTCGGGCTCGGTGGCCGCGGGAACGATGAACCCGCCGGGACACATGCAGAAGCTGTACACGCCACGATCTGCCCCGTTCGCGCTGACCTCGTAGAAGGCCGGCGGCAAGCGTGGGTCGCCCGCGGCCTTGCCGTACTGGAGGCGATCAATGACCGGCTGTGGATGTTCAAGGCGCACGCCCACCGCGCTGCCTTTGCGTTCGAGCGCGACGCCCGCGGCCGCGGCCCACGCATACACATCGCGCGCGGAATGCCCGCAGGCGAGAACCATCGCGTCCGCGGGAATCTCGTCACCGTCGGAGGTGCGAACCACACAAACGCGTCCATTCTCGACGACAACATCGGCGAGTGCGGAGGAAAACTTGTAGATCACACCGCGACTCTCCAAAAATATTCGCAGCGCCGTCAGCACCTTGGGCAACTTGTTCGAACCCACGTGGGGTCTTGATTCAATGGCGATATCCGGTTCGGCGCCGAAGCGGATCAGATCGGCCAGCACGCCGTCCACGGCCTTGCGATCCTTGGTGCGCGTGTAGAGCTTTCCGTCCGAATACGTGCCGGCGCCGCCCTCGCCAAAAGAGTAATTCGAATTCGCATCAAGGCGTCCGCGTTGCACGCTCGCCAGATCGTGACGTCGCGGTTGCACGGGCTTTCCACGCTCGAGAATCGTCGAAGGCACACCTGCCTCTGCAAGACGAAGCGCGGCCCATGAACCCGCGGGGCCCGAACCCACGATGACAATGCGAGGTTTGGCAATGGAAGCTGGCCACAGCGATGGTGCAGGTTCAGCCACGCGATTCTCGTCGCGTTCGCCGTCGCTGAAGATCTCCACGCGCAGGCGATGGCCAAGAGCGTGCGCCTTGCGCGCGTCGAGCGAGCGACGAAGCACGCGCAGCGCACGCAACTCTTCGCGTGGAATTCCGAGTGTGCGCGAGAGCAGCGACGGAAGAGGTTCATCGCTTGCATCGAGCGGGACGAAAACGTCGACGATTCTGCCCATGACCAACAGGTGCTCTACCGATGAACTTAGGTGAATCGATATTTCCGTGCCACGCGGAAAAGTTTTTTGTGGTTGACGGAATGCCCGTGGCAAAGTAAAGATCTTTTTTCGACCGAATCAATTCCCTCCGGGCTTCGCCGCTGGCGGACCGGTGTTGAGATACCGGCGACCACGCCGACGCAGTGACTGCCTCCAGGTTTTCAAGGATTCTGAGTGTTTCTAGCCTTCGGTCAGACTTCGGTTACCCATGCCATCGCCGCATTCGCTGGCTTGATGGCGTTTCCGCTTGCCGTGCCGACCCATGACGCAGAGCCGAGCGGCGCGGTGGAAGGCAAGACTGAAGCCAAAGCCGCCAACGACCACGCAACCGACGTGCCCAGCGCATCTTGCCTTTCGACCACCATCTGCGAAGTCAAGGATCGTGTGCGCTGGCGAACGTCTGCGTGGAAGCCCGTCTATTGCGAACAGATCGCGAACGCGGTTCTCGATTCATCGAAGCGCCACGCGATTTCTCCGTCGCTGATTCTCGCCGTGATGATCAACGAAAGCGACATGAATGAAAAGGCGTTCCGCACGACGCTCAAGAAGGGCCGCGTCTACGCGAAGGACGGCGGGCTGATGGGAATTCGTTGCATCGTCGACAAACGCGGGCATTGCACGAACGGCAACGTGCGGGGCATGGCCTGGTCGGAAGTGATGGATCCGGTGACGAACATCGATATCGGTGCTCGCGAGCTCGCCCACTGGCGCAACGGCGGCGGCATTACCAATGTGACGGTTCGTTTGCGCAACAGCGACGGTGTGATGCGAACCAAGCTGAAGCACGTGCCGTGCACACACAAGACGCACGCGTATTGGGCTCACTACAATCATGGTCCCCGCTACATCGATCGCGGACCCGCGCGCCACTATCCCCATCGCATCGCGGTTCTCTACTACGCGCTTGCGCGCACGATGAACATGGACACCTCCGCGCTGACCTCGATGCGATTGACCGTCACCGATCCAGGCAAGCGTCCGCGCACCGCCGATCATCCAGTCGAGGCACGCTACCAGAAGTTGTGCCAGGCCATCCGCGGCGTGGGCCCGGTTTGCACGGATCGATCAACGGCGCAGCTTCACCACGATCGATCGAACTGACCTGCGCGCGAGCTTCGCCTGCGGCCGAAGGCTCCAGGCGGGAGGCTCCAGGCGGGAGGCTCCAGGTTCACTGGCATAGCCTCCAGCCCCCAGCCTCCAGCCTCCCTAGGTCTTCGGCGTCAGCGTGAGCTTCTGAGTCACCACCACGGATTCGCCGGCAAAGGGCGGGAATTTCCAGCGCCCTACGGTGGTGCGAACACATTCCGTCATCTCGCTATCGACCTGGGGAGACAGGTTCATGGTCTGCACGATTCCTGTGGGCTTCACCGTGATCTCCAGCAGTACGCCGAGGCCGGACTGCATTTGCAGCGCTGAACTCTTCTTGAGCGCGCGCTCGTAGCACTTCTGCAGAGCCTGCGCGCCTTGCCTGACCACGCGGCTGGCCTCTTTGGGATTGAGATCGCCCTTGCCCAGCACGATATCGCCGTCTTCTCCCCCACGCTTGCTCTTGATCTCGGCGATGAGATTGAGCACGTCCGGATCCGTGAGCTGCACGCGCGCTGGATTGGACATGGCCTGCGCGAGCTTTTGTTTGAGCTCGGCGTTCTGGGTCTTGAGGTCGTTGACGTCCTTCTTGCACGCGACCACCTTGTCGTTGGCTTCGTTGAGACGGCTGGTCAGCGCCGCATCGTCGCCGTCTTTGCATCCCACCAGCGAAAGCATGCCCAAGAAAGCTGCGGTCAAGGTTCGTTTTGGCGTTTCCACGTGTTCCTCTTTCAGATCCGAACTTCAGATCTAGCCTTGCAACAGTACAACGCAACCCTGGCCTGCGCGCAAGGTTCTCGAACTATCGACAGGCGGCGTCCCCGGCTTGAACCCTCGCCGGTGAAGGCCCTGGCAGCTACCGTTGCTTGGCTTCTTCGTCGCTGAACTCGACCTTGCCGGTGTACTTGGGACCCTTCCCGCGCAGCCAGAACTTGGTTTGTGCCAGCACGCGTGTCCCGGACTCGATGGTCATCAGGTACTGCTTGTTGGTCTCGAATTCCGGCTTGGCCACGGTGATGCTGGCCGAAAAGATGCGGCTGCCGCGCTCCCGCGTATATTGCTCGTCGCCTGCCACGAATTTCTGTGAGCCCATGCCGATCTCCCAGAATTTCACCGTGATCTCGTTGTCGTTGAGCGGTCGCGCAAAAAACGCGATGTACTCGAACTTCCACACGGCCACGTCGTTGCCCTTTTCTTCCATGGGCCACACCTTCTCGATGGAGGAACGGTGGATCGCCTGCACGAACGCGCCTTCAGAGGCGAAGCGGGTAGGCAAGCGGTTTTCCGTGATGATGATTCTTCCCTTGAAGACATCTTCAGGTTTCGCCGCCAGAGCCACTGAAGAGACCAGGACCGTTCCAAGAAGGACCGCCGTAACACGATTGAACTTCGACATCTCTACCCTCGTGTGATTGTTCGAGGACTAAATCTAGCTTCTTTTGGGGCAGGAAGAACAGGGCTTTTTTGACGGCGGGCCGCGCCCTGCTAGCTTCTTCTATGATGTCGCGCGCTTTGGAGGCAAAGGAAGTACCGTCGGCGGTGCTCGTCGATGGCATGGTTCCGCAGGCCAGCGCCGACTACCTGGCGGCCATGACCGAAGCGCAAAGGCTGGCGACCGTGGCTGGGCGTGGGTTCACCAGCGTCGATGTCCTACTCGGAATGCTTCACGCCGGTGGCGCCGCCGCACGCTTGCTGACCGAGCGCGGTGCTACCTCGACCACGATCGAGATCCTGGGCAGCAAGGTTCGGCCCGACTACGGCGTGGATCCGGCGGCCGTGGCCCTGGCCAGCCAGGAAATCGCACTCGGGCTCTCGGCATCGCAGACAACCTCGCTTCACCTGCTGCTGGCGCTTCTGCGCGGCGGTGGCTCCGCGGCCCTCACCTTGAAGTCGGCTGGTGTTGACCCCGCCAAATTGCGCGGTGTCGTTATGCGCATGCTGACCGGACCGGGCAACTTGCACGAGCGCAGGTTTTCGCGCGACCCGACGGCCCCAGCTCCGGGTCAGTCGGCACCAAGCACGGGAGAAATCACGGTGCCTTTGCCAGCGGTTGGCCAAGACGTGACGGTCGCTGTTCTGGATGCGACGGTGCGTGCCGAGCTGGAGCTTCGTCCCGTGGACCCGCCGCACGTGCCGGTCCTCTATCGCGAGCGCGAGGTCGGCCGTCTGCTCGACCTTCTGCAGGCGAAGACGGCACGCATAATCGCCATTGTCGGCGATCCCGGATCGGGCCGCTCTGCCCTGCTCTCCGCACTGTCAGCCTCGAGCCTCCAGCCTCCGGTCTATCCCGCTGGCGATATGGGCGCACCAACTTCGGCCGGCGCCCTATTGCAAACCCTTCACCGCAGCGCCCCCGCCAATGTGCCCATTGTTCTCGAAGGCGCGGCTTGGCTCGGACCCGAAGGCAGCGACGGGGTGTTGCAACTACTTGCCTGCGCTGGTGCCGGACGACGCTGGATCCTCTGTCTGACGCCCGCCGATTTGCGGCGCATCGAACTCGCAGCCCCGGATCTAGGCAATGCACTCGAGACGGTGCTGCTCCCGATCCCGGAGCCCGCCATGTTGCGCGAGATGGTCGAAACCGGGCTAGACGCCCTGGCGGGCGAAAGTGGCGTCGGGTTTGCCCCGGATGTGGCACCCGCCCTGCTGCGCCTTTCGGCGCGCTATCCCTGCGAGCGCGCGCAGCCGGGGCGCGCTCTTGCCATTGCCGAAGTCGCGTTGGCACGCGCTCAGCGCATGTCCGAGGACGAGGTTTCGGCGCGCGACATCGCCGCCGTGGTCGGGGACGCCTCGGGCGTGCCCGCGAGCCAGCTGCTGCGCAACGATGACGATCGCTTTCGCACCCTCGAAGAGCGACTCGCCGACCGTGTCGTCGGTCATGTCGAGGCGCGGGCCAAGATCGCATCGGTGCTACGCCGGAGCTATGCTGGATTTCGCGGCCGCAAACCCTTGGCGTCCTTTCTTCTGCTGGGACCGACGGGCGTGGGCAAGACCGAGACGGCGCGCGCGATTGCCGAGGCGCTCTTCGACGGCGAATCAGCCCTGGTACGCATCGATCTCTCTGAGTACAGCGAAGCCCATTCCATTGCCCGGCTCATCGGTTCGCCCCCCGGCTACGTCGCCCACGAAGACGGCGGCCAGCTCACCGAGGCCATCCGGCGGCGGCCGGCGGCCGTGGTCCTGCTCGACGAGCTGGAAAAGGCCAACCGGGAAGTCCTGCTTTTGCTGCTCCAGATCCTCGAGGACGGCAGACTTACCGACGGGCGCGGACGCACGGTCGACTTCTCCTCGGCGGCGGTGGTCATGACCTCCAACCTTGGCAGCGAGTGCTATCGACGCAAGAGCACGCCCACGGCCAGCACCATCCTGGCCTTGGCCCGCAGCCGCCTGCCCGCGGAGCTTTGGAATCGCATCGATGAGGTGCTCTGCTACGCCCCACTTTCGGAAAGCGAGCTCGGCGCTGTCGTGGCGCGCATCGCTCGCGATTCGAGCCAGCGCTTGCACGCCGAACGCGGCATCGCCTTTGCCATCGACGACCGTGTGATCGCACAGGTCTTGCGTCTGGAAACCGACCGCAGCCTCGGGGCCCGTCCGCTACGCCGCGCCTTCGAACGCCTGGTGGAAGGCCCGCTGGCCAATGAAATAGTGGCCGGGCGCCTTCACCACGGTGCGCGCCTGCGCATCGCTTGCAACGCGGCCGGAACGCTCGACATCAGAAGCGTTGGCTAGCTACGTCCATGCCTTCTTGAGCAGCCAGGTTTTCACCGCCTGGGTCAGCGCCACGTAGCAGATGACAGTGATGAAGAGGAACGGCCAGTAGAAGCCAGGCAGGGGCGTGAAGCCCAACGCCCCCGCGATGGGCGAGAATGGCAGGTAGAGACCGGTGGCCATCACGAGCACGGTGGTCAGGCTCATGGGCCAGCTCGCGCGACTTTGCACGAGGGGTAGCTTGTTGGTGCGGATGACGTGGATGATGAGCGTTTGCGTGATCAAGGACTCGACGAACCAGCCGGTCTGAAACAGCGACGCGTGCGCCGGGTCGTTGGCCCCAAACACGAAGTACATCAACAGATACGTCGTGTAGTCGAACACCGAGCTGCACGGCCCGATGAGCAGGATGAACCTGGTGATGTCGTTCATCGACCACGGCCGGGGTCGCGTGGTCTGTTCGGGATCGACGTTGTCGGCGGGAATCGGTACCTGCGAAAAATCATAGAGCAGGTTGTTGGTCAGGATCTGGATGGGTGCCATGGGCACGAAGGGCAAGAACGCGCTGGCCCCCACCACCGACAGCATGTTGCCAAAGCTGGAACTGGCGCCCATGCGGATGTATTTGAGGATGTTGGTGAAGACCTTGCGGCCTTCGAGGACGCCGTCGCCGAGCACGAGCAGGCTCTTCTCCAGCAGTACGAGGTCGGCGGATTCCTTCGCGATATCGACCGCCGAGTCCACGGAAATGCCCACGTCGGCGGCGCGCAAACCAGGGGCGTCGTTGATGCCGTCGCCCAAGAATCCCACCACGTGCCCCTTGCTCTGCAAGGCCAGGATGATGCGCTGTTTATGGGCGGGGGCCAAACGCGCGAACAGCGTGGTGCGCTCGACGACACTGGCAAGGTCTGCGTCGGACATGCTCTCGATCTGATTACCCAGAAGTACGTGATCGGTGGGGATGCCGACCTCGTGGCAGATCTTCTTGCTCACCAGCTCGTTGTCGCCGGTGAGCACCTTCACCGATACGCCGTGCTCGCGCAGTGCCGCGATGGCCGGCATGGTGGTCTCCTTGGGCGGATCGAAGAAGGCGATGTAGCCGCGCAGAACCAGGTCGCATTCGTCCGATTTCGCGTAGGCCGGTTTGCGATCGAGGTCGCGGTAGGCGATGGCGAGCACACGGAAGCCGTCGGCGGAAAGGCGACGGTATTCCTCGCGCAGATCCTCGATGAGCACGGTTTCCATGGGCAGGGTTTCCCCGTCGTACTCGAACTCGGTGCAGCGCTTGAAGACCTCCTCGGGGGCACCCTTGCAGATGAGGCGGGTCTTGCCCTCGGGCGTTTCGACGATGACCGACATCAGCCTTCGGGCGAAATCGAACGGGATTTCGTCGACTTTGTGATGGGCGGGCACCTTGAACTGGTCGTGGATTTCCTCTTTGTGGGCCAGCACCGCGCGGTCGAGAACGTTCTTGAGCCCGGTCTGAAAGTGGCTGTTGAGGTAGGCCATCATCAGGACGTCGTCGTCCTCGTCGAGCTGGACGTCGCAGTGCTTTTCGAGCACCACGCGATCCATGGTCAGGGTGCCGGTCTTGTCCGTGCACAGAACATCCATGGCGCCCAGGTTCTGGATGGAGTTGAGACGCTTGACGATCACCTTCTTCTTGGCCATCGCGATGGCGCCCTTGGACAGGCACACCGTCACGATCATGGGCAGCATCTCGGGCGTCATGCCCACGGCCACGGCCAGCGCGAAGAAGAATGCCTCATGCCAGTTGTGCCGCGTGAACCCGTTGATGAGAAACACCAGCGGGACCATCACGATCATGAAGCGGATCATCAGCCAAGTGAAGCGGCTGACGCCCTTGTCGAAGCTGGTTTGCACGCGCTGGCCCGAGATGGCCTTGGCGATGCTGCCAAGGTAGGTGTTGCTTCCCGTGCCGACCACCACCGCTGTCGCGGTCCCACTCTCCACGCTAGTACCCAGAAAACAGATGTTCTTGAGTTCGAGGGGCGAGCCTGCGGCCGAGGCATCGCGGGCGTCGAACTTTTCGACCGGCATGGACTCGCCGGTCAGGCTGGCCTGGATGATGAACAAGTCTTTGCAGGACAAGAGGCGCACGTCGGCCGGGATCATGTCGCCAGCCGCGAGCCTGACGATGTCGCCGGGCACTAGTTCGGCGAGCGCGATTTCGCGCGCCTTGCCGTCGCGAACCACGGTCGCAGTCACCCGGATCATGGCCTTGAGCTTCGCCGCGGCAGTGTCGGCGCGCGCCTCCTGAACGAAGCGCAGAGCCACGCCTAGAAGCACCATCAGCACCATGACGATGGCAGCACGCAAATCGCCGGTGGCAGCCGACAGAATCGCCAAGAGCGACAGCAGGATGACGAGAGGGTTCAGCACCGCCATCAAGAGCAAGTCGCGCCAACTGTGGCCTTCCTCTTGCGCGACCGCGTTCTGGCCGTGCTTCTCCAGGCGTTGCTCAGCCTCTTCTTGGGAAAGGCCGCTCGCGGACGTGGCGTGCCTGGAGAAGAGCATCTCGCTGTCCGCGGCGGCGGCCTCGATGAGACGCGCGGAGATCCCGGCAGCCACGGCGGCTCGCCCTGGCTGCACCAGACGCTTGGGAAGAATGGATGGTAGCGAGAAGGGATTTCGCATAAGCCACTTGGTAACTGCATTCACGGTTCCGTGGTTTCACAGAATCGTGACAATCCGGACCAACGACCCGCCGCTGCCCCGCACCGAGGTCAGTATAACCATCGCATCCATCGCGCAACCTATTTCGACCCACGAAATGCCACCGGGAATGTTTGCTCCTTGCGATATAGTTACACCGGGAACACCATGTTCGATCACGATCACGGCGCGCACGACCATTTTGCCGGCCATGGCGGCGCTGGAGCCGAGAAGAACCGTGTGGCCCTGGTTTCGGTTCTGGCCGCATTGGTCCTGACGGGGACCAAGGTAGTCGTGGGGTTCTGGACGGGAAGTCTTGGGATCCTCGCCGAAGCGCTCCACTCTGGGCTCGATTTGATGGCGGCCCTGGTGACCCTGTGGGCGGTGCGGGCCAGCGGCCGTCCGGCGGACAAAGAGCACGCCTACGGCCACGGCAAAATCGAGAATCTATCCGCCCTGTTCGAAACCATGCTGCTGCTCGTGACCAGCGTTTGGATCATCAAGGAGGCCATCGAGCGACTGTTCTTCCGCGCTCAGGTTCACGTGGACGCCAATCTGTGGTCCTTCCTGGTGGTCATTCTCTCGATCGCCGTGGACTACTCGCGATCGCGGGCCTTGCTTCGCGTGGCCAAGAAGTACGACAGCCAGGCGCTGGAAGCAGATGCCCTGCACTTCTCGACAGACATCTGGTCCTCGGTGGTGGTTCTGATTGGACTCGTCGGTGTCCTGGTCGCGCATGCGTTCGAGATCCCGTGGCTGGCCAAGGCCGACGCGGTGGCCGCCTTTGGCGTGGCCCTAGTTGTGGTGCTGGTCAGCTTGCGACTCGGCAAGAAGTCCATCAACGACCTCCTCGACACCGTGCCCTCGGACCTGGCCTCGCGGATCGCCAGCTTTGCCCAGGTCGCGGGCGTGCGCGAGGTCCGGCAGGTGCGCGTGCGGCGCAGCGGCCCCGAGCTCTTCGTCGACCTGATCCTCGTCGTGGGCCGGGCCGAGTCGTTGCAGCGCAGCCACGAGATCGCGTGCGGCGCCGAAGCGGCCATCAAGCGCGAAATGCCTAACGCCGATGTCGTCGTGCACGTCGAGCCGGCCGAAGGTTCAGGCGAAGATCTGCTGACCGCCGCCCGCCGGATTGCGGCCTCGCACGATGCCGCCGCACACAACCTCCTCGTCTACGAGGAAGACGGCCTTCTCGTGCTCGAGATGCACCTGGAGATGCAAGCCGATCTGCCCTTGTCGCAGGCCCACCGCAGGGCACTCGAGATCGACCAGGAGTTGCGCCAGACCACCCCACGACTGGCACGCGTGGTCACCCACGTCGAGCCCGCGGGCGGAGCACGTGCCACGACCCTGGCCACACCCGAGGAAACCTCGCAGATTCAGGCTGCCTTGGCTCGCGTTCCCGAGTTCGCCTCGCGCGGCATTGCACCCCAGAACATCGAAATCAGGCGTTCTGGGTCTGAATTCACTCTCTCTTTCCGTTGCGTCATGCCGGCGACTACCTCGATCAAGGACGCCCACGATTTCACCGAGAAGATCGAGCGAACCCTGCGCAGCCAAGTGCAGAATCTCGGGCGAGTGATGGTGCGAACCGAGCCTGCGGACTAAACTCCCGCAGCCCGCCCGCCGCCAAACTTCCGCATCATCCGCTTGCATCCGATCGAATCATTGGGGAAACTAGCCGCCGCAATCGAGGCATCGGTCCTAAAAAAGGAGTGCTCATGTTACGTTTTGGATTCGCAGTGATGGTTGGTTCTTTCGTCGCATGTTCATTGTTCGCCTGCGGTGAGAAACTGAACCCCAAAGGGGACGAGCCGACCGCCCTGGGCGGCGCGGGTGGAAGCACGGGCGTGGGCGCCATCGACGGCGGTGAGTCCGAAGCTGGGGTGGGGATTGACGGGGCGGGCGGAACCACGACCGCGCCAGTCACCTATTCCAAGACCATAGCGCCTATGGTAGCGGCCAGCTGTACCGGCGCGAGCTGCCACGGCGGATCCAACCCGGCCCTCGGCATTGGCTTGGATACCTATGCTGGGCTGAAGAGCTTCGCCGATCTGTGCAACACCGCGATCCAGAGCGGCGCCATGCCCATCGGTGGTGGTTCGGCCCTTACGGCTGCCGACAAGAACAACTTCCAGGACTGGGTCAACGCGGGCGCCCCCAACAACTAGGTCAACCAGGTCAACCATGACAAACATTGCTCTCATCGTTCTTTCACTGACCCTTGGTGCCGAGTCCTCGACGGAGGGTTCCACCCCAACACCGCCCGCTGCCGAAACCAGCGAAGCTGGAGCGCCGACGGCACCTGAGCAGGCCCCTGGTCCAGAGAAGACGCCCGCACCGGTACCGCAGCCAGCTCCCCCACAAGCGGCGAAGCCCTCCGAAAATGACATCGAGGTCCTCAGCGAAGTGGTGGATCTGCAGGAAACCCAGGATCCCGCCGCGGGTTGGTATGGCAAGGGATTCCCCGAGCCCATCCGCATCCTGGCCCTACCTACCGCGCGCGTGGTTCGCAAGGGTGGATTTGACTTCGTCATCGACCACCGGTCTTCGTCGCCTATCTACAACAAGGACAGCAAGCAACCGTTCGCCGACATGTGGAACAACTTCCTGGGCTTCGACAGCCCGATCCAGGTTGGGCTCGGCTTGCGCTACGGCGTGATCGACAACCTCGATGTTGGCCTGTACCGGGCCGGTTCGTCCTTCGCGACAGACACCTACGAATTCGATGCGCGCTACCAGGCGCTTCACCAGGAGAACATGGGAATCGACCTTGCCGCTCGCGCGGGCGTGACCTGGTTCTCGCAGCCCAACGTCGAGGACGCGCATGGCTTCTTTGGTCAACTCTTGGCCACGCGACTCATCGCCAATCGCATTCTCGTTTCGGCTGGGGCGCTCTACCACTCGAATTCAACCAACGATAGCAAGTACAACCAAAGCAAGAAGTGGTCCACCGCCGGCGCCCTCGGGGTCGAGGCGCGTCTTGCCGCTCCCGTCGCTATCGACGCCGAACTCGTCTCGTGCGTCGCGGGCTACTGCTCGAAGAACCCGGCCTTTTCCGCGGGCGTAAAGTACTTCACCAACCGTCACACCTTCGCCTTGGTATGTGGCAACACTCAGTACATCACGGCCGATGGCTACCTAACCGACACCGATCGCCAGTGGAGCAAGCTGGTCATTGGCTTCAACATCACGAGGGAGTACTAGTCATGTCGAATTGCCGCTGTTCTCACAAACCATCACCCTCGGCAAAGCAAGACGCCCCGGACCAGCCTTCCCGCCGCGGCTTCTTCGGAACCATGACCGGCATCGCCATCGCCTTGCTTGCCTGGCCCAAGATGGCCCTGTCCGCGGGCAAGCCCTGGGTCGCCGTGCCACTGTCCAAGGCGCCCAAGCTGCAAAAAGTGGGCGGCTCGATGGTCACGAAGATTCGGGGCAAGGAGCTGTTGCTGGTCCGCGATGGCGAAACCAGCGCGCATGCTTACGAGGCCAAATGCCCGCACGAACAGTGCGACCTGAACTACAATCCCGACATCGTCAAGATCGAGTGCCCCTGCCACGCCGCCGTGTTCGACATAACTGGCAAGGTTCTGGAAGGCCCCCCACCACGCGCGCTCGAAACCTACCCGGCGATCGTCGACGGGGAGCGAATCCTCTTCAATATTCCAGGTTGAAAGGCATCGCCTCTACCGCCCGAACAGGGCCACCTCGGCGCGAGGATCGGCTAGGTTCTCGAAGGCGGCTGTCGGGTCGCACTGCTTGAGTTCGGCGATGCCGTGCATGCCGGTTGCTACAGCGATGGACTCGGCGCCGATGGCCTTGGCCCCGGCGACGTCCTTCGGGGTATCGCCGATGATCACGATGCGGCAGTCCTCGATGGCAAGGCCCAGCTTGTCCGCGCCCCGGCGTGCGCCCGCCATCAGCAGCGTGGGGCGATCGATGGAATCGTCGCCAAAGCCGCCGAAGCTGAACCGATGATAGATGCCGACGCAACCGAGCTTGATCTCGGCGCCCTTGCGGATATTTCCCGTGCCCAGACCCAGCGCCACCTCCGGGCGCGCGTCCGCCATGTCCATGGCACGCGCCATCCCGTCGTGAATGCGGATGCGTGTTCGCGCGACTTCCTCGGTTAGCACCTCAAGGTAGAAGCGCAGCATGTCCTCCATCTCACTCTCGGGCAGGGACGGCCGCCCGAGCGCCAGCAGCGCGTCCCGCACGATGGCCTTGTCGGTCATGCCTCCGAAGGAAAAGTTCAGGATCTCCTTGGTTCCATGGCGCAACTCGAACGCGCGTTCAATGGCACGCCTGCCGGCGCCACACGTCGTCACCAATGTGCCGTCAACATCAAACAACAGGACGGTTGGTTTCACGGCCGGTAAGCTGCCCTCCGCTCGCCAAGAATGCAAGGAACAACGAAAACATCCGGCCGCCGCTACCGCCAGACAGCGAGTCCAACCACGACCAGCGCGGCCGCCGCCAGAACCGCGCCGACCGCGATCGAATAGATCAGCGCGCGCGAGCGACTGGAGGGACCTTCCTTGGCCGTCGACACTGACCCGGACCGGCTGCGACGCTTGTGCGAATGGGCCGAGGTATGCGTCGTGCGCTGCTGCCAGGTGGGCACAGGTTCGCGCGGCAAGGGTTGGGTCGCGGCAGCGGGAACATCGCTGCCCGTGCGCTGGCTGCGCCACCCAGAGCTCTCGGGCCACTTCGCCTCGGCATCGGCGCGATTGTAGAAATCGTCGAATTGGCGCTGCCCCTCCGCGGATGCCAGCGGAAACAGCGCCCGCCCAAGCTCGTGCACCGAAAGAAATCGGTCCTTCGGCCGCACGCTCATGGCGCGCTCGATGACGGCTTCGAAGGCGGGCGGCAAGTCCGCGCGCAACTCGCGCGCCGGCCTATGCCGGCCCTCGGTCACGTTGCGGAGCAAAGTGTAGATGGGGAGGCCCCGCTGCGGCGTTTGCAATGTCACGCATTCGTACATGACCACGCCCAGGGAATACTGATCGCTGTGTTCGGTGACGTGGCGAAGGCCAGCCGCCTGCTCGGGCGAAAGGTATTGCGACGTGCCCACGATGTCTCCGGTTTGCGTGAGGCCACTGCTGGAAATGCCGCCCACTTTCGAGATTCCGAAATCGAGCACGCGGGCGGTTTCGTTCCCTTTCCAGTCCGGGCATAAGAAGATGTTGCTCGGCTTGAGATCGCGATGAACGATGCCCGCCTGGTGGGCGGCGTGCACGCCAGCGCACACCGCCAGCATGATGTCCGCCACGCGTGGGAGCCCCAGTGGCCCCCGTTCGATGGCCGCCGCCAGGGTCTCGCCCTGCAGGAACTCCATCGCCATGTACGGGATCGCGCATTCAACATCGAAGTCGAAGATGCCGACCACGTTGGGATGCACCAGGCGCGCCGCCGCCTGCGCCTCGATGGTGAACCGCTTGGCTGCCTTGCGCTTGCTCTTGAGCTCGCTCGAAAGGATCTTCAGCGCCACCTTGCGATTGAGGCGCGCATCCAGGGCCTCGTACACCGTGCCCATGCCGCCTTCGCCAACCAGCCGAAGGACCTCGTAGCGTCCGACCTTCGTGCCTGGCTCCAGCACCTCTCTGGGCGGAGCCACTTCGGCTACCGCCGCCTCGGCTGGCACAGCCTCGGCTGGCACAGCCTCTCCGGATACACGTCGCCCGTGCCTCTCCTGCTTGGTAACACCCGTGGAAACGTCCGCCCGTTCCACCTGTTGTTCGCCGGCCATCGTCGACCCCCGCACAAGTGGGGTCGGATACTATCGGCGAGCACAAATCCTTGCTAGCCCAAACTGCCAGACGCAATGCGCGCCGGATTCTGCAGTCCCTGACCCACGCTGCCCCCAGCGATCCCGTGCGACCACATTCCGAAGTACAATCAAGCCCATGAGATTGGCCCGGACGATTCACATGAACTCCATGATTCTAGTGTTCGCTGTGAGCTGCGGTGGCGGAGGTCTGGCTACGAGAATCGATGGCTCGGCCGGTGGCACCAGTGCCGGTGGCACCAGTGCCGGTGGCACCACGACTGTCCAAGGTGGAAACGGCGGCGCGGGTGGTTCGGCTTCTGTCACCGACGGTGGAGCCCTTGGAGGCACAGGTGGCGTCTCGGGAACAACCGCTTGCACGAAGACCGAATGCTTCGCCGATTTTCCCTGTTCCGTCGGGGGAGTGTCTTCAACATGCGTATCCGGTGACCCTAGCGCCATTCAGGTCGGCCACGATGTTAGTTGTGCAGAAGTGTGCGGGACACCTTGTTGCTCCGGTGGGGGGTGCAGGATGGCGACAGAGTCCTGCTCCACCAACGAAGTGTGCGCCTACCAGACTTCCAGTTCTTCAAGCTACGGCCGCACGGCAGCTTGCGTGGCCCTTTCTGGCACCTGTGGCGGTGCCCAAGGCAACACCTGCCCAACCGGACAGTATTGCGAGTTTTTCGGGGCTTCTTGTGGAATCGGCACCGCCGACTGTCTTCCCACAGGGGTCTGCGACTACACCAACCGCGGGGGTTATGGCATGTGCCAGCCGCTTCCCAGCACGCGGAATGTAGTCTTCGTCTCGATTACCCAGTCTGCGGCTGCGACGAAATCACCTACGCAAATGACTGCGCGCGGATGACAGCAAACACCGCTCTGGCCCACGCGGGCGCCTGTCCGTAGCCAGTCGCCGTCGCGGGCGCGGAGAGGAACTCACCTTCAACGCTACGGTACGCGAATCGGCTGGACCCATGCCTTGAGGCCCTGCCCGTCCTCGATGACTGCGCGCAGGTAGCCTGACGGCGCCTTGGCGAGGTCGAAGCGGGCGCTGCGGCCCTGACCGCGCCCGAGCACCCGCCCACCAGTGCCGATGAACTTGAAAGCATGTGGGCCGGGAGAGGCAGCGGCGACGTCGATAGTGAGGGCACCGCTGGCGACCTCGGCGCGCTCGATCAGCACGCCGCTTGAAGCGTAGAAATCTCCGCGCACGAGCGCGGCGCGGATCTCCTCGGCATCGAGCGCTGCGCGCACCATCACAAAGCCTCGCCCGCCCGTGAAGACGTGCTGGCCGCGCGCCGCCACCTCGACGGCATCGAAGTAGTGGTGGGCGTCGTCGGTTGCGGTGCCGTAGAGCCAGCCTCCGCTGGAAAGCACGCGATCCCACATTTCCTCGGTCGACGGATGGGTTGCATCGCCGGCGTTGCCCGCGTCGAATGAGCCGTTGGCGACCTCGAAGAATCGCAACCCGTGATCGCGCGTCAGCGCGGTGAGCAGTGCCGCGTCGGCAGCGTAGTGGAAATTGGGATGATTGAGCTGCGCGAGGCCGCCTGCCCGCTCGGTGGCGTCCATCGCCCGGAGGTAAGCCGCGAGACGATCACCGCCAACCTCTGGGCGCCAGGCATCGAGGCCAGTCGTCCCTTGGCCGAGGAAGAGCGCATTGACGTGCAGCAAGCACTGCTCCCCAGGCGCGGGTGCGGGCGTGCAGTCACGCAGGTTCTGCGTCAGTTCGACCCCCGAGAGCACGAGCGGCGACGACGACGATTGGATGACCGGCCCGGTTCGATTGTGGTCGGTGAAGACGATGAAATCGAAGCCGTGCTCGCGATACCAGCGAACCACCTCGTCGGGACGCGTGTGACTATCGCCGGACCGCGAAGAGTGGAGGTGAAGCTGCCCCTTCAAATACCGCGCCGGCTGCCGCGGCGGGATGGACTTTCGCTCACGGCAGCCCCCAGCCATTGACAGGAAGATGAAGAGGAAAAGCCAACATCCTCGCATGCGCCAGCCATTGTACCGAATTCCGGCCAGGAAGAATTGCCGAAGAACCGCACAATGGAATCAATACCGGCAACCCCAATTACCGGTCGTGCGCATCCCAACACTTGTCATTTCTCTGAAGTGGACTATCAATCAGCCCGCCGCCTTCAGTGCCGGCGCCTCGCGCACGACCTCGCCGTGGCAGATGGTGCGGTTGCGGCCGGCGTGTTTGGCGGCGTAGAGGGCCTTGTCGGCGCAGGCGATGATGTCTTGCTTGGCCTTGCCGTCGTCGGGATAGACAGATACGCCGAGGGAGAGCGTGGCCTTGAAGGGGCCTTTGCTTGATTCGAAGGTTTGCGCCGAGACTTCTTCGCGAATGCGCTCGGCGAGTTGGCGCGCCCCAGCCCGATCCGTGCCTTCCAGCACCAGGGCGAATTCCTCGCCGCCGTAGCGGGCAACGATGTCGATCTTGCGCGCGCTGGCCTTGAGGATCGTGGACACGCGCTTGAGCACGGCGTCACCCGTGGGGTGGCCGTAGGTGTCGTTGACCTTTTTGAAGTGGTCGATGTCGGTCAGAAGCATCGCCACGCGGAACTTGTGCCGATCGGCGCGGCCGAGCATGGCCGAGAAGCGCTCTTGGAAGGTGCGGTGGTTGACCAGGCCGGTGAGACCGTCGGTGGTGGCCTGCTCTTCCAGCGACTGCACCATGCGGCCGTTCTGCAGCGAGATGGCCACCTGGTTCGCCACCACGCCTAGCATTTCGCGCCGGTCGCTGGCGAACGCGCCCGGCCGCCGCGCTGCCACGGCGAAGGTGCCCAGGACTTCGTCCTTCACCAAAAGAGGCAGCACGTACAGCGACTCGAAGCCCTTGATGCGCTCGCCAGCGTCGAAGATGTGCGTGTCGTGGCGATCCCGCCATTCGCCACTCGCGGGTAGGGCCAGCTTGTTCTTCACCACCATGCTGGCCACTGAGGTGGCGTCGCGATGTCGTGTGCCCGCCAGCGCGTCGCCGCCCTCGCCTACTGCCAGGTTGATGACGTGGCTGCCGTCGCGCTTGTCGAATTCCGAGATGGCGACGAAATCGAAGTCGCACACGCCGCGCGCGCCCTCGATGGCGGCCGCGTAGATTTCTTCCAAGGTCAGCGCGCGATTGAGCGCGGTGGAGGCGCGGTAGAAGCGCTCGTGTTCGTGCTTCGAGCGCTCAACGGCCTGGAACACCCGCTCGGACTGCACGATGCGCATGATTTGCGCCGCCGCGGCCGAGAACAATTCGACCTCGGCCGCGGTGAACGCCGGCCCAGTGGCGCGATCACCCACCAGAAGGCCGCGCAGGGTCTTGCCCTCGAAGATCGGGACGCCAACAAAAGCAGAGACTTCCTCCGGCCCCTGGTAGTAGGGCAAGAGCGCTGCCTTGGGCGACTCGAGCACGCATGGCCGGCCTTCCTTGAGCACGGCAGCGAACACGCCGGCGCGCGCCGAGAGCACGCCCTCGGCCAGATTCTGCGCCGAGGTGGCCAGTTCCTTGAGCTTGAGCTTCTCGCCGCTGCTGTCGAGCCACAAGAGCGCGCAGGTCTTGAGGCCAAGCGAGTGGCGCAGAAGTTCGATGGTGTGGAAGAGCTGCTGATGGATGGTCTCGATGGAGCCTTGCGAGAGTTTTTCTTCTTCTTCCGCGCGCGTGCGCAGTCGGCTCGCAGCGGCAAGACCGGGCGAGATGAGACGGAAGTCGCGCGCCTCTTCGCGCATGGACAGAACTTCGTCTTCGAGACGCTTGCGGTGCTCGCGGCGCTGGCGAGCCACCTCGGCGTGCAAGAATGAGACGTTCAGAACAGCGAAGACCGCGATGAAGCCAGCGTGCCCAGGGAACGCGGCAGCCGCACCTGGCGAGGCGCCAGGCCCGAAGGCCAGCACAGCCTCGAAGCCGAGCGCGGCCACTGCCAAAAGCGTGCCTGTCTTCAAGGGATGGAAGGTTACCAGGAAGCTGACCAGGGCATAGACGAGCGGGTAGATGGGCGAGAGGCTTCCGCCCAGAACCGACAGGAACACGTAGGTCGCGGACAGCAGGAGCAAGCCCAGTTCGAGATCCGAGAGCATCTCGCGCCGCGGGCTGCGCCGGCGCTCGCCCACGGACACGCGCGCTGCCACCTTGATAGCGAGCGCGCCCGCCAAGAGCGCGGCCACCAGAGCGCGCGCGTAGTCCGCGCTGGGCTGGCGTAGATCCGGAAACCAGCCCTTCCATAGCAGCGCCACCACGCCGAAGACCAGGGCCGTGCCCCATAGCGCGCGGAATCCGCGGCGGATCTCGAACGCCGCCCGAGCGCAGTGCTTGCGCATCCTCATGGATTTCGCCCCAAATCGAAAACCACCTCGCCCGGCTTCACCCAGCCGAGGTCGGCGCGGGCCACGTTTTCCACCGCGCGCGTGTCCGAGCGCAAGGCCTCGGCCTCGCGGAACAGTCGCTCGTTCTCGCCCCGCAGTCGCGCGTTCCTCACCTCGGTGACGGCCAGCTC
>Ga0265342_10000405_pt1 | contig 47657 bp, 44 predicted proteins | sample 4CB327metaG_FD_203125 | JGI IMG/M metagenome (GOLD analysis project Ga0265342, IMG submission 203125) | Rhizosphere microbial communities from Carex aquatilis grown in University of Washington, Seatle, WA, United States - 4-CB3-27 metaG | ecosystem: Host-associated > Plants > Roots >... | reverse complement strand
CGGCTGGTTCTCGTCCCCGCTTCTCGCGCTATGGGTATTCGGGGCCCCAAGCGTCGCGGCTGCGCTTGCAGTTCTGGCTTGGCGCCGACGGCGGCGGCCCGACGAACCAGAGCTTGTCGCTTGGGGCGGTGGCCTTGTTTTTTGGTCGCTGCTATTGGGGCTGGCGACCTACGCGGGCGCGGGCTCTGGCTACATTCCACTTTGGTGGGCGGGGGGAATGGCAGTGGGGTTCCTGGGCGCGCTCTTCATGCCCAGGTGGCGCGGGGCTTGGTGGTTGGTTTCCTTCCTGCCAGGGGCCGTGCTGGTCATCGGCCTGATCTTCATGATGCTCCCGTTCTTCATTGCCGACATCGGGCTCGTCCAGGCGCCGCTACCGCTCGACATCCTGGTCGCTCTCCTGGCTGCCTTTGCCGTGGTCTTGCTGCTGCCGTCGATGCTGGCTTCCATCGAGGTGTCGAGTCGCCTCGGACGGCTCGCGCTCGTCTTTGGCACTCTCGCACTCTTCGGCGGTGTCGTTACGGTGCTCACGAATCCGTACTCGATCGAGTGCCCCAAGCGCATGACGGCATCCTTGGTCGCGAGCGAAGGAACGAGCCATTTCCTTCTCGCCGCGCACGACGCTTTGCCCCTCGCCACCGCGCTTCGCAATGTGCCCGAGGCCACACCTTGGAAGTCGGCCTGGGTGCCCGTGCCCCAGCTCGATCCACGATTTACGTACGCTTTGCCAGCGCGCCAACCGAACTTCCCGGCGCCGGTCATCAACGTCCTCTCGTCGAGCCACGATTCCGTGCGCGATGTGCGAACCGTCCAGCTTCGTCTGGAATCGGACGGTCCCAAACTCCGTTTCTATGTTCCGCGCACGGCTCTGCGTGCCTGGTCTCTTGGCGAGGTTCCCAAGAATTCGCTCGACGAAACTCGGTTCCTCATCGCGTTTGAAGACGCCACGACCAAGGACAAAGAGCTCACGCTGGAGCTGGCGGGCTCGGATCCGGTAGAGGTCGAGTTCATCGATGTTCGCGGACCTTCGACCGCACGAGAAATCCTGGAGTTGGAAAAGAAGCTGCCACCCTGGGTCGCGCTCGACACGAACGAGATTTGGTCGGTCAAGCAGAAGATCTAGCAAGGGTTGTCAAGGCCGCAGGCGTGGCGCAATACTCGGACGCGAGATGAAACTGAATTTGGGCGACGAGGTTGGCTACCAGGGTGTCGACTACCGGGTCGAAGACCTCCTCGCGTACGCGCTGGCCGATCGCAGCTTCCAGCTCGCACGACTGGTGGCCACTGGCGAGGTGCGCTTTCTCGAACCTCCGATTAGTGAGGCGTCCGACCGCGCACTGGTGTTGGCCGAAATCGAAGCGCTCGATATCACCACGCCGCCGCCAGCCATCATCTATCATCGACGCGAAAGCTACCTGCTCAAGGTTTCGGGTGCGGCGAAGGTAACCGCGGCCAATGGCGATGCGCAATCCTGCACGCTGTGGCGCTATCACGCGGCGGGCGACCAGTTTCTACAAATCGAACAGTGGCCGGATCGGGTTCGCATGTTCGCCGGCGCATCCGTGCACCTGAGCATGCTAGAAGTACGCCCCGCAACGCTCAAGAACGACAAGGTCTAAGGAGAACGACATGTACAAAGTGGTGCTGCTTCGGCACGGCGAAAGTGAATGGAACCGCGAGAACCGCTTCACGGGATGGACTGACGTCGACCTGTCGGAAAAGGGATTGGGCGAGGCCAAGGCCGCGGGACAGTTGCTCAAGGCTGAAAAATACGAGTTCGACATCGCCTTCACCTCGGTGCTCAAGCGCGCCATCCGCACGCTGTGGCTCACCCTCGACGCGATGAACCTGATGTGGATCCCAGTCCACCGCAATTGGCGCCTCAATGAACGGCACTACGGCGGCTTGCAAGGCCTGAACAAAGCCGAGACCGCGGCCAAGTACGGCGAGAGCCAAGTCAAGATCTGGCGCCGCAGCTACGACATCCCGCCGCCGCCCCTCGAAAAGACCGACGAGCGCTATCCCGGCCGCGACCGGCGCTACGCCGACCTCAAGCCGGCCGAACTGCCGCTCACCGAGTGCCTGAAGGACACTGTCGCGCGCTTCTTACCCATGTGGCACGACACCATCGCGCCCACCATCAAGAGCGGCAAGCGGGTGATCATCGCGGCCCACGGCAACAGCCTGCGCGCCCTGGTCATGTACCTCGACAACATTCCCGAAAGCGAAATCGTCGAGCTGAACATCCCCACCGGCATTCCGCTGGTATACGAGCTGGACGAAAGCCTCAAGCCCGTCAAGCACTACTACCTCGGCGACCAAGCCGCCATCGCTGCGGCCATGAACGCGGTCGCCAACCAGGGCAAGGCGAAGTAGTCAGCGAACATCAGCATTCCCGTACCATCACGCGATGGTGGGTGCGTTGAATCTGTTATCACGAAGTGATATGGTGATAACATGATTCGGACGCAAATCTCGCTTGATGCCGATATGTACGTCAAAGCGAAGGGGGTCGCTCGTCGCATGGGGGTTTCGGTGGCCGAGCTGTGCCGACGCGGCTTGGAGGAGACGATCGCGCGGCAACCCACGTCGAAGCCGTGGATGGCCTATGCCGGCATTCTCGAAGGCCGTCCCGAAGACAGCAGTACAGTGGACGAGGTTGTCTACGGGCGATCGGAACCGTGACCGAGGCGGTGTTCCTCGACTCGGGAATCTTCATTGCGTTCCTGAACCGCCACGACCAGTGGCACCCCCAGGCCAAAGCCCTGTTTAGCCTCGCGCGGCCGCGCTGGAGCACTTCCTACTTGGTCATCGGCGAGGCCTACTCTTGGTTCCTGCATCGGTATGGAGAGGAAGCGGCTCGATCGTTCCGAGTCTTTGCGGACAAACTCGACGGGCTGAAAATCCACGAGACGACGGCGGATCATCACCGACAAGTGGTCAGGATGCTCGATCGCCTTCGCGGTGCGAAAGTTTCCTATGTCGACGCTTCCAGCCTCTGCCTGCTCGAACGGCACAAAATCAGGAAGGTCTGGTCGACCGACTTTCACCTCAGTCTCGCCGGCGCGGAAGTGGCGCCTCGCCGATCCTGAAATTCTGGCCGCCAGAGTACAAAGAGTGCCACGGAGCGTAGTGGTTCTTCCGCCGCGGTCAATCGCGCTCTTGGCGGAATGGCACTTACCCTCTAAGATCCGCGCATGACCAAGTCCAGCGTAGGGGTGCTTCTTGCGGTTGCCTTGCTAGGTTGCAGTTCGGACCCACCGCCAGGGGCCGCGGTAACCAAGGATGTGACTCTTCCTGATTCGCCGCTCACGCGGATGCCGAACGTCTCGCTCATGCGCGCCGGGGACAGCTTCACCCTGGCTGGGTACGACAGCGCCAGCGGTCAGGTTCGCTGGGGGCGCCTCTCCCTCGATGGGACACTGTCCGAGGAAGCTGGTTTCGCCCTGGCCCAGCCGCTTGTTGGGCCTGTCTTCGCCGCGACCAAGAAGACCACCCCCGGCGATCAGCTCGTCGCCATCATGCTCACGAGCAGCGCGACGCCTGGCGGTGGCTACAATCTCTCCGCCATCGTGCAGACCGTCGGTGACACCACTCCCGCCGCCCCGGTCACGCTGGTCAGCAACGCCTATGCGGCCGGCACCGATCTAGGCGCAGTGCAAATTGCCGCCGGATCGGCCACCACGGGCAATGTCGGCTTCGTCGCCTGGGGCGTTCCAGGCATGGGCATTTCGCCCAGCTACCTTCTTCTCCCGGCGGACGCAGTGACGGCGGCGACGCCGTCTAAGATCTTCGACGACTCGATTCCGGCAAACACACCGGACTGGGACTGCCTGGCCACATCCAACGGCAGGACTGGCCTTGGTTTCAGCGTCGTGACTCCCGATGCACCGGGAACCTCCGATCTCGTCACCAACGAAGTCAGCGAAACCGGCGATTCAATTGTCATGACCTACCAGTTCATCGTGGTGGTGGCGAACTGCCAGGTCGTGGCCTCGCCTGGACCGACAGGCACCTATGTCATAGCCATGCAGACCAGCAATGCCATCGATTTCGCCATGTACTACCCACCGCCCCCCAACACAACGGATCCCAACGCAGCCGGATCCGTGACGACGAACGATCCCGTGCTATCCGCGGCAACCTTCGGCGACCCACTGAATATGCCCCATCCCGCCTGGGCCAGCCCCGCTGGCGGGGGCGATATCTCCATTGGCCTTGCGCGCGCAGCAGGACCTCAGGTCGTCCGCTACACTTACAACGCCATCCCCCATGGATCCCCGCTGACCTTGCGCAGTGAAAAGGGCCAGACCGGCCCAGTTGCTTCCTGGGTCGGCCCAGACGCGGTCTACGTCACCTATACCGACCAAGCAAAGACTTCGTCTCCCTCAGTCAAACGCTACTTCATGCGCCTCGAAAGCCCAGCCACGCTGCCCTAGGTCACATTCTCGAATTGGGCCGGGAATAGCCCAGGCCGCTGGCCGGTTGATCGCATACCGAAGATGTTCTTCCAACGCCGCACAGTGCAAGCCGACTTCGAGCGCGAGGTGATGCCTCACCTGCAGGCGCTCTATGGCGTGGCTCTGCGTATGACCAAGTCGGAAGGCGATGCCGAGGATCTGGTCCAGGACGCGATCCTGCGCGCCTACCGCTTCTGGGACGGCTTCGAGGCAGGGTCGAATTGCAGGGCCTGGTTGATGCGTATCATGACCAACCTGTTCCGCAACCGCTATCGCGAGCGATCGCGCGAGCAGGAGATCCTAGGCGAAGCTGAAAGCACCTCGGCCAACCTGGGACAGTTCCAAGGCGCGGCCCCGCGCGACGCGGAAAGCGCGCTCTTCGGCCGCATGCTCTCGCGCGACGTGGAGAAGGCCCTAGAAACCTTGCCGCCCGAGTTCCGCCTGCCCGTGATCCTGGCCGATTTGGAAGACCTGTCCTACAAAGAGATCGCGGACATCATGGAGTGTCCGGCCGGAACCGTGATGAGCCGCCTCTACCGCGGGCGCAAGATGCTGCAGAAGCAGCTCATGGACTACGCAAGCGAGCCCGACACTCGGCAAACCGATTCAGCGCCCGAGCCTGAAAATAAGCTTGTCGATTTCCAGAGTTTCCGGCGCAAGAAGCAAGAAGGAGGGGCCGCATGACCCTCAACTGCGCCGACGCCGACAACGTCCTGCACGCCTACGTCGACGGCGAATTGGCGGGCGCGGATCGGGAAGCCTACGAGTCCCATCTGAGTTCGTGCCAGGCCTGCACCCAAGCCAGTCGGTTGCAGGCTCGCTTCAAGGCCGCAATCCGCGGCCACCTGCCGCGCCCGGCGCTGCCCGCTGGACTGCGCTCGCGCATCGAGACCGCCCTCGCCGCCGCGCCTTCGCCTCGCCGCCGCTGGCCCTGGCAGGCCTATCCGCGAGCCTTCACGGTGGGCATGGCGGCGGCCGCGGCCGTGGTGCTCCTGGTGGCCAACATGCAGCGTACGACGCGCTCGCCGGTGCTGGAGCAGGCGATTTCCACCTTCCACCACGACCTTCCCCTGGACGTGCTTTCAGAAAGCTGCGCCAAGGTCTCGGACTGGTTCCGTGGCAAGGTCGACTTCGCCATGCAGCCGGCCACCGAGCGGGCCGGCACTCGCTGCCAGGGCGGCCGTCTGGTCAACGTGCGCGACCGTTTCGGCGCGTACGTCGTGTACCAGGTGCCAGCCGGGCATCGCCTGGGAGTCATGGTCTTTCCCTCGGACAGCGAGCCCCTGGCCGGTACTCGCCAGCGCGACCTGCACGGCCGGCGCGCCTTCGTCGATACCCGGCACGGTGTCTCGACCGTGACCTTCCGCGAACCCGGCGGACTGGACTACGTTTTCACGGCGGATCTGGATGAAGATGCTTTGGCCAATTGGGTCGAGACGGTCTACCTGGGCCGCTAGCGCGTGGGGAGCGCGCCGGCTTTGCCGGCGCCGTACCATCGCGGGAGGGCATGGGAACCCTTTGAGGGTTTCCATATAGACTCATCGAGCCAATTGCCGCTCCGCTTGGTTCTGGACGCCCATCCGTAGTAACGTCCAGCATCCTCATGCCGACGAGAACGCTTCTGTGTGTTGAACCCGACGAAGCTGCCCTGGCCATCATCGCCGGGACCCTGGAACCGTACGGTTTCGAAATCAAGAACATCACCAACGGCGACCAAGTCGTCGACTGGGCCAAGAAGAACCGGCCCGCGCTCATGATGGTTTCGGTCGAGCCCAAGAAGGTCGGCTATGCAATCTGCAACAAGATCAAGCGCAACGTCGAGCTCAAGGACACGCCGCTCATCCTCACCTCGGGGGAAGAGGCGCCGGAGAAATTCGAGCAGCACAAGACCTTCAAGCTGCGCGCCGACGACTACATGTTCAAGCCCTTGGATCGCCACGAGCTGATGCGAAAGGTAAACATCCTGATCGGACTCGACGAGCCCGAGTCGGCCGAGGCACCCTCGCCGTCCGCGGAGATCTTTCTTGGCACCGACGTGGTGTCCTCGGAGATCGCCATCGACGCCGATGACATCGTCGATGAAGCCAAGGTGGTGACGCCGCCGCCCCTGTCGCCCGACGCCGGAGCACCAGCCACCCAGGATCCCTTGGGGGTCAACCCGGTGCTCGACGCTATGTTCGACCAGGAGGCCGAAGCCGCCTTCGACGCCCTGGAGCTGCCTACGCCAGAGCCCACCCAGGCCAATCCGAGTCCGATCAATGATGGTGCCGCGTCCAGCTACCTCGACGTCGCGACACCGCCGCCCATCGATCCCCGGGCATTACCCCCGGAAATACCGCCGCCGCCTGCCCCCGACCCAGCCGACCCAAGCGAAAATGACGGTTGGGCCGAAGAGGGCGCCACCCGGGTGATGCCTTCCTCGTTCGACCCCGAAGACCTGCCCGGCATGTTTCCGGCTCCGGCGGCCCCTGCGGCGATGGATGCGGTTCCCGAGTCGGTGCCCGCTAGCGAGCCAGCAACCGCCGAAGTGGCGCTACCACCGGTTGAAATCGAGGGCGATCCGGATCTCTTGCGCCACGCGGCCCCACCCGAAGATGTGCCCCCCTTGCCGGACGAAGTGCGCAACACGTCGGTAGTCGCCTATGCGTCGGCCACAGCCAACGACGCGGCTTTCAGCGATTTGCAAAAACGCATCCACGAACTCGAGGACGAGAAGCGCGAGCTCGGCGCGGTCATCGACGATCTGCGCGGACACCTGCAATCGCAGCCCCTGCACAAGGAAAAGGATCTCCTCGGCCTGCGCGAAACCATCAACCGCAAGGAAAAGGACATTCTCGATCTGCGCGATGCCGTGGACGCCAAGGATCGGCAAATCCTCGACCACAAGGATCGCATGCGCGAGCACGAACGCGCGCGCCGCGATCTCGAAGAGAAGATGCTCACCTTCGAGAAGAACCTGATGCACGCCAACGAAAAAGTGATGGCGCTGTCCCAGGACAAGGAAAAGGGCATCGAGCGCGAGCGCGGGCTCAAGGTCCGGCTTGAAGACGCGCACACCGAGATTGGCAAGACCCATGACGAGCTGGACTTGGTCAAGAAGCGCCTTGCCACCGTCGAGGATCGCGCGCGACTGGAGCTGGATCGCGTCCGCCACGACCTCGAAGAGCGCCTTGCCGAGGACGAAGAGGCGCACAAGAACGAGCTGGTTCGCCTGCGCGAAGATCGAGAAGCGGAGAAGGCCTCGCGCGAGGCGGAGGTACAGGCCGAGATCGGCCGACTCAACGTGAGCCACGCGGCCGAGATCGAGATGCTGGGTAAGCGGCACGCCGAGGAAAAGGCGGCCCAAGAAGACGAGCGAGAGATCGAGTTGGCGCGCGTTCGCCGCGAGCACGAAAAGGCCATCGCGGCTCTGCGCGAAGAGCACGCGACGGCGTTCGAGAACGAGAAGCAAGCCCACCAGGCCGCGCTTGAAACCAAGGATCGGGACGCCAAGAACGAGATCGCAGAGTTGCGACGCAATCACGACAGCGCTCTCGCCGCGGCCGAGGACAAGCGGCGGCGCGAGCTGGAGGAGGCCGAAGCGCGGCGCACAGCGGATCTGGATGCAGCCGATGCACGGCGACGCTCGGAGCTGCAGGCCCGCGACGAACAGCACCACACGGCCACGGCTGAGCTGGAGCGGCGCAATTTGGCGGAGAAGGCCGAGCTGGCCGAGCGCCAGCGGGCCGAGCTGGAACAGGCTCTGGCTCGCACCACCGAGGTGGAGGCAGAGCTCTCCGCGCGCAACGAAGAGCTGGCCGAGACCCATCGCCGCCTCCTGCGCGTGGAGGGCGAGCTCGACACCGCGCGCACCGACATCCGCGACCGCGAGGTCAAGCTCGGCCAGGCCCGCGACCGCATCACCGAGCTGGAAAGCAAGGTGGCGGATCTGGAGGACCAAGCCCTGCGTGCCTATCGCCGCATCAAGGACGACGAAAAGACCATCGACAAGGCCAAGCGCGCGGTCAGCGTGGCACTCACGCTGCTCGACGAGCGCAGCACGACGGGCACGCCCGCGGCGCCCCGCCCCGGCGAAGAGCCCCAGAGCTAGCGCGAGAATTGTTCATCGTCGTCTGCGCACGCCTGGAATTCCATGCATGAGGTGACGGGAAACCGATCGGGCCTCAAGCCTTCCGAGATCTCGGCCCTCGAACGCGTGTACCGCCGGCGGGTCGCGCCTCGCGAGGTGGTGTCGGCCGAACTCGGTGCCTATCTGTGCGAGATCTCCCGCGCCCTCGCCCGCCAGGTCGGCGTGCTGATCTCACGCCAGGGCGCAGTCGAGCACGTGATTGTCGGCGATGCCTCTGGTCTTGTCCTGCCCGAGGTGGGCCGTCTGCGCGCGGGACACGGCCGCTTCCGCGGTCTGCGCCTCGTGCACACCCACCTGCGCAACGAGGCACTTTCCCGCGACGATCTCGTCGACCTCGCCCTACTTCGCTTGGACATGGTGGCCGCGGTGGGCGTGAACCACGAAGGCCGGCCCGCCGATCTTCACGTGGCCCACTTGGTACCGCCACGCGAGGGAAAATCCCCGTGGATCCTGCTGCCGCCCGCGCCTTTCCATCGCGCCTCCGTCGATTTTGTCGAGGTCATCGACTCCCTGGAGGAGGAATTCGACCGCGTCTTGCCCACGGGCCGAGCGACCCGGGGCGCTGAGCGCGCGCTGCTGGTGGTGGCCGAGATCGGCAAGCTGCGCGGGCAGAATAGCCGCGTGCGGAGCCTGCCGGCAAAGCCGGCAGCGGAGCAGCGCGCGAGGCCGAGCGAAGCGAGCGGGGTGGTGGGTGGCGGCGAGGCCGCGCGAAGCGCGGGCGTGGCAGGGCGGGAGGCGGGTGCCGAGGGGCCGAGGGTTGGGGAACCCGCCCAGGGTTCCCAAGACAACAACAGCCGCGTCCACGAATTGCGCGAACTGTGCCGGACCGCCGGGATCCAGGTCGTGGACGTCGCGATCCAGCGACGGCCCGAGCCCGATCCGCGCTACCTAATCGGACGCGGCAAACTCGAGGACGTGCTCGTGCGCGCCATGCAGTACGACGCCAGCGTGCTCATCTTCGATCCCGATCTGTCTCCTGGCCAGGCGCACGCCATCGCCTCGTTTACCGATCTCAAGGTCATCGATCGGACGATTCTGATCTTGGACATCTTCGCCCAGCGCGCGCGCAGCCGCGACGCCAAGCTGCAGGTCGAGCTGGCCCAGTTGCGCTACCGCCTGCCACGCCTGCAGGAAGAGAACACCATGATGAGCCGCCTGGTGGGCGGCATCGGCGGGCGCGGACCGGGCGAAACCAAGCTGGAGATCGGCCGCCGACGAGCACGCGAACGCTTGCACCGGCTGGAAAAAGACATCGAGCAAACCCGGCAACAGCGCGCGGGCCGCCGCTCGGCACGCAAAGATCGCGGCCTGCCCGTGGTCGCGATCGTCGGCTACACCAACGCCGGTAAGTCGACGCTACTCAACGGCCTCACTGGCAGCGAGGTGCTGGTCGAGGACAAGCTCTTCGCCACCCTCGACCCGACCACGCGCCGTCTGCGCTTTCCACGCGAGCGCGAATTGATCCTGGCCGACACCGTTGGCTTCATTCGCGACTTGCCCAAGGACTTGGCCCAGGCCTTTCACGCCACCCTGGAAGAACTGGACGACGCCGATCTGTTGCTGCACGTGGTGGACGCCGCGGATCCGGACCGCGACGCCCACATCACCGCCGTCGAGCGCATTCTGGGCGACCTGAACCTAGCCGAGACGCCGCGCCTGCTGGTCTACAACAAGACCGACCGGCTGCTGCCCGAGGAGAAGTCCCTTCTCGAAGCCGGCGGCCGCAACCTGGCCATCAGCGCGCTCGATCGGCCGACCATCCTGCCCCTGCTCGCCGCCATGGAGCACGCCCTGTGGCGCGAGGGTCACAGCGTCGATTGAAATGGGAACCCTGAAAGGGTTAGCTTCGCACTCGGCGCCGCCAACCCACCCTCCCGCACCCTCGCTACGCGAGGCCTCGCCAAACCCTCGGCCCCTACCACCCGCCCACCTCCCCGCTCGCTGCGCTCGGCCTGGCGCGTTCTGGCGATCGGCTCTCCATTCAGACGTCAAGCTCGACGCTGGCGTGCTCGCGCGCGAGGTCGGCGACGAGGGCAAAGAGTTCGATGCCTTGTCCTCGACCGTCGATCCAGCGCCGAGTGGTGCTATCGAAAAGGAAGTGCCAGGCGCGGTCGCGATAGGCGGCCCAGATCTGCCGCAGCGGCGCCTGAGGCGACAGGATCAACTTGTGCGTCTGCTTGAACGTGATGACCAGAGTGCCTTGTGAGAAGTCCGACTCGGCCAGGTCGGGATCGACATCCTCGAAGCCCTTGTCGAGCCGCCCGAGCACGTCATCCACGCGCTGGCGGTAGGCGCCTTCTTCCTCTGCGGGGACGATGGGACCACCCATCACTCCTTCTCCAGCCTGTGACCGATGATCCCGCGCAACGCCTTGCGATCCTTGGCTGGCAGTTCTTCAAGGGGTGGCTTGGTGGATTCCTCGTCGCCGCTCTCGCCGTGCGCCTTGTCCTGGGCAGGCGCGTTCTTGGCCACGCCCCGCACAACCTTTTCCGAGGCGCGATCCACGAGATCGCTCACCTTCTCCTTGGTCCCGCGCAAGAGATCTTGCGACTCGTGGGTCTTCCAGATGGCCTGCACGTGCTCGAAGAGGGTTCGATCGCCCAGGCGCACGGTCATGCCAAACCACGTGATGGCTCCTAGACCACCCAGCACGAAGATCAGCCGAAGCAGGCGAAACACGAATCTTCTGTTACCACTCCCAGCGAGGCCCCGCCAGTTTCGAGCGAACTTGCGCCTATCTAGCGGCGCGGGTCGCCAACGCGGAAGTGGTCAGCGCGCAGAAGCAGCTTGGTCAGGCGTTCGCGGGCGTCATCATCCACGGGATCGATGGTCGCGCCAAAACCTGGCGGACGTTTGCCCGGATAGCCTGCGTCGACGCGAATGATGCGCGCATGGCAGCTGATGTTGAAGTCTGGGTCATCGCCCAGACCCTCTTCGGAGCCAAAAATGACAATCCCCAAATCCCTGCCCGGCGTTAGGTCGGGATACTGTTCGGGCGTACCGACGAGGTAGATCCCGCCTGACGAGACGTTGCGAACTTCCATGATCTGGACATCGCGGGCCTTGACCTCGGCCTGGGCAAAGACCTCGATGCGTGGGCTCGTTCGGCGATTGGATGCAGTTTCTAGACTCACGCCCGCATTGTAGCTGGCTGCGATCCGCCGCACTCAACAAAAAACGCCCGACAGGAAATCCCCGCCAGGCGTTTTTGTGTAGGGGTCAGGTTGTTCTACGACCTAGTAATCATCCCCGCCCATGCCGCCCATGCCACCCATGCCACCCATGCCACCGCCACCGCCGTGGGCCGCTTCTTCCTTCTTCTTCGGCTTCTCGGCGATGAGAGCCTCGGTGGTCAGCATCAGGCCGGCCACGGACGCCGCGTTCTGCAGGGCCGCGCGCACGACTTTGGTTGGGTCGATGACGCCGGCCTTGACCAGGTCTTCGTACTCCTCGGTGGCGGCGTTGAAGCCGTAGGCTCCCTTGCCGCCCTTGACCTTCTCGACCACGATGGAGCCGTCGACGCCAGCGTTGGCCGCAATCTGGCGCAGCGGTTCTTCGATGGCGCGACGGATGATGTTCACGCCAAAGCGGCGGTCGTCATCGAACTTCAGGCCCTCGATGGACGCCAGGGCGCGGATAAGCGCCACGCCGCCGCCGGGGACGATGCCTTCTTCCACGGCCGCGCGGGTCGCGTGTAGGGCGTCCTCGACGCGTGCCTTCTTTTCCTTCATTTCGCTCTCGGTGGCGGCACCCACCTTGACCACGGCCACGCCGCCCACGATCTTGGCCAGCCGCTCTTGCAGCTTCTCGCGATCGTAGTCCGAGGTGGTGTCCTCGATCTGGGTGCGGATCTGCTTCACGCGGCCTTCGATGTCGGCCTTCTTGCCCGCGCCCTCGACGATGGTGGTGTTGTCCTTGTCCACGGTCACGCGCTTGGCGCGGCCGAGATCCTTGAGCGTGACGCCTTCGAGCTTGAGCCCGAGATCCTCGGTGATGGCCTGGCCGCCGGTGAGCACGGCGATGTCCTTGAGCATCTCCTTGCGCCGGTCGCCGAATCCGGGCGCCTTGACCGCGGCCACGTGCAAGGTGCCGCGCAGCTTGTTCACGACCAACGTGGCCAGTGCTTCGCCGTCCACGTCTTCTGCGACGATGAGCAGCGGCTTGCTTGACTTGGCGACTTGTTCGAGCACGGGCAGGAGATCCTTCATGTTCGAGATCTTCTTCTCGTTGATGAGGATGTACGCATCCTCCATCACGACTTCCATGCGCTCGGCGTCGGTCACGAAGTACGGCGAGAGATAGCCGCGGTCGAACTGCATGCCCTCGACCACGTCGAGAGTGGTCTCCATCGACTTGGCTTCTTCGATGGTGATGACGCCTTCCTTGCCGACCTTCTCCATGGCCTCGGCAAGGATTTCGCCGATCATGGTGTCGCCGTTGGCGCTGATGGTGCCGACTTGGGTGATTTCGGTCTTGCCCTTGGTGGGCTTGGATTGCTCTTTTAGATTGTCGACCACTTTGGCGACGGCGGCGTCGATGCCGCGCTTGATGTCCATGGGGTTGTTGCCGGCCGCGACCAGTCGCGCGCCCTCGTTGAAGATGGCCTGCGCAAGCACGGTGGCGGTGGTGGTGCCGTCGCCGGCGACGTCCGAGGTCTTGGAAGCGACTTCTTTGACCATCTGGGCGCCCATGTTGGCCATCTTGTCGGCGAGTTCGACTTCCTTGGCCACGGTCACGCCGTCCTTGGTCACCGTGGGAGAGCCCCACGATTTCTCGATGATGACGTTGCGGCCGCGCGGGCCAAGCGTCACCTTGACGGTGTTGGCGAGAAGATTGAGTCCCTGTGCGATGGCCTGGCGAGCAGGCTGAGAGAAGAGAATTTCTTTGGCTGCCATGGTGGTCTCCTTGTGTGCCTACTCGAGGATCGCGAGGACATCGTCCTCGCGCAGAATCAAATGCTCTTCGCCGTCCATCTTGATCTCGTTGCCGGAATACTTGGAAAACAGGACCTTGTCGCCTGCCTTGACGTCCAGCTTGCGGATGGAGCCGTCTTCTTGAAGCTTGCCGTTGCCGACGGCGACGACCAGGCCCTTTTGGGGCTTTTCCTTGGCGGTGTCGGGGATAAAGAGCCCGCCGGCGGTCTTGGTTTCTTCCTCGACGCGCTTGACGAGAATTCGGTCATACAGGGGTCTTACTTTCATTGTTGTCCTCTCCTTGATTTGAAAAACCTGCCGTCCGGTTGCTGCCGGATGGCGGTACCGGGCTCCTAGGCGGTTGCGGTGATCTGCTAGGCCGCCGCCTTGGAAGCGCCCTTCTTGCCCTTGCTTTCGCTGGTCGCGGGTGTGGAACTCGATTTTTCGCCGCCAGCCTTGGTCCCGCTAATCTTGTCCCCGCTGCCCGAGGATTCCGCCTTTGCGGCGCCTGCGGCTTCGGATTTCCCAGTGCTCGCGAACTCTGACTTCGCGCCCGACGATTCGGCGGATCCGCTTGCGGGTTTCTGGCTGGCGTAGAGATCGCTGTACCAGCCGCCGCCCTTGAGCTGGAACGAGGTGTGGCTGATCAACTTCTCAACCTTGCGCGCCTTGCACTTCGGACAAACCTTGACCGGCTTGTCGGACATTTTTTGCCACTCCTCGAAGCGATGGCCGCAGCTTTGGCATTCGTATTCGTAAATTGGCATTGGTCGCTCAGCGTCTGGGGGTTGCCAGCTCCCTCCAGAGAGCTGGGCAGAGCGAAGGTTAAGCACAGTTTGGGCGCTGTCAAGCAACCATGGAGAGTGCCAGAAAAGTGATCGAAAACTTTGCAATTTTAGTGGGTTACATTCCACGAAACTCAGATCTCCTAAAGCGGCCGCTCGGCTTCCGCGGGTGGGCTGGGGACGGCCCCTCGGCGGCCGCATGCCATAGGCCGCGAAGACGCGGCCGGTGGCACGCTCGGCAGCCGGGTCCTTACGCGCCCGGCGGACCGGTCGCGGGCCCCTGTCCCTAATCGCTAGCAACCGAGCGCGGACGCTCGGTGCGCGATTCTACGCCGCCTCGAAACCGTCCCCACCCCGCCCGCGCGCCGAGCTTGCATCGGGTCTTGCGGACCACAAGCAGTCGATCTGTCTCTGCCTATCCGATCTTCTCCTCGATAATTTTTCGAAGATCAGTTGCGATGCTGTCATAGGCGTCCTCCCTGTGTGGGAACAGCTCCACCGGTAGTACTTTTGGGTCCTTCTTCGGCATTAGTTGAAGCTTTGCAAACGGCGCGAGCGTCCACTGACATGGCCGCACGATGATTGGAATGACTCGCGCCTCGCGGCGGTCGTGTCTCGCGACTGCCTCCTTCATTTCCTCATTGTAGCAGTAGTCGGAGTTGAGAAAGTCAATGCTCACTAGCAGGATGACCACCTCAGCCTTCGCAAGCCCCTCTGCGATCTCCTTCGCCCACTCGTCACCTGGCCTAATGAGTCCATCGGTCCAGATTTCTATCTTTTGCTCGCGTACCAGCGGCTGGAGGTGCTTTTTCAGCATCGTCTGGTGGGCGGCATCTTCATGGGCGTAGGAAATGAATACTCTCAAGCGACTTGGCAACGCCCCATCGGAGCGCCTGACGCTGCCGCCTTTCCCGGTGCCTTTCAAGATGGCTTTCCTGGCGAGAAGAAGGTTCTTGGCTTTTTCATAGCGTTCTTCGTGCCAACCCAGGGTCGATCTTAGATTGCCGTTACCGATGGGGCTGCCGTCTTGGGGAAGGTTGCGCAGAAAGATGTCAATGTCCGAGGTACGCGCCATGTTCAATCACCTCACTCGATTGCCTCCAGTATTGTAGGCCTCCATGTGCTAGCCGGAAACACATTCGAGATAGAGACGGCATCGACCGAACGAATTGAGACAAGGGCCGGAGCCAAGCTCGGCGCGCGGGCGGGCGGGGACGACTCCGCGGCGGCGTAGAATCGCGCACCGAGCGTCTGCGCTCGGTTGCCAGCGATTAGGGACAGGGGCCATGTCGACCGGTCCGCCGGTCGACTTAGGCCCCGGAAGCCGAGCGCGCCACCGGCCGCGTCTGCGCGGCCTATGGCGTGCGGCCGCCGAGGGGTCGTCCCCGGCGCAAGCCCGCAGAAGCCGAGCGGCCGCTCTCCCCAATTTCCTTGTAGCGGGTAGCTAGCCTACGCCCAGGTACTTGCCCAGCTCGCCCACCAGTTTTTCGAAGCGCGCGATGGCGGCCTGCACCGGCGCTGGGCTCGACATATCGACGCCGGCCAACTTCAACGATTCGATGGGGTAGCGCGAGCCGCCGGAGCGCAGGAAGGTGAAGTAGTCTTCGCGTTCTTGGTCTCCGCCGCCTAGCACGCGGTCGGCAAGCGCGATGGCGGCGGAGATTCCGGTGGCGTAGGTGTACACGTAAAAGGCGCGGTAGAAGTGAGGGATGCGCAGGGCTTCGAGGTCGCTGATGGTTTCGAGTTTCACGCCGGGACCGAAGTAGCGTCCGAGTAGCGTGCGGTATTCGGCGCGCAGAACATCGACGGTGAGGGGCGTGCCGGATTCCACCAGCGCGTGGGTCTTGGCCTCGAACTCGGCGAACATGGTTTGGCGAAATAGCGAGCCGATGATGGCGTCCACTTCTTTGTTGATGAGGTAGGCGCGCACGTCGTCGGATGCGGCTTGGTTCGCGAGGTAGCGGCCGAGCAGCTGTTCGTTGAACGTGCTAGCGACCTCGGCCTCGAAGGTCGTGTAGTGCCAGTGCAGAAAGGCGTTGCTGCGCGAGCTGAAATACGAGTGCATCGAGTGGCCCGCCTCGTGCGCAAGCGTGAATACATCGTCAAGCAGCTCTTCCTTGAAGTTCATGAGGATGTAGGGCTCGGCGCTGAAGCTGCCGTAGGAAAAGGCGCCCGAGGCTTTGCCTTTGTTCTCGTAGCGATCGACCCAGCCGCCGCGCAGGCCCCGGCCGAGCTCACGACCGTATTCGTCACCGAGAGGCGCGAGGGCTTTTTGCACCACATCGACCGCCTGGTCGTAGCTGTGCCGCCAGGTTGCGGTCGGTACCAGCGGGACGCGAACATCGTAGTGGCAAAGTTGGTCGAGCTTCAGTGCTTGCCGGCGCAGCTCGTAGTAGCGATGCAAGGCTGGCAGCCCCGCATTCACCGTCGCGACCAAGTTATCGCAGACCGTCTCTGGCATGTCGTCGGGAAACAGGGCCATGGCCCGCGACGACACGTGGTTGCGCACCCTGGCCGCGTAGCGATCGAGCTGTACCGATCCTTCATAGAGCACGCCAAGCGTGGTCTTGTACCGATCGTACTTTGCGTAGTAGCGCTCGTAGGCCCGCTGGCGAAGTTCGCGATCGGGATTTTGCAGGTAGCTCGAAAACGTCGAATGGCTGAGCGGCTTCGGGCCATCCTTGGTGTCGATGTTGCCGAAATCGAAATCCACGTCGTTGAGCACGCTGAAGGCATTCGACACGGTCTGGTTGGATTCGATCTGCATGGCGAGTAGGCGCTCTTCCTTTTCGCTGAGCACGTGCGGCTTGAACCGCAATAGCTTGCGCAACCAAATGGCGAACTCGGCTAGCGCCGGGTGCGCGAGGTAGCCGGCCATGCGCTCGTCGGGAATGGCCTGGATCTCGGGGTCGAAATAGCTCCAGGCGGTTTGCGCCTCGGCCTGGCACATCATGAAGCGCGCCGAGCGATCGCGCGAGGCGGAGAGGCCTTGATCTTCCGACTCGCGCAAGGCCGCATAGCAAGCCAGCCGCTCTTCGAGCAAGCCCAGGTCACGCAAGAAGAACAGCGCCTCGGCCAGCGCTTCCGCCCCGTTGCCCAGCGTACCTTTGAACGAAGGAATTTTCGTCGCAAGCGCGCGGTAGCGTTCCAGATCCCGCTCCCATGCCGCTTCGTCGCCGTAGAGCTTGGTCAGATCCCACTGATCCGTCGTGGGAACATCTTTGCGCAAGCGAAGCGTCGAGGAGGGATCTTGTGCGACGGCGAGAAACGGTTGGCTGGGCATGGGGGAAGGTTTCCCAGCCCACGGTTCCCATTTCAAACCTTTTCGTCGCCCCGGAGGGCCTCGGCCTGGAAGTGGGCGCGCAGGCTGCTGATGATGTCTTCCAGGTCGCCGTCCATGATGGCAGGCAGGTTGTGCCGGGTGTAGCCGATGCGGTGGTCGGTCAGGCGATCCTGGGGAAAATTGTAAGTACGGATCTTTTCCGAGCGGTCGCCGCTGCCGATCTGGCTGCGCCGGGCTTCACGCTCGGCTGTCTCTTGTTTCTCCAGCTCGATTTCATACAGCTTCGAGCGCAGGATCTTCATGGCCATGGCCTTGTTCTTGTGCTGGCTCTTTTCCTGCTGGCAGTGAACGTAAAGGCCGGTGGGAATGTGGTGGATGCGCACGGCGGAATCGGTAGTGTTCACCGACTGCCCGCCTGGGCCGCCCGAGCGCATGACCTCGATCTTCAGATCCTTGGGATCGATGTTGATGTCGACATCCTCGAGCTCGGGCATGATGGCCACCGTCGCCGTGGAGGTGTGGATGCGGCCCTGGGCCTCAGTGGTGGGCACGCGCTGCACGCGATGCACGCCGGATTCGTACTTGAGGTGGGCGTAGGCGCCGCGACCTTCCACAGCCGCCACGACTTCCTTGAGTCCGCCGGCCGAAGCGCTCGACATGGACAAGATCTCGACCTTCCAGCGCCTTCGCTCGGCGAAGCGCGTGTACATGCGAAACAGGTCAGAGGCAAACAGCGCGGCCTCTTCGCCGCCGGTGCCACCCCGGATTTCGAGCAAGATGTTCTTGTCGTCGTTGGGATCCTTGGGCAGCAGCAGAAGCTTCAGGCGTTCTTCCAGGCGCAGCTGCTCGCCCGAAAGCTCGTTCTCTTCCTGCCGCGCCAGCTCCCGCATCTCGGGATCCTTCTGCATCTCGCGCGCTTCTTCGATGCGCGCCAGCGTTTGCCGGTGCGTGCGCAGGGTGTCGACCAACTCGCGGATGTCGGCGTGCTCCTTGGCCAGCTTCTGCATGACTGGCGGGCGGGCAAGGATCTCCGGATCCGAAAGCTTGGCAGACAGCTCCTCGGAACGGCTCTCTACCGCGGCCAGCTTGCCGAGCAGCAGATCGTCGAGCATGGGAAAACCAGGCACGCGGGCACTGCCGCGCTGCCGATTCCTTTACGTCGAGGACGGTGGGGTGGTGGGACGGCCGTACTTCTTGTTGAAGCGCTCGATGCGGCCACCGGTGTCCAAGAACTTCTGCTTGCCCGTGTAGAACGGGTGGCAGTTCGAGCAGATGTCCACCATGAACGACCCGCGTGTCGAGTAGGTCTCGACCTTGTGCCCGCAGGCACAAGAGATCGTGGACGGCTTATAGGATGGGTGAATCCCCTTCTTGGGCATGACGCGAAACCTCGTGTGAAGGGGGTTTTTATAATCGGCCTTTGGCCGAAGGGCAAGCGACACTGCGAGAATTCTTGCTTTGGCCCCTAATGCACGAGGCTGCCGTGTCCGACCCGCGCACCGCCGTCTCTTATTGTATAGTGCGGCGCCAATGGCCGACCAACCCAATTTGAATAGCGGAATTCGCCGCTCGGCCGTGTACAGCTATCTGCGTCCCTTGCTCGACGGGCGGCGCGTTCTCGAGGTCGGCTGTGGCACGGGCGAGGCCGCGGCGCACCTCGTTCGGCTAGGTGCAAGGAGCGTGATCGGCGCAGGCAGCGCGCGCGAAGTGGCCGAGGCGCGCGGTCGCCAGCGCGCGGGAGCCCTGGGCTTCGTAACCATGGCTGCGGGCGCAATCGACGCGGCCGGAACGTTTGACGTCGTGCTGGTGCCGGATGCCGCGGACATCCTGCGAGGCCACGGAGCGACTCAACTTTCCACGCTGCTCGCCTTGGTGGCGCCCGGCGGGCGCTTGGCCTGCATCGTCGCCAACGGAGATCGCGGCGAGGGCCTGGCCTACTACGACGTGGTCGATGCCCTGACGCCGCATTTTCCCAAGGTGCGCATGTTCGGCCAGACCCCCTTCCTGGCCTTTGGCATCGCGGAATTCGACGAAACCGCCGCCGATCTGCGCGTCGACGCAGAGCTGGCCGAGCGGGAATCCGAGGAACCCACCCAATACATCGCGCTCGGCGGCCCCGACGAGCCCATGGGCCTAGGTTATGCCTTGGTGCAGATCCCTGCCGGCGATTGGGATGGCGGCGCGCAGAGCGAGAGGGCGCCTGCGGGCATCAAGGCGCCCGACACGGCCCTGGCCGAGCTTCGCCAGAAACTCCTCGACAGTGAAGGCAAGGCCGAGGGTCTCGTGCGCGTGTCGCGCGCCCAGAGCGAAGAGATCGAGGAATTGCGGGCGCGTCTGCGCCGCACCGCCGAGGCACGCGCCGAGCTTGACGAGGAAGTCCGCCGCTTGCGCCGGTCGCTGGTCGAGGCCGACGAGTCGGTGGTCAGTCTCACGCGTAAGACCACCGAGGAACTGACCGCCCTTGCCCAGCGCCTGACCGCGGGACTGCGCAGTGACGAACCAGGCCCCGCGCCGGGTGAAGAGTTGCAGCGTCGGGAGAAAGAGCTCGCCGAGCGCGAGTCGGCGCTGTCGGAGCGCGACGACCGGATCGCGGCCCTCGAGACGGCGAAACAAGAGGCCCTGTGGCGGGCCGACGCCGCCGACGATGAGCTCGGCCGCACGCGCGCCGAGCTAGCCAACCTGCGCGCCGAGCGAGACCGCGCGATATCGCGCGTGCAGGCCGAAGACGAGGTGCTGGCCTCGCTCAAGGCGCAAGAGGCGACCATCGAGGATTTCCGCCGGGCCGCGGCCGCGCACGTCGAGGAAGTCAACCGGCTGCGTGACGCCGCCAACGAACAGGCCAGCCTGGTGACCGAGCTGGAAGAAGCACTGGCCGAAAGCGAAAAACAGCTGGCCAGTCACGTGGCGGAAGTGGCGCGGCTGCAAAAAGCCTTGTCCGAGATCGAAGACGCCGATCGCGTGCGCCGATCGCGGCTTGCCGAACTGGAAGGTCTGATGTTGCGCGCGGAGCATGCACAGGCCAAGCAGAACGAGTCGAGGCAGCAAGACCTGGCCGAGCTTGGGAATCTGCGCGCCCGTGCGGCCGCCGGTCGTGGCGAAATTGATAATTTGCGCGCGCGTTTGGCTCAAGCGGAAGAGGCCCTGGCTGCGCCGGCTGCGCCCAGCGCTGACGCCGAGCGCCTGGCCGAACTCGAAGCCCAGGTACGTGACAGCGGCGAGCGCGAGCACCGCATCACCGAACTCGAAGCCCAGGTGCGCGACAGCGACCAGCGCGAGCGCCGACTCGCCGAGCTTGAAGCCCAGGTGCGCGACAGCGACCAGCGCGAGCGCCGACTCGCCGAGCTTGAAGCCCAGGTGCGCGACAGCGACGAGCGCGAACGCCGACTCGCCGAACTCGAAGCGCGGGTGCACGAAAACGACGAGCGCGAACGCCGACTCGCCGAACTCGAAGCGCGGGTGCACGAAAACGACGAGCGCGAGCGCCGCCTGGCCGAATTGCGCTCGGAAGCCCCGGATCCCGAGGAGGTCTACGAGCGCCTCTTCGACCTGGAAACGCAATACCAGGCCGCGACCATGGCGGCTGCGCGGGTTCCCGCACTCGAAGCCAAGCTGGCCGAACTCGAAATACGGCTCGCGCAAGTACGCAACCCGTAGCGCACAAGGCACTTTCGACCCGTGCCTATCCGCGGTTCATACGCCCGGCTATTCCTGCCAAAATAGTATGGCTCCTTGGTGCGAGAAAGCCAGTGCGACCGCCGCAGGGGATGCTATCTTCCCATTGAGACATGAGTGGTCCTGCCGATCTCTTGCTGTTCGCACACCTCCTCGCGAGAACGGACGACAAGTTGGAAGTGGAACACCTGGCCCTGCTGCTGGCAGAGCCGGAACACCCGGGGCTCAACATCCCGGGCTACCTCAACAAGCTCAACGTGATGGGCGAGCTGGCCCGCATCAAGCTCAAGAGTTGTCGGGGCTCTGCGCCGGCGGATCGCATCGTGCCTATCCTGGGTTTGCTGTTCGGCGAGCTCGGATATCGCGGCAACGTCACCGATTTCTACGATCCGCAGAACAGCTTTCTCAATCACGTCATCGATCGCCGCACGGGCAACCCGCTTTCGCTGGCCGTGGTGCTGTTGGCTGTCTGCCGACGCGCCGGGGTTGCTGCCGAGGGCGTGTCGTTCCCCGGCCATTTTCTCGTGCGCGTGGCCAAGGCCTCGGGCGAGATGGCCACCATCGATCCCTTCGATGGCCGCATGATCTCGCCGTCGGTGTTGCGCTCGATCTACGAATCAGCGACCGGGGATCCTGGTGACATCGACGAGCAGTTTCTCGCACCCGCTTCCCGCCGGCAGATCGTTCTGCGCATGCTCAACAACCTGCGCGCCATCTACGAACTGCGCGGCGATCAAGATCGCCTGCGCTTCGTGCTAGAACGCACAGCTCTTCTCAATCCGTCCGAAGAAGTGCAGCGCCGCCTGGATTCCGTGGTCCAAGCCGTGGCCCTGGCCCCCCGCCTCAGCATCAACTGAGCATCCGCCGGATCCGCTTCGTGGTTGAGGAGATCACCGCTAGAATCGCGGTGGTCCATGAGCCTAGCCCTTGCTTTCGTCGTATTCGTGGTTGGTGGCCCAGCGTTTGCCACTGGCGATGAAGCATCGGCCGGCGCGGGACCGACGGAGGCGGCGCCGCTGCCGGAATTTTCGCCCGATCCAGCCTTCGAACCCAACTACAAGATCGAAGGCATCGATGTTCACGGCAACCGCAAGACCAAGACGTCTCTGATTCTGCGCGAAGTGGGACTCCACGTTGGCGATGTTGTCAGTGCCAACGATGCGCGCGTGGGCCTGGCGCGCCTGCGCCTGCTCGCGCTCGGCTTTTTTCTCGACGTGCACCTGTCCCTGGTCAAGGGCGCCGAGCGCGGCCAGGCCAGCTTGGTGATCGAGGTCGAAGAGCGCGGAACCATCATTCTCGACGCCCTCTACCTGGGCACGAGTCAAGCCACCGACGTGTGGGGTGGACTGGCGGCCACCGAGCGCAATCTTCTTGGCCTCGGACTCTCGCTAGGCGGCGGTTTCGTCGCATCCACCCGCCCGCAGGTCGCAGACGCCGAGCCCGGCTTCGCCGGAGCGCTGCACATGTCCGGACCGCCGGCCTTCTTTTCGGGCCGGCTGGCCTTGCAGGCGAGTTTCAACATCTCGCGCGGCAGCGAATTCATTCGTACCAGTGGCGACGATTCCAGCGCCAACCCGGCGGACTTTGTCGCGGCCAACGTGCGCCGTTTGGGTGGCGCATTCGGCGCGGGCCGGGCACTCTCGCGCACCTTCTTTCTGACCGGTGAGGCGCGCTTCGAATCCATCCGCGCAGATCGTCCGAGCGATCTGCCCTTCGCCGTGCGCGAAGGGAAGAGTCACCTCGGCTCGCTCAGCGCGATCCTCGACATTGACTCGCGCACGGATCCAGTCTTGCCGAGAGGCGGCCACCACATCTCGCTTTCCGTCGAGGCAACCACAACGGCCTTGGCATCGAGCTATGGCTTCGTCAAGGGAGTGGCCCAAGCATCCAACTATTTTCCCTTGCGCTGGGGACATGTCATCGGGATCCACGGGTACCTGGGCGGCATCTGGGGCGACGCCCCCTATTTCGACCGTTTCTTCGTCGGCGATCTCAACCAGCTGCTACCGCCGCGCGCGCTTGGGCTCAATTTCTCGACCCAGCCGTCCCACGATTTGCTGGGCACGGGCATCGCGGCCCATCGCTACGACAATCTGGCTGGCCGGGCGTTGGTCGAATACGCGATTCCGATCTGGAGTCGGCATGGTCTGCTCTACCGCGGCGATGCCTTCGCGGCCTTCGGTGTGTTCGCCATGTCGAACCCGGACGACCTCAGAAATCGCGACCTGTCGTTATCGCGCGCCGTCGCTTCGGACCTCACCGCCGATCTCGGCATCCGGCTCGATACCTACATCGGCATTTTCACGCTTTCCGTGGCCAACGCCATCGGCCGGATCCCTTTCTGATGACGGGGCGGGCGCGTACACTCTGCTTCAGCCTTCTCGCGCTGCTGGGCGCGGGGCAGGCGCTTGCCGCACCCCCGACGGTACGCACCGTCGGCGTCGCTCGCAAGGCGGACAAACTGATGGTCAGCGTCGGATTGCAGGATCTCTTCGGGCCGCGCGACGTCGAGCGCCTGCTGTCGGGCTTTTCCACGCGCGTGCTCATCCGCGTGGCGCTCGTGCGCGACGGCGGCGATGAACCGGTCACGCAGGCCATGCGCCTGGCCGAAATCGTTTATGACCTGTGGGACGAAAAGCTGCGCGTGCGTCTCTCGACGGAAAAACCAGGCGTGGCCGAGACCCAGGTTGTGTCCACGCCCAAGGCCGCGGTGGATCTGGCGACCTCGCTGGTTGCGTTTCCCGTGATCGAAAGCAGCCGCCTCGAACCGGGCGCAGGCTACCACCTCAGCCTGCGCGCGGATCTCAATCCGATTTCCGAAGAGCTGGTCAGCAACCTGCGCCGCTGGCTGTCCCATCCAAGCGGGCGCGGCCGCTCGGGCTCCGGCGACAGCTTCTTCGGCTCGTTCGTCAGCGTGTTCGTCAATCCGCGCGTCGACGACAGCGAACGCGTGCTCCAGGTGGTATCGCAATCATTCGCCTCGCCCGAGGGATCGTCGCCATGAGATGGCCCGGCCGCTTCGCGCTCAAGATGCTGGCCGAGATGCTCCTCGTGGCGCTGCTCTCGGCGCTGCTCTCGGCCTACGCGTTCTATTACGTCGTCCACCGTTTCGCCGACTTCTCCATCGAGCAGTCAGAAAGGGTCGCCTTGGCCTCGAAACGTGCGGCGGAGGTGTTCCGTTCCTACTTCGCGGATCGCAAGGACGAGTTCCGCCGCCGCGCCCAGATCATCGCCGCGGGCCCGGTTTCCGACATGGCCAGCCTGGCGGCGACCGAGGGACTCTTGCGCGCGCGCCTGCTCGACGGCGACGATGAAATCGACGGCTGGGAAGCAGCGTCCGCGATCTTGGCCCGCTCGCGCGAGGCCCCGCCTATCGTCGTGGCCGTGCCGGCGAGAGGCAAGAACGAGCGTGCGCGCGTGCTGGAGTTGACCTTCGGGATCCCGCTCGACATGTACGAGAATTTCCTGTCCCTGCGCGAGACCATCGACAAAGAGCAGCAGCTCGACCGCGTGTACGACCTCATCATTCCGCGCTTTCTGCGCCAGTACGTCATGATGGTGCTGGTGATGTTGGCCGCGGCGCCGCTCATCGGTTGGCTCTTCGCCCGCCAAGTCACGCGGCGGGTGGCCCGCCTGCACGAAGCCGCCCGCCGCGTGGGCGCCGGCGATCTGCAAGTTCGCGTCGCCCCCAAGGGCAAGGACGAACTGGCCGAGCTTGGCCGCGCCTTCGACGGCATGGTGGCGGAACTAGGCCAGACGCGTTCGCGCCTCGAATATTTGCAAAAGGTGTCGGCCTGGCAGGAAGTCGCACGCCGGCTGGCCCACGAGATCAAGAACCCGCTCACGCCGATCCAACTGGCCGTGCAGGAGCTGGCCAGCAAATACCGTGGCGACGATGCCTCGTACCGACTGCTGCTCGATACCGCCAGCGAGATCTTGCGCGAGGAGATCACGGGCCTGCGCCGCCTGGTCGACGACTTTTCTGCCTTCGCCAAACTGCCCAAGGTCGAGCCGGCCGCCATCGATCTCAATCTGCTCTTGAGCGAAATCTTGCGTCTGCAGCCCGAATGGCAAGCCACGGTGCGGGTCGTGGCAAACCCGGTTGCGGTGTACGCCATGTGCGACCGGACGCTGTTCCGGCGGGTCATCGCCAATCTGGTGGAAAACGCGATGCAAGCCGCGCAAGGAGCGGGCAGAACGCCCGAGATCCGCATTCAAGCCGAGCCGCGCGGCGAGCGCGCCGCCATCGTCGTCGACGACAATGGTCCCGGCGTGCCGGAGACCCAGCGCCAGCACATTTTCGACCCCTACGTGACCCACCGCGAGGGCGGCACCGGACTTGGCTTGGCGATCGTGCGCAAAATCGTCATCGACCACGGCGGCGACGTGACGGTCGCAAAGTCGCCGCTCGGCGGCGCCCGCTTCACCGTCGAATTACCCTCCGGCGGCAGCGAACCGCGCTACGAACCCTAGAAAAAACACATAGGACACAGAGGACACAGGAAAAGCCATTCTTTTCGGGTCTCTTTGTTCTCCGTGTTCTCTGTGTTGAAAAATCGGATGTTCCAAGTTCTATTTAGGCTATTGGCGTCCCAAATCCCTCTACGTTGCCCTTGAGCGATATGGACCCGCATACTATATTTCGCCGGCTTCATCGACCGCTGGCGTCCTCGACCATGAACATGCTCGGTCCGAAAATTCCGACTCGAATAGGCATCATTTTGGTGCCGCTGTTTCTTTCCGCGTCTGCGCGGGCGCAGGCGGCGGCCGATCCTGCCGCCGCCGCAGCCACGTCTCCGTCCAACGACGAGTGCCTTGGCTGCCACAGCAACCGCCTGGATCGCAGCAAGGGGCGCGCGATTCCTGCCATCGGCGAGGCCTTTGCCGATTCGGTGCACGGCCAGATCAACCTCAACTGCGTGGACTGCCACGCCGATCTGCAGGGCAAAGATCTGCCCCACGACGACAAGCTGGCCAAGCCTGTCTGTTCGACGTGCCACGAAGACGCGGTCAAGGCCTACGATCAAAGCGTTCACGCGAGCTCGCGGCGCAAATCCGGCGACAGCCTCGCCGCGGGGTGCACCGACTGCCACGGGGTGCACGACATCCGCAGCTCGAAGGATCCGCAATCCAGGACCTACCACTTCAATCTGCCCGCCACCTGCAGCCGCTGTCACGCCGACGAGGCCGTGATCGCCAAGGCCCACATCGAGGCCGGCAATGTACCCGCCCATTTCCAGGACAGCATCCACGGACGGGCCTTGAACAAAAGCGGTCTCGTGGTGGCCCCCAACTGCGCCACCTGCCACGGCAACCATGAGATCCGCCGCGCCTCCGACGACAAGAGTCGGGTCAACCGTTACAACATTCCCAAGACCTGCGGCTCCTGCCACGAAGGGATCCGCGCCATCTACGAAACCAGCGTGCACGCGGCGGCCCTGCGCGAGGGCAACCCGCGCGCGGCGGTGTGCATCGACTGCCACACCGCCCACGACACCAAGGTGGTGGACGCCGCCTGGAAGATGGATTTGGTCAAGGAGTGCGGCACGTGCCACAAGGAATCCATGCGGACCTTCCGCGACACGTTCCACGGCAAGGTGTCGACGCTCGGCTTCGCGCGCGCCGCCACCTGCGCCGATTGCCACGGCTCCCACGGCATCCTGCCCAAGAAAGATCCGAAATCGCTCGTCTCCGACCAGCAGCGTGCCCACACCTGCGGTAAGTGCCACCAAGGCGCAAGCGAGAAGTTCTCGCGCTACGACCCGCACGCCGACGCGCACAGCCGGGAACACGACCCCGTGCTCTACTACATCACGATGGCGATGAAGCTGCTGCTCATCAGCGTCTTCGCCTTCTTCGGACTCCACACCATTCTGTGGCTAGGACGTTCGCTCGTGCTCGTGCGCAAGCTGCAAGCCGAGGGGAAGATCGATGACGACGAGTAACTCGGACGACAAGTCCTCGCCGACCGCCAAAGCGACGCGCAACGAGCGACGGACAGCGGGGCCACGCTTTGTCCTGCGCTTCCACCGCAATGATCGCTTGCTGCACGGATTCTTGATGGCGAGCTTCCTGACCCTCGCGCTCACGGGCATGCCCCTGCTCTTCCCGGAGGCACCCTGGGCCACCACCCTGGCGAATCTCCTCGGTGGGTACCGCGTGACCGGGGTTCTCCATCGCATCGCCGCAGTCACCATGATGTCGGTCTTTGCCACCCACTTGTTCCGGCTGGCGCACCGGCTGTTCGTGCGCAAGGACTACGGCATGTTGTGGGGACCGCGCTCCCTGGTCCCCCAGCCCGTCGATCTGATTCAGCTCCTGCAGCACTTTCGCTGGTTCGTCGGGCTTGGGCCACGGCCGCACTTCGACCGCTACTCGTACTGGGAGAAGTTCGACTATTGGGCGGTGTTCTGGGGCATGGCCATCATCGGAACCTCGGGCCTCATGCTGTGGTTCCCGGCCTTCTTTGCGCGCTTCCTCCCCGGCTGGATTTTCAACATCGCGCTCGTGATCCACGGCGAAGAGGCGCTCATGGCCATGGTGTTCATCTTCACGGTGCATTTCTTCAACGGCCACCTGCGACCCGACAAATTCCCGATGGATCTGGTCATCTTCACCGGCCGCGTCTCGATCGAAGAGCTCAAACACGAGCGACCGGCCGAATACGAGCGCCTGGTAACCGAGAATACCCTAGACCAAGTGATGACCACTCCGCCCTCGCCAGGTCTCGTGAACATGGGACGTCTGGTTGGCACCACCGCGGTGTGCATTGGACTCACGGTCGCGGTGTTGGCCGTCTACGCCCTACTTCGCTGATTTTACTTTAGGGTAAGAACCCTCAAAGGGTTCTTACCAACTCCCGCGTTGAGTAACGTCGGGCAAAGCCCGCCGTCACTCACGCGACTTATCCGTATCGGCCTTTGCTTCCGCGGCTTCCTTGGCTTGCTTCTTCTCACCTTCCTTACCGGCGAAGTAGGCTTCGCCCGGGCGCCAGGTGGGCGTGACCACGAAGGCAAGCCCGCGGACTGCGCGCTTCACGCCGGAAACCGTCAGGCGGCCAAGGTGTTGGAAGACCAGCGCAAAACCGATGAACGGCATGAAGATCACGAAGAGTCCGCCGAGCATGGGTGCCAGAAGCAGCATGGCCAGAACCGGAACGCGCAAGTAGCGCTGTCCGTCGGCGCCGGGCAGCATCCCTTCCTTGCCGCTGACCGTGATGAGGTCCAGCTTGTCGCGGTTGAAGTAGAAACCACCTTTGACCATTGTTCCTGCAGTCATCATGACGAACTCCTTTCCAGCCCTGAATTCCGTAATTGCGTCTTGAATACAGGCTAAGCCAAGACGCGCCCTTCGCCAATGCGGGAGATCCCTGGCTTTGCTGGGCAAAAGTCCGGAGGCGACTAGGGAAAACACCCTAGTGCACCGCCCAAATCGTGACAAAAGGGACGATGCGCATCCCTTTTCATCGCAACGGCGCGGGCTTTCGTGCAAATAAGACTACCTTGCCGACGCCAAGGCGGGATAATTTCCACGCGCAGGTTCAGAGACGATGAACTGGATGGCTTCGATGTGTGCGCGGCTAACCAAGCCAACCTTCGCCTTGACCTTGCTTTCGCTTTTCTGGGTTCTGCCCGCTGCTGCCCAGGGCACCGCCGACGACGAGATCGAGGACTGTCTCACCTGCCACGGCAACGACAGCCTGAGCGTGACCCTCGAAAGTGGAGAAGAAGCGCCGCTGTTCATGAATCGAGAACTTCTCGATAGGTCCGTACACAAGAATCTGCGCTGCACGGATTGTCACGCAGGTCTCGAACAAGTGCCGCATCCCGAGCGCCGCTACAAGAACCTGGCACAGTTTCGCGCGAGCTTTGGCGAGGCCTGCAAGAATTGCCATTTCGAGAACTACACCAAGACCCTGGACAGCGTTCACTATGACCTTCAGGCGCGCGGCGATGTTTTTGCCCCGACCTGCGTGAAATGCCACGGCTCGCACGACATCGCCCGTCCGGCGCAGCCCCGGTCCCGCATCTCGCAGACCTGCGCCACCTGCCACCGCCCCATCTCGGAGGCCTACGCCAAGAGCGTGCACGGTCGCGCGCTCTTCATGGAACAAAACAAGGATGTCCCCATCTGCACCGACTGCCATCGCTCGCACGACATCGCCGATCCCAAAAGCCGGGCCTGGCTCATGAGTACGCCCGCGCTGTGTGGAAAGTGCCACTCTGACGGAAAACTCATGGGCAAGTACGGTCTATCCACCGCCGTGGTTTCGACCTATCTATCCGACTTTCACGGCACCACCGCTGCCTTCGGAGCCAAGGGGCGAAGAACAACGAATGAACCCGTGGTCGCGCTGTGCGTGGACTGCCACGGTATCCACGACATCGGCAAGGTCACCGGCGATAGCGCGCCCGCCTTCCGCGCCAACCTGGTCAAGACCTGCCGAAAATGCCACCCGGGCGCCTCCGACAACTTTCCCGCCGCCTGGCTTTCCCACTACGAGCCGTCGCTTGAGCGGGCACCGCTCGTGTTCATGGTCCGGCTCTTCTACAAGATCATCATCCCCTTCATCGTGGGCGGGCTCTTGTTGCAGATTCTCCTCCACCTCTGGCGCACGGTGGTGAATCGATGAATCGAAGCAACGACGATGTGGTCCGCTTTGGGCTGCGCGAACGTATCGAGCACCTGCTCGTCATGCTCATCTTTTTCGCTTTGGCCGTGACCGGCCTGCCGCAGAAGTTCCACGACGCCGCGATCTCGAAAGTAATCGTGAGCGCCCTCGGCGGCATCGCGCAGGTTCGCTATTTCCACCGCCTAGCCGGCGTGCTCTTTTCCGCCATGACTCTGGTCCACCTGGTCAGCATCCTGGCCGCGGTCATCGCCGGCCGCTCGTCGCTGTCGATGGTTCCTGGGGCCAAGGACTTCCGCGACGTGGTGACAACCTTGCGCTACTACCTGCGCATCTCCGACGTGCGCGCGCAATTCGATCGCTTCGACTACAAGGAAAAATTCGAGTACTGGGGCATCCTTTTCGGCGGCCTCATCATGATCACCACAGGCTTCGCCCTGCTCTTCCCCATCGAGGTCACACGCTTTCTCCCCGGGCAAATCATCCCCGCGGCCAAAGTCGCGCACGGCAACGAGGGCCTGATGGCCTTTCTAGTCGTGATCGTTTGGCACATCTACAATGTGGTCTTCGCGCCCGAGGTCTTCCCTGGCAGCAAGACCATCTTCATCGGCAAAATCCCGCGCGAGCGCATGCGCCACGAGCACCCCCTCGAGTACGCCCGCATGTTCCCCGAGGAAGCGGACGAGGTGCTCGGCCACCACGCGGAAGATCCCGCGCGGAAACAAGCGGCCGAGGCCGCGCGGAAAGAAGATGGGTAGACGGGCCGCCGAGACCATTCTCCACGGCATCGTGGCTGCCCTCGTGGTCATGGTGCTCTTGCGCGCAGGGCGCATCCGCGCCCCTGAAATCCGTCTCCGATTCTGGCTGCTTGCCATGGGCCTGCCGCTTGGCGGAACCCCGCTCTTCTGGCTGCTCGCGCCCTGGCGACTTGGCGACCGCTTTCGCGACGACTGGGCGCTTTTTTCCGCCAGCCACTTTACGCCCTGGGCCTTCCATGGCGTGGAGCTTGCGAAGGCCTCGGCCTTGCTGCTTGGGTTGGCCGGCGGCGCGCTCTTCTTGCGCGATGTGATTCCATATGTCCTGGATTTCCGGCGCGGGCGAGCCAAGCACCAGGCGGTCACCGCACCTCCCCCTGCCCTGGCCAGCGCCGCGGAACGAGCCGCGGCGGCCCTGAGTATCCCTGTAGCGAGGCTGGCGGTTGTGACTTCCAAACGTTCCATTCTCATCTGCCGTGGCCTACGCAGGCCGATCATTGTCGCGTCCACTGGCCTTTGCGCGATGCTGACGCCCGACGAATTGGAGGCGGCAGTCGCGCACGAGATGACCCACGCGAAGCACCGGGATCCTGCCTTTGGCTGGGGGCTGATGCTCGTGCGCGGACTCTGCTTCTTCAACCCGGCGGTGCAACTGGCCGCGCGCGCCGCGGCTGCGGAAATCGAGGCCCGGGCCGACCACTCCGCCGCCCACGTTATGGGTAGTGCGAAGGCTGTGACAAGCAGTCTGCGCAAACTCTCGGGCATCGACAGCGCCCCTGCCCCGGGCACGTGGCGCGGCTTTCGACTGGCCGCCATCGAGGAGCGCGGCCAGGCACTGCTCGACGGCGAGCGGGTCGCCGCGGCGACTTCACCGTGGATCCTTCCGACCACGGCGATTGGACTCGGTGTCATACTCTTCCTGACGGTCGCGTGAACCACCATGGAGCCTCTCCTCCCTCAAAATCGGGACCCGAGCAGTCGCGCTTTCCGAGCCGCGAGACCGCGACTCGATAGCAAGACGGCGAAGAACGGTGCTGGCTGGACGACGCTGGCCGTGCTCGCGGGAATGGCGATCGTTCTTCGCGCTGGCGATGCGATCCCCGGATGGATCTCCGGCGTGCCTCGCGGCGTACACATCTGCGCCAGCGTCGAAGAGGCCGAGAGGCGCACAGGTGTGCTTCTCGGCAACGTCCGCAAGGACTTGACTGACTATCCCTTCATCGCCGACGGCATTCGCGCCACCGCAAGACCCATCCCGGCCGTCGCCATCGCCATGCAGGGTGGCGAAGGCAAACTCACGTTCTTGCGCAGCCACGGCGGCGAGATCCCGGTCGCGCTGCACCCGCCCCTGCCTTCGTTCCATGAGATCGCAGTTCCGCTTGGGCCAGGCCTTTCGGCCTCGCTCAAGGCCGAAAGACAAAGCGACGGCTCGGTCTGGCAAGATTTGGAATGGGCCGATAGCACAGGCCGCACGGCCCTGCGATTCAATGGCCGCACGGTAGAGCTGCTCCGCGTGGCCAGGCAGCTCGCCGAGGACGAGCGATGAGTCCGCGGTCGAGGCGCCCCTACAGCATCCGCCGACGGGTGGCCCTGCTCGTCGGCGTCGGGGCGCTCGCGCCCACGCTGCTCGCACTTTGGACCTTGCACTCGGCCTTCGACGACGTTTCCCAACACCTCTTGGAGGAGCACCAGCTTCTGGCGCGCGGTCTTGCCCTGCACTTCGACTACGAACTGCGCGAGCACCTGGCCAGCCTCTCCGCGGCGACGGGAACGCCCGCGGATTGGGTGAGTGGCAACTCCAAGCGCACGCTGCGCTCGGCCTTCCTGCGCTCGCCCGTGCTCGAGGCCATTGTGGTCGTGGGCAAGGATGAGTCAGGCGGCAAGAAGATCTTGTGGCAAGAACTCCGCCACCAGGATTTGGTCAGCGAAACCTTGCTCGCTCTGCCCGAGATGAATGCCGCCCTTGATCTCGGCCGGCAAGGTGTCGCGCACCTTTTCGAGCCGCAGCAAAGCCGCGTGGTGTTCCTGGTACCCGTGCGTGACTGGAATGGACAAGTGACGGCGGTCGTGTGCGCCCTCGCCAATCCAGCGGCGCCGACCTGGCTCGCCATGCTCAAACAAGGCGCTCTTGGCAGCGGCAGCGCAAGTCTGGTCGACGACCAGGGCCGCATCGTGACGGGCGTCGGCCTCGGCCTGCGGACAACGAGCAACGATGACATCACCGCCGCGGGTGATCTGAAAGTCGCGCCCTGGCGCATCGTCTTACGCCAGATTCGCAGCGAGGCGCTCGGGCCCATCACGGCCCAGCGCAGCCGCATCCTCATCCTGTCCCCGCTGCTGCTGATTCTGGCGCTGCTCTTTTCCTGGGGCGCCACCCACAGCGTGACCGAGCCGCTCAAGGCTCTCAACGTGGCCGCAAGACGCATCGCCGAGGGCAACCTGGAGACCGCCGTGCCTCCTCAGGCCGACGACGAGGTCGGCAAACTCGGCCGCTCGCTCGAAGCGATGCGCGTAGCGCTCAAGAAGTCGCTCGATGACCTGACATCCAGCCACGACATCCTCGAACAGCGCGTGCAGGCGCGCACGCAGGAACTGCGGCTGCTGCTGTCCAAGATCGTGTCGGTCCAAGAGGACGAGCGCCGGCGCATCGCCCGCGAGCTGCACGACGAGACCTGCCAAACTCTGGCCGCGCTCGGCATGAAGCTCGACGCCGCCCTGTCCGCGTCCACGCCCGAAACCGTGCGCGAACGCTTGACCGAGGCGCGCGCCTTCGCGGGGCGGACCCTGGCCGACATCCACCGTCTCATCTATGACCTGCGCCCGTCGGTTCTGGACGACCTGGGCCTATTTCCGGCCATTCGCTGGTTGGCCGACCACAACCTCACGCCAGCGAACATCGCCTACCGCTGCGAGGTCACGCTGCCCGGCCGCACCTTGAGCTCGGAGCGTGAAACCACCCTGTTCCGAGCCATCCAAGAGGCGATCCGCAACGTGGCCCGCCACTCGGAAGCGACCCAAGTGCTCATCCAGGTCGAAGAGCGCGAGCACGATCTGCAGGTCGAGATCGAGGACGATGGCCACGGTTTCGATCCCACCAGCGTGGCGGTGCCAGGACCGTCGGGGCGAGGCCTGGGACTGCTGGGCATGCGCGAGCGCCTGTCTATGGTGGGCGGAGCGGTGGAGGTGATCTCATCGGCCGATGCCGGCACTCGTGTGATCTTGCGCGTTCCCTTCGAGGAGGACAATCACCGTGGCTAAAATCCGCATTCTCATCGCCGACGACCATGCCCTGGTTCGCGAAGGGATCCGCGCTTTGCTTTCCTTGTGCGACGATCTGGAAGTGGTGGGCGAGGCCGCCGACGGCAGCGAGGCCATCGCGGCCGCGCGCCGCCTCGATCCGGACGTGGTGCTGATGGATATCAACATGCCCGGCCTAGGCGGGCTGGAGGCCACGCCCGAGATCCTGCGCAGCAACCCGCGTGCGAAGATCCTGGTGCTGACCCAATACGACGACCGCGAATATGTGTCTCGTTTTCTCAAGAACGGCGCCTCGGGCTACGTGCTCAAGCGGGCCGCGGGATCGGAGCTGGCCTCGGCCGTGCGCGCGGTTCACCGTGGCGGCCTGGTGCTCGACCCGTCGCTGGCGCGCGAGGCCCTTTTGCCCACGTCCCCGCCGCCGGGCACAGGTGTTGGCGAAGAACGCTACTTGAGTCTCACCGACCGGGAGAAGCAGGTTCTGAAGCTGGTCGCCGAAGGCAACTCCAACAAGGAAGTGGCACAGCTCCTCGGCATCAGCGTGAAAACCGCCATGTCCCATCGCGAACGCGTGATGCAGAAGCTCGAGATCCACAACCGCACCGAGCTGGTGAAATTCGCGCTCAAACAGGGCGTGATCAAATTGTGAAGGAGAGAGAGCACAGAGGCAGAGGAGAGCATAGAGAAGGCGCCGAAAAGGGAGGGCACTTAGAATGGATCGATCCAGATCCTGGATCCGAGAGCCCTTCTTCCAAGCCTCTGTGACCTCTGTATTCTCTGTGCTCTCTACTGCCCGGCTTTGGGAGCCTCGGCAGGGGGCTGGAGTAACGTCAGCTTGGTCAAGTCGGGCTCGGTCGGGCTGCCGTCGATCAGGATGCCGTGGCAGGTGTCGCAGTCATTGGGGATGGTTTCACCGCTCTTGACGTTTGTCATATTGCCGTCGTGGCAACGGAAGCAACCTGGTGAATCATCGTGGCCGATGTTGGTCGGGTGGGTCTTGGAATTCGTGTTCATCTCGGGAAACACGGTACGGTCATAGACTCGCGCCGCTTCCTCGGACGCCCGCGCGACCAGCGCGCCCTGCTTCGCGGCGATCTCCGGGTACGTCGTCGCATAGAACCTGGCGATGGCATCGCGCACGCTCGCCACGCCCAGCTCGTGGGTTTGATAGGACTGCGAAGCCGCCTTGACCACTTCGCGTTTGTAGAACGGAAGCGAACGCAGGTCGGCCTGCCGCTGCAGAACAGAATCTGTCTCCTTGGCCGGAGTTTCAAACAAGTGCGTCGGGCGGTTGTGGCAGTCAATGCAGTCCATCAACCTGGCCTCGGCCGAAATGCGACCTACGGAAGGCGCTTGCGCCGGATCGCGCACGAACTCAGTGCGCTTGCCATCAGGCGTGGTCAGCTCGACCCAAGCCATTTCCTGGCGACGCTTGTCCGTGGCGAGGTAACGAATCTTGTTGTCGGCGTAGATGTGCCACCAGTGAATGCCGCCGTGCTGTTGACCAGCGTTGACCGCGCCCCCGCCGGTTTTCAGCAAAAGCGCGGTGAAGCTGGCGGTGTTCTTTTCGTCTTCGGAGAATCGGCCGATGAGGCGCAGCTTGTCGCCGTAGTGCTTGGCCGGCCAGTGGCAGCCTTCGCAGGTGTCACGAGCAGGGCGCAAGGTATGCACGGGCGAAGCGATGGGATGTGCGTAGGTGCCAGTCAGGACTTTCCAGACCTGGCGCAAACCATCGAACTTCGAGCGAACCATGAACGAAGCGCCGGGACCGATATGGCACTGCACGCACTTGACCCGCGAGTGCGGCGAGTTCTGGTACGCGGTGTATTCGGGCTGCATGACCTTGTGGCAAACCGTGCCGCAGAATTTCGGCGTGTCCATGAAGCTGAGCGCAGCCGCCGAGCTGGAAGCGATCAGAATGGCGTTGATGATCGTCAGTAGGACGACGACGAACGTGGCGCGCCTGACATGGGCGTCGTTGAAGTCCAGGCGTGGAAAGGCAGGGATCTCCTCGGCCAGCTTGCCGCCTTTAATCAGCGTGCGCCGGCGAAACAGAATGCCGACCGGCATTACCACCAGTCCAGCCACGAACACGCCCGGCAGCAGTGCCAACCCGATCAAGCCAACATAGGGATTCTCGATAACTCCAAGGGCTTCGAGAATGAGCAGCACCACCAGCGCGATGCCCGAGACCGTGGTCAAGCCAAAGCCCAGCACGGTCAGCGGATTCCTGGCGTAGTTGGCCAATCGGGCCAGCGATGGTGAGGGCGACTTGGGCGAGATCGTCATGGCGAAAATCCGATCGTCTTAGGGAAGGCGGTGCTGGCTGACTAGAAATACAGGCATTTCGGAGTTTGTTAGTCTGCATTGTTGATAGCACAACCACTCCGCGCGGCAACCCGCGATCTTGGCCCGACCTTCTCGCCCGGAAAACTACGGCCGCGCAGTCAGAGCCGTCGCGGTGCGCTTGTAGATGTCTTCGGGCGAGCCCTCGGCGGCAATGGACACCAGCAAACCGCGCTTCCGGTAGTAGTCCGCCAGCGGCGCGGTGCTCTTTTCGTAGGCTTCCATACGCACCCGGATGGCTTCGGGACGATCGTCCTCGCGCACGATCAGCTTGCCGCCGCAGGCATCGCAAACGTCCGCCACCTTGGGCGGCTTGGTCGTCACGTGGTACACGGCCTTGCATCCGCCACAGGTCCGGCGGCCGGAGAGGCGCGACACGATCTGGTCGATGGGCAGGTCGTAGCTGAGCACGGCGTCGAGCTTCATCGACAAATCTTTCAGCATAGAGTCCAACGCCTCGGCTTGATGCACGGTGCGCGGAAAGCCGTCGAGCAAAAAGCCGCCGGGACAACGCAGGCAATTGGGCCGCTCGCGCACGATGCCGATGACCGTCTCGTCGGGAACCAGCTCGCCGCGCTTCATGAAGTCGAGCGCCGCGCTCAGCGCGGGCGTGCGCTCGCTCGGATCCAAGGTCTTGGCGGCGCGGAACACGTCACCCGTCGACAATTGGCAAGGCCCGAGCCGCTCGCTGATGAGCTCGGCCTGGGTGCCTTTGCCGACGCCCGGAGCACCGAGCAGGACCATGCGATAGGCGCGGGCGCCAGGGGCGAGCGTCACCTGACAGTTGGCAATTCCACCTTTGAACCATGCAGTGCGGTCGTGTTTTGTTGCAGTCATCTTGGCCGCGCAGCTTAGCAGCATCCGAGGGTCCGCAGAAAGCCGATTGACGACCAGGGCCGGGATCGGGCTTCTGCTGAACCGTCTTGGGTGAGAGAATCGCTTGTAATGGAGCGATCGAAGATGGCCACGGATTCGCGCGCAAGAGGCGGGATCGCGTTCACCTGCTTAGGCATTGCTTTGCTCGCGGCGGGCTCAAGTTGCAGCAATTCTGGAGGCGCGCGGGACGGTTCATCGGCGCCAGTTCTCGGAGGGAGCAGCGGGAACGGTGGCAGCAGCGCGTCCGCCTCGACTTCTGGCCCAGTCCCCACGGGAGGCCTCGTAGCGGACGGCGGCAATGCGACCGGCGGCAACGGTGGTGGTGGCATGGTGACCAGGGCCGGCGGGATCGGGGCAGGCGGCGCCAACTCGGGCGGGACAGCAACACTTGTGGGTGGTGCGAATGCAGGGGGAAACACCAGCGGCGACGCTAGCACCAGCGGCGGCAACGGAAGTGGCGATGCCGGGGGAAATTCAGGAGGTAACACGGCCACAGGTGGCGCCGCAACCGGCGGCAGCGTGACCGGCGGCAACGCAACCGGCGGCAGCGTGACCGGTGGCAACGCAACCGGCGGCAGCGTGACCGGCGGCAACGCGACAGGCGGCAGTGCAACGGGCGGCAGCGGCACGGGTGGCAGCGCAACAGGCGGCACCGGCACGGGCGGCAGTGCGACGGGTGGCGCTGGCGCCGGGATCGGCAAAGACGGCGAAGTCGTGCTGACCAAGGCTGGCCTGACCATCGTTTCCTACGGCGGCTACCTGAACGGAGAATCGTTTCAGCAGGACGGAATCGTCAGCTATGGCGGCTATCAATACGCCGCCTTCTGGAACACCAGCCGTCATGTGGTCCTGGGCAGAAGGAGCCTGCCGACGGGAGCATGGTCCACGCTCGAACTTGCCGACTACAGCCTCAGCGCCGATGACGCCCACAACACCATCTCCATTGGCATCTGTCCTGCCGACGGCACCCTCCATCTGTCCTTCGATCACCATGGAAACAACCTGCACTATCGCAAGTCCTTCGCCGGCTTCGTAACCAGCCCAGCCGCGGCGACTTGGGCGGCCTCCAGCTTTTCGGCCGTTACCTCGGCCTTGGTAGGCACGACGACCGTGACCCTGGTGACCTACCCAAGATTCGTGACCGAGCCCGGCGGCAACAAGATGCTCTTCGAGGCCCGCATCGGTGCGAGCGGCAGCGGAGACGAATATCTCTGGGAATACGACGGCGCCACGCACGCCTGGACCGTCCTCGGCATGTTCGTCAACGGCACGCTCGACAGCATCAATGCCTATCCGCACGGGCTCTCCTACACCCAGGGCGGCACGCGCCTGCACATGTCCTGGTGCTGGCGCGAAACCCCAGATGCGTCCACCAACCACGACCTCTACTACATCACCAGCGACGACCATGGGCGAACCTGGAAGAACAACGCGGGCGCCACCGTCGCCACGACCGGGTCGACCTACGTCACGAAGGGTTCGTCGGGCATCAAGGTGTGGACCATCAACCAGAACCGCGGACTCATCAACCAAGAGCACATGGCGGTCGACAGCACGGGAAGAGTCCACGTGCTGCTGTCGCACATGCCCGACGCGCAGGCCGACGACGCCACCTTCGACAGTGCGAGGACCAAGAGCCAGTTCTTCCACTACTGGCGAAACACCAGCGGCACTTGGACCCGCGTGGCCATGGGCCTGCCCGTCGTCGCGAGTTTCCGTGGAAAGCTCGCCATCGCCAGCAGCAACAACCTCTACGCCGTCCTGCCCGACTTGCGAATCGCCGCCGCAACGGTTGCTTCCAATTTCGCCATCTGGACGATCCTCGACAGTTCCGATGCGGGTCGCTTCTTCTCGGATCCGCTCATCGACACCGCTCGGCTTTTGTCCGAGGACAAACTGACGGTCTTCTACCCGCTGAAGAGCTCACCCAACATCGCCATCCTCGACTACTCCATCAAGTAGTGAACTACGCGGCTTTTTGAAACTTGGTTCCCGCCAGGCCGCACACCGGGCACTTGTCGGGCGCGGTGCCGAGTTCCAGATAGCCGCATACTGGGCACAAATAGATCTCCATGGTCGAGAGATCCTTGCCGGCTTGCAAGGCTTCCAGAGCCTGCTGGTACAGCTCGGCATGCACTTTTTCGACCGCGCCTGCCCACTTGAGCATGTTCTTGCCACGGTGACCCTCTTGTTCGGCCTGCGCGACCATGGGCGGGTACATGGATGTGAATTCGTGGGTCTCGCCCGCGATGGCGTCCTTCAAGTTGTCCAGCGTCGAACCCACGCCGCCCAGGTTTTGCAGATGGGCGAGGGCGTGAATGGTTTCGGCGTCGGCAGCGGCGCGAAACAGTCTGGCGATCTGCGGGTAGCCATCCTTGTCGGCCTTGCTCGCGTAGGCGAGATACTTGCGGTTGGCCTGGCTTTCGCCGGCGAAGGCGGTCTTGAGATTCTCTACGGTGTTAGGCATGGACACTCCTGTACTCGATGGTGGGGGCAGAAGTTACGACGCGCACGCGACGGCAGGCAAGATTCTGGGCCAATCATCGTCTATGATGGGCGCTTCCGATGAATCTCGACGCCTATCCCCTCGAAGCAATCGCGGCCCGCGTGGGCACGCCGTTCTACCTCTACGACGCCGGCATTTTGCGCTCGGCTTTGAAGCGACTGACCGCCATGGCCAGCGGCCCGAACTTGGTCGTGCGCTATGCCATGAAGGCAAACTCCGCGCGTGCCGTGCTGCAAATCGTGCGCGAGGCGGGCCTGTGGATCGACGCCGTCAGTGGCAACGAAGTTCTGCGCGCGGCCCGCGCCGGCTTCCCGCTGGGCAACAACCCGCCGGTCATCATGCTGACCTCGGACGTGTACCGCGACAACTCGCTCGACGTGATTCTCCGCCACGGCGTGATGCCCAACGTGGGCTCCCCTGGCCAAATCGGACAGCTGGCCGAGGCAGGCTACCGGGGGCCCATCGCCATGCGCGCCAATCCCGGCTTCGGCCACGGTCACGTGGAGTCCTGCGACACCGGCGGCCCGTCATCCAAGCACGGCATCTGGCACGAAGATCCCATCCTGGCCGATGCGCGCAAGCAGGCGGCTACGGCCGGGCTCAAGATCGTCGCCCTGCACGCGCACATCGGCACCGGCCCCGACCCGCGCGAATTCGATCGCAACGCGCGCAAACTGGTGGATTTCTTCGCCGGCATCTTGCCCAGTTTTCCCGACGTCGAGGCGGTCAACTTCGGCGGCGGCATCCCGCACCCGTACCGACCCGGCCGCGAACCCTACGATCTCGACTGGCTTAAGCCCGTGCTCACCGAAGCCGTTACTCGCTTCACGGCTGTGCGCGGGCGGCCGGTGCGCGTGGAAATCGAGCCAGGCCGCTATCCGGTCGCAGGCATGGGCATTCTCGTATGCCGTGTGCACGACGTGAAAAGCACGCAAGACAACGACAAGGGCAAGGGCCATCGCTTCGTCATGGTCGACGGTGGTTTTTGCGATCTCGTTCGGCCCGCCATGTACGGCGCCTACCATCACATCTCGATCCTGGGCAAAGGCGCCGGCCGCACGCCTGAACCGCTGGTGGTGGCCGGCCCCTTGTGCGAAAGCGGCGACGTGTTCACGCGCGACGAGCACGAGCTGCTCGACCCGCGGCTTCTGCCCCGCCCCGAACGCGGCGATCTGCTCGTGCTCCACGACGCCGGCGCCTACGGCGCGGCCATGAGTTCCAACTACGTGTCCCAGGCCCGGGTTCCGCAAGTCCTGTGGGATGCAGGCAAGGCGACCCTTATCTCGCGCCGGGAAACTGTCGATGACCTAGTCCGCACCGAATGTGAGGAGCGCCTGATCTAGAGCGAGGCTTCCGTGCTCGACCTTCATCAACTCATCGCCAAGGCCTACGACCTCGAGCCCATCCCCATGAGCGGGACGAAGCTCGCGAATCTCATCGCGGATCCCGATTCGACCTTGGAGAGCCTCATCGAGGTGGTCAGCCTGGACCAGGCGCTGACTGGCCGCGCCCTGCGCGCCGCCAACTCCGCGGCCAGCGCCGCGCGTTCGACCATTACGACGGTGAAAGACGCCGTGGTTCGTCTTGGCCGCAGCACCATGCTGACGCTTGGATTCGGGACCAAGATCCGCCAACAATTGCAGCAAGCCCTGCCCGAATTCGGGTTGGCCGAGAACATGCTGTGGCGCCATTCCGTGGCCGCGGCGCTCACGGCCGAATCCATGGGCTCGCTGTGCAAGGTTCAGATTCCGCCGGAATCCTACGCGGCCGCGCTTCTGCACGACATCGGCAAGCTCGTACTCGCGCGTTTCCTCGATCCCGACCTGCTGTCCTACTTGCAGCGCGCGCAGAGCGAGGGCCGCTGCCACCCGCTCGAAGCCGAGATGGAGATCCTGGAAGTCAACCACGCCGAGCTCGGCGGGTTCATCGCGCGCCACTGGGGCCTGCCGAGCACCATCGCGCTTGGCATTCAATACCATCACACGCCGACCGACGAGCGCCCCCTGGTCTGCCACGTGGTGTGCGTGGCCAACGTACTGGCCAAGACCGTGTTGCCCGAAAGCGAAGCCCAGCCGCCCTACCCCGAGGATCACACGGCCTCGTTCCAGAAGCTCGGCATCGACGCCCAGCTGGAAAAGCGCATCTGTCAGGCCGTCAGCGCCCGCTTCGCCAAAGTCCTCGAACTCTTCGGGATGTAGCCGAACCTCAGCTCGTACACAGATTCTTGTCTCGCGCGATCTTCTGGATGTTGCGCAGGCGCTCTTTGACCTGGGACGCGCGCGGCGACTTGGGATAGCGCTTGGCCAAATCCTGGTACATGGCCTTGGCGTCGCTGCAGAATTTGAGCACCACGAACGATTCGGCGAGCTGCCACATGGCCTCGGGCACCTCGGGCGAGCGCGAGAAGCGCTGAATGAGGTTGGAGAATTCGGCCACGGCGTTGCTGTGCTTGAGCTCTTGCACGAACGAAATGCCGACCTGAAGCTGGCCCTGCGGAGCGCGCGGGTCGTCCGGGAAGCGTTGGATGAACGAACGCAGAAAACGGCGGGCGTCGTCGCGCTGCCCATCGGCGAGGCGTTTTTGCGACTCCTTCCACAGCGCCTCTTTGTCCTCGGGCATGGTGGGCGCCACGCGATCCACGATGCGCTGCTGATTCTGCAAGAGCTGCCCCTGCGTCTGCTCGATGGTGGCCACCTTGGTCGTGGCCTGACCTACCTGCTTTTGCAGCTCGCCGACGAGGTATTTGGCTTCCTCGATCTTCCCGGTCATGGCCGCGATGTCGGTTTCGTTCTTTGCCATGCGGGCGCCGAGATCCGCCGAATTGCGGCCGAGCAGCGCCGTGGCCTCGTCGAGCACCGTGCGGAGCTGGCCAACCTTCTGGTTGATGTCCCGATCGCGCACCTCCATCACGTCGAGCCGCTGGCGCAGCTGCGCGATGTCGGAGGCCATCTTGTCACCCTGGCCGGTCGTCACACAGCCAGCCAGGGCAAGACCCACGAGTGCGCATGCTGCTTGGAAGCGCACGGTTCCTTCCCTTCCGGATCGAGGCGGCGAAGCGCCTACTTCCATTCGGAATCGACGCGACGATCTTTGGCCCAGCTCGACTCATCCGAGCCAGTCGCGTCCAGGTTGCCGCGGGGAACTGGCTTGAGACGCGAGCTTTCGATGCCGGCCTGGCGCAGGTAGTCCCGCACGGCCTGGGCGCGACGATCCGAGAGCGCCATGTTGTACTCGGTGGTGCCGCGCGGATCCGCGTGGCCGATGAGGTCGATGCTTCGCCCGGTCTTCTTGAGGCAAGAAGCATTCTTGGACAGAGACGTACGCGCATCTTGGCTGAGCGAGGAAATGTTGAAGCCGAAGTACACGGTATCGAGCGGGCACGGCGGCCCTTCGACAACAACCTTCTTTTCTCCGCCCACGCAGCGACCGCGCTTGCAGTCCATGTCCTGCGGGCAATCGTCGTCCTTCATGCACTGGGCCCTGCTGCACATGCCACCATTGCAGATCGAACCGGCGGGACACTGCATGTCCGACTGGCACGGGCCGCAGCGGTTGGCCGAGCAAATCTGGCCAGCGGGGCACTGCGAGTTGTCCCGGCAGTATCCGGCGATGACATTGCACTTGCCGTTGCTGCACTCGCGCCCCTCGCCGCAGTCCTTGCTGTCGCGGCACTGCTGGCACTTGCGCGCAACGCAGAATTCTTTGGTCTTGCAGTCCTTGTCGGTGTCGCAAGCCGGGTACTCGGGCTTGCACGCCGTCGTGGCCAAGAGGAACGTGGCCGCAAGAAATCCTAGCTTCCATTGGTAGTTTTTCATGTGCATGGCTTTCTGATGGGCTTCTAGGGCGGTCTTGACTCGCTGTCAATGCCGAGTCGCGGGCAGGACAATATCACGTCATCCTCCTCGCGCGGCCCTAATCCGTGCTATGGGTTTCGCCACAAGACGATCCGATGGAGTGGCTGCTCAGTCAACTTACGTCTCATGTCTACGCCAAGCTGGCGGGGATCTTGCTGCTGTGTGGACTCGGCGTGCCCATTCCCGAGGACATTTCGCTCATCTCCGCGGGCTATCTGGCACACCTAGGAACCGTCGATCTCCACACTGTATTCCTGGTTTGCTTTGCCGCGGTGCTCGGCGGCGACACCCTCGCCTTCGCAATGGGCCGCACCGTTGGCACCAAGCTCTTGGCCAGCCGTTTCGGCCATCGCTACTTCACGCCGAGAAGGCAGCGCCGTGTGCGCGCGTATTTCCGCACTTATGGCAGCAAGGTGATTTTCGTCGCCCGATTCCTCCCCGGCCTGCGCTTCTCGATCTTCCTGTCCGCGGGCATGTTGCACGTTCGGCCCTACGTGTTCATCGTCTACGATGCACTGGCCGCCCTGCTCTCGGTCCCGTTTCTGGTTTACCTGGCCTACTATTTCGGGAACAACATCGACCGTGTCGTCAAATGGGCCCGGCGCTCGGAATACGGCATCCTAGTTCTGGCCGGCGTGGCCGTCTTGTTCATCGCCTACAAGGTGGTCCGCAAGCGCCGTGCCCGCCCCGCCCTCGCCGAGTAGCAGACCGAAGGCGAGGCGCGCAGGGGGATCCCATCAATCGCGTAAGCGGAGGTGGGCTTTGCCCACCGTAGCCAGAGCGCGGGAGGGTTTGGGAACCCTCCCAGGGTTCCCATTACTATGGGAATCGGATCTGTGCCCCCAATCCGATGTCGAGATCGATGCGGAACCAGCGCGCGAATCCGATGGTCTCGCCGAACTGGACGAAGAACCCCACATTGCGGATCGGGTCGTACATCAGTCCATTGGCGTTGCGTACGCCGTAGTCGCTGTTGCTCGGCCCCACGTTCATGTAGTTCATGTAGTCGAATACAAACTGCAAGGTCGTATAAAACTTCAGCGTGACGTCCTGATCCAGCCAGAAGCGCAGCCCTGGAGCCAAGGCGAATTGATGGCCGCCCGCGATGGTTGGATCGCTCTGCAGGCCGAAGCGAATGTCCGCAATGAGGTCGGCCCGCGCCGCTACGCCGAAAGAGAGTTGGAAATCCAGGAACACGGGAACACTGTGAGCGCACACGGGCTTGTTCTGAATGCCGGATGAGTCGCCACAATTCTGGTCTTCCTTGTAGCGCACGATCAGCCGATAGCCGGAGCCCGGCATGATGGACAGGCCGGTCTGGAATTTGTGGTTGGATTCGGCTGGCCCACCGAAAAACTTCGGCGGCGCCGCCGGCTCCGTGGATACCTGGGCTGGCGTCGCCTTGAGCTTGGGCTTGCGCGCCGGCTCGTCCGCACTGGCGGCCGGCGCCTCCTCGGTGGCCGGCCCAGTAGCCTCTTGCCCCGTGGCCGGCGCGCTGGCACCGATCTCGGGATCTTGGGCGCGCGCGGAGTTGGGCGCGACAGAGAGAACGACTACCATCATACTCAGGGCGATGACCGACAGGTTCCTCATGGCAGGCGCTAGTATCGAATGAGTGCGCGTGGTTTGCCAGAGCCGCGATCGATTGGCGAGCATTCGGCGTCAGCCGGGTGCGGCATGAGCGACCTGCCCCGCCGCCGGTTTTTGGCTGGTCTCGGCGCTGCTGGCTTGCTGTTTTCCTCTCGGGGCGCGAGGGCTTTGGGAGATCTGTCCAAGTTTCGCTTCCTGCGCCTACGCTTCCCGGATCTGCCCGATCCAAGGCCGAGTGCCTTGCGTCGCCTGGCTTGGGAGCTAGAGCGGCGAACCAGCCTGGTGACGACTCCCGACCCCATCGAGCTCCCCCTGGCCAACTCCGAGCTATTCCGCTACCCGCTCTGCGTGCTGTCCGGTGACCGGGGCTTTGCCATGCCCTCCGAGGCCGACACCATTCGTCTGCGCCGCTACCTGACCTTCGGCGGCTGCATGCTCGTCGATTCGGCCGAGGGGAGAGCTGGCGGCGGTTTCGACGAATCCGTGCGCAAGCTGCTGGCGCGCGCGCTGCCTGGGGATCTGCCCAAACCGGTGCCCGACGACCACGTGTTGTGGAAATCCTTCTACATCTTGCACGGTGTTCCGGGGCGCGTGCTGGCCTCGCCCATTTTGGAAGGCATCGAGCGCGACCGCCGCTTGGCCGTCATCTACGCCCAGAACGACCTTTGCGGGGCCATGGCGCGCGACGGGTTTGGGCGTTGGGAACACGACGTGGTTCCAGGCGGCGACGAGCAACGCGAACGCACCTTCCGCTTCGCCGTGAACGCGGTGATGTATGCCCTGTGCCTCGACTACAAGACCGAGCAGGCGCACATCGATTTCATCCTGCGCACGCGGAGAGCCCGCCCGTGAATCGCATCGGGCTCATCGCCGATTGGCGCCTGACCTTTGGCACGCAGCTGGGGCGAAGCACCTTGGTCTTGCTGGCGGGGGCCGCCGCGCTGACCGTGACGATCTCGGCACTCTCGCTGTGGCGCGAACGCCGGCGCGGTCGGACCCTGGCGATTCTGACCCTGCGCCTGCTTGCCGTGGCCGCCTGTCTGCTGGTTTGCGTACAACCGCGGCTCGAATTCGGCCAGGTCAGCGTGGTGCCGAACACCGTGGCCGTGCTGGTGGATGCCTCGCGCTCGATGACCGTCGCGCCGCCCGACCGCGGTCCCACGCGTTCGGAGCGCGTGACGGGCCTCTTGGCCAGCGCTGAGCCCACCTTTGCCGCGTGGGAAAGCAGCGGCCACAAGATCGAAGTGTATGGCTTCGGTGAAGGCCTCACCCCAGCCTCGCGCACGTCGCTGCCCGCGCCCAAGGCCGAGGCCACCCGCATCGGCGAGGCCCTGTCCGAGCTGCGCACGCGCCTGGCCGGCCGGGACCTTGGCGCCGTCGTGCTCGTCTCCGACGGCATCGACACCGGCCGCATCGGCCGCGGCCCGCTCGACGCCGACACCCGCAAGACCCTGGAGGCACTGGCCGCGCCGGTCCATACGGTGTTCGTCGGGGAAGAAGAGCTGCGCGACCTGTCCGTGGCCGCGGTGCTGGCCGACGACTTCGCTTTCGTGCGTACGCCCGTGAAGCTGGAGGCCGTGCTTCACCACAGCGGCCTTGGCGGGCGCATGGTCGAGGTGTCGCTGCTGCGCGACGGGCGCCTGATCGATGCCAAGGCGGTGGTTCTGCGCAAGGATGCGCCACAAGTGGGCGTGGTTTTCGAGTTCACGCCCGATCACCCGGGCAACCACGTGTTCGAGATCAAGACGCCGGTGCTCTCCGGCGAGGCGATCGACAGCAACAACAGCCAGGCCTTCACCCTCAAGGTCATTCGCGACCGCGTACGCGTGCTGCACGTGTGCGGCCGGCCGTCGTGGAACGAACGCTTCTTGCGCTCGATGTTGCGCCTGGATCCCAACGTCGACTTGGTGTCGTTCTTCATTCTGCGCACCGACACCGACGACATGACCATGGGGCCGGACGAAATGTCGCTGATTCCCTTTCCCTACAAGGAAATCTTCGACGAGCAGCTGAGGTCGTTCGACCTGCTCATCTTCGACAATTTCAATTTCAAACCCTACTGGGTCGAGCCCTACCTGCCCGGCGTGCGCACCTACATCGAGGGCGGCGGGGCCTTGGCCATGGTGGGCGGCGATCTCTCCTTCGCCAGCGGAGACTACGGCGACAGCGCCCTCCATGATGTTCTGCCCGTCGAGCTCGGCGGCATTCCGCGCGATGGTGCAGGCTCCTTCAGCACCGACACCTTCCGTCCCCGCCTGACCGCGGAAGGCCGCACCCACCCGGTGACCTCGCTCAGCCTCGACGAGAAAATCAACGAGTCGCGCTGGGCGGCCTTGCCCCAGCTTACGGGCATCAACCGCGTGGCTGGCCTGCGGCCAGGGGCGCGCGCGCTGCTGGTCCACCCGTCGCAAAAGAGCAGCGACGGCAAGCCCGCCCCGGTACTCGCCACCGCCGACGTGGGCAAGGGGCGCACCCTCGCCCTGCTGACCGACACGGCCTGGAACTGGGGCTTTCAGGCGGCGGGCGCGGGCGACGATGGACGCGCCTTCCAGCGTTTCTGGGAGGGTGCGATCCGCTGGCTGGTCCGCGATCCGGCGCTGACCCATT
>Ga0265342_10000404_pt1 | contig 47716 bp, 43 predicted proteins | sample 4CB327metaG_FD_203125 | JGI IMG/M metagenome (GOLD analysis project Ga0265342, IMG submission 203125) | Rhizosphere microbial communities from Carex aquatilis grown in University of Washington, Seatle, WA, United States - 4-CB3-27 metaG | ecosystem: Host-associated > Plants > Roots >... | reverse complement strand
CCCGGTCCCGCGGTCATCCGCGTCCCGGGCGCCGGCGCCCCGGGGCCCCGAGGGCACGCTGCTGTCCGGCCTGGAAGCGCGCGGCCGTCACGCCGTCGCGCGCGGCGATCTCGACGCGGCGCTCACGGCCTTCGCGGAGGCGGTGAGGCTCGGGAGCCGCTCGGCCGACACCCACAGCGACCTCGGTGTGCTCCTCGGTATGCGGGGGCAGGAGATGGCGGCGGTGGTGCAGTTCGAGAGCGCCCTCCGTCTCGAGCCGCGGCACCTCAACGCCCGCAACAACCTGGTGAAGGCGCTCGAGACGGCGGCGCTCGGAGCGTTGCGTGAGCTGCGCTGGGACGATGCCGCGTCGGGCTATGCCCGTCTTTGCGCCCTCCGGCCCGACTGCGCCACCTTCCACAACAACGCGGGCGCGGCCCTGTGCGAGCTCAAGCGGCCCGAGCAGGCTCTGCCGCTCCTGCGGCGGGCCGTGGTGCTCGATCCGGGCGACGCCTCCGCGTACTACAACCTGGCGATCGCGTTCCTCGACCTGCACGACCCGGGCTGCGAGGCGGCCCTCGAGCGCGCCATCGCGCTGCGGCCGGCCTACTGGGATGCCCACGTCAACCTCGGTCTCTTCCACTATCGGATGGGGCAGTTCGACGCCGCCGAGGACCAGTTCCGCCATGTCCTTCTGCAGCAGCCGCAGCATGTGGGTGCGCGCATGCACCTCGCTTCGATGTTGCGGGAGCTTGGCCGGCTCGAGGAGTGTCTGGAGCAAACGCGAATGGTTTGCGCGGCGGCGCCGGACGCCCCCGGGCTGGGCTCCGACTACCTCCTGGCCCGGCAATCCGATCTGACGGCCAGCGGGGGCGACCTGCTGGCGGACGCGCGCGCCTGGGCGGCTCGGTTCGCCGACGACCTTTCGCCGGTCGGGACGGGGGCCCTGGTGGCCGGCGATCGAGCGTCGCAGTCGTCGCCACCGGTGCAGCCGTCCGCGTCGTCGGGGATCTGCGCCTCGACCCCCGCTCGGGCCTTCCCCGATCGGGACCTGAATCCCAATCGCAGATTGCGTGTCGGGTACGTCTCCGCCGATTTCCACAACCACTCCGTGGCCAAGTTCATCGAGCCGCTGCTGGCGGCCCACGACCCGGGGCAGGTGGAGGTGGTGGCCTACGCCCAGGGCCTGGTGGACGAGACCACCCACCGGTTGCGCGCGGCCGCGCACGCCTGGCACGACACCCGCACGCTCGATGACGGTGCCCTGGCCGCACGCATCGCCCGCGATCGCATCGACATCCTGGTCGACCTCGGTGGTCACACCGGAAACAACCGGTTGCTGTGCTTCGCGCGGCGCCCGGCCCCGATCCAGGTGAGCTACTGCGGATATCCGGGAACCACCGGCCTCGCGGCGATGGACTGGCGGCTGACGGACGAGGTGGCCGATCCCGCGCCGTCGGCCGACGCGGAGGCGACCGAGCGTCTGTGGCGGCTTCCGCACGGCTTCCTGTGCTATCGCCCGGACGGCGTGGACCTGCCGGTCGCGTCCCCGCCCTCGGCTCGGAGCGGCGTCGTGACCTTCGGCTCCTTCAACAACCTCGCCAAGCTCGGCCCGGAGGTCCTGGCGCTCTGGGCGCGCATCCTCGCCGCGGCTCCAGGCTCCCGTCTCTTCATGAAGTCGCGCGCGCTCGGGGATCCTCGCCCCCAAGAGAGGGTCCGCCGGATCTTCGAGGCGGAGGGCGTGGACCCTTCGCGCCTGGAGTTCCTGGGATACGCGCCGTCGACCGCGGGGCACCTCGCGCTCTATGCGCGGGTGGACGTTGGGCTCGATCCGTTTCCCTACAACGGCACCACCACCACCTGCGAGGCGCTCTGGATGGGCGTTCCCGTGGTGACGGTCCTCGGGCAGCGCCATGCGGGGCGGGTGGGGGCGAGCCTGCTCGGGCGCGTGGGGCTCTCGGCGCTGGTCGCGCGCAACCTCGACGGGTATCGCGAGCTCGCGGTGGACCTGGCCCGCGACGCGGCCGAGCGCGCGCGGCTCCGGGGCGCGCTGCGCGGGTGGATGACCGCCAGCACCCTCATGTCACCCGCCACGCTCGCCCGCGACGTCGAGCTCGCCTATCGACACTTCTGGCGCGACTGGCTCGCGCGCTCGACCACGACGCCGACGCCGATGTAAGCGCAGGTCCGCAGCGCGATCGTGCTGATGCGAGCGGCGCGTGCTCCGCCTGCGTCCGCCGGTGTTCACGCACGCGGAGCCAGCAAAACGCGCTCGACATTTACCGCGTGGCAACGCCCCCGAAAGATTTGCGGGATAGCCCTTCTGCCCCGTCGCCAAAACGCACGTAGGGCGTGATCAAGACTTGACCTTTTGAGGAAGGAGCGACTATATGCAGCGGCAATCCGGATGAGCGCCCTCATCTTTCGCCCCAGGCACAACACAGCGGCTCGACTCAGCCTCGTGATCCTCGCGGCGGGCGGAGCCGGCACCATCGGAGGCCTCCTGCTCTGGGTGCGCGGACCCACCGCGCGCACCATGCAGTTGCCCATCGAGCAGCCGTTGCAGTTCGACCACCGGCACCACACGCGGGACGAGGGCATCGACTGCCGCTACTGTCACAGCACCGTCGAGAAGTCGTCGTACGCCAGCATCCCTCCCACCCAGCTCTGCCTCAACTGCCACTCGCAGGTCTGGAACAAGAGCCCGTACCTCGAGCCGATCCGCAAGAGCTTCATCGAGAACAAGCCGATGGTGTGGAACCGGGTCTACAAGGTCCCCGAGTTCGTCTATTTCAACCACTCGATCCACGTCAACAAGGGCGTGGGGTGCGTGACCTGCCACGGGCGCGTCGACCAGATGGCCGCCGTCGAGAAGGTCACGCCGCTGACCATGGGCTGGTGCCTCGAATGTCACCGCGATCCGGCCAAGAACCTCCGACCTCGCGATCAGATCACCAACATGACCTGGAAGCCCGAAGGCGATCCGGTCGAGACCACCCGGGTCCTGGCGGCGCAGAACGAAGTTCACACCCGCATCAGCTGCACCACGTGTCACAGATGACCAACGACGAGCGCAACCACCGCGGCTACGACGACAGCGACGACGAGCCCAGCGCCGAGCGCAGGCACGAGAGCAGGCTCCGCGACGAAGGTCGAGCCTCCGCCGGCTCGGAGGCCATCGGGTTCGTCTCGGTCCACGTGTCCGCGCCGCCGCGTCGGATCTCCCTGCCGATCGTCGAGGAGGCCTTGGCGTCGAGCAACGCCGCGTCGCCCAGGTCCGAGCCACCTCGTTACTGGCGCAGCATCGCCGAGAAGGAGGGATCGCCGCGCCTGGCCGCCGCTGCGGCCCGCGAGTTTCCGCCGGGCGCCGCCGAGCTCCCCGAGGTGAGCCGTCGCTCGTTCATGCAGCTGCTCGGCAGCACCGCCGGCGCCGCCGGGCTCGCGGGTTGCGTGCAACCGCTCGAGAAGGCCGTGCCCTTCGTCAAGCGCCCGGTCGAGGTCACGCCGGGGATCCCTCTGCACTTCGCCACCACCCACACCCTCGAGGGGTACGCCTCGGGGTTGATCGTCGAGAGCCACGAGGGCCGTCCGACCAAGATCGAGGGCAACCCGGACCACCCCGACAATCGGGGCGCGGTCCGGGGCTTCGAGCAGGCGTTGCTCCTCGGGCTTTACGACAACGATCGCGCCAAGGAGCTCAAGGTCCGGGGCGAACCGCTGTCCTTCCGGTCGTTCCTGGGACAGATGAACACGCTCGCGGCGCGCCACGCCGCCAGCGGCGGGAGCGGATTGCGGTTCCTGGTCGAGCCGACCAGCTCGCCGCTCCTGATCGAGCTGCGGCAGGAGATCGCCCAGCGGTTCCCGAAGGCCAAGTTCGTGGCGTACTCGCCGATCTTCGCCCAGGGTGGGGCCGACGGCTTGAAGGTGGCCTACGGTCGAACCCTCGAGCCGCGCCACACCCTGGCGCGCGCCGCCGTGATCGTGTGCCTCGACGCCGACGTGCTCGGCGACGGACCCGAGCAGCTGCGCCTCAGCCGGGAGTTCGCGCAGGCCCGCCAGCCCGGTCCGGACATGAGCCGGCTCTACGTGGTCGAGCCGACCCTCTCCATCACCGGCATGTCCGCCGATCATCGCATGCGCATGAAGCCGAGCGAGGTCTCGGGCTTCGCGCTGGCCCTGGCCGCCGAGCTGGCCAAGCAGCCAGGCTTCGGGCAGCTCGCCACGGTGGTCGGCGCGAGTCAGCCGGTGGTTCCGGTGGACGGCCGCTGGGTCCGTGCGGTCGCGGCCGATCTCCTGCGCAGCCGTGGTCGCGGGCTGGTGGTGGCCGGTCGCCGGCAACCCGCCGCCGTGCACGCGCTGGTGGCGCTCCTCAACTCGGTCCTCGACAACGTGGGGACGACGGTGGCCTACGGCGCGCCCCTGCTGGCCGACGCCACCGCCGGAATGCCCGGGCTGGTCGCGCTGTCCCAGGAGATCGCGAGCGGGCAGGTCGACACCTTGGTGATCACCGCCCGCAATCCGGTCTACAGCGCTCCGGTCGATCTCAAGTTCGACAAGCTCCTCGGCCGCGTGCCCAACACCGTCTACTTTGCCGCCTACGAGGACGAGACCGCCGCGGTGTCCGCCTACGTGGTTCCTGCCGCGCACCCGCTCGAGTCCTGGGGCGACGCCCGGGCCACCGATGGGTCCGTGAGCCTGATGCAACCGCTCATCGCCCCGCTGTGGCGAGGCGTTCAGGAGGTCGATCTGCTCGCCTCGCTGGTGGGGAAGGGCGACGTCGGCGCGGAGGCGCTCCTGCGACGCTCCTGGCAAGCCAAGCAGGCGACCGTGCCCGGGGCCGCCACCGGCGACTTTGTTCAGCTCTGGGAGAAGTGGCTCGGGGACGGCGTCCTCGTTGGCACCGAGACCTCCCCGGAGTCGAACCTGACCATCGACGTGGCCGCCATCACCAAGATCGTCGCCGCGCTCCCGGCCCCGAGCGCGCAAGGCCAAGGCCAGGGAATGGAGCTCTGCTTCGCGCCCGACTACAAGATTCACGACGGTCGCTTCGGAAACGCCTCCTGGCTGCAGGAGCTGCCCGATCCCATCACCAAGGTCACCTGGGACAACGCGGCCTACCTGTCGCCCGGCACCGCCAAGGCCCTCGGCGTCGAGGTGGAGCGGGACAACGACAAGTTCTCGATCCTGTCCATCGCGTACAAGGAGCGGCACCTGCGGGTCCCCGCGCTCATCGTGCCGGGCCAGGCCGATGACTGCATCACGCTCACGCTCGGGTACGGTCGCTCGGGCTCGGAGAGCGTCGCCCTCGGAATCGGCTACAACGCGGGCGCGCTGCGCACCAGCGAGGCGCCGTGGTTCGACGGGGGGGCCGAGGTGTCCCTGACCACCGGCATGCACCTGTTCGCCATCACCCAGAACCACTGGTCCGCGGAGGGCCGCGAGCCGGCCATGGACGTCGGCCTCAAGGACTTCCTCGACCAGCACTCGGAGTTCAACCAGCGGATCGAGGAGCGGCGTGGCCTCGCCACCACCATCCATCAGCCCTGGAACTACGACGACCAGCAGTACAAGTGGGGCATGGCCATCGATCTCGGGAAGTGCACCGGCTGCAGCGCCTGCGTGGTGGCCTGCCAGGCCGAGAACAACATCCCGGTGGTGGGTCACGCCAACGTGGTGAAGGGCCGCGAGATGCAGTGGATCCGCATCGACCGCTACTTCGCGGGCGATCTGGAGGAGCCGGAGGCGGTCACCCAGCCGCTGGCCTGCGTGCACTGCGAGACAGCCCCCTGCGAGTACGTCTGTCCGGTCAACGCCACCGTCCACAGCGACGAGGGCCTGAACGAGATGGTCTACAACCGCTGCATCGGCACCCGCTACTGCAGCAACAACTGCCCCTACAAGGTCCGGCGCTTCAACTTCCTCGACTACACCAGCGAGACCCCGGCGGTGCGCCGGCTCGGGATGAACCCCGAGGTCACCGTGCGCAGCCGCGGCGTGATGGAGAAGTGCACGTACTGCGTGCAGCGGATCGAGCGCAAGCGCATCGATTCGCGCATCCACGGCCGCGCCATCGCGGACGGAGAGCTGGTGACCGCCTGCCAGCAGGGATGCCCGTCGGACGCCATCGTCTTCGGGAACCTCAACGATCCCAAGTCGCGGGTGTCCCGCTTGCACGCCGACCCGCGCCGCTACGACCTGTTGCACGAGGTGGGCACGCGGCCGCGAACCGCATACCTCGCCCGTGTGCGAAACCCAAACCCCGAGCTCGCCAAGGGTTAATGCACGATGGCCAGCACCTCCTCCGTGACCGTCTCCAAGCGCGACCCGCTTGAAACACCCCCCCTCATCGAGGGGGCGCAGACCGATTCCAGCCTGAACTCCTCGCTGTTCGCGCACGTCTGGGCCATCCCGGGGCGGGGGTGGTGGACCCTGTTCGCGATCGCGCTGGCCGGGCTCGGGCTGCTGGGGGTGGGGCTGACCGTCACCCTGTACAAGGGCATCGGGGCCTGGGGCAACAACATCCCGGTCGGCTGGGCCTACGACATCATCAACTTCGTCTGGTGGATCGGCATCGGGCACGCCGGGACCCTGATCTCGGCCATCTTGCTGCTGCTCCAGCAGAAGTGGCGCACCTCGATCAACCGGTTCGCCGAGGCCATGACCCTCTTCGCGGTCATGTGCGCGCTGCTCTTCCCGCTGTTCCACACCGGCCGCCCGTGGTTCGCGGCGTACTGGCTCTTGCCCTACCCAAGCGTGCAGGGCATCTGGCCGCAGTTCAAGAGCCCCCTCGTGTGGGACGTGTTCGCCGTCTCGACCTACTTCACCATCTCGCTTCTGTTCTGGTTCCTCGGCCTGATCCCGGATCTGGCTGCCCTGCGAGATTCATCGCAGAGCCCGGTCAAGCGCAGGGTCTACGGCATCTTCGCGCTCGGGTGGCGGGGGTCGGGGCGGCACTGGGCCGAGTACAAGTGGTCGTACCTGCTCCTGGCCGGCCTCTCGACCCCGCTCGTGCTCTCGGTGCACACCATCGTGTCCTTCGACTTCGCGGTCTCGGTGCTGCCCGGGTGGCACACCACCGTGTTCCCGCCGTACTTCGTGGCCGGCGCGGTCTTCTCGGGCTTCGCCATGGTGGTCTCCTGGATGATCCCGGCGCGCCAGTTCCTCGGCCTCAAGCACGTGGTGACGCTGCGGCACATCGAGAACATGTGCAAGGTCATCCTGGCCACCGGGCTGCTCGTCACCTACGGCTACGTGATGGAGCACTTCATCGCCTGGTACAGCGGCAACCCCTACGAGTCGGACATGTTCTTCAAGGTCCGCCAGCGCGGGCCGTTCGCGCCGATCTACTGGCTGATGATCTTCTGCAACGTGGTGGTCCCGCAGATCTTCTGGTTCAAGAAGGCGCGCACCAACCTGCTGGTGATCTGGGTGGCGGCGTTGCTGGTGAACGTCGGGATGTGGTGTGAGCGCTTCAACATCATCGTCACCTCGTTGCACCGGGACTTCCTGCCCTCGAAGTGGGAGCTCTATGCCCCGACCTGGGTCGACTGGTCGGTCTTCGCGGGCACCATCGGGCTCTTCTCGACGCTCTTTCTGTTGTTCATGAAGTTCGTGCCGGCGGTCGCCGTGACCGAGGTCAAGGAGCTGCGCCACGAGCTGGCCCACGACGAGCACCCGGCGGTCAGCGTGGCCGGCGGGGGAGGGCACTGATGAGCGACGGGGGCGGCTTTCGGCCGCGACGCTTCGTGCTCGGGCAGTTCGCCACCTCGGACGCCTTGCTGGCCGCCACCCAGGCCATGCGCGAGAGCGGACACCAGAAGCTCGACACGCACACGCCCTATCCGGTCCACGGGCTCGAGAAGGCCCTGGGCCTCGGGCGGGCCAAGATGCCGACCATCATCCTGCTCGCGGCCCTGACCGGGGCCTGCGTGGCCTACGCGATGATCTGGTACATGAACGCCTACGACTTCCCGATCAACGTGGCCAACCGCCCGCCACACAGCCCTCCCGCCAACATCCCCATCACCTTCGAGCTGACGGTGCTGTTCGGGGGCTCCTCGGCCTTCTTCGCCCTCATGGGGCTGCTGGGCCTGCCGCTCCCGTATCACCCGGTCTTCGAGGCCGAGTCGTTTCGCCGGGCCAGCATCGATGGCTTCTTCCTGTCGGCCGAGATCCCATCCGGCGCCTCGCCGGCGGAGGTCGCCGCCGCCATGAAGCAGCACGGCAGCACCGACGTGCAGATCCTGGAGGAGTCCGAGCGATGAAGCGCCCGATGCGGCCAGGCCGGCGAGTTCCGCAAGTTCGGCTTGCCGGCGCGATGGCGCTGGTCCAGGCGGCCGGGATGCTCGGCCTGCTGGCCGCAGCCGGCGGCTGCAACGAGCAGCTCCTCAATCCCATGGCGGATCACCGCCAGCCGCGGGAGCGCGCCTATCGCCCGAGTGACTTCTTCGAGGACGGCCTGTCGATGCCCGGGCCGGTCGAGGGCACGGTGCCGCGCGAAAGGCGCACCATGAGCCCGACGCTCACCTCGGGGATCGCGACCTTCACCGGGCAGGTGGCTCCGAACGGCGAGCGCATCGTGCGCTACGCGAGCAAGATTCCCCTCCCGCTCTCGATGGACCTCATGGTCCTCGGACGGAAGCGCTTCGACATCACCTGCGCCACCTGCCACGGCCCCTCGGCGGACGGGGACAGCATCGTGGCCAAGCAGATGGCGCTGCGTCCTCCGCCCTCCTTGCTGGCGTACACCAACCGGGCTCCGGGGTACATCTTCGAGGTGATCACCCACGGCTTCGGGATGATGGCCTCCTACGCCGCCGAGCTGACGGTGGAGGAACGCTGGGCGGTCGTGGCCTACCTGCGCGCCCTGCAGGTGAGCCAGAGCGTGCCCGCCGCGGACTTGCCGGCCGACGTGAGGCGCCAGCTCGACCAGGAACCCAAATGAGCCAGACGAGCCAGATGACCCACAGTGGCGGCGGGCCGGTGCAGCCGGTCAGTGACCTCCAGCGATTCGAGGGCGGCCAGACCCTGATGAAGGGGGCCGGCGCGGTGGGCCTGATCGGCGTGGTGGCCACCTTGGCAGGCACGGCGCTCGATGCCCGGGCCGCGATGTTCTCTTATCTTTGGGCCTTCGCCTACTGGGCCGGGCTCGCGCTCGCCTCGGTGGTCCTCTTGCTGATCTTCCACGCGGTGAATGCCCGGTGGATGGTGGTGCTGCGACGGGCGGTGGAGACCATGGCGGTCACCATCGTGGTCTTCGCCGTGCTCTTCATCCCGATCGCAGCCGGCCTCAAGCACCTGTACGGCTGGGTCGATCCCAGCCCCAGCCTGCCGCGCGAGGCGCTGGCGGTGCTGGAGCACAAGCGCGCCTACCTCAACACTCCGTTCTTCGTCGTTCGCGGGCTGTTCTATACCCTGGTGGCGGCCTTCGTGGCCCAGCGGCTGTTCGGGATGTCGACCCGGCAGGATCAGTCTGGGGACCCGCAGCTGACGATGCGCCAGCGGCGCTTCGGAACCGGCTTTCTGCCCCTCGTTGCCCTGACCTTCAGCTTCGCGGCCTTCGACTGGATGATGAGCCTCGATCCCCTGTGGTTCTCGACCATCTTCGGGATCTACTACTTCGGTGGCAGCTTCGTGAGCGCGATCTCTTTGCTGGTCATCGTCACCGACCGGGCGCGCGGCCGCAACCTCTACGGTGAGCTGGTGAGCGAAGAGCACATCCACAACCTCGGAAAGCTCATGCTGGCCTTCACCTGCTTCTGGGGGTACATCGGCTTCTCGCAGTTCCTCCTCATCTGGATCGCCAGCCTCCCCGAGGAGGTGCCGTACTACATCCTCCGGATGAAGGGGGAGTGGGCGGTCATCGGGGTGTTCCTGATCATCGGGCACTTTGTGCTGCCGTTCGGCGCGCTGCTCTCGCGCTCGCTCAAGCGCAACCGGCGCCAGCTGGCGGTGGTGGCCTCCTGGATCCTGTTCGTGCACGCCGTCGACATCTACTGGCTGGTGATGCCGGCGTTCAGTCCGGGCGGCCTGCCCTTCCACTGGACCATGTTGACGGCCTTCGTGGGGGTGGGTGGGCTGGCGGTGGCCTTCGCGCTCTGGAAGATCCGGGGACACTTCACGCTCCCGGTCCGGGACCCCTATCTCGCCGACTCACTGGCGTATCGGCAGCCGTAAAGGATCGACCTCCACATGGGCGGGCATTCACACACGTCTGACTCTTCGGCCAGCGCACAGCGCCAGGGCCAGGACATCAACATCGGCAAGATTGTGGTCATCGGGGTGTTGTCCCTGGTGGTCTTCGCCGTTGGAATCGTCTGGGCCTACTATCTGCTCGTCAACCGGCAGGAGGACGTACGGCAGTTCGGCCCGGCGCGCGTGCCAACCGAGATCGGGAAGTCCGAGATCGGCATCGTGGATCAGGTGCTGTTCTCGGTCGACACCCGGCTCGACCAGTACCAGGCCGCGGCCCGCAAGAAGCTCGGCTCCTACGGATGGGTGGACCGCGCCCGGGGCATCGCCCGGATCCCGATCGAGGCCGCCATGCAGCAGGTGGTCGCCAACCCGCCCGACATCGTCGATCTGGGTGTCAGCCCGATGGCCGCCCCGGCGAGCGTGCCACAGGCCACGCCCTCGGGCGCGCTCGAGCGCGCCGGCGCCAATCCCGCGACCCGCCTCGGCCCCGGGCAACCTCCGTTGCCCATGCCTCTCCCCCACGCCGGGGAGGCCCGATGAAGGGAGCCCCGATACAGAGGAGTGCGGTCTCGTCCAGGCGGGGCTCGTCGCGCCGCGGCCGGCGGGTGTGGGGGGTCTGGCTCTGCACGCTGACCGCCGCAGCGGTGGTGCCGGGCTCGCGCTCCCTCCGGGCGGCGGAGCGAAATCAGCCTCCACCCTTCCCGCAGGAGGCCGAGCAGCCGCTGACGGCCCTGCAGGACGTGGACGTGATCGAGCACCTCGGCGACCGCATCCCGTCCGGGTTGACCTTCAAGACCCCCGGGGGCGAGAAGGTCGAGCTCGATGCGGTGCTCGGGCGGGGGCCGCTCTTGATCACGCTCGGTTACTACCGCTGCCCCATGCTGTGCAGCCTGGTGCTGGATGGGCTTGCCAAGGCCATGAACGCCACCCAGATGTTCCCGGGCCGGGAGTTCCAGGCGCTCTCCATCAGCATCGATCCGGACGAGGACGCCACCCTGGCGCGCCAGACCCAGGAGCGCATGCTGCGGAGCCTCGCCGGCAAGGTGGCCGCGGCCGACTGGCCGTTCTTGATGGGGGACGCGACCGGGAGCCGCGCGCTGGCGCAGGCCGTGGGGTTCAAGTACGTCTACGACTCCAAGAGCAAGCAGTTCGCCCACGACGCCGTGTCCTTCGTGCTGACCGCCGACGGCCGCGTCTCGCGCTACCTCTACGGGGTGGACGTGCTGCCGCGCGACTTTCGCCTGGCCATGGTGGAGGCGGGCGGGGGCAAGGTCGGGACCTCGTTCGACCGCCTGCTGCTCTCGTGCTTTCAATATGACCCGGTCAACCGGAAGTACGCGCCCTTCGTGTTCGGCTTCATGCGCATCGGCGCCGGGTTGGTGTTCGTGATGCTCGCAACTCTGATGACCGTGCTGTGGCGGAAGGAACTTGTCATGAGAAAGAGGAGGGTCGCATGAACGAGATCATGCGGACCATTCTTTGGCTGCCGGAGCAGGCGTCGACCTTCGCCCGTGCCGTCGACCAGCTGCACTACTTCGTCATCACGGTCACCATGCTGAGCTCGGTGGGCGTGGGTCTGCTGGCCTTCGGGTTCTTCTTCAAGTACCGACAGCGACGGCTGCGGGCTTCGACCCCGGAGGTGGTGCCGAGCGTGCGCTTCGAGATCGCGGTGATCTCGGTGCCGCTCCTGTTCTTCCTGGCCTGGTTCGTTCAGGGCTACCGCGACTTCGTGTGGTACAGCACGCCGCCCAAGGACACCATGGACGTCTATGTCATGGGCAAGAAGTGGATGTGGAAGTTCGCCTATCCGGACGGTCCGAACGCGGTCGGGACCCTGCACGTCCCCGCCAACCGACCGGTCCGCCTGCTGATGACCAGCCGGGACGTGATCCATTCCTTCTTCGTCCCGGATTTTCGCATCAAGATGGACGTGCTGCCGGGGCGGTACACCGAGACCTGGTTCGAGGCCACCAAGCCCGGGCGCTACCAGGTCCTGTGCGCCGAGTACTGCGGGACCTGGCACTCGCAGATGTGGGGCGAGGTGGTGGTCATGCCGCCCGCCGAGTTCGACGACTGGATGACCAAACAGCGGGCCGGCGCCCTGGTGGACCGGGTCGACACCGGCGGCGACGACGGTTCGAACTTTCACGGGACGCTGGTCGAGTACGGCAAGCGGGTGGCGATGGGGCAGGGGTGCCTCAAGTGTCACTCCCTCGATGGCTCGCAGCACATCGGGCCGACCTGGCTCGACCTCTACCACCGCACGGAGACCCTCGACACGGGTGAGCAGATCGTGGCCGACGAGGGCTACCTGACGGACTCGATGATCGATCCGCGGGCCAAGATCGTGAAGGGTTACCAGCCGGTGATGCCGACGTATCGCGGGAAGCTGTCGGCGCCGCAGGCGGCGGCCTTGGTGGAGTTCATCAAGTCCCTGCGCAGCGACAACCTGGACAACGTTCCCTCGAAGGAAGCGATCTATGAGCCAGTCCGCCAGTAGCGCGTTGGCCGAGGTGCCCTACCGGGCTCCGGTCTATCAAGAGATCAACTACCTCAACGCCGACAGCGGGGTGATGTCCTGGCTGAAGACCCTCGACCACAAGCGCATCGGGATCATGTACCTCGGATCGGTCCTGGTGGCCTTCCTGCTGGGCGGGATCTTCGCGATGATCGTGCGGTTCGAGCTCTCCACGCCCGAGCCGACCTTCATCGGGGCCAACGCCTACAACCGGATGTTCACCCTGCACGGCATGGTGATGATCTTCCTCTTCATGATCCCGGCCATCCCGGGCGTGTTCGGGAACTTCGTCTTGCCCCTGATGCTCGGGGCCAAGGACGTGGCCTTCCCGCGGCTGAACCTGCTGTCGCTCTACGTGTACTGGACGGGCGCGGCGATCGTGCTCTTCGGGGTCATCACCGGGGGGGCCGACTCGGGGTGGACCTTCTACGCGCCCTACAGCACCACCACCCCCATGACCCTGTTCCCGGTGCTGCTCGGGGTGTTCATCCTGGGGTTCTCGTCTATCCTCACCGGCCTCAACTTCATCGTGACCATCCACACCCTGCGGGCGCCAGGCATCACCTGGATGAAGATGCCGCTCTTCGTGTGGGCCCTCTACGCCACCAGCATCATCCAGGTGCTGGCCACCCCGGTCATCGGCCTCACCACCCTGCTGGTGGGCATCGAGAAGGTCGCCGGCTTCGGCCTCTTCGATCCGGGGCGGGGCGGGGATCCGGTGCTGATGCAGCACATGTTCTGGTTCTACTCGCACCCGGCGGTCTACATCATGGTGCTGCCGGCCATGGGGGTGATCAGCGAGGCCATCGCCACCTTCGCCCGCAAGAACCTCTTCGGCTACAAGATGATCGCCTACTCCTCGCTGGGCATCGCCTTCGTGGGCTTCTTCGCCTGGGGCCACCACATGTTCGTCTCGGGGCAGTCGGCCTTCGACGGCGGCGCCTTCGCGGTGGTCTCGATGCTGGTCGGGGTCTTCACCGCCATCAAGGTCTTCAACTGGGTGGGCACGCTGTACCGGGGATCGATCCAGGTGACCACGCCGTTCGTCTACGTGTGCGGCTTCCTTTTCTTCGTGGTGTTCGGTGGGATGACCGGCATCGCGGTCGCCACCGTCTCCCTCGATGTGCACTGGCACGACACCTACTTCGTGGTCGCTCACTTCCACTTCATCATGGTGGGCGCGGTGATCATGGCCTTCCTGGCGGCGCTGCACTACTGGTTTCCGAAGATGTTCGGCAAGACCTATCACGAGGGGTGGGGGATGGTGGCCGCCTCCTTCATCGTCCTCGGCTTCAACGCCACCTTCATCCCGCAGTTCCTGCTCGGCAACGCGGGGATGCCGCGCCGGTACTACATGTACCCGGAGCGCTTCACCGCCCTCAACGTGGCCTCGACCGCCGGCTCCACCTTGCTGGCCTTCGGCTTCATCATCATCCTGATCTACCTGGTCTACGCGCTGGTGAACGGGGATGTGGCCGGTGACAACCCATGGGATTCCAAGGGCTACGAGTGGATGACCAGCTCGCCGCCCATCAAGGAGAACTTCGAGGAGATCCCGAACTACGAGCAGGAGCCCCACACCTACCGGGAGCCGGGCGAGGAGGTGGAGCATGTCGTCATCTAGCGCGGGGGCGGCCGCCGCCGGCAAACCCCCAGGCGGTGGCCATGGCGGCCACGGCGATAGCGACGAGCGGCATTCCCACAACCCGCACCTCGCCCACCACTTCGACGACATCGAGACCCAGAACCACGCCTCCCGGCTCGGGATGTGGCTGTTTCTCGGGACCGAGGTGCTGCTCTTCGCCGGTCTGTTCCTCGGGTACTCGGTCTACCGGCACCTCTATCACGAGACCTTCCGGTTCGCCTCGCACACCCTGAACCTGACGCTCGGCACCATCAACACGGTCGTGCTGATCAGCAGCAGCTTGACCGTGGCGCTGGCGCACCACGCGGTGACCAAGGGCAAGAACCGGCTCGCGCTCGGCCTCCTCGGCTTCACCATCTTGTGCGCGCTGGCCTTCCTGGTGATCAAGGGGTTCGAGTACAACCACAAGTTCGAGGAAGGCGCCTTGCCGGGCAAGTGGTTCCATTTCGAGGAGATGGCCGGCATGCCCGGGGCGAACATGTTCTTCACGGTCTACTTCCTGGCCACCGGCCTGCACGCCTTCCACGTCATCGTGGGCATGGCGATCTTGATCTGGGTGGCCAAGCGGCTCGCCCGGGGAGACTTCTCGACCGACTACAACCTGCCGGTCGAGCTCGGGGGCCTGTACTGGCACCTGGTCGACCTGGTGTGGATCTTCCTGTTTCCGCTGCTCTATTTGATTTGATCTCGCCGATGGCTCTCAGGCGACCGGAGAACGTGCGTGGCTGAAAACAAAAAGCACATCGAAGAACACGGCGATGGACATGAAGGTGGCCACGGAGCGGGTCGCTACATCCTGATCTGGGCGGCCCTCCTGGTGTTCACCATCACCACGGTGGTGACGGGACGGATGGATCTCGGCAGCGCCAACCTGCCCCTCGCGATGGTCATCGCGACCATCAAGGCCACCCTGGTGGTCCTCTTCTTCATGCACATGTGGGAGGCCGAGGGCATCCTGAAGCTGGTGTTCAGCGTCTCCCTGGTCTTCGTGGCGGTGCTGCTGCTCGGGGTCTTCGGGGACATCCTGACCCGCTCGACCGCGGCCCTTCCGTCGGCAGCCAACGGCACCGCCATCTACATGGGCGCCGATGGCACCGGCCACCCGTCCAGCCCCGAGCACTGAGCGCGAGCCCCAGGAGCGGCCGCCGAAACCCGTGCTCGTGAGCGTAATCGTGGCCGATCCCATGATCTTGGCCGTGCACGAGAACGTGAACCCGCCGTGGGCGTGATCGCGAGGCGTCCCGGTCGTTGGGCGCGCAGTCAGCGACACCGTGAGGTTCACCCATCGCATCCCTGCGGAAGCGATTGAACCATCTCGAATCACGCCCACGGTGGCGTTCAGGTTCATGTTCATGTGCACGGCCACGGCGTCGGCCACGATCACCATCCCGGCCACGATCACGGGTCCTGACGACCGGCTCTTGAGAGCCTAGGGCGCGCCGAAGTCGAAGCTGGCGGTGGCCGTCTGGCCGTCGGCCACGACTATCGGGGTGCTGCTCTTGACGCCGGTGCGCTCGTGCCAGGCCTCGAGGGTGTAGGTGCCGGACGGGAGCTTGTCGATGCTGAAGCTGCCGTCCGGGCCGGTCACGGCAAAGAAGGGATTGGAGAGCACGCCCACGTACCCGGTCATCCAGGGATGCACGTCGCAGCGGAACTTGATGATCTGGCCGCCCGGCGAGAGGGTGCGGGTCATGGGAGGCGTCCCCGGGATCTGCGCCTGATTGAAGAGGGTGGATGCCCCCTTGTACGAGTGCACGTTGTGCAGGGTCTGGTCGCTGTTGCGAATCTGCACGGTCTGGCCGGCCAACACCGCCTGGACCCGCGGCCGGTACATGCACCCGCTCTGATCGACGATCGCCTCGGTGGCGGGGGGCGGGTAAGTCCCGCTCGCGCCCTGGCTCACGTGAACCAGGACGTTGGCGAGGCCGCCTGCCGGCGAGACCAGCAGATCTTCGTTGCCGAGCTTCTGCTGCGAGCAGAACGGATCGGGCGTGGTGATGGGGCGCGGCTCGTCGGGCTTGCCCGAGTAGTGCACCGTGCCCTTGATGCGCCCGGTCCCGAGCTTGCCGGGGCCGGCGGCGAGCGCCGAGCCGATGGCGGCGGCCGACGACGCCGTTGAAGCACCGGCCGACGGAGGTGCCGACGCCGCGCCCTGCGTGCCGGTCTCGCCGCCGCGGTCGCCTTTCTGGCAAGCGGGCCCGCCGGTGAGGGCGAACCCGAACAGGCTGGCGCAGGCCAGCGCGGTGGCGACCGTGGACGGCACCCAGGCCCGCGCGGTTTGGGTGGTGCTGGCGGCCACGACGACGGGGACGGGGACGGTCGGCATGCGGGCGGGATTAGCAGGAGGGTATGCGCGGGTCAAGGTGCAGTTCGCGACGAGAGCGGGTGCGGCGCGGGCGGCGGGGTGTCCGAGACGGGCTCGTTGGTGACCTGGCCGAGGGCCTCGAGCAGCAGGTTCAGGCTGGCTTCGCTCGAGTCGAAGTAGCCCCGGATGCGCAGCCCGCGATCCACGATCACCATGTGCTCGCCGTGCACGATGTCCCAGAAGTCGTCGGCGGTCTTGTGGCGGTCGACCCCGATCTTGAAGCCGTCGACCACCGCCGCCTGGATCGACGCGAGGGTCCCGGTGAGGAAGCTCCACTTGCGCGGGTCGGCGTGGTAGCGGCCGGCGTAGTCGGCGAGGCGGGCGGGGGTGTCGCGCTCCGGGTCGACCGAGAACGACACGAAGTGCACCTCGGGCCCGAGCTGCCGCGAACGATGGACGAGCTGCCCCATCTTGTCGGTGAGGAGGGGACACATGGTCTGGCAGCTCGTGAAGATGAAGTCCGCCACCCAGACCTTCCCCACCAGGTCCGAGCTGCCGAAGGGTTGGCCGCGCTGGTCGGTCATGGAGAACGGTGGGACGTTGCCCAGCACCGGGGCCGGCGGGGGCACCCGCCGGAGGATCGAGCGGGTGAGGGGCAGCGCGAACAGCGCGGTCACCGCGACGACCCAGAACAGCGGGCGCGAGATCAGCCGACCGATGCGTCCACCGGAGGGCGGGATGGACGCCGATTGAGGGGGAGGAGCCATGGGTGCCGGTAGTGATTGCCTCCCGGGATGGCCCTGTCAAGGCGCACGTTCGTGCTGGTGCACCGCGGTCGAAAGAGCGTCAATACCGAGGCCGACAAGCCGAGCCGGCCGCGAGGCGCGACGACGAGGAATACCCGTAGGTATTGTGAGGAGGAGCAACGAAGCGGCCGGCTCGGATCGTCGGCCGAATATGATGCTATTTCGACCGCGGTGCACTAGCCTGCTTCGCGATGGCTTCCGATGCCAGCGAGGCCGACCACGCCTTCGCAGCGCCCTTGGCGACGGGGTTGGATCCACCCGCCAGCCTCGGCCGCGCGGGCATGTGGGTCTTCCTGGCCACCGATCTCATGGGGTTCGCGGGGCTCCTCGCCGCCCGGGCGGCGCTGGAGGCGCGCGGGGTCGGCTGGAGGCCCACCGCAGACCGCCTGGATCTCGTGATGGGCCTCCTGTCGACCGCGGTCCTGCTCGCGTCCGGGGTGACGTTCGGGCCCGTGCAGGGGTGGGGCGCCGCCTCGGGCTCCGCCGGCCGGGGGCCATCGCGCCTCCGGCTCGGCGCGACGGCCGGGCTCGGACTCCTGTTCCTCTTGCTGCAAGGTCTCGAGTACGCGCGCTTGCTCGGGGCCCACCGGATGTCGGTCACCGGCGACCACGGTGCCGCGCTGTTCTTCGTCCTCACGGGCTACCATGGGCTCCACGTCGCGGTCGGCGTGGTCTGTCTGCTCTGGCTCGCCGCCCGCAGAGGCCCGCCGCCAGGCTCGGTCGCGGCCGCCACGTCGACCGTGGCCCTGTACTGGCAGTTCGTCGATCTGATCTGGGTGGTGCTGTTTCCGGCGCTCTATCTCGGGAAGCTGGCGGGCGCGCTCGGGGTCGGGCTGGCGGCGCTGCTCGGGCTCGCGACCACCCGGCTCGGCCGCGAGCGGGGCGGCGTGCGCCTGATGATGGCGACCACCGTCGGGTTGTGCGTGGCGATGGTGCTGGTCCTGACCCTGGAGTACGGGGTGCGGGCCGCTTCGGCCGGAGGCCCGCCGTGAAGGCGGCTCGCAGGCTCCGGCCTCGCATGCTCGGGGTTCGCAAGCGCCCTCGGCTCGCGGTGCTCGTGGTGCTGGTGGCGCTCGCCTTCTGGGGGGCATCGAGCCGCTCCGCCTCGGCCCTGTGCCCGAACTGTCTCGGTCAGGCCCGCGTCTGGACCGCCAGGCAGGAGCTTCTCGGGGGCTTCCTGCTCTTCCCCTTCCTCACGGCGTGGCTCGCCGCCCGCCTGATCCGTCGGTTTTCTCGCCCGCCGTCCCAGCCAGGAGCGCCGCCCGCAGGGCAGTAGCCCCCGGTGTGTCGCGCAGATCGGCCAGGCTCTTCACGTAGTGGGCCATGGCCCACAGATCGGCGTCGGGCAGGACGTTCTTCCAGGTGGGCATGGCGGTTCCTCCGACGCCGGCCGCGATCACCCGACAGAGATCGGCCGCGCTGCCGCCAGAGCGCAGGGTGTTGAAGGTGAAGTCGGGCGGGAGGATGGGGTAGCCGTAGTCGCTCGCCTTGGCCACGGGCGCGTAGAGGTCCGGCCTCGGTTCCTGCGCGCGGAGGTGGGTGAGCTCGCGGGTGAAGCCGACGATCTCCTCCCGGCTCACGTAGGCCGGGTGACAGGCGACCGCGCACTGGGCGAGCCCGTGGTAGACGCGCTTTCCGCGCTCGATCCCTTCGGAGATGCGGAGCTGCCAAGGATCTTGGGCCAGCACGATGGGCTCGCCGGCGGACTCCGTTCGCCACCGCTCGGAGAAGGTCTTGAGGTACTGGATGACGTCGTCGAGCTCGGCCGGCGGCAGGGCCCAGGCCAGCATCGCCGTCCCGTGGAGCCCCCCCGAGATGATGCGACGAAAATCCGCATCGGTCGGCAGTTGACCGCCGGCGACGGCGCCGAACTTGTAGGTGCCGAGCCGGAGATCGCGCGGCGGCGGGCGCAGGCCCCGCGCCGACGGGCCATGCCCATCCCCCTCCGCGCCGTGGCAGGCCCGACACGCCCGGGTGTAGACCACCGCGCCCCGGCGCAGGCTCTGCGCCGCAACGGTCCTGCCCCCGAGCACGAGGGGCGCCGGGAAGTCCGTCGGCAGGACCTGCGCCTCGCACCCCGCGAGCCCGGCGCCCGCGCCCGCGACGGCGGCCGCGGCCACCACCACCAGCACCGTCCCCGCCCGGCTCAGGCTCACCACACGAACACCGCCAGCCCGATGACCAGCCACAGGGCCGTCACGAGGTGCACGAACGCCGCCGCCGCCCGAACCGTGGTGGTCCGCACCACCTCCCCGCAGCGGCTCCGGATCGCCAGCCGCGACATCACCAGGGCGGCCGCCGTCGCATGCAGGGCGTGGAACGTCCCGAGGGCGTAGAGCACCGACGCCGCCAGCCCCGAGCTCGGGCGTATCCCGAGCGCCAGCAGGTGGCGCGCGGTGAGGACCTGGATGGCCACGAACCCCCATCCGGCCAGCGCCGCCGCGCTCAGCGCCGGCGCGCGCGAATTGCGACTGGCAAGCTGCGCGGCCCGGCTCCCGAGCACCGCGGTCAGGGTGGCCGCCAGCGCGAAGGGCCACGCCACCGCGAGCAGACGGCGCTCGCCGGCGGGCGGCCAGGCGGCCCCCTCGGCCGTCGCCTGCACCCGCACCAGCCCGTAGGCGAGGAGAAGGGCGCCGAAGGTCATCACCAGCGCCGCGAAGCCCACCACCAGCCCGACCGCCACGGTCGCGGCCCGCGCCTCCAGCGCCGGACCCGAGTCTTGCGCTCGGACGGTCACGGAGGAATGGCCTCGGTCTGCACCAGGTAGTCCCGTCCGAGCGCGGCCAGCACGGCGGGGTTGCCGAGCTCGTGCGGCCCGGACTTGACCACCGGGAGCTGGTCGAAGTTGTGATGGGGTGGCGGCGAAGACACGGTCCACTCCAGCGTCCCGACCTGCCAGGGGTTGGGGCCGGCCTTCGGCCCGCGCCACAGGCTGTAGAAGAAGTTCACCACGAAGACCAGCTGGCCCGCCCCCATGACGAACGCCGAGCGGGTCACCCAGCGGTTGAGCGGCAGGAGCGGCCGCAGGAAGGCATAGGCCGACGGGTCGACCAGCCGCCGTGGCATCCCCCCGAGGCCGAGGACCAGCTGCAACCCGAAGGTGGTGAGCAGGGTGACGAAGGTGATCGCGAAGTGCACCTGGCCGAGCCGCTCGTCGAGCATGCGCCCGAACATCTTCGGGAACCAGAAGTGGATGGCGGCGAACGCGCCCATCAAAACCGCCGCCGACATGGTCAGGTGAAAGTGCCCCACCACGAAGTAGGTGTCGTGCAGGTACACGTCCGAGAGCACGTCGGCCAGGAAGAGGCCGGTGAAGCCACCCACCCCGAAGACGAACACCAGGCCCAGCGCGAACAGCATGGGCGTGGTGAGCCGGATCGAGCCGCGCCACAGGGTCCCGAGCCACCCGACCCCGAGCAGCACCGACGGCACCGAGATGATCATGGTGAGCAGCATGAAGCCCTGACCGAGCAGCGGTGACAGCCCGGTCGTGAACATGTGGTGTCCGTACACCACCCCCGACAGGATCTCGATCGCGATGAGCGAACCCACCGTGATCCGGTACCCGTAGGCCGGCTTGCGCGAGAAGAAGGACAGCAGATCGCCCACGATCCCCCACGCAGGAAGGATCAGGATGTAGACCTCCGGGTGTCCGAAGATCCAGAACAGGTGCTGGTAGAGCACCGGATCTCCCCCGGCCTTGACGGTGCTGCCCGCGATGAAGAAGCGCGTGCCGAACACCCGGTCGAAGAACAGCAGCACCGCCCCCGCCGCCAGCACCGGGACGAACAGGGCGTTGAGGATCGCCGCCATCCAGAAGCCCCACACGGTGAGGGGCATGCGCATGAAGCCCATCCCCGGCGCCCGCAGCCGAACCACGGTGGTGATGTAGTTGACCGCGCCCATCACCGAGGAGGCGCCGTTCAGGTAGATCGCCACCACCCACAGCGTCTGCGCCACCCCCGGCGCGCCGATCGCCGTCGACAGCGTCGGGTACGCGGTCCAGCCAGCGGCGGGCGGCCCGAGCGGCGCGAAGAAGGACGCCGTCAGCACCGCGGTGGCGGCGAACATGGTCCAGAAGGAGAGGGTGTTCAGCACCGGGAACGCCATGTCGCGCGCGCCGAGCATGAGCGGCAGGCAGAAGTTGCCGAAGCCACCGATCAGGATCGGGGTGATGGCGAAGAAGATCATGATGGTCCCGTGCATGGTGAAGAGCACGGTGTAGGTCGCCGGGCCGACCACCCCGCCCGAGCCCGGAAACAGCCAGCGCCCCACCACCGGGACCGGCACGCCCGGATGGGCGAGCTGCCAGCGGATCAGCATGGCGAGGGCGCCGGCCACCGCCAGGAACACGAGCCCGAGCCACAGGAACTGCTTGCCGATGACCTTGTGGTCGCGCGAGAAGACCACGTCGAGCACCGACCCCAGTGTGGTCCTGATCGCCCTGGTCGTCCTGGTCCTCCTCGTCATCCCCGTCCTCATGGTGCCGGCATCCACGCCCAGCCATCGTGGGCCTCGGAGTCCGTGGGATCGAAGCGCAGGCGCGCGTCCTCGGCCGCCCGCGCGGTCCAGGTGGTGAAGGCCGCCTCGTCGAGCACCGTCAGCTCCCCCCGCATCCGGTAGTGCCAGGTTCCGCAGTGCTGCGCGCAGGCGATCTCGAAGAGGCCGGTCTCCTTGGGCTCGAACCACAGGCGGGTGATGGTGCCGGGAATGGCGTCTACCTTGGTCCGGAAGTTCGGCAAGTAAAGCGAATGCACGACGTCCTTCGAGGTCAGCTGCAGGTACACCGGGCGATCCACCGGAACGCGCAAATCGTTCAGCGTCAGGATGTCGTCGGCGGTGCCGAAGCGCCCGTCCGCCCCGGCGTAGCGAAAGTTCCAGGCCCACTGCTGCGCCAGGACCTCGATCCGCACCGCCCGAGGATCGCGGTCGGGATAGCTCCAGAAGCCCGCGCGCAGCTGCCGGGCCGAGCGCACCACGGCCGGGACGTCGATCCCGAAGAGCAGCGCCGCGCCCGCCACGGCGGCCAGGGCCAGGCCGCCGCGGCCGGTGCCGTGCGTGTAGACCGCGCGCCGTCGGGGGCCGCGGTAGAAGATCAGGGCCACGCCGAGGATCCCCACCAGGATCGAGAGGTAGACGGCGGTGGTGACGGTCAGGTACCGGAGGATCGCGTCGACGTGGTGACCGTGGGCGGAGGCGTCGTGGGGCAAGCCGAGCGGCATGGGTGCAGGGACTGGTTACGCCGCCGGCCGGGCGCGGTCAACGTGAACCGTGGCGCCCCGCGAGGGCCCTCCACCCGAGCAGCGCGGCCATGACCACCCCGATGGCGACCACCAGCCACCTCACGCGCCGGGGATCGACGCGCGTCGCCCAGCGCCCACCGAGCACACCTCCCGTCGCGGCGCCCACCGCCATCACCAGCACCGCGGGGCCGTTCACCAGGCCGTGCACCAGGAAGTCGATCGCCGCCGCGGCGTTCACCACCACGGCGAGGACGTTCTTCACCCCGTTCATCTGGTGCAGCCCCAGCCGCTGCGGCAGGAACGACAGGAACGCCAGCATGATGAGCCCGATCGCCGCGCCGAAGTAGCCGCCGTAGACGCTGGTGAGGAACTGCAGCCCGAGGAAGAGCGGCGGAATTCGATCGGGGGGCATCGCGCCCCGTGCGAGCTGCGTCTGGATCTGCGTCTGCGTCTGCGCCCCCGCCGCCGGCTCCTGGGGGCGCCCGGGTCGGCGCGGCCACAGCTCCTTGACGAAGATGACCGCCGTGGCGCCGAGGACCAGCCACGGGACCACCCCGTCGAACACCCGCTGCGGGGTGTGCCGCAGGATGCTGGCCCCCACCAGCGAGCCCAGCACCGCCGGGATGCACAGCACGGCGGTGAGCCGGCCGAGCCCATCGAGGTGCTTGCGGAATCCCCAGGCTCCGGCCAGCGACCCGGGGATCACCGCGACCGTGTTGGTGGCGTTGGCGACGATCGGGGCCAGGCCCGCCCCGATCGCGGCGGGAAACGAGAGCAAGCTGCCGCCACCCGCGATGGAGTTGATCGCACCCGCTAGAAGCGACGAGACGAACAGGAAGATGAGCCCGCCCGTCACGGGTCGGTCCTCGGTATCCTCAGACCGGGGGCTCCGAGGCCGGCGCCGTGTTGGTCGTCGTCGCCGCGGCCTTGGGCACGGGGATCGGGGCCTCGAAGTAGCGATCCGCGCGATCCGGGAACAGCACCACCACCACCCCCGGCCGCCCGGCCGCCGCCAGCTCTCGGGCCAGACGCATCCCACCCGCCAGGGAGCCCCCGGAGGAATGGCCGACCAGGATGCCCTCCTCCTTGGCCAGCCGCTCGGACACGTCCCACGCCTCCTCGGTCGGCATGGCGATGACGCCGTCCAGCTCCTGAGGGTGGTAGATGGCGGGCACCAGGGAGCTCGCCATGTGCTTGAGGCCCTCGAGCCCGTGGAGGGCGTCGTCCGGCTCCACCGCCCACACCTGGATGTCGCGCCGGTAGTCCTTGAGCCGCCGTCCGGTGCCCATGACCGTGCCGCTCGTGCCGATGCCGGCCACGAAGTGCGTCACCCGTCCCTCGGTCTGCTCCCAGATCTCCCGCCCGGTCCCGAGGTAGTGCGCGAGCGGGTTCGAGGGGTTCGAATACTGGTCGGGATAGAAGTACGCGGCCGGATTGTCGGCGACCATCTTGCGGCAGAGCCGGATCGCGCCGTCGCTGCCCTCCATGGCGTCCGAGAAGACCAGCTCGGTCCCGAAGGCGCGCGTGATCTTCTGCCGGGCCCACGATACGTTGGCCGGCATGACCAGCGTGACCGGGTAGCCGAGCGCGCCTCCGATCAAGGAATACGCCACGCCGGTGTTGCCGCTGGTCGAGTCGATGATGGTCTTGCCGGGCGTGAGCGCCCCGGAGCGGATGGCGTCGCGGATCATCTGGTACGCCGCCCGATCCTTGACCGAGCCGCCAGGATTGAAGAACTCGCACTTGGCCCAGAGCTCGACCCCCGGGGTCTCCTTCTCGAACGAGCGCAGGCGCACGATCGGCGTGTCCCCGATGAGGTCGGTGATCTTCTCGGCCACCCGCAGCCGGGCCCGGCGCACCCGCTCGGCCTGCACCAGCGCGGGGGCGGTATGTGCAGTGTCGGGGGTAATGTCGGGGGCCCCGTCGGGCTCGGCGGCGCGAGGAACAGTCTCGGTCAATCTCATGCAAAGCTCATCTCTTGCCCGGATCCCCCGCAGGCGAAGCAGGCGGGGTTCCAGGGAATGTCGGCGGAGTCCGGAACGGCTTGACCTGGTGGCAGGCGGAGCATGCGGGCGGTCCCGACGTCCGGGCGCGCCAACTCGATGCCGGCCAGCCCCACCAGGATCTCGGCGGCGGCCAGGTGCCCTGCGACCACCGCGGCGGCGCCGCCGTCGGGGGGCGCGCCGGTCTTCGAGGGGCCATCGAGGGGGACGTGCGGGCAGGGCCCATGCGCGCGGAACGACACGAGCTCGATCCCCTCGGCCTCGCGGCCGCGAACGATGACGGCCGGGATACCGAGGCGCACCGCGGCGCCGAGCATCGGATCGTCGTCGAACCCCGAGCGCAGGACGGCGCTCGCCCCGCGCAGGCACCCGAGCCACTGATCCCCGAGCGCCCCGGGCGATTCCGCTCCGGAGGCGGAGGCGGCGGCCACAGGGAGGGCCATCCCTTCGACCACCACCTCGGGATTGGAGCCGCGCCAGGCGGCGAGCCTGGAGGACATCGTCTCGGAAATGGTCCCGCTCCCGCTCCCGAGGGACCGGCGGTCCGGGCGCGCCACCCAGCGCAGCGCGCCCACGCCCGCCGCCGCCAGCGCGTGCGCCGCGATCTCGCAGGTGCGATCGCCACCCACCAGCACCACGCGCGCCTCGGCGATGCGCCGCTGGCCCTCGTATCCCAGCTCGGGGAGGGCGATCTGGCGCGTGGCCCGCTGGATGGCGTCGGGAGTCAGGACGACGTACCGCCCGACGTGCCGCCCGACGTGCCACCCGACGTGCCACCAGCGATCGCGGGGACGATGGAGATCTCGTCGCTGTCCTTGACCGGGGTCTCGAGGTTCTTGAGGAACCGGATGTCCTCGTCGTTCGCGAAGATGTTCACGAACCGCCGGATCTGACCCTGGTCGTCGCAGATGCGCTCCTTGATGCCGGGGAACTGCGCCTCGAGCCCGACGATGACGGCGCCGATGGTCGCGCCGCTCACGCTGACCTCTTCCTTGCCGTTGGTCAGCTTGCGCAGCGGGGTGGGGATTCGAATGTTGGCCATGGTGTCTGCTCCTGACGGGAGAAAAAGATGTGCGGTCGGTGAATGGGAATCAGGTCCTGGTACAGGCGGGGCGTTCCTCCCCCGACATCAGCGTGCCCCACCGATGCCGAGGCGATCGAAGTCGCCGAGGCTCGGACCGATCAGGGCCGGCTCGGGCAGCTTGCCGACGAGCGGGTCCTGGGTCTTGAGCCCGTTGCCGGTGATCGACAGGACGATCGGGCCGTCGTCCTCGCCGATGCGACCGGCCTCGATCAGCTTCCTCGCCGCGCCGAGCGTCACGCCGCCGGCGGTCTCGGTGAAGATGCCCTCGGTCTCGGCCAGGAGGCGCATCGCGGCGATGATCTCGTCGTCGTTGGGCTTGGCCGCGAACCCGCCCGAGCCGCTGATGGTCTGGCGCGCGTAGAAGCCGTCCGCCGGGTTCCCGATGGCCAGCGACTTGGCGATGGAGGTCGGGGTCTTGACCGGCTTCATCTGGTCGCGGTTCTCGAGCACCATGTCCACGATGGGCGAGCAGCCGGCCGCCTGCGCCCCGTGAATCTGGGTCTTGCGGGCCCCCCCCGCGGCCAGGAGCCCGAGCTTCTCGAGCTCACCGAAGGCCTTGCCGATCTTGGTGACCAGCGAGCCCCCCGCCATCGGGACCACGATGTGGGCCGGCGTGCGCCACCCCAGCTGCTCGGCGATCTCGTAGCCGTAGCTCTTCGAGCCCTCGGCGTAGAACGGGCGCAGGTTGACGTTGACGAACCCCCACCCGTACTTGCCGGCGATCTCCGAGCACAGCCGGTTCACATCGTCGTAGGTGCCACGCACGCCCACCACCCGCGCCCCGTAGATGCTGGTGGCGAGGACCTTGGCGGGCTCGAGATCGAACGGGATGAGCACCACCGCCGGCAGCCCCGCCGCCGCCGCCTGGGCCGCGGTGGCGTTGGCGAGGTTCCCGGTCGAGGCGCACGCGATGGTGGAGATACCGAACTCGACGGCCTTCGACACCGCGACCGACACCACCCGGTCCTTGAAGGACAGGGTCGGATGGCTGACCGAGTCGTTCTTCACCCACAGCTCGCGCACGCCGAGCCGCCGGGCCAGCCGGTCCGCCCGCACGAGCGGCGTCATCCCGGTCTGCTTGCCCACCACCGGGGGCAGATCGAGGGGCAGGAGCTCGGCGTAGCGCCACATGTCATGCGGCCGCGACTCGATGACGGCGCGGGTCAGGACCTTGGCGATGGCGGGGTAGTCGTAGGCAATCTCGAGCGGCCCGAAGCAGAACTCGCACACGTGGACCGGAGCCTTCGGGTAGTCGTTCCCGCATTCGCGGCAGCGCAGCGCCGTGACGTAGCTCGGCTGAGCCTTGGGGGTCGAGGGGTGGGAAAGCACGGGGGCCGTGGTCATTCGTTGATCCTTATCAGAGGCACGCGGGGGCTGGGTAGGCGGACGGATCGAGGCGCCCGATGCTCGGCCGGTCGCCGCAGACGCGGCACGCCGGGTTCGGCTGCAGACGGACGCTCCGGAAGGCCATGGACGCGGAATCATACTGGATGATCCGCGCCGCAAAGGCCGGAAGATCGCCCTTGACCAGGCGCGCCGCCTCGGCCCCTTGCAGCGCCCCGATGACCCCAGGGACGGGGCCGAGCACGCCCGCCTCGGCGCACGACGGGCCGACCCCGGCGGCGGGCAGGTCCTCGAACAGGCAGCGGTAGCAAGGGCGTCCGCCGGCGCGCACCGTCATGAGCTGACCTCCGAGCCCGACCGCCGCCCCGTGCACCAGGGGGACGCCCCCCAGGACCGCGGCGTCGTTGGCGAGGAACTTGGTCGCGAAGTTGTCCGACCCGTCCACGACGGCGTCGTAGCTGGCCAGATCGCGCGCGGCCTCCACGTCGAAGCGGGCGACCAGTGGCTCCACGTGCACCTCCGGGAAGCGCTCGCCGAGGGCGCGCGCCAGCGAGTGCACCTTGAAGGCGCCGACCGAGCCGAGGCCGTGCAGGACCTGGCGGTGGAGGTTGGTCGCATCCACCCGGTCGTCGTCCATCACGGCGATGCGGCGCACGCCCGCCGCCGCCAGGGCCAGCACCGCCGGGCAGCCGAGGCCGCCCGCGCCAATCACCAGCACGCGTGCCACGACCGGGCGCCGCTCCGTTACCGGCTGCCCGGGGAGGAGGCGGGATCCGCCGGGAGCCCGCGCCGTGGCGCGGGCTCGCTCCCGAAGAGCGCGTCCGAGCTGAAGTACCGCTCCCCGGTGTCGCACAGGATCGTCACCACCGTCTTGCCAGGGCCGAGCTCGCGGGCGAGATCGAGGGCCACCTTGACGTTGGCGCCCGCCGAGATGCCGACCAGCAGCCCCTCGCGCCGGGCGAGCTCGAGCTTGACCCTCTGCGCGTCCTCCTCGGTGATGGTGCGCACCTCGGACAGGAGCGCGCGGTCGAGGATCGGCGGCACGAAGCCGGCGCCGATCCCGTCGATGCGGTGGGCAGCTGGACGGCCCCCGGACAGCACCGGGCTCTTGGCTGGCTCGACCGCGACGATGCGGGTGGCCGGGTTCCGCTGGCGCAGGGCGCGCCCGACCCCGGAGATGGTGCCGCCGGTCCCCACCGCGGAGATGAAGGCGTCACAGGTGCGTCCCCCGAGCTGCGCGAGGATCTCCGGCCCGGTTCCCCGGAAGTGCGCCTCGACGTTGGCGGGGTTCTTGAATTGCTGCGGCATGAAGTAGCTCGGGTTCTCGGCGCACAGCTCGCCGGCCTTCTGCACCGCGCCCGTCATCACCGAGACCGCGGGCGTCAGGTAGACCTCGGCGCCATAGGCATTGAGCAGGGCCCGCCGCTCGAGCGACATGTTGTCGGGCATGGTGAGGATCAGGCGGTAGTGCTTGGCGGCGGTCACGAGAGCCAGCCCCACGCCGGTGTTGCCCGAGGTGGGCTCCACGATGGTCGAGAAGCCGGGCTGGATCAGGCCCGCGCGCTCGGCCGCCTCGATCATCGAGAGGGCCACCCGATCCTTGACCGAGCCGCCCGGATTGAACTGCTCGCACTTGCAGAACACGTCGGCCATCCCCGGCTCGACCAGGTGACGCAGGCGAACGAGCGGCGTCCCGCCGATGAGCTCGAGGGTGCTGTTCACGGCGACGGCGGGCATGGCTTGATTCTAACCCAACCAATCGCGCCCGGCGGGCCACATCGTCGTCGTCGGCTCGCGTCGGCGCGGCTCAGGGGCGCTCGCCGATGTCCACGATCGAGCAGGCCTGGATGGTCGGGATGCCGAGGCGCTCGGCCTCGGCGAGCAGGTCGTCGCTCTCGGCGCCGGGGTTGACCCACAGCTCGGCGACGCCCTTGGCGGCTATCGCGGGCAGGGTCAGGATGCCGATCGCCGCGGGCACGTACAGCGACGCGCGCTCGATCGGACCGGGGATGGCTTCGATGCTGGGAAAGGTGGGCAGGCCCTCGACCTCGGCGGCGTTCGGCGTCACCGGGTAGACCGTCCAGCCCTGACGCAGGTAAGCGCGCACCGCCTTGTTGCCGAACTTGGAGCGATCGGTGGAGGCACCGATGATAGCGACGGTGCCGGCGACGGTGCCAGCAACAGTGCCAGCACCCTTGCCGTGCCCACCGCCGGCGGGCATCAGAGGGACTCCCGGCGCGGGGACGCACCCCCCGCGGGCCCTCCCGCCACCTGACCGCACACCGGACAGCGTCCATCGGGGCCGAGGACGCCCACGCACGCACCGTCGGGGCACAGCGGCCGTCGCTCGTCGAATCCGCCCCCGGCGCCCTCGAGCTCGACCGCTCGCGCGGCGTGGTCGGCGTCGCCGTCTTGCGATGAGGAGGGATCGAAGTGAGGTGCCTCGGACACCAGGTCGGGTGCCCCCGCGGGGGCGCCGGTATATCCCGCCGGCACCTCGCCCGTCCGCCCGCACTCGGAGCACCTTCCGTCAGCGCCGAGCACGCCCGTGCAGCTCCCGTCGGGGCACAGCACGCGTCCGCCCGGATCGAATGCGATCTCGTCAGTCATTGTCTGGCCAGTCTACCCGCGGTCGTGCGTCAGGGCGCGGGGAAAGCGGTCGTCGATGCGCCCGCGGTTCCGGCGGCGTCCACGGTTGGGGCACCGGCAGGCGCGGGGATCCCGGCGTCGGAAGGACCCTCCGGGGTCGGGGCGAGCCCCGCCGCCTCGATGACGAGCTCGAGCTCGCGATCGAAGGCGCTCCGGTCGGCGGAGCTTCGGAGGTCGAGGCTGTCGCGGTGGTCCAGCGTGAGTGTCCGCGGACGGAAGACCAGGTTCAGCACCGCCGTGACCGGATCGTCGTTGCGGTAGGCCCGCGGCACGTCGAGCGCGAAGGCGGACTCGCGCAGGCACTGCTCGATGCTGGGCCGCGCCAGCGTGGACGACAGGACGCGGGCGGCTCCGACCTCGCCGCGCACGAGATCGATGGCGATGCGCACCCGCCCCGCGAGATCCCGGTCCTCGGGGGTGCGCGCCGAACGCGTGAGGTAGCAGGCCCGCGCGCGGGGCGTGTAGGCCAGGGACAGGGAATCCCGGACCACGCTTCGCTCCATGAATCCCCGCGGGCCGGCGCTCTCTGGCGGGGTGGCCCCGCCGCCGCTGCCGCTGCCGCTGCCTTGGCCCGCGCCGATCCCGCCGAGCCTGGCCGCGGTGGTCGCTGGCGCGTCCGCCCCCTCGTCCGGCCGTCGCACCGGCTCCCAGAGTGCGACGAACCCCGGACCGGCGAGAAAGCGCCGGGGCTCCGCCCCTGGCGATGGGCCCGGTGATGCCGCTTGCGACGACAGCGCCTCGAGCACGGCGGCCGCGACCGGGATGGGGTGGAGCGGGAGCGACAGCCGTCGCCCGCGCTGCCGGATCGAAAGGCGCGCCCCGGAGCCGCCGCCCGGGAGCTCGGTGAGCAAGGTGACCCCGGCCCCTGGGACGATCTGGCGCGCGACCGGTGCTCGCGCCGCTGCCGACAGGCTCGAGGTCAGCGCCACGTCGAAGACCGCGCCGCCGGCCCGGAGTCCGCTGAGCAGGTCACCGAGGCCTTGCGTGAGGTCCCCGACGTGGAAGGCAGCCTCGATCCCACCCGACGAGGCCGCGGCCGCCAGCCCCTGCAGGCGCTGCCGCTCGTCGGGCGACGTCGAGGGATCGTCGTTCGGCCGGATGCTGACCACCGCGGCGAGCAGGTCCGGCAGCCGCAGCCGGACCTGAGCTGGGCGCGCATTCGGGTCCGCGTCCTCGGTGGCCACCGTCCAGGGATCGTGTCCGCCCGCCGCCGCACCCACCGCGCCATCGGTGAGGACCACGAGGAGCGGGCGCGGCCCGAAGTCGACGGCCTCGCGCTCGAGCAGCTCGCTCGCGAACCGGATGGCGGGCACGAGCTCGGTGCCGTTGGCCAGGGTCTCCGGCACCAGGGCCTCGGCCAGCGCGCCGAGAGCCTGGCGTGTCGCCTGCCGCGCCACCGGAAACAGCCGCCGCGGCGTCCGATCGAAGAAGACGGCGTCGAAGCGGGTGCTGGGGGGCAAGTTCCGCAGGAGATCGAGCGCGAAGTCGCGCTCCGCTTCGAGGCCACCGTAGCCGACGCTGCGCGAGCGATCGATGACGAAGAGCACCCGGTCGGTCACCGCGGGTGAGAGGCCCGCCGTGCCCGACGTGCCCGCGCTGGCCGGCGACGCGAGCTCGGCGGCCGCGACCGGGGCCGCCTCGGTGCCCGGACGCCCCAGCGCCAGCGCCAGGCGGGTCTTTCCGCCGCGCGCCGGACGGGGCCCCATGGACGCCAGCGCCAACAGGGGTGGGGGCGGGGGCACCACGCGCGGGCCGCGCGGCTCCGCGAGCGTGAAGGTCACCCGCCAGGCGCTGCGGGTCGACACCCGGCCTGAAGATCGGACCACGAACGCGCCGGGGCCCACGGCTCCCGACTGAGGAAGGCGGCTCTCGCCCGCGATCGACAGGCGCGCGACGGGCACCCCGAGATCGGCCCGGAGCTCGACCGCGGTCCCTGGCGGTGAGAGCTCGGGCGCAGCCGGAAAATCCAGGTGCGCGAGGTTCCCCTCGAGCGACAGCTCGGCCGCGTACGCGAAGTCCAGCTCGGTCGGTGGCTGACGCTCCGCCGTTCCGGCCGGGGTCCGGGTGTCGACGATGCGCAGCCGGTAGCGCACCTCCTCGTCGAAGGCGGCCGCGGAGGGCTCGCGCCCGGCCGCGCGCGCGGCCTCGACGTACCGCTGCTCGGGCGTCTCCGTGGGCCCTCCGCTGGCCGCGGCCTCGTTGCTGGTCCGCGCGCCTGCGCCCGCCAGGTCGACCCGCAGCAAGGCCGCTCCTGCCGGCAGGGCGAGGTCGAGGATGCATTCGCCCGGCGAACGCGTGCGCGCCCCGGAGCTCGGGCGAATGCTGTTCCAGCTCACGCCATCACAGGTCGTGAGCTTGCGGTGCACGTGCACCTCGGCGATGGCTCCCCGGACCTCGATGCGCAGTCTCTGCGCGGCCCGGTCGTCGGGCGTGGAGGGGGGCTCCGCGGCTCCCGCCGCCGCCGACGACGATGACGAGCCGAGCCCGACGACGATGCACAGGGACACCGCGGCGAGCGAGCGGGCGGCGAGCCCATGGTGCCTGGCCCGCGTCCGCTTGGGGGGGCGCGGGGAGACGTCTTCCCTCATGGTCTGGTTCTACGCCGACCGGATCGCCTCGTGCCAGTGCCAGTGCACGCGCGCTCGCGGGCGGCGGCCGCCCCGCCCGCCCGCCGCTTTCCGGACCGGATGCAGCGCGGAACCCGAGCCCGCCGCTTGCGACGGCGTTTCCTCTCCGCTATGGGAGTCAGCGACGTGCCGGTTGCTCCCATCATTTCCATCTCCGATGGCGAGGCCGAGCGGAGGGCCATCGCCACCCTCAAGGACGGCGGGGTCATCGCCTTTCCCACCGACACGCTCTACGGGCTCGGGTGCGCTTTCAGCCGCCGGCGCGCCATCGAGCGCCTGGCGCGCCTGCGCGGGATCGATCGGGCGCGCCGTCCTCTCACCTTCGTCTTGCCCGACGTCGGCGAGGTCGCTCGCTACGCGCAGGTGTCCTCCGAAGGCTGCCGGATCCTGAACCGGATCCTGCCTGGGGCCTTCTGCGTCGAGCTCACCGCCAAGTCCGGCATTCCAGAGCCCTTCGTCGTCGGGCGGCACCGCGCGATCGGGGTGCGCGTCCCGAAGCACGAATTCTGCGAGAGGGTGTCCTGGGGGATCGGCGAGCCGCTGCTGACCGCCACCGCCAAGACGCCAGAGGGCCGCACCCTCGAGACCGCCGCCGAGATCGCCCTGGCCTTCGGCGACGAGCTCGATCTGATCGTCGACGGTGGAACTCTGGCCGGCGCCCCCTCGACCGTGGTCAGCCTGGTCGACGACTGGGTCACCGTGCTGCGCCTCGGCCGCGGCGATCCCGATCTCATGCTCGGGTAGCCCGAAGCAGGGACCTCGACTCAGACGAAGCCCTTGGCGGCGAGGAAGATCTCGAAGCTCTGGGCGCGCGAGCTCTCGGGCTTGACGACCTTGACCTCGGCGAAGCGCGCCTGCAGGCGCTTGCGGATGGCCTCGAAGTCCGGGCCCTGGAAGAGCTTGCCCACGAACGCGCCCCCGGGCGCGAGCAGCCGCTCGGCGCGCGTCAGCGCCTCGACGAAGAGGTTGGCCGACCGCGCCTGGTCGGCGGAGCGAATTCCTGTCGTGTCGGGCGCCATGTCGGACAAGACGACATCGAAGGCCGCGAGCGGCCCCAGCAGCTCCGCATCGGTGGCGGTATAGATGTCGCCCACGAGGACCCGTGCTGCCAGCACCGCACGGGGCAGGGGATTGCGATCGATCCCGACCACGCTGCCGTGCGCGCCGACCACCCGCACCGCGTACTGCAGCCAGGAGCCGGGGGAACACCCGAGGTCGAGCACCCGGTGCCCCGGCCGCAACAGCCGCAGCCGTCGGTCGATCTCGTCGAGCTTGTAGACCGATCGCGCCGCGAACCCTTCGGAGCGCGCCTTCTTGAAGAAGACATCGTGGCGAACCCGCGGATCGCCGAATGGCCCGCCGTGCTTCGCCACGCGCCCTCGTGCGCCTCACACCACCACCACCCACCCGTCGCGGGCGGGGCGGGCGGGTGCGACGCGCCTACTTCTTGCCTGCCTGCGGGGCGCCCTTCTTGGACGCCTTCATCGGGTTCTTGGACTCGGCTTCCTTGACCAGCCGCGGGACGATGTACTTGCGCACGTCCTTCATGCTGCCCTTGACCAGCACCACGCCGTTCGAGGCGCCGGGGACGGCACCCTTGATCAGCACGACGTCCTTGTCCTCGAGGACCTTGACGACGACCAGATCCGAGGCGGTGCACTGCACGCCACCCATGCGGCCGGACATGCGCTTGCCCTTGTGAACCCGCCCCGGGGTCAGGCGACACCCGATCGAGCCGCCGTGTCGGAAGAACTCGTGGGTCCCGTGGGTGGCCGTGTCGCCGGCCATCCGGTGCTTCTTCATGACCCCCTGGTAGCCCTTGCCCTTGGTGGTGCCGACCACGTCGATCACGTCCCCGGACTTGAACACGTCGGCCGCGCGCAGGGTCTTGCCCACCTCGTACTTGTCGAGCTCCTTGGGCTCGAGGCGCACCTCGCGGAGCACGCGGGGCGCCTTCTCGAGTCCGGCCTTCTTCGCGTAGCCCGCCTCCGGCCGGGTCACGAGCCGCACCGGCGTCTCCTCGAACCCGAGCTGCAATGCGGCGTAGCCGTGCAGGTCCGGGGTTCGCTTGCCGACCACCACGCATGGACCGACGGACACGACGGTCACCCCGAGGGCGGTTCCGTCATCGTGGAATACCTGGGTCATCCCAATCTTGCGGCCGAGCAGGCCCATTTTCAGCGACATGGCGGCTGGAGCTCCTTCGAAATGTACGGGCAAATGTGCGGCAGGAAAGCGCGGTCTTATAGGCGCGTCGGCGCTTCCAGTCAAGCCGGCCGAGCCGCCGTCAGCCTCGTGGCGTGGCGCCGGGCAAGCGCGGGACCAGCCACCGGCGCCCGCTGACCTGGTGCACGTCGACCTCCACCTCGTAGGCCTCCGACACGTGCTCGGGGGTCAGGACCACCTCGGGCGGTCCCTCGGCGAGGACCGTGCCCGCCTTCAGCAAGACCACCCGATCGCACGCCTCCGCCGCCAGGTTGAGGTCGTGCAGCACCGCCAGCACGGCGCGGCCGGCGGCGGCTTGCTGCCCGAGGATCCGCAGGATGGCGAGCTGATGCTTGACGTCGAGCCCGGCGATGGGCTCGTCGAGCACCAGCACCGGTGCGTCCTGGGCCAGGGCCCGCGCGACGTACACCCGACGCAGCTCGCCACCCGAGAGCTCGGACAACGGCCGCTCCGCCAGCCCGAGGACTCCGCAGTCGGCCAGCGCTTGGCGCACCCGCTCGAGGTCGGCTTGCGATTCGAACCCGAGGCCGGTCGACGGCAGGTGGGGCAGCCGGCCGAGCAGCACCAGCTCGGCGACCCGCAGGGGCACGTCGATCGGGGTGGCCTGGGCCACGCTGGCGAGCAGGCGCGCGAGCGGCCGGCGGCCGTAGCTCGAAAGGTCGCGTCCGTCGAGCCGGACCCGTCCAGTGCCCGGCGCGAGAAACCCGGTCAGGCACCGGAGGAGGGTGGTCTTCCCCGAGCCGTTCGGCCCCACGAGGCCGACGACCTGTCCGGCGCGCACCTCGAGGCTCACCCCGCGGAGCACCGCGCGGGTGCCGTAGGCGAACCCGACAGCGTCCGCCGACAGCACGTGAGCGGGGATGCCGGGGCTGCACGCCGCCGGATCGGGCAACGGATCGGGCACGGGATCGGGCACGGATGAAGCGCGCGGATCCGTCTCAGCCCCCGCCTCGGTCAGTGCCCGACGGAGGGGACGCGGAGGCCGTGGCCGCCTTGGCGGCGTCCCACAGCCGGGCCTGCTCCTCCGGCCCGGCATCCGCCACGGCCCGCCCGGCCGCGGCGAGGCTGGACTCGAGGTGGCCGAAGCGGCGCGCGAAGCGGTCGGTGGCATCGCGCAGCGCCGACTCGGGATCGAGCCCGTGCTTGCGCCCGACGTTGACCAGGGCGAAGAGCGCGTCGCCGAGCTCGTCGTGCATGGCGCGCGCATCGCCGCTGCCCACGGCCTGGTCGAGCTCTCCGAGCTCCTCGTCGAGCTTGCCCCGCGCCGCCTCGGCGTCCGCGAAGTCGAAGCCCACCGCGCCAGCCTTCTCGCCGGCGCGGGTGGCGCGCAGCAACGCGGGCGCGCTGCGCGGGATTCCGTCGAGGGCTCCGTGCTTGCCCTTGGCGGCCTTCTCGGTGGCCTTGAGCTTGGCCCAGTTCGCGAGCACCGCCTTGGCGTCGCTGGCCGCGACGTCTCCGAACACGTGCGGGTGCCGGCGCACCAGCTTGGTCACGATTCCGCGGGCCACGTCGTCGACGCCGAAGCTCCCCTCCGAGAAGCGCAGCTCCGACTGAAACACGATCTGCAGCAGCAGATCCCCGAGTTCCTCGCAGTGATCGGCCACCCCGCCGTCGGTCACCGCATCCACCACCTCGTAGGTCTCCTCCACCAGATAGGGAAGGAGCGTGGTCAGCGTCTGTTCGCGATCCCACGGACATCCGTCGGGGGCCAGCAGGCGTTGCATGAGACCGACCAGTCGCTGGATCTCGGCCCCCGTCTGTTTTCCGGCGAGGGGTCGCAAATCCAGGCTGCGTTCCTCCGAGGACGACGGGGTGGCGGTGCCGGCGGCCGGTGCGGGTGCGGGTGCGGCGGTTTCAGGGGTGGATTGGCTCACCGCCCGAATCTACACATTGAAGGGGTGTTCGGGGCGTGCTAATCGGAACTGCCCTTGGACACGCGTCGAAATGCCCCGCCGCAAGGCGAGAGCCAGTCGGGTGGCGAGAGCCAGTCGCGTGGCGAGAGCCAGTCGGACGACGAGAGCCTGTCCGCCCGGCCCGAGGTCGTGACCGAGCGCTTCGCGCTCGACGACAACCCATCGGCCCTGGCGCTCTACGGCGAGCGCAACGCCAACCTGAAGCTCATCGAGCTGCACGTGGGCATCACGGTCCACAGTCGTGGCAACGAGGTGACGCTCATCGGGCCTCCCGATTCGGTTGCCCTCGGGCGCAACCTCATCGAGCAGCTCTACGGCATGGTCCACCGTGGCACCCCACTCAACCCCCAGGACATCGGTCGGGCGGTCTCGATGCTGCGGGCGGACCGCCAGGTCGATCTGCGCGCGGTGTTCACCGACACCATCCTGGTGGCGGGTCGCGCGCGCCCGGTCGCGCCCAAGGGTCTGGCGCAGAAGCGCTACGTGGATGCCATCCGCACCCACGACATCGTCTTCGGCATCGGCCCGGCCGGCACCGGCAAGACCTATCTGGCGATGGCGCTGGCGGTGCGCGCCCTGATGGAGAAGCAGGTCAAGCGCATCATCCTGACCCGACCGGCGGTCGAGGCGGGCGAGCGCCTGGGATTCCTGCCGGGCAGCATGGAGGAGAAGGTCTCACCTTATCTGCGGCCGCTCTACGACGCGCTTCACGACATGATGGACTTCGAGAAGGCCGACCAGCTCATCTCGCGCGGGCTGATCGAGGTCGCCCCGATCGCGTTCATGCGCGGCCGGACCTTGAACGACGCCTTCGTGATCCTCGACGAGGCCCAGAACACCACCGGCGAGCAGATGAAGATGTTCCTCACCCGTCTCGGCTTCGAGTCGAAGGCGGTGATCACCGGAGACATCACCCAGATCGATCTGCCCGACAACCGCAAGTCCGGTCTGCGCGAGGCCGAGCTGCTCCTGCGGGGGATCGAGGGGATCGCGTTCTGCACCTTCACCGACGTCGACGTGGTCCGCCACCCGCTGGTGCAGAAGATCATCCGTGCGTACGACGCGGCCAGCCTGGCGCGCGGCCAGCCGCCCGCCAGGTGAGGCGTCGCGATTGCCAATCGATCTGCTGACCCGCCCGAGCGCACGCGGGCAGACCGCGGCCGCGGTGCGGGTGGCCATCCAGCGCCGCCTGCGCGCGGCCCTCCGACAGGTCGGCCGCGCGCGCGCCTCCGCGACGGTGGTGCTCACCGACGACGTGGAGATCCGCGCGCTCAACCGAGACTTTCGCGGGCACGACCGCGCCACCGACGTGCTCAGCTTTCACCTGCAGGAGCTGACGGGCATCGACGATCCGGCGGGCGCGCGCGTGCACCTCGGGGACATCGTCATCTCGGTCGAGACCGCCCGGCGGCGCGCAGCGGGCCGCCGCCTCGCCTCCGAGCTCGAGCGGCTGGCCATCCACGGGCTCTGCCACCTCTTCGGCTACGACCACCAGCGCGCGCCCGAGGCGTCGATCATGTTCGCCCTCGAGCGCCGACTTCGCCGCCTGCCGCTTCCGCGCGCGCGGAACGGCGCGCCCGCCGCCGTCTCCTCCTCCGTGGCGCGCGCTCGGAGCCGTTGACCAACTAGAAACGCATTCCGCGCTTCGCGCGAAACATAAACCATCTATAAGTGAGGTATCCCGCGCCGGCGACGGCGGGTACCACCAGGAATGTCGAGCCCACCGTTGCGCCGAGCAAGACCGTGCCTCCCCACGCCGAGGCGGCCAGGATGCCTTTCTTGCGGGCTTGGGCTTTGTCGCGGGAGACGAGACTTTCCATGGGGATCCCTCCACTCGAAGAGCTACCACGTGCCCCTGCGGGCAGCCACCCACGTTTGCCGGGCAGGCTCCCTCGAGGCCGGGCGGTTTTCGGCGGCCTGAAACACGCGCACAAACGAGATGTGCGATAAAGGGGAGACATGGTTGTCCGACGCGCGAAGATAGTGTGCACACTCGGTCCCGCGACGGCCTCGACGGCCGGCATTCGCGGGCTGATCCAGGCGGGGATGGACGTGGCGCGCCTGAACTTCTCTCACGGCACGCACGACGAGCACCGCCGGGTCGCCGAGATCGTCCGTCATGAGAGCGGAGCGATGGGCAAGGTGGTGGCGATCTTGCAGGATCTGTGCGGCCCCAAGATCCGCACCGGCAAGGGCGCGCCTCCGCTCATCACCGCGGGTGAGAGCATCACGCTCGTCGAGGGGATGGAGGGCGGACCCGGGGTGATCGCGATCCAGTACGAGGGGCTTGCCGATGACCTGCAAGTGGGCGATGCGGTTCAGCTCGATGACGGGCGGGTCCGCCTGCGGGTGGTGGGCGTGGCCGGTGGGCGGGTGTCCTGCGTGGTGGAGCAGGGGGCGGCGCTGCGCGACCGGATGGGCGTGAACCTGCCGTCCAAGCGGGTTCGTCTGCGCGCCATGACCGACAAGGATCGGGTGGATCTCGAGCTCGGGCTCGAGCTCGGGGTGGACTACGTGGCGCTCTCGTTCGTGAAGAGCGCGGACGACATCCGGGAGCTGCGCGAGTTCTGCCGGGCCCAGGGCCGTCCGGCCCCGCCCATCGTGGCCAAGATCGAGACCCCCGAGGCGGTGGACAACCTGGAGTCGATCATGCGGGTGGCCGATGCCGTGATGGTCGCCCGCGGCGATCTTGGGGTCGAGCTGCGACCCGAGCAGGTCCCGATCATCCAGCGCGAGATCATCGGTTTCGGGCGGCTGCTGCAGCGCCCGGTGATCGTCGCGACCGAGATGCTGCAATCGATGGTCGAGTCGACCCGTCCGACGCGTGCGGAGGCCGGCGACGTGGCGACCGCGGTGTTCCAGGGGGCCGACGCGGTGATGCTTTCGGCGGAGACCGCCTCGGGGAAGTACCCACAAGAGGCCTGCGCGATGATGGAGCGGATCATCGTCGAGGCGGAGGGGAGCAAGTTCTACGCCCCCCAGCCCTCGGAGCCGGGGCAGACCACCCAGGAGGCCATCGCCCACGCGGCCTGCGTGGTCGCCAAGGAGGTCGAGGCCAAGGTCATCGTGGCCTTCACGCTGGCCGGCATCACGCCGAGGCTCCTGTCCAAGGCCCGTCCCATCGCCCCCATCATCGCCTTCTCGCCCGCGGTCGATGCGCTGCGCCGGCTGGCCCTGTTCTGGGGGGTCATGCCACGCTCGTTGCAGGTCTTCCCCAACATCGACGCGCTGGTCGCGGCGGTGACGGCTCACCTGCGCGAGCAGGAGATCGTCTCGTCGGGCGATCACTTCGTCATGATCTACGGCGCCCCGGTCGGCCAGCGCGTGCCGACCAACTCGATCCGGGTGGTGGATGTCGGATGACGGAGGCGCACGTCGGAATCCGCGAGTCGAAAGCCGGCGCTCAGTTCAGCGTCTGGGGGAGCGCCAGCCGAAACGGCGCGATCTCGGCGTCGAACGGGTTGCCCTCGTCCGTGACCATCTGGTAGGTCCCGCGCATCTCACCCGACGGGGTGGCCAGCACGCACCAGCTCGTGTACTCGAACGTCTCGCCGGGCCGCAGCCGCGGCTGGACCCCGACCACCCCCGGCCCCCGCACCTCCTCCACGTGCCCGGTCCCGTCGGTGATGATCCAGTGGCGCGACTGCAGGCGGCTCGGGACCGCACCTCCATTGGAGATGCGAACGGTGTACGCAAAGGCGTACTGTCGGCTCGACACCGAGGACCGCTCGGGGATGTACTGGCTCTTCACCGAGACGGAAATCCCATTGGTCACCGCGGTCGACATGATGGAATGAACCTGCCATCGACCCCGGGCAGGTTCAAGTGCCGCGACTTATCATGACGCCATGAAGATCCTGCTCACCGGTGCCACGGGTTACCTCGGAGGAAATTTGCGGCCGAAGCTGCGCGATGCCGGCCACACCCTCGTGGTGCTGGCCCGCGATCCGTCCCGGACGGCCGCGCTGGTTCCGGGGGCGCGGATCTTCGCCTGGGATGGGGTGGTGGGCCTGCCCCCGGCGGAGGCCTTCGATGGGGTCGATGCGGTCATCAACCTGATCGGCGAGTCGGTGGCCAAGCGCTGGACGGTCGAGCGCAAGCGGCGCTTCCGGGACAGCCGGGTCCTGCCCACCCGCGCGCTCGTCGAGCGCATGGCCGGGATGTCGCCCTCGGCGCGGCCCCGGGTGCTGGTCTCTATGGCCGGCGTGGGGTTCTACGGGGATCGGGGGGAGGAGGTCCTCACCGAGAAGTCCGCTGCCGGACAGGGGTTCCTGGCGACGCTCGGCCGGGAATGGGAATCGGCGGCCGAGGGCGCCACCGCGCTCGGGATCCGCACGGTGATCTTTCGCAGCGGCGTGGTGCTCGGTCCGGGGGGCGGCATCCTCGGCAAGCTGCTGCCGCTGTTTCGCCTGGGCCTCGGCGGTCGACTCGGCTCCGGGCGCCAGTATTTTCCGTGGATTCACCTCGAGGATCTCCTGCGGCTCTTCCTCCACGCGCTCGCGACCGAAGGGCTCGCCGGGCCGGTCAATGCGGTCGCCCCGGAGCCGGCGACCAACGCCGAATTCACGGTGGCGCTCGGGCAGGCGCTGCATCGGCCAGTTGCCTTGACGGTGCCAGCGCTCGCTCTGCGCCTCGGTCTCGGTGAGATGGCCGACGAGATGCTGCTCGTGAGCCAGCGGGTCTCTCCCATCCGCGCGATCGAGTCGGGCTTCGATTTCCACTTCCCGCTGCTCGGTCCGGCGTTGCGGGCCTGCCTGGCCGCAACCTGAGACCGGGACCAGTTTCGTTCGGTCGAGAGGCTTCGGGCCCCGGGGGAACGGCAGCGAAGCGGCGCCTGTCGCGCAAAAAGAGAACCGCAAAAAGAATATTGCAACTTACCCCCAGGCGTCAGATAATTCTCGCTGGCTGCGGCTCGTTTGAGCAGCATTGGAAAGCGAGGATTCTTTGGGGAGGAGCTCGTCATCGTGGCCGGTCCGTCCGTTTTCGAGCGCAGGCGCCGGCTCGCGACTGCGCCGGCCCGCCCGTGATCTCGGGTACGTCGGGCGCTGACATGCCACACCTCTTGGTGGTCGACGACGATGAGAACCGCCGCACCGGCATCGTCGAGGCGATCGCCGAGCGGGCCGGTTACGTGGTCGACCAGTGTGGGGATCGCTCGGCCGCCCGCGACCGCCTGGCCCAGTTCGACTACGACGTGCTGCTGGTGGGCCTGGAGATCTCACAGGAGGCCGCCCTCGGGCTGTGCTCGGATGTGCGTGCCAACCCCCGCACCGAGCAGCTCCCCATCCTGCTCCTGACCGGCCACGATCTCGAGCTCGAGAAGGAGGGGAGGTTCAAGGGCCTCGACCTCGGCGCCACCGACTACGTCCTCCTGCCGGTCGGTCCGGAGAAGTTGATGGCCCGGATCGAGTTCGCCCTCCGCCTCAAGTTCCTGGCCGATCGCGTCCGCCTGCAGAACGCCGAGCTCGAGAGCAAGGTGCGGGACCGCACCCGGACCGCCGAGGCCCTGGCCGATGCCCTGCGGGCCGAGCGCGACACCCTGCGTGAGACCCTCGACGTCTTCGATGAGGCGGTGGTGCTGCTCGGGGCCGCCAAGGAGGTCCTCGTGGCCAACTCGGCCGGCGCGCGGCTGATGGCGAGCCAGCTCAAGCCGGCCATCCTGGCCTGGCTCGAGCTGGTCGTCGCCCAGACGCCGCCGCGCGAGCAGGAGTTCATCGAAGGGACGCAGGTGTTCGTGGGGCGGGCGTATCCTCTGCGCGGGGATCGGGTGCTCCTGTACATGCGGGACACCACCGCCGCCCGGGAGGTGGAGGTGCGCCGGCTGCAAGCCGAGAAGATGGCCTCGATCGGGATCCTGGCCGCCGGCGTCGCCCACGAGATCAACAACCCCGCCGCCTTCGTGCTCGGCAACTTCGACGCGCTCTCGGTGCACTTTCGCACGCTCGAGGATCGGGTGCGCGCGTCGTCGAGCGATCCCGGCTTCAAGACCGCCGTGACCGAGATCCTGTTCGAGGCCAACGCGATCCTGCAGGAATCGAAGGAGGGGATGGCCCGGATTCACCGCATCGTTCGCAGCCTCTCCTCCTTCACCCACGTCGACGACGATCAGGGGGTGCCGACCGATCTGAACACCGCGGTGGACTCGACGCTCGGGATCTTGCGCAACGAGCTCCGCCACCGGGCCTCGGTCGACAAGGACTTGCAGGCCACGCGCCTGGTTCGCAGCACGCCCGCCGGGCTCGGACAGGTCTTCCTCAACCTCATCATGAACGCCATCCAGGCGGTGGACGAGGCCCGCGGCAAGGACAACCGCATCCGGGTCCGGACCTACGATCACGGCGACGACGTGATCTTCGAGGTCCGCGACAATGGCTGTGGCATCACGCCCGGGGTCCTGCCGCGGATCTTCGACTCCTTCTTCACGACCAAGCCGCGGGGGGTCGGGACCGGGCTCGGCTTGTCCATCTCCCAGGGAATCGTCCAGTCGCTCGGCGGGACGATCACCGTCGAGACCGAGCTCGGCAGGGGGACGCTCTTTCGGGTGCAGCTACCGGCCGAGGCGCCGAGTCCCGAGCCCGCTTCGCCGCCCGAGCCCGTGGCCGCCCCACGGTACAGCCGGAGGCGGATCCTGGCGGTCGACGACGAGGCCTTGTTGCTCAAGGCCTACCGGCGCATGATCTCCGACACCCACGAGGTGGTGACCGCCCTCGGCGGCCGCGACGCGCTCCTCGTGCTGCGCAAGCGGCAGGACTTCGACGTGATCTTGTGCGACCTGCAGATGCCGGAGATGTCGGGCATGGAGCTGTTCATGACCGCCAAGCGCGAGTTCCCGGAGCTGGCCAAGCGATTCGTCTTCGTGACCGGCGGGGCGTTCTCGGCGGAGGCCCGGCACTTTCTCGAGCAGGCCGTCACTTGCCTCAACAAGCCGTTCAGCGTGGACGAGCTGATGGGGCTGATCGAGGCCAAGGTGGCCGAGAACGGGGTGGCGCCCGGCCCCGATCCGAGCCTCCCGCGCGAGCCCGCGCGGACCTGGACCGGTCCGGCGTCGCCGAGCCAGCCCGCCGGCGGCGGGGCGGGCGGGCGCCTGGCGGGCGAAGACGGCTCCGCCTCCGATTTTGGGGTGGCTCCCCGAGATAGAAACTGATGGGGAGCCCTCCCGTGTCCTCGTCCAAGCCGAACCTCGCTGGTGATCGCAGGAGGACCCTGGTCGTGGCGGCCCTGATCCGGAGGGGCGGGGCGGTCCTCATGTCGCAGCGGCGGGCCGATCAGCCGATGCCGCTGCTGTGGGAGTTCCCGGGGGGAAAGGTGGAGGCCGGGGAAGATCCGGTCCATGCCCTCGCGCGCGAGATCCGCGAGGAGCTCGGCTGCGCGATCCGGGTGGGGCGGATCGAGGAGGTGGTCTTTCACCCCTACCCGACCTTCGATCTCGTCATGCTGGTCTACGAATGCACGCTGGCCGGCGAGCACGAGGAAGCCCGCGCGATCGCCGTCGAGCGGGTCGTGTGGATCCCGCGGACCGAGCTGCCGACGCTCGAGCTCCTTCCGGCGGATTATCCGCTCGCCCGTCGACTGGCAGCCGAGCCGGAATAGAGGGGACCCGGGCCTGCCCGGATCGGGCCGTCAAGACCCGCTGGCTGCATCGTGATCGTGATCGTGGCCGACCCGTGATCCTCGACGTGCACGTGCACGTGCACGTGACCGGCCCCGTGGGCGTGATCGAGAGGTGCAGAAGAAGACACGCCCCGCATCTTGCGAGACCGGTTCGATCACCTTCACGGTGGGTTCCCGTGCACGTGCACGGCCACGTTTACGGGATCGAACACGTCCACGATCACGAATATGCGGATAGAAATACGATCACCCCGAGGCCATGCGGGCCTCGGGGCCTCGGCTCAGTTGAGGATCGTCTCGGTCACCGCGGGGGTGACGAGGACGGGAGGGGCGTCCTCCGGGGCAGGCGGCGGCACCAGCTCCGCCGTCGCGGGAGCGCTGGCGTCGATGGCGGTCGAGGGTCCGCCGTCATGGACACCGACACCGTCACCTTCATGGACACCGTCGTGCACAGCCTCCGGGGTTCCCTCGGCCAGGTGGATGGCCGGGCCTCCGTGGCGGAGCGCCTCGCGCTCGGCCGCCCGGGCGGCCTCGGTCAGGTCGCGCTTGCAGGCCCCGCACAGGGTGGGCTCCGCCCAGTTGCCGAGGTGAGTCTGAAGCTGGCTCTCCGGCGGCCAGAAGATGGTCGTCTTGCAGCCAACGCACGGGATCTCGCGGGTCTTTCGATCCTTGAGGAACGCCACGCAGTCTTCACAGCGCCGCTCGGGCGGACGGATCTCCTTGCGCCGCTTGCGTCGCCGGCGCTTCTTCCCCGGAGTCGCGTGACCGACGGTGCCAGCAGCCGCCGCCGTCGGCTTGTTTTCAGATCCGTGACCAGCCTCGGCGGCAGGACGCTGAGCGTTCCCTCCGCCTGCGACCGCGACCTCACCCGCGTGCTCCGTGTGGTCGTGCTCCGCGCCTTGCTCCGCGTCGTGCTCGTCCTCGGGCTCCTCGTTCTCGGCGTGCAGGTGGTCGTGCTCGTGCTCGCGTGACTCGAGCCGGGCCGCGTGGCCGTTGCCGGCGGCCCCGCGCGCGCTGGTGACGGCTGCCGCCTTGGGGGTCGTCGGGCCTGCGGCATCTCCAGCTGCCACCACCGCGCTGGCGGTCCCGTGGTGGTCGGTCGAGACGGTCCCGACCACCTTGACCTCGGGGCGGACCCCCGCGGCGAGCTGCTGGGCCGCCGTCCAGGTCCAGGTCCCCGGGCAGTGCTCGGTCTTGCACGGCACCTGGCGATCCTCCATCTCGCCCAGCTCTTTTTCGCACTCGGTGCAGTAGTGCGGATACGGATCGCCGGTCTTGCCCCGCACCGCGCGCGCCAGCTGGGCCCCCCGCTTGTCGGTCCACGTTCGCTTGCACCCGGGCCGGCGGCAGGGCCGCTCCACGTCGCGGGTGGCCGAGTAGACGTCGATGCAGCGCTGGCACATCCGGTGGGGCGCCTTCGGCAGCGGCTTGCCCGCCACCGCCGAGCTCAGCTGGGTCTCGCGCGGCCAGGTCCAGGTGTTCTTGCACCCCGAGGTACGGCACCGCACCTCGCGATCGGCGATCGCGCCGAACACCGTGCGGCACGCGTCGCAGAGCCGCCGGGGAGGCTCGTTGGGCAACCCCGCCGCATAGTCCCGGATCTGCTCGTCGCGGCTCCATGACCACTTTTGCTTGCAGCCCTGGATGCCGCAGGTGATCGGCCGATCCTTGATCTTCTCGTAGACGTTGGCGCACGGCGCGCACATCATGCTCGGGGCCGGCGCGGGCTCGGCCTCGGAGCCGCCGGCGATGAGCTGCGCCCGCCGCGTGAAGATCGCCTGACGCTGGCAACCCTCCACCGAGCAGGCGATCTCGCGATCGGCCAGCGTGGACAGCCGCGATTCACAGTCGGGGCACAGCCGCTGCGGCGCGGGGCGGTTGGTGGCGAAGGCCTCGATCTGCTCCCGGACCGTCCAGCTCCAGGTGTGCTCGCAGCCCGCCCGATCGCACGGGCGAACGGCGTCCACCAGCTTCGGGAACTTCTCGCGGCAGGGCTCGCACATGGCGGAGGTGGGATCCGCGTCGCTGGCTCCCGCGCGGCCGCCGAGCTTCGCAACCCTTCCCGTCATTTGCAGCCACGTCCGCGAGCATCCCCGCACCGAGCAAGGATTCGATCGCGCGCCGAGCCGGTCTGCCAGTGTGAATCCGAGAGAGCCCATCGATTAACTCCAGGGGCGACTATGCTGACCGAGGACCCCCGATCAGATCAACCACAATTCGCCGAACCCGAAAGAACTCGGGAGGACGCCGAAACGCCGACGTCCCCTTGCTTGGGGGAGCCGGCGAGGGTAGACGTACGCCGATTCCGATGCAAATCACAATTGAAGACATTTCCCCGGTGGAGAAGCGCGTCGACTTCGAGGTCCCGTGGTCGGATGTCGCGCCGCGTTTGGAGAAGGCCTACAACGAACTGCGGCGTGACGTACGTCTCAAGGGGTTCCGCCCGGGCAAGGTCCCGCGCACCGTGGTGGAGCGCCTCTACCGGCACCAGGTCGAGAACGACGTCGCCAAGGCCCTGGTCGAGTTCTCGATCGGGCAGGCCATCCAGGAGCGCCAGCTCCACCCGGTCGCGCCCCTCGAGGTCAACCAGTACGAGATCAAGCCGGGCGCGGCCTTCCGGTTCACGGCCAAGGTCGAGGTGCGCTCGCAGGTCGTGCCGAAGGACTACTCCGGCGTCGAGCTCAAGCGCCGCCCCGTGAAGGTGGAGGACGCGCAGGTGCAGGAGGCCCTCGAGGGCTACCGCCGCCGGCTCACCGAGTACCGCCCGATCGAGGGCCGCACGGAAGCGCTCCCCACCGATCTCCTGATGGTCGAGGTGCATGGCCGGGTGGGCGACAACAAGATCAAGCGGCGCTCGGTCGGGGTGGATCTCGAGGACGACAAGGGCGGTCCACTGCCCGGCCTCTCGGAGCGCCTGCGTGGGATCTCCCTGTCCGCCAGCGAGCTGGAGGTGAAGTACACCCTGCCGGCCGAGCTGCCTCAGAAGGAGCTGGCCGGCAAGGAGGTCAGCCTGCGCGTGACGGTGAAGGACGCCCGCGCCAAGCAGCAGCGCGAGCTGGACGACGAGTTCGCCAAGGACACCGGCGAGGCCGAGACGCTGGACGGGCTCAAGGACAAGATCCGAGAGCGGCTCGGCGAGGCCGATCGCGCGCGGATCGACTCCGAGCTCAAGACCGCGCTCGTCAAGGAGCTGGTGGCGCGCAACGAGTTCCCGATCGCCCCCGCGCTCATCGATCGTCACGCGGGCGCCATCGTCAACCGGGCCCTGCAGCAGCTGATGCTGGCCGGGATCGACGTGCAGGCGGGGCTCGAGGCGGGGGCGATCGACGTGGCCAGGATGAAGGGCGAGTTCCGCGGCGAGGCCGAGATGGAGGCGCGCGGAACCACCTTGATCCAGGCCATCGCCGAGCGCGAGGGCGTGACGGTGAGCGACGCCGATCTTCAAAAGCGCATCGCCGAGCTGGCGGCCGCGCGCCAGGAGAACGCCAAGAAGCTGCGGGCCGATCTGGAACGCGAGGGACAGCTCGCGGGCCTGCGCCAGCAGCTCCTCGAACAGAAGACGCTTGATA
>Ga0265342_10000401_pt1 | contig 47920 bp, 36 predicted proteins | sample 4CB327metaG_FD_203125 | JGI IMG/M metagenome (GOLD analysis project Ga0265342, IMG submission 203125) | Rhizosphere microbial communities from Carex aquatilis grown in University of Washington, Seatle, WA, United States - 4-CB3-27 metaG | ecosystem: Host-associated > Plants > Roots >... | reverse complement strand
CCCGCGCGGAGAGACACCATGAGCCGACCCCTGGCCGACCGTACCAACCTGGTCACCTCGCGCGAGGAGCACTGGAAGCCGCCGACTTACGCTGCGCGTGCGGGCGCCGTCGCTGCGGTGCGCGCGCGCCTCTTGCGGTTCTTCGACCTGCAGAGCGGAACGATCTGGGCGGATCTCGCGCGCGAGCTCCCGGCGGTGACCGGCACCGTCGTCGACGTCGGATGCGGCCTGCAGCCGTTTCGCCGGCTGTTCGGCGACGGCGTGAAGTACATCGGCATCGACTACGCCGACACGCGCGCGACCTTCGCGGTGCAGGCGCCCGACACGATCTACTACTCGGGCGACCGCTGGCCGCTCGAGTCGGAGACCGCCGACTTCATCCTGTGCACGGAGACGCTGGAGCACGTGCTCGACTCGCGGGTCTTCCTGAGCGAGGTGTTTCGCTGTCTGAAGCCGGGCGGCCGCGTGATCTTCACCGTGCCGTTCGCGGCCCGCTGGCACTTCATCCCCTACGACTACTGGCGGCCGACGCCGTCGGCGCTCGAACACCTGTTGCGCAGCGCCGGCCTGGTCGACATCGGCGTCTACGGGCGGGGCAACCAGCTGACCGTCGCCTGCTACAAGGGCATGGGGTTCGTGTTCTCCCTCCTGTCGCCGCAGCCGTCGAACGTGGCGTTCGAGTGGCTGTGCCGCGCGGTCGGCGCCGCGGGCGTCCCGGCGATGGTGGCGCTGGCCATGCTGGCCAACCTGACGATGGGTTGGCAGGGGGCGGTCGACTTCCTGGGCTTCACCGTGACGGCCAGGAGGCCGGCATGACCGCACCCACGCGCGCCGGCGGCGGAAGCGCGGAGCCGAGCAACGGCACCGCCTGGCAGAGCCCGCTCGCGATGGAGCTCTATCCCCGCGTCTGCCCGATCTGCGGCAGCCCCGATGCGCGCGAGGTCGCGCCCGCCAACTTCGACCCGAACCACTTCGACAGCTTTGCCTTCTCCTCGCGCAAGCGGCCCGAGTACATGCACCTGCGCCTCTGCGAGTGTGCGGCCTGCGACATGCTCTACTCGAGCCCCGCGCCGGCGCGCGAAGCGCTGGAGCGCGCCTACCACGCGGCGGCCTTCGACGCATCGACGGAGTCGCGCTACGCGGCGCAGACCTACGGTTCGTTCCTGCCGCGCATCGTGCAGCGGCTGCCCAGCCGGGACGGCGCGCTCGACATCGGCACCGGGGACGGCGCCTTTCTCGCGGAGCTGGTCAAGGCGGGCTTCGAGGGAGTGACCGGCGTCGAGCCTTCATCGGCCCCGATCGAGGCCGCCGATCCGGCGGTGCGCGACCTGATCCGCCACAGCCCGTTCCGCCCCGAGGACTTCGTGGCCGAGCAGTTCCGGCTGGTCACCTGCTTCCAGACCATGGAGCACGTCTTCGATCCGCTGCAGCTCTGCCGCGACGCCCACCGGATCACCAAGCCCGGCGGTGCATTCTTCATCGTCTGCCACAACCGGCGCGCCGTGCTGGCGCGCATCCTGGGGCGTCGCTCGCCGATCTACGACGTCGAGCACCTGCAGCTCTTCTCGCCGCGCAGCGTGCGCGTGCTGCTGGAGCGCGCCGGCTTTCGCGACGTCGAGGTGCGCCCGGTGATCAACCGCTACCCCTCGCACTACTGGGCCAAGCTGTTGCCGGTGCCGGGGCGCCTCAAGGACCGCTTGCTGGGGGCGCTCGACCGGAGCGGCCTCGGCGCGCTGACGCTGGCCGCGCCGGTCGGCAACCTGGCAGCGATCGCGTGGCGCTGAGCTCCGGCGACGGCGGTGCCCGCACCGGAGCGCGCCCGGAGCTGGCGACCTGGCCGCGGACCGCAGGAGCGCGCCTCGAGGCCCCCGCAAGAGGAACACCCAGCGGCTCTACCTTATAGATTCCGCTAGCGCCGAATCGCTCGGCAGCCCGGGGAATTGCAGGGCAGCGGGTTTGACGGAACTACCGTCCGGCTGGTACCGGATACGTCCTCACCCTGACCGTCGACCTCGCGCGCCCGACCGGCCCGGTGATCGACTTCGCGGCCCATCGCGAGGAAGCGGCCACCAATCACTCGGCAATCAAGCTGGTCGAAGGCGAGGGCACGAGGACATCAGCACGACCCAGCGCAACGTCTCGCTGAAGGGCCAGGAGTTGAGCCCAGAAGAGCTACGCGCGCTTGGGGGGTAGCAGGCGCCCCGCGGCGATGCGCCTGGCGCGCAACAGCTTGCACAGCTCCTCTGTTTCGTTCTGAAGCTCCCAGAGAGCGTCACGCTTTCGTATGACCTCGCCCTCCTCAAGCTGACTGGTGCCGTCGACGAACTCCGTCTGTTGCATCTTTTCGGCGGCGGCGGTGACGGCGTTGATCTTGAGCAAGCACTCGTCGTCGATCCCGTGGAGGTGGAGCTGAGATCGGCAGACGTTCAGCTCCAATACGGCGTTCCGGACCTTGTCGCGGTTTTCCTTCTCCTCGATCCGGACGCTCTCGATCCACAGCCTCGCCATACCGTGCGCCGCCCGGACGAAGCTCTCCAGGGCGGCGTGCAGGCGCTGCGCATGCTCATCCCGGAGGTTCAGCCACATGACCAAGAGAGCGACCCCGCCCCCCACGAGACCTCCCAGGATCGTGCGAATCCACTCCATGCGCTGGGAGCATAGACGAACCAGCGCCTCATGACTTCGGCGCCAGCAGCGCCAGCTGGAACCGCAGGCTCCTGCCGACCCGCCTGAACGGGACCTCACCGGCGGCGCAGCGTGCGCGTGCTGATGCCGAGGTGGTCCGCCGCGACCTGCAGGTCGACCAGCGGCTGGTTCGCGGCCAGCGCGCGCGCGGCGGCGGTCAGCTCATGGAGCTGGGCGACGACGTCGGCGAGCGTGGGATCCGGCGTCGTTACGGCGCGACCCTCGGGCGGGTGCAGCTACATGACTGGAGATATGGCGTTCGGTTTTTTAAATCTCGCGCGGTCCCCGCGCGGCGCGCCCACCTGGCGCCGGCCGGGGTAGCCGCCACGGCCCCTGTCGATGGTTGGGCAAGCACGAGAGAAGAGAGGCCCTGCCCGGGCACGGCGGCGGTCCCCACGGTGAAGATGTCGCGCCCTGAGCCACCGAACCCGCGTCGCCGGTGGGCGACAACAAAAGAGCCAGAAAGAACTTCAGTTCCGACCTCTACTGCCGCCGAGTCACAGATGCACGTCGCCGATAAGCTGGGCGTGGGAGCCGATCGATGAAGCGTCCGGACTGGCCACCACGGGATACTTGCCCATGCACTCGTATGGGAGCGGAGCGGAAGAAGGTGCCCGACGCCATCCTGGCCGCCCAGGCACGGCGATCGTCCCAACGAGCGATGAGGACCCGATCTTTTTGCAGGCGCTCTAACGCGACATTCCCAAGGTCTTCAAGTAACGGTCGGGGATGGCTTCGTGGTGCCGCAGCGTGCCCCAATACTTGGCCCCGAGCCGAAACTGTGGTTGCGCCGAGCGCCGGGTACGGCCGCGCGGGGGCATGGAACACCTAGGTCCGATTCTGGGGAAGCGCACGCGGCGGGCGGATCATCGAAGCGTGGCCCATCCGAGGCAGGTCCCGAAACACGGCCCACCGCCGCGCGACGCGTCTCGTTGGGACCGGCGGGTAATAGAATGGGCATGACATCGCAGGGCCCCGTTCTGTCGCCTGTGACGGTCCCGTTGCCGCCGACCGCCCGAGGTGGCGGGCGGGCGCGGGTGAGAGCCAGCTCATGACCTTCGCCAGCTGGCGCACGCGGGACACCCGCCCACGCAGGTGCGTGGGCCCAGATCCAGAGCGCAGGAGGGTTCCGGACCTCGTGCTGGCCGCGATCGTCACGGGCGTCTTCGCGATCGTCACCGCGCTCATCGCGAGGAGCCACGCCGCGCCCTCACCGGTCACCTGCGTCTGTACCGACTCGTGCCCCGCATCAGGTCCGGCCCCAGGTCCCGCGCCAGGTCCGCCGCCCGCCCCCGCGCCGCGTGCACCCTCCGCTGCACCTTCCCGCGGTACCAGCACCACTCACCAGGTCGGCGGGCGTGAAGCTGGCGAGGGAGATCCTGGCCGAGGAGTGAGCGCGGGGAAGAAACCAAACCTGGCCCGTTCTTGGGGGCATGACAAAGGCCGAAGGAGCGATCCTCGCTGAGGTGAAGAAGCGGATGGCGGCGAGCCGCGGCCGAGCCCCCCGAGCAGGCCAAGATGGGGAAGACCCGCGGCGACTGCGCGGGCGGCCCGCAGCCGTGCCCTTGGGTCCGCTGTCGGCATCACCTGTATCTCGAGGTCGCCGAGCGGACCGGCTCGCTCTACATCAACTTCCCCAAGCTGAGGCCGGACCAGCTCGCGGAGAGCTGCAGCCTCGACGTCGCCGACCGCGGGGGTGTGCCGTTGCAGAAAGTTAGGCGCTCCATCGGAGTGGCGGTCGATCGCGCCCGCCAGATCGAAGTCGAGGCCTGCCGCAGCCTCAACGTCGAGCTCCTGAAAGCCGGGAGGCTCGCGGCGCGCTTCCGCCCGCGGTTCCGGGCGAACGCTGGGTGCGACGGGGCGGCGGCGCAGCAGGGGGCGGCCGAGTAGCCGTTTCACTTTTCTGGGAAGGAAGTCGAGAAGCGCCACAACGATGCCGGAGGAGAAACGTTCACCCGGCGAAGGCGCCGAGACGCCCGAGGCGGCTTAGGCGCTGCGACACCACCATCATCCGCGCGAGAATCGCGAGCGGACGATCGGGGGCAGAGGCGCGTCGTCCGAGGGATATCCGGCCGCTTGAAGGATTTCCGTCGCCCTCGTACTCGCAGAATCGAAGTCCTCACGGGGTCCTACGATGATCTCATCGAGAACAAGCAGGCGACCGCGCGCGCGCATGGGCAGCGGCATGTATTCGGCGACCGTTCCGTCCTGCCGAGTATACGTGGGCGCTTTGGTCTCTTTGCCGCGCCACCACAACGCCAGGACGCGCCATTCTTCCTCTTCACTCCACTCGGCGTGCTTTGCCCCGAGTGCCGCCATTCCGGCGACTCTAGCGAGAGCCCGAAGCGACTGGATTCTGGCTTCTTCCCGGGCAGGCAGAGGAGCGCGCCCCGCGAGGAACCGCTCGTAGACGCGGATCACGTTCGTGAAACCCCTCTCGATCCGCTGTTCCCAGGAAGCGCGATCGTAATCGACCTGGCGGAACGTTCGCCCCACATTGGGTTCCTCCGGCGGTGATTCCGATGGGAGCACCTTCACCCCAATGCAAACTCCAGTGCCCCCGTCGGCGTATCTCCTCCAATGAATCTGTTTGTCGTGGGCCGAGGAAAAGCAGCACAGAAATATGGTCGTTATCTGAGCGAGCGCGCGTTCAGGAAAGAGCTTACCGAAGGTCGTCATCAGCTGGTTTTCTGCAGACGACGAGCCTGCTCTGTAGCGAAGTCTCTCAGCCACCTCGAGAGCAACCTGATCGGCGGATTGGATCTCGTGCTTGTCATTGGTGTGACGGTGAGAGGTCGCCCAAAAGCAGCGGTTGCGCACGATCCCATCGAAGGCCGCCCAGCCCGTGTAGTGATAGAGAACGCTGGGCAGCGTTGCTGTCCCGAAAGGTTCGTTTACGGCCCTATCGAGCTCTTTCGCAAAATCCTCCAAGAAACGCCGCGGGTCCGGCGCGCGGGGCTTGGAGCGCGGGCGCTTGGGTCGCATCAGCACTCGCCATTTTTGCACCGGTCGAGCGCCAAGTCTCGCCTTTGTGGCGGGAAGGCGTGCGCGCGACTAGTTCTACAACCGCGGTTCGCTCGGCACGGGAACCTGAAGGCCTGCGCCTGCGCGCGAAAAGAATGGTCAAAGGTCGGACGGAAGAAGTGATCACGTGATCCGGGGAATCGTCCCGTCGTCAGACGGGCAACCTGCACTGGCCAGGATCGCAGGGCCTTCTGCTCCGCATCGGACTGATCCTTCGGTCCTGAGCATCACCTCTTCGAGAGGCTCGTCGCACGCCCGCTCGCAAGCTGTGAAAGCGACGCGACCCGCCGCCCCTGCCTTTCACCCGGGGTCATTCGCCACCTGAAACCGGTAGCCTGCCTCCTCCCCTTGGATTGACGACCCTCGATCTAGATCGCCCCCTCTTTCACCGCGCCTCGTCCTCAGTCGATCATCATTCCGGGCGACTTCGCCGCAGCTAGGCCGCCGTTCGAGTTGGCTCCCGGGCGCTTCCCCGCGGGTCGATCCAGCTGCGTCCCGGCGGCGGCCGCTTACCCCGCGCCTCGACACGGACGCCACCCTCGACAACCCGATCGCATCGATGCGCGATCGCTGCCTAGCAGGATCAACGTCCCCCGCACCGAGTTGCGACCACCCTCCACCGGTTGCGATCCTCATTTTCAGTTGGGTGCATTGGCCGGTCGCGCACTCATACCGCGCTCGCGGTGCTCCGGGTTCCCGGGGGATCCACTTCAGGGTCGCTCGCACCGCTAGGGGCCCGGGGGTCCCGCGCTCGCTTCCGGGCTTCCGTCGCCCGCGCCGGATGCGTCGGGGGACTTGGGCACGATTACCCAGGCAGTGGCCGATGCGCCGGAGATGATCTCGTGGGTTTCCGCCTCGGTCAGGCACGGGTTCAGGAGATCGCGCTTGAATGCGCGCATGCGCGCCATCCGGGGGAGGGGACCGGAAAACTCCGCGACGAACACGAGCACGGACACGAGCACGCCTGCCCTCCGCCTCCGATCCGATCCGCCCCCTGCGCTCGCCCTACTGCCGCGCGTAGAGGCGGTAGTTCGGCGTTTCGATCAGTCGCATCTTCCCCAGCCGCGCGGCCATTTCGTCGAACGCTCCGCCCCAGTCCTGGCCTCGCGGCACGACGACCTTGAACCCGTCGTCGAGCACGTGATTGAGCTGGGCCGCGATGTCGGAGACCTGGATGGCCAGGAAGAGCGGCTGAATGAAGCCTTGCGGGACGACGCCGCAGGTCTGGTAGTACCAGTAGTCGTACTTCGAGAAGAAGTAGACGCGCGAATCGACCGACGCGCGCGCGATCTCGAGGCAATTGATGGGCGGCACGGCTTCGTGGGAAAACGCCGCCGGTAGCGGGCGCGTGCCCTCGACTGCCGCCAGCTGCGCCGGGATCTTGGACGCGACGCGCGCCGAGTAGGCGTAGGCACAGGCGGCGACCAGCACCCAAGGGGTCGCGCGAAAGGTCCAGCGTAGCGCCGGGGGCGGATCGCTGCCGGGCGCGGGTGCGGAAACCGCCGGACGGTCGCCGTCAGCCGCCGAGGCCGGCCACGCCAGATCCAGCGCCAGGAAGAAGCAGAAGAGATAGGACGCGCTGATGTTGATGAGATTGTGCTCGTGGCTGCGGCCGAAGAAGTAGAGCGAGTTCGCCACCAGCAGCGCGACCGTGAAAATGCGTGCCTGACCAGGCCGCTGGGGCAGCGCCGCTCGCCGCACGTAAACCAACCAGCCGGCGACGCCGGTCATCGGCAGCAGCCACCAGTAGAACGACTCGTGCCCGATGCGCATCATGCCGACGCCGAGCCGACGATAGAGACGTACGGCGTCGGAGCCGAAGCTGCCAAAGACCAATCGCGCGACAATGATGCCGACCGCGATCCCGCCCAGCGCAGGTGCCACCTCGCGCGCGGCAGCGCGCAGATCGGAGGCCAGCGGCGGCCGCTCGCCAACGCTCCGTCCGAACCGCTGCGCAAGCCAGTCTCCCACCAGCGCCAGCGCGTACGACCCGAGATACAGCGTTCCCATGCTGCGCGAGAACAGAAACAGCGCACCCAGGATCGCGCCGACGACCCAGTGTCGCAGGCCCAGCGCCAGCGTCGCCGCGACCAGGACGAGCCACAGGTCGAGGCGCATGGGCGTCGCCTGAGCCGTTGCGTTGGCATCGATCATCACACCGTAGACACGCACCACCACGAGGGCGATCAGCAGCGGCGCGGCCAGGTCGCCCCGCGTGAACAGGCGCCGCGCCAGCAGGAAGAGACCGATCAGCAACGCGTAGAAGCCGGCGCCCACGACCAGCGAATACCCCATCGGCGTTCCGCCCAGCTTGGTCCAGGCCATCGCCAGCAATGACGGCAAGAGATCGTACTGCAGGTAGACCTCGCGCGGTGCGAACCCGTGCTGAAGGCGCATCGCCGGCGCCAGGATGCAGGGCAGATCGAGCAGGCTGGAGAGGGTCGTCGAGACGAAACAGATCGGGATCAGCGCCGCGGCGACCAGCGCCGGCAGCCCGGCGTTGCGGCGCATCGACCAGCGCACGGCCGCCGTCGCGGCCAGCGCACCGAGCACCACCATCGCGGCCACGCGGAGCTCGGTGGCGACCTCGGGCCAGGCAGGGCGCAGGGGCACCATCCAGCCGAGGAGGATGACGGCGAGCAGGAGCACCCCCGACACCCCCGCCTGCACCACCGGCGTGCGCCGCGCGAGCCAGAGCATCGCCAGCGTCGTCAGCGCCAGTTGCAGGACGACGATCGCGATCAGCGCGTATGGCTCGTCGCCGTCCCGACCGCCCATCGCGCCCCGAGCCCAGTACGTGATGTCGGCGAGCCGCACCGGCAACGCGCGGCTCCACAACCACTGCTCTTTCGAGATGAAGAGCGCGCGCAGCACGAGACTGATGGCCACCGCCACGCCCACCGCCATCGTCACCGGGTACCGCAGACTCTTCATCAATTCGCCAGCTGGACCCCCGCGGCGCGCGCCTTTTGGACGGTCATCACCACGATCCGGTCACGCCCCTCCCAGGTGGAGTACCAGTTGAAGTTCATCTCGCGCGGCCCGAAGACCGCCTCAGTCAGCCAGGGATCGTTGGTCGTCCAGCGCCGCCCGTTCGGCCCCTCGGCGATCGGGAAGAAGACCACGTCGTCGACCGGGCCCACGTCCCTCACGTTGGCCGGCAGCGGCTTGGCCTGCGCGGCGGCCAGCGCGCGGACCTTGGGTGACACGCGAAACGTCTTCTTCGGGTGCGACGCGATGTAATCGACCGCAGCGCGCGCGTCGGCGTTGACGTCGGGGCGCGCGATGCTCTCGGCAGCGCCGATCAAGAAGACCGCCTGCGCGAGCGCCAGGGCCCCGAACGCCGCCAGGAACGGCGCGCGCAGCCAGGACCGCGGCAAGCGCTCGGCGAGGTCGGCGATCCCGCGCGCGACGAGCAGACCCACGAAGGGGCCGATCAGCAAGTAGTTGCGGACGATCATCACGATGTAGCGGCCGCAGAAGAAGATCAGGAAGGCGAGCGGAAACCCGACGAGCAGCGCCGAGAACCGGCGGTCGATGCGCACCCAGGAGACCGCGCCCCAGAGCGCGGCGAGCGAGAGGATCAGCGACGGCACCTTCCAGGGCGAGAAGTAGGCGAAGGCGAAGTACTCGAGCACGAGCTTCCAATGCTGCGCCGGCCCCGAGACCGTGTAACCGTAGTGGCCCTGCGCATAGGCCTTGGTGATGCGGTGGTAGTCGGCGATGAACGTGAACGGCGCGAGCAGGGTGCCGGGCGTGGTGACCAGATAGGCCGCGAAGGCGAGCGCGCACAGCAGGACGGCCCGCGACACCTGGGAACCGATCGCTCGCCGCGGCAGCACCGCCAGACCCGCGATCAGGACCGGGACCAGCAGGATCACGCCCGGGTACTTGGTGCCGGTCCCAAACCCCACGGCGACGGCGGCGCCGTAGACCCAGCCCGGGCGCCCGGTGCGGTGAAAGAGCGCCAGCATCATCACCGTCAGCGCCGCGAACTGGGTGAGCAGGCAATCGTTGGCGACCCAGCGCGCGTGATACGCAAACTCCCACGACAGGCCAAGCGTGGCCGCCGCGATGGACGCCTCCCACCAGCGCCGCCGCAGCGCGAGCGCCGCCGCGTAGGTCCAGACCACGCTGAACCCGCTGACGACGATGAAGACCCGGCGCGCGGCGAGCAAGAATTCGGGTGGAGCGGCGGCGGCTTTCATCGCGGCCTGGATCGCCTTCTGATCGAGACCGGCCCTCGCCAAGGCCTCCAGGCCCGCCGGCAGCGCCGGCAGCAGCACCAGCCAATCGTTGAGCGACGGGTAGATGTACCAGCGCGGCAGGAAAACGCCGCTGGCGATCATGTCGCGCACCTCCTGGATGTGCCATTGCATCTCGTCCCAGTGGTTGCCGAAGTCGACGCCACGAACATCGGTCGCGACCAACAGCGCAAACAGCGCGACCGCGGGCGCCGCGAGCCCAGCACGGCGCGCCCAAGACCGCGCGGCGTGATCGCGCAGGCTCGAGACGAATCGCGGTGACACCGAGGGAGTGGACACGTTTTCGCCCGTTTTTGGAAGAGGGAGAGCGCCCGCCAGCGACGGTCAGCTGCCGGGCGCGAGCAGCTGCACCCGGCGAAAGAAGATCTCCGCCCCCTCGGATTGCAGCTGGAGCTTGCCGCAGGTCAGGGGCTGCGCCGCCTCGCCAGGCCACGCGACCGCGAAGCCCATGCCGGTGGTGACGTCCTGGCCATTGAGCCGGTGAGTGGCCACTCCGCCGCGAACGATGATCTCGACGTGGTTCCACGCGTCCGGCACGTAAGAGAGCTGAGCGCGCGGTCCGGCGGTGAAGGTGATTGGCCCGAGGTTGTACATCCCGCCGGCATCGTCGACGGTCAGCTGGTACTCCATCGAGACCATGAACCCGCCACTGCCGATCGGGTTCGAGAGGGCGGGGCCACCGGCGTTGACGGCGCCGAGCGGCCCTGTCGAAAGGTACATCACGCCGCTGTCGAAGCCGGGGCTGGGCGGCCACACCTGCATGCCCCAGCGGTACTCGAGGCTTAGGTGGAAATCGCACAGCTCCGGCTGCGAGATCAGCGCGCCGAAGGTCTGGCCGCTGATCCGGATCGCCGGCTCGCCGTCGACGGCGACGACCGAGAAGACGCCCTGGGGATCGTTGTCGAGCCCCAGCGGATCGGCGCCCGGCGCGGGCGTGCCGAGATAACGATCCCAGCCGGTGAAGTCGGTGCCGTTGAACAGCACGCGCGGAAACCCGGCCGCATCGCCGGCGCCCACGTCGTCACCCGCGATTGCATCGGTTGAAGCGTCGGCCGGCCGGCTGGCATCCCCGCCGTCGAGCCGGATGGCGGTCGACGAAGCGCCGCAGCCCGCGACGGCCGCCGCCATCCCGACTCCCGCCGCCCAGGTCCGCGCCGCCCGCCTCATGCGCCTCTCAGTCGAGCGCCTGCCGGACCTTGGCTTCGAGCTCGTCCGCCGGCACCTCTTGCTGCGTGCCCTGCGCGAGGTCCTTGACCGTGAGCCGCCCCGACTTCACCTCGTTCTCGCCGATGATCACCGCCAGGCGCGCGCGCAGCTTGTCGGCGCGCTTGAGCTGGGATTTCAGACTCGCGGTCCGGTGCTCGATCTCGACCCGCACGCCGGCCGCGCGCAGCCGGTGGGCGAGGGGGAGCGCATAGTCGAGCGCCGCCGCATCGAGCGGCGCGAAGAAGACGTTCAGCGCGGGCTCGAAGCTCTCGGCAGCCTCGGGCAGCGCCAGCAGCACGCGCTCGATGCCCATGCCGAAGCCCAGTGCCGGCGTGCGCGGGCCACCCAGCGACTCGACCAGCCGGTCGTAGCGGCCACCGCCGACGACGGTGTTCTGCGCGCCGAGGTCGCCGGACTTCACCTTGATCTCGAAGATCGTGCCCGTGTAGTAGTCGAGGCCGCGCACCAGCCGCGGGTCGATCTCGTTGGCGACGCCGAGCGCGGTCAGCGAGGTGCGCACGCGCTCGAAGCGGCGCTTCGAGTCGTCGCCCAGGTGGTCGAGCAGCGCCGGCGCGTTCACGACCAGCGCCTGCACCTCCGGGCTCTTCGAGTCGAGCACGCGCAGGGGGTTGGTCTCGAGCCGCCGCCGCGAGTCCTCGTCGAGCTTGTCGACGTGCGCCGCGAGAAAAGACACCAGCGCCGCGCGGTACGCGGGCCGCTCCTCGGGCTCGCCCAGGCAGTTCAGCGTAATCTCCAGATCCGATGGGCGCAGCCCGAAGTCGCCCAGCATCGTCGCCAGCATCGCGATCATCTCGGCGTCGGCCGTCGGCTCGGCGAGGCCATAGAGCTCGGCGCCGACCTGGTGGAACTGGCGCAGGCGCCCGCGCTGCGCGCGCTCGTGCCGGAACATCGGCCCGATGTAATACCAGCGCGTGACCGGCTCGCGCGTCCACTGCGCGCGCCCGATGAAGGCGCGCACCGCCGGCGCGGTCCCCTCGGGGCGCATGCTCACCGACCGGCCGTCGCGGTCGTTGAACGTATACATCTGCTTCTCGACGACGTCGGTGACCTCGCCCACCCCCCGAACCAGAAGCTCGGTGTACTCGAGGATCGGCGTGCGCACCTCGCGATAGGCGAACGCGTCCAGCACCTGGCGCGCCTTCTCCTCGACGAACTGCCACTTCGACACCTCGGGCGCGAGGATGTCGTTCATGCCCTTTACCGACGCGGGGACTTCAGCCATTGCGCCGGGGTTTATACCACCTCACTCAGTCCTGACGACCGCCGCGCCCAGGCGCACGACCAGGCTGCCGAGCGCCGCGTCGACGACCGCGCTGTCGCGGCCGTCGAGGGTGATCTTGACCTTGTAGTCGACCGCGCCCAGGTGCGGGTACGAGCCTATCTCGACCGTGGGGAACTCGGCGACCACGGCGTCGAGCGCCGCGGCGATCGGACCCTCGCCCTCGCGCGAGTAGAGGGCGCGCGCGAAGATGGGCGCGGTGCGGAACAGCTCGCGCACGGTCTCGAACTTGCGGCGGAAAATCTCGGGCACGCCGGGCAGCACCCAGATGTTGCGCACGACCACGACCGGCCAGGTCGAGCCCGGCCCGCGCGCGGAGGGTATGGGAACCCTCCCAGGGTTCCCATTGAAACCGTACTCCAGGCGCGCGCCGTCGGGGATGTCGGCCATGCGCAGGTCGCGCTCGTGCAGCCGCGCGCCGAAGCTGGCGCGCAGCAGCCCCTCGAGCTCCGTGCTGCGCACCATGCTCATCCCGAAAGCCGCGGCCATGGCCGGCAAGGTGACGTCGTCGTGGGTCGGCCCGACGCCGCCCGATGAGAAGACCAGGTCGAACCGGTCGGATAGCTGGCGCGCGGTCGCCGCGATATCGGCCGCGTCGTCGGGGATGACCTCGATCCGAGCGACGACCACGCCCAGCTCGCGGAGCTCCCGCACCAGGTAGCGGGCGTTCTGTTCCTCGACCTTGCCCGAAAGGAGCTCGTTGCCGATGAGCAGGATCGCCGCGCGCGCCGGAGCCGTCCGCGGCGTAGCCGTCGACGCTTCGGCGGTGCCGTTCGTCGCTTCCCCCCCGGACGTCATTGACGAGCTCATCATAGATCAGCAGAGGTCAGCCGCACCGCGCGAAATGCCGCGATTCGTGAGACACTGAGGCTGGATGCCGAAGTGCGCTCTGCCCCAGAGGTCACGCCTCCGGACATTCGTGCTCTCGAGCCTGCCCGCGCTTTGCGCCCTGGCCGCGACCGGCTGCCGCGACAGCTCGGCGGGCGTGCGCCTCACCGACGCCGGCCCCCGCGACACCGCCGATACGGCCCCGCGCGACACGGCCGCCGAGCTCTACTGCCCTGCGGATGGCCCGGGCGGTGGCGTTTGCCCGATCAATTTCTGCGGCTACATCAAGTCGGTCGCAACGCTGAGCCCGACCGAGACCGCGCAGGCCGGCACAGATTCGCTGTGCAACCAGGGACGCATCTGCCTGTCGAACGAGGTGGTTGCCGCCGGAGATGCGATTCAGCTCTCGTGCCAGCCGCCCCAGCCCGGGGGCCTGGCCTACGGCGCCGCCTGCTCGAAGGACGCCGGCAGCACGCAGCGCTGCAAGGACGACTCGCTGTGCATCGCCGGGCCCGGCGGCACCGGCGCGACATTCTGCACGACGCTCTGCCGCAACGACGGCGACTGCCCAACCGGGTCGGCCTGCCTGGAATATCAGCAAGCGTTGCCCAACAACTCGTACGCCCTCGTGGGCGAGTGCACTCCCGTGACGCTGATCCCGGGGACGGTCTGCACATCCGAGAGCGCCTGTCCGGCGGGGCAGGGGTGCGTGATCTTCGGCGCGCGGACGATCGTCCGGACGTGCAAGGCAGGCGGCACCAAGTCCATCGGCGAGGCCTGCACGGGACCGACCCAGTGCCGCAGCGGCGAGTGCTACGACCGGAACTTCAGCGTCGGCAGCGCCAACACCCGCGCGCTCTGCTCCGGGGTCTGTGCCAAGAACAGCGACTGCGGCACCGACCAGCGCTGCGTCGTCGAGGTCCTCGGCAACAACGGCACCATCGACGACCCGTTCGACGACGTCGTGGTCGGCTACTGCCGCAGCCTGTTCGCGCCCACCATCGCCGGCGCCTGCCAGAACAGCGGCGAATGCGTGACCCAGGGCAAGGGCGCGGACACCTGCGACCCGACCTACGGCATCTGCTACAAGGCGAGCGCGATCATCGGCGGCGCCTGCGCCACTGACGACGCCTGCGGGCTCGGTCAGACCTGCGCGCTCGGGCCGACCTTCGCGGGCGGCGCGTGTGTGCTGCAGGGGTGCGCGCCCAGCGGGGCCACCGGCGCCGACGTCTGCCCGGGCGCGCAGTCGACCTGCGGACAGCGCGCGTCCGACGAGCCGCTCTACCGCTGCTACGAGGGCTGCACCACCGCCGGCGGGTGCTCGCGCCAGAGCGACAACTATTTTTGCGCGCCGGCACAGACCGGCCAGCCCATCAGCATCTGCCTGTCGAGGTGACCCTTGACTCACGCTCAGGTTCGCATCGCTTCGCTCGTTCTCTCGCTGGCCATTCTCGCGGCAAACGAGAATGCGGCACGCGCCGATGAAGTCAGCCCGGTGCCGACCAACACGGGCGCGCTGATGGGGGGGACGCCCGCGCCCATGCCTGCGCCCACGCCCACGGACCACGACGCGGTCGTCGGGCACTGGGGCATCCAGGCGCGGCAGCTCGCGGGGACGCCGTACCCGCTGACGCTCACGCCGAATGGCGCCTGCCCCATGCCCAATGCGACGACCACCACCCCCTGCACGATCGACATGGGCGCCATCGCGGTGCGCTACTGGAAGACCCGCAACCTGGCCTGGAACGCCGGCCTGGCGTTCGCGCTCGGCGGCGGCAAGCTCGGGTCGCAGGGGCTCGACACGTACTACGGCCTGGGACCGATCGTCGGCCTGACCATGCTGCTCGGCAACTGGCGGCACCTGGCGATCGGCGCCAGCCCCGAGGCGAGCTACGTCTACTTCAAGCCGACCGGAGGCGGGGGCCCCAGCACCCAGCTCGTCACCTTCAGGGCCGAGCTCGAGGGCGAGCTGCACTTCGGCTTCATCGACGTGCCGGCGCTGTCGATCGGCCTTTCGGCCGGCCTCCTGTTCCAGTACGAGAGTGCGCCCGGCGCCTCGACGTGGTCGGTCTCGGTCACCGACGCGCGGAGCGTTTGGGGCACGCTCACGAACCTGTTCATCCGCTATTATCTCTGACCGAGCCCAACCATGGTCCGCATTCCTCCTCCCGACTCGAACCTCGTCGAGCGGCGTGAGATCCTCGATCAGGCCGGAATTGCGCGCGCTCTGCGCCGCATGGCCTACGAGATGATCGAGCGCAACGCCGCCGACAACCAACGTCCGCTCTATCTCGTCGGCGTCCGCACCGGCGGCGCCTTCCTGGCGCAGCGCCTGGTCGCACTGATGTCCGACCCCGAAGCGTCGCACGCCGGGCCGCCGCCGCTGCTCGGCGCCGTCGACATCTCGCTCTACCGCGATGACGTCTTTCACGGGCTGCCCAAGCCCGAGATCGGCCCGACCGACCTGCCGTCGGGGATCGAGGGCCAGACCATCATCCTGGTCGACGACGTGCTCTACACCGGCCGCACCATCCGCGCGGCGATGGACGTCCTCGCCGACTACGGGCGGCCGCGCTCGGTGCAGCTGGCGGCGCTGGTCGACCGCGGCCGCCGCGAGCTGCCGATCCAGCCCGACTATGTGGGCATCGAGGTGCAGACGACCGCGTCGGAGTCAGTGCGGGTCATGTTGAAAGAGCGTGGCGAGCCGGACCGGGTGGTGCTACGAGAGCGTCGTCCATGAGCCTGTTCCGCCACCGCCACCTTCTGGGAACAGAGAGCCTGACCGCCGAGGACCTGACCGTGCTGCTCGATCTCGGCGAACGCTTCCTGGAGATCGCCCAGCGCCCCATCAAGAAAGTGCCCACGCTGCGGGGCAAGACGGTGATCAATCTCTTCCTCGAGCCGTCGACACGCACGCGCACGTCGTTCGAGATCGCCGCCAAGCGGCTGTCAGCCGACGCGATCAATATTTCGGGCGCGGCGTCGTCGACGGTGAAAGGCGAGACGCTGCTCGACACGGCCCGCAACCTGGACGCGATGGCGCCCGACGTGGTGGTGCTGCGCCACGCGCAGGCAGGCGCGGCCGAGATGCTGGCCGGCCGCATCGCCGCGCGCGTGGTCAACGCCGGCGACGGCGCGCACGAACACCCGACCCAGGCGCTGCTCGACTGCTCGACCATCCGCGCGCACAAGGGCAAGCTGGCCGGGCTCACCGTCGCGATCTGCGGCGACATCACGCACAGCCGGGTCGCGCGCTCGAACATCTTCGCGCTGACGGTGCTCGGTGCGCAGGTGCGCGTCGCCGGCCCGCGCACCCTGCTGCCGCCCGGTCTGCCCCAGATGGTCGAAGGACGGGGCGCACCGCTCAGCGTGCACGACCGCATCGAACCCGCGATCGAGGGCGCGGACGTGATCATGATGCTGCGGATCCAGAAAGAGCGCATGGGCACGGGCCTGTTCCCCAACACCCGCGAGTACTCGCGCTACTTCGGACTCAACGACCGGCGCCTGGCGCTGGCCAAGCCCGACGCCATCGTGATGCACCCAGGCCCGATCAACCGCGGCGTCGAGATCGAGCCGTCAGTCGCCGACGGGAAGCAGGCGGTGATCCTGGACCAGGTCTCGCGCGGCGTGGCGATCCGGATGGCGGTGCTGTACCTGCTCGCCGGCGGCGAGACCGGCGAAAACTGAAGGGCCTCAGGCCTCGGGCCTCAGGCTTCAGATCCGGATCCGGATCCGAGGCCCGAGGCCCGAGGCCCGACGCGAGGCCCCTCCGCCTACCAATCCGCCTTCCTGGCGGGCACGTTCGCCGCCGGCCTGGCGCTCGCCACCGCCCGCTCCAGAGCAGCCACCCGCACCGCTGCGAGAGCGCTGAGCCGCGGATCGGAAGACCGACGCACCTCCTCGCGGTACATCGCGAGCTCGTCGACATGGCCCGCATCGACGGTGTCTTTGAAGGACCTGTCGAATTCGGACTCGGACGTCGCGGCTAGCCTCGCGACGGTCTTCTGTTGATCGGCTGTCAAGGTCGGGGGCTCCGCCGCGGGATCGATCTGCGCCAGCTCACCCAGTTGTTGCGCCAACTCGGTGTGCCTCTGAACCATCTTGTCGCCCATCGCCCGCACCTCCGGAGTCGTGCCACGCTTGCTCGCCATCCGACCGAGCAGGATCTCGGTTTGATTGACGCCGAGCGCGCGCACCAGAAAGTCCCGATCGGCCGGCGTCGGGGCCGAGCCTTGCGCCGTCCGCGGAGGCGCGCCGTCCGCCAAGGAGGGACCCGCCGAGAACAAGAGCCCCGCGAACACCGTTACATTCATCCAACTCACATTGCGCATGATGTCTCCTTCGTTTTTGTGCGCCGACACGAAGCCGACGCGCGATTGACACTCGTTCCAACGGCGGTGGGGCACCATTGGTTCCTTCAGGTACCGGGAGTGAGCGCGGAAGCGCTCGCCAAGCCGGCGACAGCTCGCGAACGCCCGGGAACGAAGCGCATGGGCTCCATCGAAGCGATCTTCGACCCCACGACGAGTCCCGCGCGCGGATCGAGCCACAGCTCACGCCCGCATGCGAGCCCGCCGTGGGACTGGAAGCGGAGCTCGAACGTACGCGCCGCGCCACCAACCACGACGAGAGGCTCCACCGCTCGCCACGACTCTGTGCGGAGCGCATCGCCGGCAGGCGTCACAAGGCGAAACTCGTTGCGGCGCACGGTGAGAGCGGCGGTCGTCGCGTTGCTGACGTGGACCTCGACAACGGCCTCGGCGAGATCGTCGTCTTGCCAGTCCGGGTCGCTCGACTGTGTACAGGACTGCGCCGCGACGACGAGCTCGATGCCCTCCGGGGACACCGACGGGCTGCTCGTGCGCGTCGGGGGCCTGAACGATGCGCAGGCTGGGGCGAGGGCGAGCGCAAATGTGAGCGCGAGCTTGGCCGCGGCGCGCAGGACGGTGGACATCGAAACGGGGGTGCTGGTCATGGGTGATCCTCTACGAGGCACGTGGAGAGAACGGCTCCGGGTCGCGCGCCTCTCTTCGCGACGAGGAGAACCAACGCAGCGACGAGAAACAGTCGCTGTACTGCCGTGCATCGGCCGTCGCTCGTACAAACGGCGGCCGGCGGTATTTGGTTCCCGCTCGCGGGCGCGTGGACTTCGGTCAGGAGCTGTTGGCGATGCGCGAGCCGAGCCGAACGATCTCGTCGGGGTTCAGGTCCGACGCCAGGGCGTACCCCAGCTGGCCCTGGCGCCAAACCGCTACCCGGAAGCCCCGCTCCTGGCGCACGGCCGCTGACGTGCCGCCCAGATCCTGGTTGGTGGCGGGAAAGGTGAATCCGTCGGCGCGAAAGACGAAGAGCGATGCTGTGTGCAGTCCTCGTTTGTAGACGAGGACGGCAGCCTTCCGATCGAGGTAGTAGCCGACCGATCCCCCCTGCAGGGTGAACTCGTCGTCACCGCCGAATACCGCGGGCAGCGCGAAATCCAGCCGCCCCGTGAACCAGGGTTTGACCTGGTGCGGGCCGCCGCTCTCGATGTCGATGGGGCGATCACGATAGACCACCCGCAGGTGATCGGAGACGGCCTCGGCCACCAGCGGATCGGTCGATGGGTGCTCGCGACGCAAGCCGACGACCAGCGCGGCGCAGGCGGCGAGCCCGCCGGCGAGAGGGACGAGCCAGCGGCCGAGTGGGCGCCGCACGGGCGCCACGACGGCCGGCAGGCGGGCCTGCAGGCGCCGTTTGAGCGCCAGCGACGCGGGATGCTGGGGCAATCGCTCCTCGAGCAGACGATCGAGCGCACGCTCCTCGTCGGCGACCTCCCGACACGCCGGGCACGCGGCCAGGTGCGCGTACACGCGCGCCCGCGTTTGCTCGTCGAGTGCCCCCCGGGTCGCTTCGCGCAGAAGCGGCCGGACCTCCTCGCAGCTCATCGCTCGTTCTTCATTTGCCATGGTCGCGCAGCCTTTCCCGCAGCGCGGCGCGCGCCCGGAACAAACGTGACTTGACGGTTCCCGTCGCGCAGCCCAGACACTCCGCGATCTCCGACTCGGTCCACCCCTCGAGGTCGAGCAACACCGCCATGCGCGCATCGTCCGTGAGCACCATCATCGCCCGCTCGATCTCGTGCCCCACGACCGCGCGCACCTGGTCGGGTTCAGCGTTCCCTTGGACCACCGGGGCGTTCTCATCGGCAACCGTGTCCAGCCCTCCGTCCGTGCGAGCACGGTGCTCGCGCCGGTAGAGGTCGATGAAGGTATTGCGCAAGATTCGATAGAGCCACGCCCTCAGATTGCTCCCCTCCGTGAACTGAGCAGCCGCGCCAAGCGCACGGGCGTACGTCTCCTGCACGAGATCCTCGGCTTGAGCCGCGTTCTGGCTGAGATGACGGGCGAGGTTGTGCAGCCCGTCTGCATAGGCCAGCGCCTCGCGCACCAAGCGCGCCGCGCTTCCGTCCATGTCTCGTCGGGCCATGCCGTGCTCATCCTACCCGTATCCCTCCGTCTCACTGAGCACCAACGCCGGTATCCCGGGTTTGGTTCCCTTCCGCGGCAGGACGGGGAAGACTGCGCCTCAAGGAGCCAGCCAGGACCTCATTTGTGCGCCAGCTGCGCCGTCCGGTCGGTGGTCCGGGCGTGCCAGAGCACCTCCCGCGTCCCCGCGCGTGTCGGCATCGCGCATAGCTCGCGTCCGGCCGCGAGCTCGAGGTGGCTGCCCATCTGCGTCACGATCGTGGCCGCACCCGTGAGAGCGGGCCGGGCGCAATCGCGATCGTCGCCGCTGACACGGTCGACCACATAGAGCGCAATCGGGTCCTCGCGGTCGACGCTCGCGTGCAGGTCCACGGCGGGCCCGCTCAGCAGCAAGCGCGCTGCCCCGGCCAGGTCCATCGAGCCACGTACGTCTCTGGTCGCCGCCTGCTCACCCCACCGGTGCGCACATCCCGCCGGTAGTGCCAGCGCTGCTGCCAACATCATTGCTCGCATCAAAGACATCTTCCCACCTCCACCTCGGACAACGCCGGTCTCACGCGGAAGGTTCCCTCTCGGCCGGCGGAATGTTGGCAGGGTGCCTCGCTGGCCGTCGCACCGCGATTTCGGGGTTGACGGCGCCCCGCCGACCACCTATTCAGTGGTCCCGGCGATATGGATCTGTGTCTCAGAGGCGGCCGGGTAATCGATCCCGCGCGCAACCTCGATGCCGAGGGGGATTTGCTGATCGAAAATGGCGTGGTCGGGCGCTTCGGCGCCGGGCTCGCCGCCGGTGTCCCGAAGTCGACGCGCGTGCTCGACGTGCGCGGCTCGTGGGTCGTGCCCGGGCTCATCGACCTGCACACCCACCTCCGCGAGCCCGGCCAGGAATACAAGGAAGACATCGCCACCGGCACGCGCGCTGCGGCGGCGGGCGGATTCACCGCTGTCTGCGCGATGCCCAACACCGTACCGCCCAACGACACGCGCGCGGTCACCGAGCTCATCCTCAAGCGCGCCGCCGCCGTGGGCGCCGTACGCGTCTATCCGGTGGGCGCGATCTCCAAGGGGCTCAAGGGCGAGTCGCTGGCCGAGATCGGCGAGCTGCGCGAGGCCGGCTGCGTCGCCATCTCCGATGACGGCCGACCGGTGATGAACGCCGAGCTCATGCGCCGCGCGCTCGAGTACGCGCGCACCTTCGACCTGCCGCTGGTCCAGCACTGCGAGGACCTCACCCTCTCCGACGGCGGCTCGATGAACGAGGGGCCGGTCGCGACGCGCGCCGGCATCAAGGCACAGCCGGCCGCGGCCGAGTCGTCGATGGTGGCGCGCGACATCGAGCTCGTCGCGCTGACCGGCGCGCGCTACCACGTCGCCCACGTCAGCAGCGCCGAGTCGGTGCGCCTGGTTCGCGAGGCCAAGCGGCGCGGGTTGCCGGTGACCTGCGAGGTCACGCCTCACCACCTGTCGCTGACCGACGACGCCTGCGCGCACTACGACACCGCCGCCAAGTGCAATCCGCCGCTGCGCGGCGCCGCCGACGTGGACGCGCTCCACGAGGGGCTGCGCGACGGCACCATCGACGCCATCGCGACGGACCACGCGCCGCACTCGTCGGTCGAGAAGGACGTGGAGTTCGAGCAGGCGGCCTTCGGCATCATCGGGCTCGAGACCGCGCTGCCGCTGGCGCTCGACCTCTATCGCGCCGGCGTGCTCACCCCCGCGACGCTGGTCACGCGGCTCTCGACCGCGCCGGCGGGCATCTTCCGCTTGCCGGGCGGCAGCCTGGTCGAAGGCCAGCCGGCCGACGTCACCGTGATCGACCCCGACGCGGCCTGGACCTGCGAACCCCGGACCTTTCTGTCGCGCTCCCGTAACAGTCCGTTCGTTGGACGAGCCTTGCGCGGGCGCGCCACACTGACCATCGTTGGCGGTAAGCTCGCCTTCACCCATGAGAGGTACCAGGGATCGTGAGTAGCCAGCCTGCCTCGAGCGCGACGTCATCGTCTGAGACTCCGCTTCCGCGTTCCGCCACCCCGCCGCCGGCGCTGCTGGCGATGGAGGACGGCACGATCTACCGCGGCTTCGGCTTCGGTGCCGACTCCGACTCGGCGGGCGAGATCGTGTTCAACACCGCGATCACCGGTTATCAAGAGGTGATCACCGATCCGTCGTACCGCGGCCAGATCATCACCATGACCGCGCCCGAGATCGGCAACGTCGGCGTGAACTCGGTCGACTTCGAGTCGGCGCGGCCCTGGTGCGCGGGCTTCGTGGTGCGTGCGCTGTCACCGGTGGTCTCCAACTGGCGCGCGTCGGGCTCGCTCGACACGCTGCTTTCGGAAAACGGCATCGCCGGCATCACCGGCATCGACACCCGCGCGATCACGCGGCGGATCCGTCTGTCGGGCGCGCAGCGCGCGGTGATCACGCGCAAAGTCGACAACCCGGCCGCTGCGGTCGAGCGCGCGCGCAAGCATCCCTCGCTCGAGGGGCGCGATCTCGTCCGCGAGGTCACGGCGTCGTCGCCGTACGAGTGGGACGAGACGGTCTGGCGCGTCGGTGGGGCGGGTCCCAAGCCGGCGCTGCGCCACCACGTGGTCGCCTACGACTTCGGCATCAAGCGCGGCATTCTGCGCCGCCTGCGCTCGGGTGGCGCGCGCGTCACCGTCGTGCCGGCCGAGACCAGCGCCAAGGACGTGCTGGCGATGAAGCCCGACGGCATCTTTCTGTCGAACGGCCCGGGTGACCCGGCGGCGGTCGGCTACGCCGTCGAGGCGGCGCGCGAGCTCTGCCGGTCGCAGCTGCCGGTGTTCGGCATCTGCCTCGGCCACCAGATCCTTGGCCAGGCGCTGGGCGGCAAGACATACAAGCTCAAGTTCGGCCACCACGGCGCCAATCACCCGGTCATGGATCTCGGCACGCGCAAGGTGGAGATCACCTCGCAGAACCACGGCTTCGCCGTCGACGTCGAGTCGCTGAAGGGCAAGGCCGTGCTGTCGCACGTCAGCCTCAACGACAACACCGTCGAGGGGATGCGCCACGCCGAGCTGCCGATCTTCAGCGTGCAGTACCACCCCGAGGCCTCGCCCGGTCCCAACGACGCCGCCTATCTGTTCGACCGGTTCGAGGCGCTCATGACCGAACGCCGGCGGAAGTGAGCGACGCAGAGGTCGACCGGAGCGTCCCCGGCGCCGACGCGCCCGCGAGCGCCGACAGCGCGCCGACGAGAACGTCGACGGCGGTGCACCGCCAGCTCGAGCGCCTCGCCGAGCGCTACAGCGCGGGCGAGAACAAGATCGAAGCGATGCGCGCGCGCGAGGAGTACTTCGAGCGCGCCGGCAAGGTCTTCGACGACGACGCCGAGCTGTTCGAGACGCGCATGGCGGCCTTTCTCGAGTGGTACGTGCTGGAGCGGCCGTTCCGCGGCGGATCAGCGCCCGTGGTGCACGTGCTCGAGGATGACCGGACGCTGCCGGTCGAGGAACGGCGCACGATCGCGCTCCTGGCGGCGAGCCACCGCAGCCTATTCGAGCTGCACGAGGTCGACGACCGCACCATGGACCTCGAGGACGTGCTCGGCGGCGCCCGCTTCCTGGTCACCGAGCGCCGGCACACCATCGGGTTCAACCGCGGCGATCTCTTCGAGGCGCGCGTGATCTCCGACGGCACGTCGGTGATCTTCGGCAAGACCTTCATCTTCCACCCGGCCGACGCGCGCGACGTCGCCCTGACGGCCGTCGACGCCGCGCTGGAACGAGGCGTGGCACGCGACGAGATCTTGTTCGACCTCGCGCGCAGGCACGTACGCTGGCACCGCTTCGGCCACATCGGGGCGGCGAAGATCTACCGCGGCGAAACGTCGTAGCGTCGGACGTTAACGTTCACGGTAGCGGTCCCGTTCACGTGCACGTCAACGATCACGGGAACGTCCACGTCCACGGGTTCGGTTGCTCAATGACCAAGCACGCCTGCCGGGGAGCGTCCGGGAATGCGCGACTTGAGGGGGTTCCGGAACCGGACCCCGTGGACGTGATCGTCCCCGTGATCGTTGACGTGCACGTGAACGGGACCGCTACCGTGATCGTTGACGTGATCGTGAACGTTGACGTTGACGTGAACGTGAACGTGATCGTGCACGTGATCGTTAACGTTGACGGCGCTAGAACAGCAAACCGATGTTCACGTGCAGCACGCCGATCTTCGTGTCGCCAGGCCCCGGGTCGAGCGGCCAGGCCCACGAGAAGCTCAGGTCGCCGACCGGCAGCTTGATCAGCAGCGGCGACACCCCGACGCCATGGCGGAACTGGCTGGCGCTGAGACCGTCGAGCGAATCCGCGACCACGCCGTTGTCCATGAAGACCGCGCCGTAAAACGGCGGGCTGATCGGGAACTGCAGATCGATGTTTTGCAGGATCCTCAAATTCCCGCCCAGCGGCCGATACTCGACGCCGTCGAGGCCGGGATAGACCTGGAAGCGCACCTCCTCGACGCGCGCGCGATCCAGCTTGAACCCGCGCAGCGTGGTGTCGCCGCCGGCGAAGAAGCGCTCGACCTTGGGCAGCAACGACGCGCCGCCGAGCGGGATGCCGTTGTCGAAGCGCAGCCCGTGGCGGAGTGAAAGCCACGGCGTCAGCGGGATGACCGTCATCGAGTGCACGCCGACCTTGACGAAGGTGTCGTCACCGACGGCGAAGGGCAGGGGACGCAGCGGGACCGAGAGATCCGGCAACGCGACCTCCGCCACCGCGTCGATGCGGAAGCCGCGCGTCGGCACCAGCCGGTTGTCGAGCCGCAGCCATTCGATGTTGAACGAGAGGCTGCCGACGGTGGTGCCGAGCTGGATCGTGCTCAGCAGCGCGTCTGGCCCTGCCGAGCGCAGCAACGACTCGGTGTGCGTGGTGTTGCGCAGGTTGTAGTGAATGCCGGCGTCGACGCCGGGGTACATCTCGCGCGAGAATCCGATCGAGCCGCCGCCCGAATGGATGTCGCCGAGCCGCGCCGTCGCCTGCTGCAGGTAGGACAGCGAGGTGTCGAACCGGAACAGCGTCCCGAAGAAGCGCCGGTCGAGAAACGACAGCGTGCCGCGCAGAAGCGACGTGCCGTACGCGACGTTGCCATTGACGTTCCACCCGTGCCCGATGAGGTCGCGGTTCTCGTAGCCGGCACGCACGTAAAAGCCGACCGGCAGCGACGAGTCGGGCGGCTTCTGATCGGTCGACGCGCCCGCGCCCAGGTGGATCACGCTGTACTGCTCGTAGCGCTCCTCGACCTGCACCACCATCGGCAGCGCGCCGCGTTTCTCCTCCTTCCCGGGGAAGGAGATCGGCTGGGCGTTGTTGAACAGCTGCAGGAAGCCCAGGTTGCGCTGACCGCGTTCGAGGTTGGTCGTGGTGAGCAATCCGCCCGACTCGAGCGGGATCTGCTCGAGCACCGTCTCGCGCGTGGTCACGAAGTTGCCGCGTACGAAAACCGGCCCGAGGCGGGTCAACGGCCCGGGCTTCACCACCCAGGTGAGCGCGATGCGGTCGCCGGTGCGTGCCGGATCCGGCTCGACACTGACGGATGGAAAGCCGGCGTCGCCAAAGAGGCGCTCCAGGCGCCGGCCGTCGTCGCGGATCTCGGCGGGGTTGTAGGGATGTCCCGGCTCGACGGTCAGGCTCTCGAGAAGGAACTGGCGCTCGTACGGGAGCGAAGGTGCTGGCCCGCCCGTCGGGCCGACCAGCTTGAAGTCGACGCGGTCAATGATGACCCGCGGCCCTTCCTCGATCGTGAAACGCACGAAGATCGCCTTCGCGTCGCGCGACAGGGTCTCGGCCGCCGCGGCGGTCGCGCCAATCATGCCCAGCAGATCCGGTGACGTCGCCGCGTCGGCGTGCGCCTTGGCCTCGGGGAACCCCTTGGCGTGGTAGTGGTCGACGATGCGCTCGGCGTCTTGCTCCATCTGCCGGCCGGTGACGTAGCCGCCGGCGCCGAGCCCGATCGCGCCCAGCGTGGGATAGCGCCGAACGGTGACCACGTTCGACAGCTCCTCGGCGCTCAACGACTGATTGCCGACGAAGTCGATGCCGCGCACCTTCAGCTCGGGGCCCTCGTTGATGATGAAAACGATCCGCTCTTCCGTCGCCGACAGCGGCTCGCGCCGCCACTCCACGCGCGCGAAGAAGCGCCCCTGCTGCTGGTAGTAGCGCTGCAAGGCATCGGCGCTGGCGCCGGCCTCGTAGTCGTCATACGAGCCGCGGTCGAAGATCGTGAGCTCGTCCTTGAGAGTCGACGACGACTTGCGCTGGTTGCCCTCGAACGCGACCATGATCTTCTTGCGCTCGTTGATCGTGATGCCTATCGAAACGTTCTTCGCGTTGCGATCGACGCTCTTGGCAACGTTGAAATCGCTGGTCACGCGCGCGCCGACGTAGCCGAGCTGGCGGTAGCGCTTGGTCAGCGCCGCCAGGTCCTCGCGCAGCCGCTTGGCGGTGAACGCCTCCGGCGCCGTCCACAGCCTCCAGGGGTCGGAGTGGTGAAACATCTCGACGATCTCGTCGGTCGGGATCGCGGTGTTGCCGGTCACCTTGACCGGGCCCACCGGAAAGGCCGGGCCCTTGTCCACCGTGACCGTGAAATCGGCCGGCGCCGGCGCCCCTTGCCCGACGGCCAGATCGATCCGCACCTTTGATTCGAAGTAACCCTGATTCCGCAGGTACTCCACGATCCGCCCGCGCTCGCGCTCGATGGCCGTGTCACGCGCGGGCCCGGGCGGCGGCAGCGGGCTCCCCGGCCGCAGGGTGATCTGCCGCTGGATCTCGTCCTGGGGGATCCGGCGATTGCCATCTACGAAGACGTAGCGCAACCGATCATAGGCCCGCAGGTCGACGGCGATCTGGACCTTTCCGGCCTGCGTCATTGGACGAACGACCGCGCCGTATCCCACGGCATCCAGCGCCCGGGTCAGCCGCGGAATCGTGCCAATCGGCGTACCGATCCGGTCTGCGGGCCCGGACTCGATGAACGGGGATCCTATCGGCGAGACCGACTCGAGCAACGCCTGGATCCGCTCGGCGGGATCGACCAGCTGCCCGGTCACGCCGTACCCTGCGATCGTCGGAGCGGCCGGAGCCGGCGCGAGAGTGGGCGTGGGCGCGGCGGCGGGTGCCGGCCCGGCGGCGGGATCCGGCGCGGGCGCAGCGACAGAGGCGGATGTCGCCGCGGGCGCGACCGTGGGCTCCGCGCGCGCGACGGCGGCAGCGAAGGACACGACGAGGCAGGCGGCCGCGGCCGGGGTCGCGGCTCGGATCACGAAGGCGAGGTCGGCAATGGGTTCACGCGCAGGCTCACGATAAGCTCACGGAAGAGTAGACGATACCCGGGCTACCTTCTTATCGCCCAATCCAAACGCAGCTCGAGATTCCCGCTCATCGGCAGCGTCTCGGGGACACCCTGTTGCGACGACAGCGTGATGCGCTGGAGGCCCCCGCCGAAGCTCAGGTAGTCGACGATCCGGGCATCCATCTGCAGGGTCTGCCGGCTCTGGTTCTGGAAGCCGAGCAACGTATCGGCCTGGAAGTTCAAGTACCGGCTGACGCGCTTGAGGATGCGTCCCTCGAACCCGTCGGGGCCGACGGTGAGGCGCAGGTTGAGACCGGTGACCCGCTGGAACGTATCATCGATGTACGGTTCCATGAGGTTGGCGACCGCGTCGCGCGTGATCTGGCCCGCGACGTCGGCGCCGGTGTTGATGTTGGCGCCGACCGTCGGATTCGCCGTTCCAAAGCGTTGTGAGGTGTCCATCGACGTGCGGCCCGTCAGCATCAGCATCGCGGTCTGCGAGCGGTCGAGACCGTCGTCGGTCGACAGATCGATCTGCGCCTCGCGGATCGGGCCATGCAGCCGCATGTGCACGTTGTGGTCGCTGCCGCTACCGTCGGTGACCGTGCTCTGGGCTTCGATCTCCAGCTCCGGCGTGTCGCCGTCGGCGACCGATTTGGTGCCGATGAAGGTGACGTGGTTGACGTTGGGCACGAGGTCGAAGTCGCCGCGCATGCCCGGCAGGTGAAAGCGGCCGTCGGTCGGGCGCACGTCGCCCGCGAGCACCGGCTGTGACAGGGTGCCCCCGACGTTGAGCGCGACATCGACGTGGATCTCGGGCGCGATGTTGTTCTGAACCAGGAAACCCTCGCCGACGGTTCGCACGCCGAGATCGAGCGCCAGCCCCTCCAGGAGCGGCTTGCCCTCGTAGAACGGCCGCACGGACGACTCGTTCACGCGCGGGCTCAGGACCAGCTGCTGCATCTTGAAGTCTTGCAGGTAGCGCCCTGATACGAGACGCACTTCGCCGCCCAGGCCGAAGCCATCGTCCATGTTGCCGCGCAGGTCGAGATCGAAGGTGAGGTCGTCGATCTCCAAAGTGCCCGGGCTGCGGAAGGTGAGTCGCTCGCCGTGCAAGGGCAAATCGACGTCGCCGGGCACGAATGGAACCAGGCTGGTGAAGGCGACCTCGCCCGCACGCACGCCCGACGAGCCGATGACCAGCATGCCGCCGTCGTCGAGACGCACGCGCACGTTGTGCAGCACCACGCCACCGTTGCTGATCTCGATGAGGCCGCTCTGCACCTGCACCTCGGTGCCGAGATCGCGCACGCGGAAATCGATGGTTCGCAGGTCTATCCGGCCGCGTACGTCGGGCTTGGCCAACGTCCCGCGAACCATCGCGCGGATGCGTGCCGTACCCTGGGCGTCGGAGACGGCGTCGGGCGCGACGTAGGCGAGCAGGCGCGCGCTGATATCGCCGTCGAGATCGACGCGCACGTCGTCGGGCTGGAATCCGGGCCCGAACGAGGCGCGCCCGGAGACGTTCATGGTCGAGCCCTCGGCGGTCAGCGCGAGCCGATCGACGCGCACGCCGTCGTTGTCGAGCTTGAAGGAGCCGGCGCCGATCACGAAGTCGGTATCGAACCCGTGCGGTCGCAGCGTGACCGCGTTGGCGACGTCGATCGCGCCGTGAAGGAGCGGCTTGTCCAGCGTCCCGGCGGCGCCGAGCTCGACCTTGAGGGAGCCGGACAGCCTGTCGACCGAGGCGCCGAGCAAGGGCTGCAACAATTCCAGATCGAGGTGCCCGCTGACCTCGCCGGCGAGCTGGCGCGTGTCGCCGTCGAGCCGCCCGCGCGCGCTCAGGTTGCCGCCGTCGGTGGTCAGGAGGACATCATCGAGATCGACGCTCTGCCCGCGCACCGCCACGTGCAATGGCTTCGCGGCGGCGACGCGCACGCGCTGGATGGTGGTGGTGCCGTCGGCGCCCTCGACGGAGCGCGCGATCGACAGAGCGAGCTCCTCGAGCAGGAGATCCACCGCCAGCGGCTGCCCGGGCGCGATGTCGACGGCGACCCGCCCGGTTGCGATGCCGCGCCCGTCGCCGAGCGCCGCCAGCTCGGGCGCCAGGGTCTCGAGCGCGATGCGATCGAAGGTCACCACGCCGTGCACCGACGGCCCGGCCGCCCCGAGCGAGACCGTGGTGTCGACGTGGAAGCGATCGAAGAGATCGCCGTCGATCGAGAGGCTTGGCGCTTCCTTGTCCTTGCCGGGCGCGTCTCCGCTCGCCGGGATCGGCGTGAGCGTCAGGTGCCCATCGCCCAGCTGGATGCCGCGCGCACTGACCCCGGCCAGCGACACGTCGCCGGCGAGCACCGGGCGCTCCGGCGTACCGGTCACGTGCAGCTTGGCGCTGGCGGTGCCGCTGAGCGCGACGTCGGGGCTGAGGCCGGCGAGCGCCGCCACCGCCTGGAGCGGCAGCTTGTCGAGCACGACGTCGACCGACATCTCGCGCTGCTGCAGCGACAACGTGCCGGCCACGTCGAGCGCGCCGCCGCCGGCGCGCGCCAGGTGCAGGCGCTTGATCTCGACGCGCGGGCCGGCGAGCGCGAGGTCGATCGGCCCGACGTCGAAGTCGTCGCCGAGGACTCTGACGCGCGTGCCGGCAGGGACGTGCAGGTCGGCGGTGACGGCGTCGAGCGGCCCGTTTGCGTGCCCGTCGAACGACAGCCGCCCCGCGACATCGTTGCGTCCGGTGATCATCGCCAGATTCAGGTTGCGGCCGCCGATCTGCAGCGCCACCACCGGCGTGCGCAGCATGTGGCGCGTGGTCTTCTCGTACAGGCGCAGCTCGCCGCTCGCGTGCAGGGTGCCGCCTCCGACCGCGCCCGCGAGGTCGTCTATGCGCGCGACGCCGTCGCGCAACGAGAAGCGCGCCTTGAGCTCGGGGAGGATCCGGCCCTCGGCGCCCAGGCCGTGAATCACGGCATCGCCGACCGCGGTGGGAGCCGTCGGGCTGCCGGTCACGCCAACCTCGATGCGCGCATCCTTCGCCAGCGGTGGTAGGCCGAGATCGCCGAGCACGCGCCCGAGATCGAAGGCGAACACCGCGAGCGCCGCCCGCACCATCTGGCGATCCAGATCCATCTCGCCCTTCGCGGTGGCGGTGGCACCGGGGATCTCGACCGTCAGCCCCGACGTGTCGACGTGTGACGGAGAGAGGTGCGCGTTGCCGTGGATGCGAACCCGGGGCGGCAGCGGCGCGGTGCGGGTGCGGCGCAGCTCGATGTCGAGGTCGCTCACGTCGACCGATTTGGCCGCCAGATCGCCGCGCGCGATCACGCGCCCCGCGAGGCGGCCGGCCCCCATGGCCCGCAGCGCGGGCGGCAGGTAGCTGTCGGTGCGCAGCTCATGCAGGCGCGCGTCGAGCTGCAGCTTGAGGGTATCGGTATGCAGCTGGGCGTCGAGGTTGAATCGCCCGCCGCCCGGTGCCTCGAGCTGGAACCTCTTCAGGTCGACCAGCCCAGCGCCGGCGTCAAAGCCAAAATCGAAGGCGATCTGCTGCGCGCGATATTCGTTGAAACCGACCTCGAGGCCCCGGAAAGCGCCCGCGACCTTGAGCTTGGCGAACGGCTGGGTGAGATCCAGCCGCACGCTCGCGCCATGGCCGCCGACCGTGAGCCCGTCGATCTTCTTGCCGGCGGCCACCGCGCCCAGCGCGTCGCCCGCGTCATCGATGCGCGCGTGAAAATCGATGCCGGGCTCCGACGTCGCGCCGTAGATCCCGGTGAAAGCGCCCTTGCCGACCAGGCGCGAGTGGCCGGTTTCGGCGCCTTCGAGGTCGAGGACGATGTCGTCGGGGCGTTCCTGGGTGGTCGCGACGCGCGTGATCGCCACGCGGTCGAACGGCAGCAGGTTGTCGTCCATGATGCGCAGCCAGCCGCCGCCCTCGGCGACGACCGGGCCGGCATCGAAGCCGAAGATCGGGTGCGCGGGATCGACCGCCGACTGGATGAGCGATGCGGTCGCGTGCGCGTGCCGCAGCTCGAGCCCCCAGACGCCGGGGAAATCGAAGACCGCGTTCAGATCGCCGAGCTCGGCGTTGACGATGTGAAAGAAGCTGCCCGGCCCATTTTGGGCCGCAGCAGCCGCCGCCGGCTGCGGAGGCGGTGGCGTCTTGGGCGCGAGCGCTGCGAGGAACCCGATACTCGGCTCCTTGCTCATCTGCGCGAACCGCCAGGACGCCTGGGCGACGCGCAGGTCGTGGATCGAGAAGCTGCCGGCGATCAGCGTCTTCAGCTTCACGCGCGCTTCCAGGTGGGGGACGTCGAGGACGACCGTGCCCTCGGGGTCGAGGATGCGGAGGCCATCAACGGTGATCGGGGTCGGCGCGTCGGTCAGGATGTCGACCAGCGCGCGCAGGCTCCAGGTCACGCCGCCGATCTCCAGCTTGCCGCGGTTGGCCGGCAGCGCAGATTCGATGAGGTGGCCGAGTCGCGGTCCCTGCAGGATCACCGATGCGGCGAGCACGGCGGCCGCCAGCAGGCCCACCAGCACCACCACGCCGATGCCGGCCACACGGAAGAGGCGTTTGAAAAACCAGAATCGCGGCCCGGGCACGGCAGCATATCAATCTGCCACAGCGTTCCCTGCGCGGCGTGAAAATTGGGGTAGGGTACGCGGATCCAATGAGCGACATGCCGGCGCCTGGCGCGACAGGGGGGACCCCGGCGGGCGGCCCCGGTGACCCGCAGGGGCAAGCCAGGCGGCCCAGCCTCTACATCGTCGATGCCCTGAACTTCCTGTTCCGGGCGTTCCACGCACTGCCGCCGCTGACGACGACCAAGGGTGTGCAGACCGGCGCGGTCTACGGTCTGTGCCAGATGCTGCTCCGGATCGTGCGCGAGCAGTCGCCGACCCACATCTGCGTGGTGTTCGACGCCCCCGGGCCGAACTTCCGCCACCAGATCTACTCCGAGTACAAGGCGCATCGGCCCCCGATGCCGGCCGAGCTGGCGAGCCAGATGGCGATCGTGGGCCGGGTCATCGACACCTTCGGGATCCAGACCCTGGCGGTGCCGGGATTCGAGGCCGACGACGTGATCGCCACCGTGAGCAAGCTCGCGGTCGCTGGCGGTATGGAGGTGGTGATCTGCTCGTCCGACAAGGACTTGATGCAGCTCTGCGACGAGAACGTCACGGTTCTCGACACCATGAAGAACCGGCGCATGGGGCCGGCGGAGGTCAAAGAAAAGTTCGGCGTGCCGCCCTCCCAGGTGGGTGACGTGCTGGCGCTCATGGGCGACGGCATCGACAACGTGCCCGGGGTCGACGGTATTGGGCCCAAGACTGCGTCCGAGCTGATCAACAAGTTCGGCTCGATCCAGGCGCTTTACGCGCGCGTCGGCGAGGTCAAGGGCAAGCGCGGCGAAGCGCTGGTGGCGGCGCGCGAGCTGGTGCGAACGTCGCGCGAGCTGGTGGCGCTCCGCGACGACGTCCCGCTGCCGAAGACCCTGGTCGAGCTTCACCGCGTCGAGCCCGATCGGGACCAGCTGCTGCTGCTATTCCAGGAGCTGGAGTTCTCGCGGTTGGCCGAGGGGCTGAGCGCCGGCGCCACCGGTGCGGCGGCAGTCGCCATGGCGAGCATGGGGGCGACGTCGCGCTCGGCGGCGGCCACGGCGGACGCGCTCGACGCGAGCGCCGGCGTCGACGACGCGCGGCCCGCCGCGCCGGCGCCGGTCGTGGTGCGCCCGCCGCCACCCCCCGCGCGCGTGATCGTCGACGTGGCGGCGCTGCAGGCGCTCGCCGCCGAGATCACCGCTGCCGGCGAGGTCGGGCTGGCAGTGATCGCCGAGGGCCCGGTCAGCGTCCGCGCCGATCTCGTCGGCATCGGGTTCGCGCTGCCGGCGACGGCGGCAGGCGCGCCGGGAACCCGCGCCTACATCCCGCTCCGCCACCGCTATCTGGGCGCGCCGGTCTGCCTGCGCGAGCCCGACGTGCTCGGGGTCCTTGGCCCGCTGCTGTCGTCGCCGTTGGTGCGCAAGCACGGGCACGACGCCAAGGTCGCGGAGGTGCTGCTGCTCCGCCGCGGCATCGCGCTCGACAACCTGGCGTCGGACTCGATGATCGCCGCCTACCTGCTCGACGCCTCGCGCACGCGCTACGACCTCGACGTCGTCGCCGCCGGCGAGGACCGCGGCGAGGCGGTCGCCCGCACGGTGTGGATGGGCACCGGCCGCAACGCACACCCGGCCAGCGACCTCGGCGTCGAAGAGGTCGGCACGCGCCTCGCCGCCGAGGCCTACGCGGCGCTGGCGCTCGCCGAGCCGCAGGGCCGCAAGCTCGCGGCCGCGCACCTCGACCGGCTTTACGAGGATCTCGAGCTGCCGCTCAGCCACGTGCTCGCGCGCGTCGAAACCCGCGGCATCCGCCTCGACGTCGACTACCTGCGCGCGCTGGGCAACGAGGTCAGCACCTCACTCGTTGCGCTGGAAGGGGAGATCCATCGCCTCGCTGGCCAAACCTTCAACATCAACTCGAACAAGCAGCTCGCCGACGTCCTGTTCGGCAAGCTGTCGCTGCCGGTGATCCGCAAGACCAAGACCGGCGCGTCGACCGACGCCGACACGCTCGAGGAGCTGGCGGCGCTGCACCCGGTGCCGGCGAAGATCGTCGAGTTCCGCGCGCTGGCCAAGCTCAAGGGCACGTACATCGACGCGCTGCCGGCGCTGGTCGACCCCGTGACGTCGCGGCTGCACACGTCGTTCAACCAGGCGGTGGCCGCCACCGGCCGGCTGTCGTCGAGCGATCCGAACTTGCAGAACATCCCCATCCGCAGCGAAGTGGGGCGGCGCATCCGTGGCGCGTTCCTCGCCAAGCCCGGCTACGTGATCGTCTCTGCGGACTACTCGCAGATCGAGCTGCGCATCCTCGCGCATTTCTCCGAGGATCCGGCGTTCCTCGACGCGTTTCGCACCGGACAGGACATCCACCTGCGCACGGCCGCCGAGGTCTTCGGCCTGCCGCCCGAATCGGTCACCGCCGAGCACAGGCGCGTCGCCAAGGCGATCAACTTCGGTCTCGTGTTCGGGCAATCCGACTTCGGACTGTCACAGGTGCTGCGGATCCCGCGCGCGCAGGCGCGCCAGTACATCGACAGCTACTTCGCGCGCTACGTCGGCGTTCGCCGGTACATGGAGCGCGCGATCGCCGACGCACGCGCCTCCGGTGAGGTCACGACGCTGATGGGCCGGCGCCGCCCGCTGCCCGAGATCCGCGCGGCACGCGCGCAGGATCGCAGCTACGGCGAGCGGATGGCGCGCAACACGCCGATCCAGGGCTCGGCAGCAGATCTCCTGAAGCTGGCGATGATCCGCGTCGACGCCGCTCTTGAGAACGAACGACGCAGCTCGGTACCAGGCGCGGAATTGCTGCTGACTGTCCATGACGAGTTGGTTTTCGAGGTCCCCGAGTCTGCCGTCGATACCTTCAAGCAGTGGGTGAAGAGCGAGATGGAGTCGGTGTACGCACTGAAAGTCCCACTCGTCGTCGATGTGGGAGCGGGACCGACGTGGGGCGACGCACACTGACGGCTCACACCGACCTTCACCGACGAGAAAAATGTGCGCCGGCCGATCCGTTCGTGGCGCAGGTGAAGTATGATGAAGTCGCTCAATGCGTCGGCTGTCCGCGTTTCAACTGGCGGCGATTTTCGGGGGGAGCTTGGCCGCTACCTCCCTGTCGTTGTCCGCATGTCGCCGGCAAAGCAACACTCCGGCCGTAGCGGCCGCGCCTCCCGCAGCGATTGAGCACGCGCCGGTCGCGAGCGAGCCGGCGACTGGCAGCGCCGCTGCCGCGTCGACGAAGACCGCCGCCACCGCCGAGCCGCCGCCGCGCCCGCTGCGTCGCTGTTTCCCGGATGCGCCGAGCTGGGTCGACGCGCCGGTCGCGGCGTTGCTCGATCGCGCTGCCGAGATGTTCGACGGCGCCGACTACGACGGCGCGCTCGCTTGCGCCGAGGAGGCCGCGCGCCAGGCGCCGCGCTCCGTCGAGGCGCACCACAATCGCGCGGTCGCGCTCCTCCACCTCGATCGGCTCGACGACGCGCGCGACGCGCTCACGCTGGCGCTGGCGCTGGCGCCCGACGATCCGGAGACGCTCGAGGCGGCCGCCGATCTCAACATCAACCAGCTCGCGCCGTCGGCGGATCGATCGCAGATCGGCCTCGAGTACGCGCGCCGCGGAAGCCGGCACGTCTCGCGCCACGACGGCGAGCGCGTGGCCCGGCTCGCGCTGCTCGAGGGGCAGGCGCTCGTCGATCTCGGCCGCTCGCTCGAGGGGTTGCATCGCATCGACGGCGCGCTCGCGGTCTCGCCCAAGCTGGTTGCCGCGCAGTACGAGCGCGGCGTCGCGCTGTTCGAGCTGTGCCGGTTCGGCGAGGCCCGCCACATGTTCGAGCGCGTGCTGGCGTCGACGCCGGATCACGGGCACGCGCTCTACCATCTCGGCCTGATCGAGGAGCGCCTCGGCGACGACTCGGTGGCCGCGCAGCGCCTGGCCGAGGCGACCGCGCGCGACCCCAAGGCCTTCCCGCCGCCGCCCGTGATCTCACCCGAGCAGTTCGAAGATCACGTGCGCCGCGCCGTCGCCAGCCTGCCGGCCGATGTCGCCGGTGACCTGGCCGGCATCCAGGTCCAGGCGGCGGAGCTGCCGGCGATCGACGACCTGACCGCGGAGAAGCCGCCGCTGTCGCCGACGATCCTGGGCCTGTTCCGCGGCCTGCCGCTCGATTGGAAGGCCGACGCGACCACGCCGACGCCGGCCGGCCGTACCGGGCAGGCCGGGCGCGGGAAAAAGGCGCGCCGCGCGGTCGCGAGCGGCGATGGCACACCCGGCGACGACGCGGACGGCAACGGCGCGCACAGCGACGGCGCGCGCTGCGCTGTCCCCGACCGCGCGATCGTTCTCTATCGCCGCAACCTGCTCCGAACCGTCGGTGATGAAGCCGAGCTCGACCGCGCGATCACGCGGACGCTGCTGCACGAGGTCGGCCACCTGCGTGGCGAGGACGACGGCTCGCTGCGCGACCGCGGACTTGAATGATGCCGCGCCGAGCCGCAGACTAGCGGTCACGGTTCCCCCGGCGGAAGGCCCGGCGCGGTTCCGGATCGCGTGATCAGGGTTTCCCACGTCTCGAAGAGCTACGGCGTCCGCCCGGGACGCGGCGCGCCGCCACCGGCGCTCGACGACGTATCCTTCGAGGTGAAGCGAGGCGAGATCGTCGCTCTGCTCGGGCCGAACGGCGCCGGCAAGACCACGCTGATGCGCATCCTCACCGGGTTCCTGGCGGCGAGCACCGGCGACGCCGAGCTCGCCGGCCATTCGATCCACGAGGAGAGCGTCGCGGCGCGGCGGCAGATTGGGTACCTGCCCGAGGGGGTGCCTCTCTACCCCGACATGCGCGTCGACGAGTACCTGCAGCACCGGGCGCAGCTGCGCGGGGTCGCGCGCGGCGAGCGGACCCAGCGCATCGATAGCGCGATCGGGGACTGCGGGCTCGGCGATCGGCGGCGCCAGATCATCGGCACGCTCTCGCGCGGCTACCGCCAGCGCGTGGGGCTGGCCGACGCGATCCTGGCGCGGCCGCCGATCCTGATCCTCGACGAACCAACCGTGGGCCTCGACCCGAACCAGATCCGCGAGGTGCGCGAGCTGGTGCGTGCGCTCGCGCGCGAGGCCACCGTGCTGCTGTCGACGCACATCCTGTCCGAGGTCGAGGCACTCGCGGCGCGCGTGATCATCCTGCACCGGGGCCGCGTCGTGACCGCGCGGGCAGACGAGGAGAGGGCGGGCGCCGCCCGCGTCGGCGTCCGCATCATTGTGGGCCTGCGCCCCGAAGACCGCGAGCGCGCGCTGGGGCTCTTCGCCGGGCTCGCGCGCGTCGCCGCCGTCGCCGGGCTCGCCGATGGGCGCCTGGCGATCACGCCGCGCGCGAACGAGCCGGGCGAGAGCGATCTCGCCGAGGAGATCTTCCGCGCCGCCGCCGCCGCGGAGCTGCCGTTGCGCGAGCTCGGCCGCGAGTCCTCGGCGCTCGAGGAGCTCTTCGCGCGCATCACCACCGGCCGCGCCGACGGACCCGATGCGTAACGTCCCCGCCATCGCGCGACGTGATCTCGCCGCGTACTTTCACTCGCCCGCGGGCCTGGCGATCGCGGCGCTGTTCCTGACGCTGCAGGGGCTGGTGATCTGGATGTTCATCCAGTTCCTGGGCCGGCCCGACGCGCCGCCGGGCGGCGTGATGGAATTCTTCTTTGGCGGCACGATCCTGTACTGGATCGCGATCGCGCTCCTGGCCACGGTGATCCCGATGCGCCTCATCGCCGAGGAGCGCCGCACCGGCACCATCGAAACCTTGCTGACCGCTCCGGTGACCGCGACCGATGTCGTGCTGGGCAAGTGGCTCGCGGCGTTCGGCTTCTACGCCGCGCTCTGGGCGCCCACGCTGACCTACCTCATCTACCTGCGCGCCGTCGGGGCACCCACCGACGCCGGGCCCATCGCGTCGGGATATCTCGGGACGATGTTGATCGGGGCGGCGGCGCTGGCGATCGGCCTTTTGGCCTCGGCGCTGACGCGCAACCAGATCGTCGCCGCGACGCTGTCGTTCGTGTCCTTCTTCGTGCTGCTGTTGCTGGGCGCGGTGGAGACGCAGGTCGGGAACCCGCACCTCGCTGCGTTGCTGCGGCGTCTGAGCCTGTTCCGCATGATGGAGGACTTCGGACACGGCATCGTCGATTCCCGTCACCTGGTGTTGCTCGCGACGATCACGGCCGTCGCCCTGGTCGGAACGGGCCGCGCCGTGGTGGCGCTGCGAAACCGCATCCGTCTCGCGACCCCCCTGCTGACGCTGGTGATCGCGCTCATGGCCAACTACCTCGCCGGCCGGCACTACGCGCGCGGCGACTGGACGAGGGCGCAGCTCTACGCGCTGTCGGACAAGACCATCAACGTGCTCGAGCACCTGCCGCGGCCCGTCGAGGCCTACGTGTTCATGTACCCGGGCCGGGACGGCGAGCGGGGGCGCGCGCTGGGCGGCATGGTGCGCGAGCTCGCCCAACGGTTTACGCGCTACGCACCCGAGCGTTTTCACGCCGAGATCATCGACCCGGACCGCAACCCGGCGCGCGCCGAGGCGATGCAGAAGAAGTACGGCGTGGGCAGCTATGAGATGGGCGAAGGCGTGGTGATCTTCGTGTCCGGCGCGCGCTCGAAGTTCCTCACGCGCGAGGATCTCGTCGACTATGACCTGGAAGGCGAGATGAACGGCACGCCCGGCGGCCACCTGCGCGCCTGGAAGGGCGAGCCCGCCTTCGTGTCCGCGATCCTCACCGTGACGACCGAGGAGCAACCGACGGTCTGCTTCACGCAGGGCCACGGCGAGCCCGACATCGAGTCGCTGGCCGACGGCGGCTACGGAACGTTCGCCGAGGAGATCCGGCGCGACGCCTACCAGACGCGCGCGGTCGCGAAGCTCGGAGCGGATGGGCCGCCACGCGACTGCACCGTGCTCGTCGTCGCGGAGCCGCAGCAGGCGTCGAGCGACGCTGAGGTCGCGGCGCTGGATCGCTACCTGGCGCGCGGCGGGCGGATGCTGATCATGCTCGGGCCGGTCTTCAATCACGACGCCTCGGCATTCGCGCACGTTGGGCTGGAAGATCTCGCGCGTCATTGGGGCGTCGGGATCGCCGACAACCTGGTCGTCGATCCCGCGCACGCCAGCGACATCGAGGGCCCGTCGGTCTGGATGACCAATGACTACGGTGGCACCGGCGGACCCGCGGGGAGCCCGACGGTGGCGGCGGTGCTGACCCGACTCGCCGGGCACGCCACGATCTGGCCGCGCGCGCGCCAGGTGCACGTGCTGCCGCCCGAGGCCGCTCCCGCGCGCGCGGCGGCGGTACGCGGGCGCGACCTGGTCCACTCCAGTGATGGAGGCTGGGGCGAGACCGACATGGCAACCATCCGAGGGGACGCGGATCTGGTCTTCGACGCCGGGCGCGACGTCAAAGGGCCGGTGTCGGTCGCGGCGGCGGTTGTTGCCCCCGCGACCGCGGATGCGGCGGCGGCGACGCCGGCTACCAATTTGGCGCGAAGCTCGCCCGAGACCCGCCTCGTGGTACTGGGTACCGGGCGCCTCATCATGAACTATCGCCTCGCGGGCTCGCTGGTGCGTGACTACGACCGCGATTTCATGCTGTCGGTGCTGGCCTGGCTCGCCGACCGCGAAGAGCGCTCGGGCGTCGCGCCCAAAACCCCCGATCTGGTCCGCCTGTCGCTGGAGGAGGGCACGGTCGCGCACGCGTTCCAACTGTTCGTGATCGGCCTGCCGCTCGCGTGCCTGGCGCTGGCGGGCGTGGTCTGGTATCGGCGACGGGTGTGAGAGCCGGCGCGAAAACGCCCTGGGCGCTCGCGGCAGTGGCGGCGCTGCTCGGGCTTTTCATCGCGGTCTTCGAACGCAAGCACGAGACCACCGACGAGACGCGCGCGGCGCGCGAGGTGCTCTTTCCCGGCCTCACCCGGAGCGACGTGATTTCCGTCGAGATCAATCGCGGCGCAAAAGACCGCGTGATGCTGACGCGCGTGGGGACCGCCGGGGCCGAAGACGAGTGGCGCGTCGGGCCGGCCGACGAATCGGCGGCGCGCAGCGCGGTCGAGGAGCTGCTCGACGGAATCGACGCGACCGAAGTCGACCGCGTCGCCACGGCGAGCGCGGCCGACGCTGGCTTGGCGCCGCCGGCCCTGCACCTGGTCCTCACGGCGGCGGCGAAGCACTTCGCGCTCGATGTCGGCGGCCTCGATGCCAGCGGGCGCGGCGTCTTCGTGCGGCGCGAAGGCGACCCGCGCATCCTGGTGGTGGGCTCGAACTTGCGCCGACTCATCGATCGAGACGCCGGCGCGTTTCGGCCTCGCCACCTGTTCGCCGTCGAGCAGGCGACCGCCGTCAGGTTTCAGTCGGACACCGCTCCACCGCAAACCCTGCGAAAGCGTGCCCGGGTGTGGCTGAACGAGGAGGGGACCTTCGCGACGCGCGCCGCGGTCGACCAGGCATTGCAGATGCTCGCCGCGCTGCAGGTGACCGGCTTCCCGAGCGGCACACCACCCGACGGCGGCGCGATGATGGCGCCCCACCGCTCGCTCTCGCTCGGCGGCGGCATTCGCGGGGAAAGGCGGCTCGAGGTCTGGGCCGGAAGTTGTCCGGGGAATGCCAGCGCGCGCGGAAAGCTGGCGCGATTCACCCACACTGAAGGCAAACCGGTGCCGGCACCTCCGGAATGGATTTGCGTCGACGAAGACGACGTCGAGAGGCTGTGGCGGCAGCTCGAGGTCGCCAACCGGCGCGACCCACATCTGCTGGTCGTCGACCCGGCGGGTGTCGACCAGATCGACCTGTCCGAAGGCGAACGCCGTCTCCGCTTGTCCGCGGACGGCAACGGCGACTGGCATTTTGCGGAGCCAAAGGAAAGCTACGACGCCGACGTCAAGGCCGTCAGCGACTGGCTGGCGAAGCTGGCGACGACGACGACGACGACCAGCGCCGAGGCGACGAGAGGCGTGCGCGCTGGCGGGTCGTTCGTACCGCGCAAGCTGGTCGTGGCGGGCGGGGGCGCCACGAGCGCGGAGCTCACGATCGCGCCGCCGCGAGGCGGCCGGTCACAGGTGGACCGCGAGAGTGGAGCAACGCCGCTTTTCGTCGGGATAGAGGCGTTCGGCTTGCTCGAGCCGGAGCCGCTGCGGTTTCGCTCGCGCGAGGTGCTGGCGCTGCCGCAGTTCGACGTGCGCGCGGTACAGATTCGAGGACGGCGAGCTCGCGTCAGCCTGCACCGAGAATCAGGCGCGGACTGGGTTCGCGAGGGCGGCGGGGGCGAAGCGCTGGACACGAGCGCCGTCGATCACCTGCTGTCGCTCCTATCGAACCTGCGCGCCGAGGAATTCGTGATCCCGCAACCGAAGTCGTTCCAGGCGGAGACGACCCTCGATGTCGAGGTACGGTCGGGCGACGCCCCGGCGCAACACCACCGCCTTGCGCTGCGCGGAGAGTGCCGAGGGCGGGTCGACGATGCGCCCGTGTTCACGCTAGCGACGAAGCCGTGCGGCGACATCGAACGCACCGTCGCAGCAATTCACTGACGATCCGATCCCCTCCCCCCGCGGACGGGGGCGAGGGGATCGGATAGAGCCCGAGAGGGGAACGGAGCAGAGGGACGGGCGAGCAGCAGCTCCTACCGAACCGACCGCTAGAACTCGCTGTCGCTGCCGCCGCCGCCCTTCTTCTTCGAAGAAGAAGGCTTCTTGCCGGGGGCGTTGCCGGTGGTGTTCTCGGGAATCTTGGCGTCGATGCGGGCGCCGCCGACCTTCTCGGCCGCCTTGCCCTCGAGCTTGATCTCCTGCGCGTCGGGCGGGAGCACCGCGTTTCCTTCGGTGATCACCTTGCCGGCCGAGTCCTGGAACTTCTTGTGAATGATGAGGCCGTCCGATGCCGCGAACCCGCCGATCGAGTTGATCGCGAAGGTCCCGGTGATGGTGTACTGGCCGCCCTCGGCGCCCGCCTTGGCAACCAGCGCCTTCGGCTTGCCCGTGGTCCAGTCCTTGATCGGGTAGTCGGCGACGAGGAGTGCGTGATCCAGCTTGGTGGTCGGCGAATCAGCCACGAAGAAGTGCGGCTGGTCGCAAGGATGACAGCCACCCTTCATCTCCGCGGCCGGCGGCGCTGCGGGCGCCTTGGGAGGCGCGCCCTTCCGGGCCGCCTTCGCCTCTTTCATCTTTTCCTTCTTCGACTTTGCCGCGAGCTCGTCGTTGCACTTGCGCAGCTCGGCCGGGCACTCGTAAATCTGCAGCAGATACGCTTTGACCTGGACGTCCTTGTCCAGGTACTTGCTCATGTGCTTGCGCAGTCCGTAAACCGACATCTCGCCGGAGGGATATTGCTCGGGAGCGTTCTGGACGTTGAAATTCGGGGGCGGCGGCAGATCCACCTTGATCGGCGGCAACGCCTGCCCCTGTCCGAAAGCCGGTGAAGAGTGGAGGGGCACCAGAAGCGCCAATGCGAACGGCACCATCAGGTGATATACGGACCGGAGTCGCTTCATGACAGACTTCTCCTCGCCAGCGGTTGGGGTGACCGGGTTGACCCTGAATAACACGTGGGTTTTTGAGGAGCAAGACAAAGCCGGGCGACGCGCGACGAGGCGGGGAACCTCGACCGTCCTCGCGCTCGCCGCGTCGATCGCGCTCTTGACCGGGGGCGTCGGATGCCGGGGCTCCAGAAAAAAAGACGGGCCCAGCGACGGAACCGGGTCCTCGAAGTCGGATCCCAAGGGCGACAAGAACCTCTTTCGGACGTCCCCACCGCCGCCTCCGCTCGAGATGGCGACACTCCCCCTGCCGGGCGCGCCGCCGGCCCCGGGCGCCGCCGCGCCCCACATCTCGCGCACCGGCGGCACGCTGCGCGTGCACCTCGATAGCGAGCCCCCGCACCTGAATCCGCTGGCCGACGGCGATGCCTCTATCGCGGCGGTGGTCAACGGCCTGGTCTACGAGACTCTGATCGAGTGCACGCCCGACGGCTACCAGCCGGGGCTCGCCGATCGCTGGGTGGTCTCGAGCGACGGGCTGCGCATCGTGCTGCACGTGCGGCCGGGCATCCGCTGGCACGACCACCACGTCTTCAGCGGCGTCGACGTCCAGGGCACGCTCGAACGCCTGATGCGCAGCACGTCCAACCTGCCGCTTGCGCGTTCCGACCTGGACGACGTCGCCAGCGTCGAGATCGCCGCCGACCACATCGTGCGCCTGAACCTGCGCCGGCGCTCCGATCTGGCGCTGCGCGCGCTCTGCGACATCCCGATCCTGCCCGATCACCTCATGAAGGTCGGCTCGGCGGAGTCGCCGGTGCTGGCGAAGACCCCGATCGGCACCGGCCCCTTCAAATTCTTGGCCTGGGATCGCGGCAAGCGCATCCGCCTCGGACGGTTCCACGAAGGGTGGCGGCCCGCGCCGGCGCTCGACGAGATCGTCTTCGACCTCGAGCCCGATGCCGTGCGCGCGCTCAATCGCACGCGTCGCGGAGACCTCGACGTGCTCCCGCGTGTGCTCGACGCGCACTATCCGGAGCAGGTCGAGCCGGCGACGCTGCACGGGACGGTCACGCTCTACCGACTCGCGCCCGAGCGCACGTCGTTCCTGGTCGTGAATCACCGCCGGTTCCCGCTCGGCGACCCGCAGTTCCGCCGTGCGCTGGCGCTCCTGTGGGACCGCGCGCGATTCGCCCACGAGCTGCACAAGGACCTGGCGCATCCGATCGGCGGCCCGACCTTTGGTCCCAGCACGCCGACGCCGTTCGACCGGCCGCGTGCGATGGCGCTGCTCGAGGACGCCGGCTACCGCGACAACGACGCCGACGGCGTGCGCGATCGCGCCGGGCGACCGATCCGCCTGTCGCTGCTGCAGACCGCGGGCAGCCGCTCGCTTGCGCTCGAGGCGCACGCGTTCACGCTGGAGTTGCGCAAAGCCGGCATCCTGCTCGACATCGTGCCCGCCGATGCGCCGACGATCCTGGCGCGCCTGCGCAAGGGCGACTTCGATCTGGCGCCGATGGTCTGGGAGGGGCGCCCCGACGAGGATCCTTCGCCGCTCTACGACGCGGACGGCATCTACAACTTTGGCGGCTATCGATCGACGACGGTCCAGGCGGCGCTCGATGACTTGCACGCAGCGGCGGGGCCGGCGGAACGGCGCCCGATCCTGGCCAAGCTCGCGGGCCTGATCGCCGAGGACCAGCCGATCATCTTCCTCTACCGCCACGACGTCCCCGCGCTGGTCTCGAATCGGGTCCAGGGGCTGACCGCGATCGGGGATCGTCTGGATCTGCGCCACGTGTGGCTGACGCCCTGACGATGCTCCCGGCACGCATCCAGCGGGGGGCCGCGATCTGGCTGACCGCGACCATCGCGGTTGCGGCGCCGGCACAGGCCTACGATGCCGCCTGTCCCCCAGCGACACCCGCGGCCGGTCCAGGATCGGTCGATCCGTTTCGTGCGCCCGCGCCCGAGGCGACCTCCTTCAACGCCGCGGCGCTGACGCTCTACCGGCAGGGTCACTGGGACGAAGCGCGCGCCAAATACCGCGCCGCCGAGCAGGCCGACGCCGACTTCCTGGCGCCGGCGCTCAACGTCGCTTGCTCCTTCGTGCGCCAGGAGCGATTCGGCGAAGCGACCACCGAGGTGATCCGGCTGCTCGATCGCGCGTACGTTCCCTGGGCGCGCGAGGTGCTGACCGCCGCCGACCTCGGCGCGCTCAAGGTGCAGCCGCAGATGGCCGACGTGAAGCGCGCGATGGCCGAGGACGCGCGGCGCTGGGGCACGGGGCTCGAGAACGACCTGCTCTTCATTGCTCGCCTTCGCGAGCCGCTGAAGCTGCCGCCGACCGCCGACGCCGACGGGCCGGTGGTGCTGGTGCTGGGCTTGCACCAGGAGGTGTTCGCCTGGTCGCCCGCGACGGATCGCTATCGCCAGCTCACCGCCGAGGACGGACACGTCGTGGCGAAGGTGTCGTCGCCGGATCGGCGCCACCTGATGTACGTCACCGCGGAGAAGCTGGTGCGGAACCCGAAAGGCCCGGCCACCTTGCGCGGGGTGGTGTTGCACGTGCTGATGTTGCCGCTCATGACCGTGGGCAAACCGATCCCGATCGCCGGCGACGTCAGCCGGCTTGCGATCGCGCCCTCGCCGGCCGGGTTCTCCGTCGAGATTGCAGGCGATCGGATCAACGGCACGTTCGCGCAAGCGAGCGACGGCGGGCCGTTGGTCCCGATGCGCGCGCCCGACGAACGCCAGCGCAAGGAGCGCGTGGTGCTGACCGCCGCGGGCGTCGCGGCCGGCGCGCCGCGAGCGCTCACCGGCGGAGAGGGGTGTTACCTGACAGCGCGACCCTCTAGGAACACGGACAGGAGTGGGCAGGGTATCGCGACGATCGAGCTCGTACCCGCGGGCAAGCGCGCCCCCAGCGCGACCAACGCGCTTGCCGCGCCAAAGACGCTGCGGACGCGATTCGGAGCCGGCCTCGACGGGCTTTCCATTCCTTGAGCGTGCATTAGAATCCACGCAGGGATCGACCATGGCGCACTATCTCGTCACCGGCGGAGCCGGCTTCATCGGATCGTCGATCGGTCGCGCGCTCGTCGCGCGCGGCGATCGGGTCCGGATCATCGACAACTTCTCTTCGGGCAAGCGCGAGAACTTCGCCGACTACGCCCGCGACGTCGAGCTCATCGAGGCCGACATCCTCGACGCGTCGGCGATCCGGCGCGCCGTCGAGGGGGTCGAGGTGGTCTTCCACCACGCGGCGATCCCGTCGGTGCCGAAGTCGATGGCGGAGCCGCTCGAGAACCATGAGGCGAATGCTACCGGTACGCTGCGCGTACTCCATGCTGCGAAGCAGGCCGGCGTGCGCCGCGTGGTCTACGCGGCTTCGTCGGCGGCCTACGGCGACGCGCCCGAGCTGCCCAAGGTCGAGACCCTGGCACCGGCGCCGATCTCGCCCTACGGCGTGTCGAAGCTTGCTGGCGAATACTACTGCCAGGTCTTCGCGGGCGCCTACGGGCTCGAGACCGTCTGCCTGCGCTACTTCAACGTGTTCGGACCGCGCCAGGATCCCAAGTCGGAGTACGCGGCGGTGATCCCCAAGTTCATCACCGCGGCGCTCGCCGGTCAGACCCCGCGCATCTTCGGGGACGGCACCCAGTCGCGCGACTTCTGCCACATCGACAACATCATCGAAGCCAACTTCAAGGCGGCGTCAGCTCCGGCGGCCCAGGTCTCCGGGCAGATGTTCAACATCGCCTGCGGCGCCGCCACCGATCTCAATCAGGTGGTGGCCGTCATCGGCGACATCCTCGGGCGCAAGGTCGACGCGCGCCACGAGCCGGAGCGCACCGGCGACATCAAGCACTCCTACGCCGACATCGACAAGGCGCGTCGCCGCCTCGGGTATACGGCCGCCGTGTCGTTCGCCGACGGGCTCCGTCGCACGCTGGCCTGGTACCGCGACGAAGCACGCGCCGGCGGCTGACCGCCGGCGGGGATGGGACCCGGTGCCCGTCCCATGGTAGAGATCGGTGGTGAATGACCCCGTCGTGAGCCGCAAGCCTTGCTGAGCATGACGGGCTTCGGCCGCGCGTCGGTCGACCTCGAGAGCCGGCGGTTCCGGATCGAGATCCGCTCGGTGAACCACCGCGGTCTCGATCTGAAGATCCGCTCGCACGCGCCCGACACTTATTGCGACGCCGAGATCTCGCGCGTCGTGCGGGCCGCGGTCGAGCGCGGCGCGATCACGGTCTCGATTCGCGAGGAGGCGGGGACGGCCACCGTGACCATCGACGAGACGCGCGCGAAGTCGGTGTATGCGGTGCTGCAGCGCCTGCAGCGCGAGCTCGGGTTGAACGAGCCGATCGGGCTCACCACGATCGCGGCGTTCCTGGGCGCGAACGCGGGCGCGCCCGAGATCTCCGGCGAGGCGCTGTGGGAGGTCCTGCGGCCTGGAATCGAGCACGCGCTGGCCGAGCTGCGGTTGACCCGCGCGCGTGAGGGTGCAGCGCTGACCGTGGATCTGCGCGCGCGCGTGACGAAGCTGCAGGAGCTGGCGCGCGCGATCGCCGCCGGCGCCGTGGGCCTGCCCGACAAGTTCGTGCGCCGCCTCGAAGAGCGCCTCGCGGCAGTCCGCGAGCAGCCCGGGTTCGAACCGGGGCGGCTCGCGCAGGAGGCCGCGCTCATGGCGGAGCGCCTCGACGTCAGCGAGGAGATCACGCGCCTCGAGACCCACCTCGGCCACCTGCTGGAGATCCTCGGCGGGCGTGCCGCCGGCGCGTCCGGGCCCATTCAAGCCGTCGGACGCAAGCTCGATTTCGTGATCCAGGAGGTCGGGCGCGAGCTCAATACCGTGGGGTCCAAGGCGCAGGACGCCGGCATCGCGGCCCAGGTCATCGAGGGTAAGGTGGAACTCGAAAAGATCCGCGAGCAGGCGCAAAATATCGAATGATGACAGTCCCCGACTCCGGTCACCGCCGCGGCATCCTCATGGTCATCTCGTCGCCTTCGGGCGCAGGCAAGACGACACTGGCACGCGCGCTGGCGCAGAATGAAAAGCTCGAATTCTCGGTGTCGTACACCACGCGGGCGCCGCGCAGCGGCGAGCGCGACGGGGTCGACTACAAGTTCGTAACCGATGAAGAGTTCACCCAGATGATCGACCGCGAGGAGTTCGCCGAGTGGGCGGTGGTGCACGGGCGCCGCTACGGCACCGCGGTGCACACCGTCAACCGCGCGCTCGAGGACGGCAAAGACTACCTGTTCGACATCGACTATCAGGGCGGCGCGCAGCTGCGGCGCCAGTGGCCCGCCGAGAGCGTGCTCTGCTTCATCCTCCCGCCCTCGATGGCCGAGCTCGAGCGCCGGCTGCGCCGCCGGGCTACCGACTCTCACGAGGCGATCGAGCGCCGGCTGGCCATGGCGCGTGGCGAGCTCGAGCACTTCGGCGAGTACGATTACCTGATCGTGAACGATAACTTCGAAACCGCGCTCAAGGAGCTGACATCAATCTATATAGCGGCCCGCTGCGCGCGGCCGCGCAGCGCCCACCTGGCAATCGCGCTGTGCGCCGAGGCGCGCGTTGGGCCGGAAGGGAAGCACCCCGGTCGAAATGATTGACGTTCAGGAAATATGCAGCTCGGTCTCGACCTACGACCCCTCCGCTGACTTAGGACTGATCCAGCGCAGTTACGAGTTCGCCGCCGA
>Ga0265342_10000400_pt1 | contig 48046 bp, 48 predicted proteins | sample 4CB327metaG_FD_203125 | JGI IMG/M metagenome (GOLD analysis project Ga0265342, IMG submission 203125) | Rhizosphere microbial communities from Carex aquatilis grown in University of Washington, Seatle, WA, United States - 4-CB3-27 metaG | ecosystem: Host-associated > Plants > Roots >... | reverse complement strand
GGTTCTTCGGAGGATTTCGGTGACCTTATGACAAATATGCTCATAGCCGCAGGACTATCGATAATATTCATATACCTCGTGCTGGCGAGCCTCTACGAATCGATACTGGTGCCGTTCACAATTATGATAGCCCTGCCTCTCGCGATAGTCGGCGGCCTGATAGCGCTCTACATCGGAGGGCAGACCATAACAATGTTCACGATGATAGGTTTCATAATGCTTCTGGGGCTTACCACAAAGAACTCCATATTGCTCGTGGATCTCACCCAGAAACTTGAGTGCACGGGTATAACGCAGGAAGAAGCGCTCATAAAAGCCGGCATCACACGGCTTCGCCCAATCCTCATGACCACGTTCGCGCTTATCGCGGGCATGCTGCCACTGGCCCTGGGGATGACGGAGGTAGGCAAGTTCCGGCAGAGCATGGGAGTCGCAATAATCGGCGGGCTAATAAGCTCTACGGTCCTCACGCTTGTCGTGGTTCCCGCGGTTTACGGCTTCATCGACGCGTTCCGCCTGAGAATGAGGAAACTGATGCACAGGCCGGCCGACAGGACCATTGACTGTAAAGACACCGGCAAAATGATATAATATTAAACCAATGTATTACGACAACAAGCTGGCAATACTAAGGGATATTTTCGCAGATAAAGAAGCCGCCTTCAAGGACGACTTCTTTTTTGCTCGCGGGAAGAAGTACCCCGTGATGGATGACGTGATAATACTTTGCGAGCCGTCCGAATACACGGAGCTTGTGAAGAGCAGGTTCGAGGACCGGGGAAAAGCCGGGAACCCGGACATCGCCCGCGACATACAGTCGAGTTTCGGCGAAGAATGGAAAAGCTACGCGGGGATATTAAGCGAGCACGAAAAAGAATTCCTGCAGTATTTCGACCTGACGCCTCCGGCGACGCTCAGAGGGAAAAGATGTTGCGACCTCGGGTGCGGAATGGGGAGATGGAGCTATTTCCTCTCGGATTTCGCCCGGGAAATTATCCTCGTGGATTTTTCCGACGCCATTTTCGTTGCCAGGAAGAATTTAAAAGAAAAAGACAATTGCCTTTTCTTCATGGGCGACCTCAAGAAGCTCCCTTTCCGGGACGATTTCGCCGATCTCCTTTTCTCGCTGGGCGTGCTCCACCACCTTCCGACCCCGTGCCTGGAAGAAGTAAGGGTGCTCCGGAGGTTCGCTCCCGAACTGCTCATATTCCTCTATTACGCGCTCGATAACAGGCCCGTCTACTTCCGGCTGATCTTGAAGCTGGTCACGGCCCTGAGGGCGCTTCTTTCCCGTATAGAGAACGGAACGTTCAGAAAGGCGTTTTCCGTAGCCGGCACGTATTTGTTATACCTGCCGCTGGTGTGGCTGGGAAGGGCTCTTAAGCCATTCGGGCAGTCAAGCCACGTGCCGCTGTACGATTTTTACAAGGACAAAAGCCCTCAAAGGATAGAACAGGATGTTTACGACAGGTTTTTTACGAGGATAGAACAGCGGGTGACGCGCGGGGAGATATTCGCGCTGAAAGATTCTTTTTCTTCCGTGACAGTCTCAGATAACATTCCGTATTGGCACTTCTTGTGCGGAAAGTGAAAACGGCGGGTTGAAAATAAGAATAATATCTAGTACGGTCCGTTACGGCTGAACTGGGCCGAAAAATTCGTCCTTGGAGTGATACTGGGAGTCCACCTCGTCATAAACCATCTTTGACAGGGTACTGATGATCTCTAAAAGTTTGCTGTAATCCTTCCCGCGGGTCATTATACCTATTAAGTAAGGGTTCTTTTCATAATATACTATCGCGCACTCGTGCAGTTCTCTGACACCCTGGCTTATATAATATCTCTCGCCGAATTTGTTGGCTACCGTGACCGTGCGGGGGACGCCGGCGACTATGCCCTGGTCAAAACACGTGCCGTCGAGACAGCGCAGCGCTTTCTCGGACATATTGACGTTAAGGTAAGAGGCATTGTAAAGTACCCTGAACATCGTGATGATGTTTTTCAGTGACACGTTGTCGCTATTGTCGTTCTCGTCGACATGGCCCAGACCGAGGTAGCGGATGACTGCGGCAGGGTAGGCGGCATCAATGTTATTTGTAAGTATGATGAGAGCGTTGTTGTCCGACTGCTGGATCATAATTCTGATAAGCTCGTCCACGGTATAATATTTGCCCGGCACGGGCATATCCGCCGGGACGTAGTCGCGCACTTCAGGCATCAATATATCGTATTTTAATTCTTTTTTTAGAATGGAGGGGTCTTTTTCCGCGAGCTTGTAATACGCTATCATTAGCGGCACTTTATGCAGGCTGGCACCGGAAAAACTCTTATCTTCGTCGATGCCTACCCAATTTCCATCGGCAAGGTCCCGGAAATAGAACGCGACTTCGTTGAGCACCCCGTCCGCTTTTTTTTGTGTCAAGTATTTCTCTATCTTATATTTAAAGGGGCGGATCTCTTTGAAACTCATATATTTAAGAAGAGGGTTGGTAAGCGATCTCTCTTTGCAGTGTACGTCCTGTATTCCGGCCAGCAGCAGCAACGCAGCGGCAGCCGCGAGCATTGGTATTCTCATATGTTTTGTCTCCTAATGGAATAAGCTTTCTATATATAGCGGCAGTAAAACAAGAATAGCGAAAAATGAAATATTTAGCATTATTATTATACAAAAAAAATGGCAGTTCGGTAATATTTTTAATTAAGAATACCGGATCGTCCATATCCTCCGGCGATATTGCCAAAAAGCTTTTTTTCTGGTAGAATCTACTGAAAATATAACAAGTTAATACAAGGAGTTTCAAATGTCAGGACATTCCAGATGGGCCGGTATCAAACATAAAAAAGGCGCGATAGACGCCAAGCGCGGAAAGATATTTACCAGGATCATACGCGAAATAGTCGTGGCCGCTAAAGAAGGCGGGGGAAGCGTGCAAAATAATGCCCGCCTCAGAAAAGTTGTGGACATAGCCAAAGAAGCCAACATGCCCATTGATAACGTAAAAAAAGCCATACAGCGCGGGACGGGCGAGATACCGGGCGTGGTCTATGAAGAGATATCTTACGAAGGTTACGGGCCGGCCGGAGCGGCGGTGCTCCTGGAAGGCACTACGGACAACAAGAACCGCACGGCTTCGGAGATAAGAAAGGTATTCTCAAGCCACGGCGGAAACCTCGGCGAGAACGGCTGCGTCTCGTGGATGTTCTCCAAGAAAGGTTATATTACGGTTGAGAAAGGAAAGTTCGAAGAAGATAAGCTGATGACGCTCGCCCTGGATCTCGGCGCCGACGATTTCAAGAGCGATGACGGAGACTACTTTGAAGTAATGACCAAGGCCGAAGATTTCGACAAGATAAAAAAGGGGCTTGAGGAAAAAGGCGTCCCGCTGGCTTCCGCTGAGATAACATTCCTTCCCCAGACTTATATCCAGATGAAAGGAAAACCCGCCGCGCAGATGCTGGCGCTGATGGACGCTCTTGAAGACCACGACGACGTCAAGGCCGTTTACTCGAATTTCGATATTTCTAAAGAAGAGATGGAAGCCATAGAGAACGCGAAATAAGAGAGCCGCCAAACTTTAAATGATAATTCTTGGAGTAGATCCCGGCTTATCCCTTACAGGATGGGGACTGGTGCAGTCTTCCGGAGGGGACGCCCTGTCCCTAATAAGTTACGGGTGTATAAAGACCAAACCCGCCGAAACGATCACCGAGCGCCTGAAGACCATACATCTTTCGATCGTTGCGCTCATAAGAGAAAATCACCCCGAAGAAATGGCCATAGAGGAACTGTTCTTTTTAAAAGAGGCCCGCACGGTCGCTTCGGTCGGGCAGGCGCGCGGGGCCATACTAGTCGCCGCCGCCGTTGAGAACCTTCCCGTGTACGAGTACAATCCGAGACACATTAAAATGGCCATGACCGGCTACGGCTCGGCCGACAAAAGCCAGATGCAGAAAATGGTTAAGACCGTGCTCCGCCTTTCCGAGATCCCGCAGCCGGACGATGCCGCCGACGCGCTGGCGATAGCGATGTGCCACATAAACACCAAAAGAACCCAGACGGCTTTGTCGAAGGCAAAGGCAGGCAAATGATAGAACACATCCGCGGGACCGTGGACAGAAAATACCTCGACAGCGTCGTGATAGACGCGGCGGGCATCGGCTACAGGGTCTTTGTCCCTTTTTCCAACCTGGAAGCCATGCAGTCCGGAAGGGAAGTCAAGCTTTTCGTGGCGGAATCAACGGCTATGTACGGCGGCGGCACGACGCTCTACGGTTTTATGTCCGAAGAAGAAAAGAACGTCTTCAATATTTTCAAGGATTCGGTCCCGGGCACGGGCGCCAAGAAGGCGATGGAGTACCTCGACAAGGTGACCAAGTCGCTGCCTGATTTCAGGCGCGTCGTGCTGGCCAGGGACGCGGCTTCCCTGACGGGAATTTTCGGGTTCACAAAAAAAACCGCCGACAAGTTGATCTCTTCCCTGAAGGAAAAGATCGGCGAGATAACACTCTCGGGGAAAGAGAAATGGGTCAAGGACAGCCTCGGTTCGGAAGAGTCCGAGGCCGTGGCGGGCCTGGTGGCTCTCGGTTACCGGGAGAACCAGTCGCGCGACGCCGTGGCTAAAGTGATGGAAGGCGGGCAGGCAAATATGACGGTGCAGGAGCTGATAACGTCGGCGCTCAAAAAGGTGTTAAATGGAAGATGACCATAAAGACAATATCCTGGCTCCCGTGAAGACGCCAGAGGAAGCAAGGCTCGAGAGCACCCTCCGCCCGCAGAACCTCGACGAGTTCATCGGCCAGAAAAAGCTCAAGGAGAACCTCAAGGTCTTCATCGAGGCGGCGAAGAAACGCAGGGAGCCGCTCGATCACTGCCTTTTCTACGCCCCGCCGGGGCTCGGGAAAACGACTCTCGCCCACATAATATCCAAGGAGCTCGGGGTCAACATGCGCTCTACTTCGGGGCCCGTGCTCGAGCGGGTCGGGGACCTCGCGGCGATCCTCACGAGCCTCTCCGAAGGCGATGTCTTCTTTATCGACGAGATCCACAGGATGAACCATCTCGTCGAGGAATCGCTTTACCCCGTGATGGAAGATTTTGAGCTCGATATCATAATCGGACAGGGCCCTTCCGCCAAGACCATAAAGCTGCCGGTGCCGAAGTTCACGCTGATCGGCGCGACCACCCGCGCCGGGCTGTTGTCGGGCCCGATGAGGGACCGCTTCGGCATAATCGAACACCTCAATTTCTACTCCCCGGTTGAGCTCGAAGAGATAGTGAAACGTTCCAGCCGGATACTCAAGATCGACATAGACCCGGAAGGCATCGGCGAGATAGCCCGCCGCTCGCGGGGCACTCCCAGGATAGTCAACCGCCTTCTGCGGCGCGTCAGGGACTTCGCCGAAATACTGACCGGCGGCAGGATAACGAAGGAATCGGCCAAGACCTCGCTCGACTCTCTGGAGGTGGACGACGCGGGCCTCGACCGGATGGACAGGCTGATCCTGAGGACCATAGCGGAGAAATTCTCCGGCGGGCCCGTTGGCATAGATACCATAGCCGCCGCCATATCCGAAGAGGTCGACACCATCACAGATGTTTACGAGCCGTTCCTGATACAGTCTGGTTTTCTGTCGCGAACGCCCCGTGGTAGGATAGTGACGCCGAACGGCTACGCCCAGATAGGGCTCGAGAGGCCTGTAGCCAAGGGGCCCGCCCAGGACGAGTTGTTCGGGGGAAAGTGATGGAAAACGTAAGTTATGTTAAATTCAGCGAGAGCATAAATTTTCTTCCCGACCCTCACCCCCTTTTCAAGGTCGGGGCCAGCATCTCTCCCTACGCCGGTTGTTCGATGGGTTGCGTATACTGCCCTTTCGGGCACGAGGCGCGGGTCGGCGTCAAGACTGATTTCCTCTACCACCTTGACAGGAAGCTCTCCGGAGCCGTCGGCCAGCTGCACCTCGGACTGGGCCCCAGTTGCGAGCCCTACGGCCCCCACGAAAAAGAATTCAATATTACCCGAAACTCCGTCGAGATGATTACCAGCCACGATTTTCCCCTGCAGATATTCACGAAATCTCCCGTCGTGCTCAGGGATATGGATATCTTCAGGGAGCATTCCCGGAAAGGGCTTCTCGCGGTGAGCGTCTCGGTGATGTCGCGGAATAAGAAACTTTCAGAGATATTCGAGCCCGCGGTGAGCCCGGGCGGCGAAAGGATATCCGTCATAAAAGAACTGAGCGACAACGATATTTTCTCGGGCGCGGTCCTGGCGCCCATCATACCCTACATCTCGGATTCGCGGGAACAGCTGGAAGAGGTCTTTGAGTCGGTCAAGCGGGCGGGAGGCCAGTACGTGCTCCCTTCGGTGTTCTGCGCGGATTCTCCCGCGGCGTTCGGCAGCCTCAAGGAAGCCGTGCTCCGCCATTTCCCGAACATATTCCACAGGATAGACAAGATCTATGAAAATTCGAAGCTCCCGGCGGTGACGTACACCGAAAGGATCAACGACCTGCTCGAGGGGCTGAGCCTCAAATACGAGCTTCCGCTTTATCTGCCTACCGAAAAAGACGACAGCCTCCCTTCCGGAATCCGCCAGGAACTCTTACGATGAAAGCTGAACTGCTGCTGCACCATTGCTGCGCCCCCTGTTCGGTCAGGGTGGTGGGTAAATTAGAAGAGAATTTCGGCCTGCAGAGCTTCTGGTTCAATCCCAATATCCATCCTCTTGAAGAGAACGCCAGGCGCAGGGATTCCCTGGCGCGGTTCGCGGCTTCCCGGAACCTTCCGCTTCATTTCGGTCCTGAATACCCGGAGAAACTCTGGCTGGATACGGCGCGGAGCTGCGGAGGGACGCGGTGCTCCTTTTGCTATTCCGTCCGCCTGCGCGAGACCGCGAAAAAAGCACGGTCGCTCGGGCTTAAATATTTTTCGACCACCCTGTTAGCCAGCCCTTACCAGAAACACGAGCTTATCCGCGAGGCGGCGCTGGCGGCCGCCGCCGGAGAGAACGTGGAATTCTATTACGAAGATTTCAGGCCGTATTTTTTCGAAGGAAAGACCGAGGCTAGAAAGCTCGGCTATTATCTGCAGAAGTACTGCGGCTGCGGGTTCTCCAAAGAGGAAAGGGAAAACGAAAAGCGGCAGGCGGCGGGCGCGAAGCGGTAAAGGCCGCCCCTTGGCGCGGATCATTATCCCGGGGTTATGATACAGATCGCAAAACTGTTTATTATTTTCGGCGTAATATCCGTTATCGCTGGCCTGCTAATTTTGTTCGGGCTCCGGATACCTTTTTTAGGAAAACTGCCGGGTGATATATACGTCAAAAAAGAGAACTTCACGCTCTATTTTCCGCTGGCGACGTCCCTGATAGCAAGCGTGGCACTGTCGCTCATTTTCTGGATCTTCAGGTCAAAATAAATGAAACGAACATTATACCCGTTATTTGCCGTCGTTCTGCTTCTCTATTCCCTATCCCCCGCGCCCTGCCTTTCTCAACGGCTGCCGGAGACTATTATCCGGGTGGGTTTGTTCGTCGATATCAAATCTTTTAACCTGAGCTGTGAAGGGGAATATTCCCTTTACGAGACGGATTCGGACAGGGAAGAAGACCTCAGCCCCGGCAACGAATATCTCGTAAAAGCCGGCGCGAAAGAGATCTATCTTGACGGCAGGACTTTCGGCCCGAGCCTGAGGGTTGTCTCGAAGGCGAGCGGCGGCGTACTGAGGATCAACGGCCGGCGCTACAGGGACAGCGTGATCATTAATTGCAGGGACTCGAAGCTTACGGTCATCAACGAGCTAGGCCTCGAAGATTACATCAACGGCATACTGCCGAAAGAGGTCAACCCGGCGTGGCCCGCCGACGCTCTCAAGGCCCAGGCGGTTATCTCGCGCACTTACGTGGAAAAAAACCTCAAGAAACACGAGAAGAACGGTTTTGACGTCTGCACGGAAACTCACTGCCAGGTCTACGGCGGCATGGAATCGGAAGATAAACGCACGAGCACCGCCGTCGAGGCGACCAGGGGAGAGGTCCTCGTCTATAAAGGAGAACTCGCCCAGTCGCTTTTCCACGCCTCGTGCGGAGGGCACACTGAAAATCCGAACTGCGTCTGGACTTGGGAAGGGCGGGCGCCGGAATACCTCAGGGGAGTCAAAGACAAATTCTGCAAGGACAGCCCGCATAATTACTGGAAAAACAGCGTCAGTGCGGAATTCATCAGGGCCAGGCTTGTCAAGTCGGGCTACTCAGTGGGCGCCGTTTCAAAGATAACGATTGCCGGGCGCGACAGTTCCGGCAGGCCGGAGAAACTGGTGGTCAAACACTCCCGGGGAACCCTTTCGCTCAACCCGTCAAAGTTCAGGATGGCGATCGATCCCTGGATAATAAAAAGCGCCCTGATAACCTGCATAAGAACAAAGGGCGGTAATTTTATTTTCGAGGGAAAAGGCTGGGGCCACGGCGTCGGCCTCTGCCAGTGGGGCGCGAACATTATGGGCGGGAAGGGTTACGATTACAAGAAAATACTCAAGTTCTATTACCCCGGCACCGAAGTGGAAAAGTGGGAAGAATGAATCCATCAGCGATAAGCGGTAAGTGGTAAGAAAGAGCAGGGACAGAAAAATTCTCGGTCAAATCGCAGAAACGAGGTCAACAGTTTATGGACGAATTGAAACTTTCATCTTACGAATACAAGCTTCCCAAGGAGCTGATAGCCCAGAGGCCGCTGCTCGAAAGGGACAGGTCGAGGCTTCTCGTGCTCGATCGTTCGAACGGCGCTCTAAAACACGCTCACTTCGCCGACATCCCGGATTATCTGAGCCCCGGGGACTGCCTTGTTCTTAACCGTACGAAAGTAGTCCCGGCAAGGCTTTTCGGAAAAAAGGAGACCGGCGGCAAGATCGAAGCGCTGTTCCTCGATCCGGCGGAACTCAAGGCCGGCGGGACCGGGAGAGCTCTTTTAAAGCCCTTTATGGAACTCGGAAAAGTTATTATATTTCACGGGGGGCTGAGGGCGAGCGTGGAATCAAAGACCGATAGCGGAGAGACCATCTTGAGGCTGGAAGGCGCCGACCCGCAGGAAACGCTGCGCGAGTTCGGAAAGATGCCGCTGCCCCCGTACATCAAAAGGCCCGGTGAAGGCGATGGGCTGGCCTCTTTCGACAGGGAACATTACCAGACCGTTTATGCGGAAGAGAACGGCTCCATAGCGGCTCCGACCGCTGGGCTGCATTTCACTCCCGAGCTGCTGAACAGGATAACCGCGAAGGGTATAAAAACCGTAAAAGTGGTTTTGCACGTAGGGTGGGGGACGTTCAAACCGCTTATTTCCGAGGATATTTCAAAACATTCCATGCTCCCTGAACGCTACGAACTCTCCCCGGAAACAGCCCAGGCGCTTAACGAGTGCAGGAACAACGGCGGCAGGATAATCGCCGTGGGAACCACCAGCGTCAGGGCGCTCGAAAGCGCCGCCGGCAGGCCGGGTTTCGATGAAAAAGGTTTCGAGCCCTTCAAGGGGGAGACGTCGATATTCATATATCCAGGGCACAAGTTCAAGGCGGTGGGCGCGCTGGTGACGAACTTTCACCAGCCCCATTCGACTCCTCTGGCGATGGCGAGCGCCTTTGCTGGCAGAGAAAGAATACTGGCCGCCTACGAAGAAGCTATAAAGGAAAAGTACAGGTTCTTTTCTTACGGCGACGCGATGCTGATACTATAAACTAATTCAAAGGTCAAATATCAAAGAGCAAAAATTTTATTATTTGATATGGAATAGCCCGATATAGTATAATAGACCCCGATGACCGAAAAAATGATAACATTCGAACAGGTAGTGAAGAACCCTTTTACTGAAACGTTCCTTAAAACGGCGGACTCGAATTTTGCCGCGATAGGCTACAAGGAGCACGGCCTGCGGCACGCGAGGCTTACGGCCGACATTGCCGGGAACGTCCTCAAATTTCTCGGCTATCCGGAGCGCGACGCCGAACTCGCGAGGATTGCTGGTTACCTGCACGACGTGGGCAACGCCATCTGCCAGACCGATCACGGACAGAACGGCGGCATCATCGCGCTCGATATCCTGGAAGGTATGGGGATGCCTTACAACGAGATATTCCCCGTCATAGGCGCGATAGGCAGTCACGAAGATAAATCGGCCGACACGCCTTCGGCTATATCAGCGGCCGTCATACTGGCCGACAAGACGGACGTGAACCACACGCGCGTTCGTTCGGAAGACCTCGCCTCGCTCGACACGCACGGCAGGGTGAACTATGCCTGCCAGAGGGCTTTCCTCAGGGTGTCTAATGAAACTATGACCATCTCTCTGGAACTCACCATCGATACCCAGATATGCCCCGTAATGGATTATTTCGAGATATTCCTCGCCAGGATAAAGTTCTGCCGCAAGGCGAGCCGGGCTCTCAACTGCGAGTTCGTGCTTTATATCAACAAAGACAAATTCATCTAACGGCGGCGATAAGCGGTAAGTGGTAAGCGGTAAGTAACTTCAAGTCACGAATAACAGCGTTATTAGCTGTAAGTTTTATGCGGTAAGCAAAGTCAAGAGCAAACCTTGCAAGAGGACGACTTCCAGCAAAAAACAATAATAATGCCTAAGAATCCTTTTGAACTTCTGAAGAAATCCTCTGAATGCGACGCGCGGCTCGGCAGGTTGACTACCGCGCGGGGGCAGATAGATACTCCGGTTTTTATGCCCGTTGGGACGCAGGGCTCGGTCAAGACCGTTTCCAACGAAGAGCTCGAGAACGCTGGCGCCAGTATCATCCTTTCCAATTCCTACCATCTCTACCTCAGGCCCGGCACGGAAATAATAGAACAGGCGGGCGGCCTCAACCGTTTCATCGGCTGGAAGAAACCGATGCTCACGGATTCCGGCGGCTTCCAGATATTCAGCCTGGCCACTCTGCGCAGGATCGAAAAAGAGGGTGTGGAGTTCCGGTCCCACATCGACGGCTCCAAACACTTTTTTACGCCGCAAAGCTCGATGGAGATACAGAAAAAAATAGGCGCCGACATCATTATGTGCTTTGACGAGTGCTCTCCCTATCCGTGCACCCACGACTATGCCGCCCGCTCGATGAGGATGAGCGTTGAATGGGCCAGGCGCTGCAAGGAGAGTTTTGACGAGATACCCGGCCCCGCTTACAGCGAGGGGCAGCTCCTTTTCGGCATAATCCAGGGCTCGGTCTATAACGATCTCAGGAGGGAAAGCATCGAAAAAACCGTTGAGATAGGGTTTCCCGGCTATGCCCTGGGGGGACTCAGCGTAGGCGAGCCGAAAGAGGAAATGATCTCGGTGCTGGAAGCGTCCAAAGGGCTCCTTCCGGAAGATAAACCCCGTTACTTGATGGGCGTCGGAATGCCCGAAGATATCTGGGAGGCGGTCGAGCGGGGGATAGATATGTTCGATTGCGTGCTCCCCACCCGGAACGGCAGGAACGGCCAGGCCTTCACGAGCACAGGGAAAGTGAATATAAAGAACGCGGAATATATCAGGGATTTCGGGCCGCTGGACCAGGATTGCCAGTGCCCGGCCTGCAAGGGTTATTCGAGAGCATACCTTAATTACATGTTCAGGGCAAAAGAACTCCTCGTATTGAGGCTCTTATCTTTACATAACATTTATTTTTTGATAAAATTACTGGACTTTATAAGGAAATCCATAGAATCCGATTCGTTTATCAAATCAAAAAAAAGATTTTTTGACAGTTATTTTTCAACCGGGAAGGTATGAAGCTCAGGCGGTTGTTCATCATCGCGGGAATAGCGGCTCTGGCCGCTTCCGGTTTTGCGGCCGCGAAAAGGTCTCAGGAGCTCGAACTGATACGCGCCGGGCTCAAGGATAGCAGCAGGGAGATCCGGCAACTGTCGGCGCAGGCGCTCGGGGCCGTGGGAGACAAGAGTTCCGTCCCGGCGCTCAAGGAAATGCTCTCCGATCCGAATGATTCCCTGAAAATTACCGTCGCCGTGGCTCTCGCGAAACTCGGCGACAGGGCCGGGATCGCCGAGATACGGAAGATACTCAAGAACGTTCCGCAGCTCTCGGACAACCCGAAACCCCTCGAGAGAGTAAAGGCGATCGCTAAAGGCACCGTAAGGGCCCAGGCGGCCAGGGAGCTGGGGAACCTTAAAGACATAGATTCGATAGAACTGCTGAAAATAATGATAGACGACGAAGACGGCCGCGTCGCCGACGCATCTCTCATAGCCCTTGCAAAAATGGGCGACCCGGCGGGGAAGAAAGAATTCATTTCGGCGCTTGAAAGCACGAAACAGGAAGTCCGGGCAAAAGCCGCCGAAGCCCTGGGCGAGATCGGGGACCAGAACGCCCTGGAGCCGCTCAGGAAAAGGCTCAAAGATTGGGACAAGGGAGCTAAAGCCGCCGCGGTGCTCGCTCTGGGGAAACTTAAAGATAAACAAAGCGCGCCTGTTATAAGAGAGATGCTCTGGGACAAGGAAGACGTGCTCAAGGAGAACGCGGCACAGGCGCTGGGCTATATGGGTATCACGGACGTCGCTCCGGCTATAGAGGAGCTCCTCAAGGACAAGAACGGTTTTGTCCGTTTCGCGGCCGTGGAAGCTCTTTACAGGCTGGGCCAGGATTCCGGCAAACAATTCGTTCTTGACACGCTCAAAGCCGATGAAAAAGACGCAAAGCTCAGGGCTTTGAACATCCTTGAAAAAACCGCGACGGCAAAAGACATACCCTTGATGGAACCTCTGGTTTCCAACCCGGACAGGGAAGTTTCCATAACAGCCGCGAAAGCCATAGTGACAGTAGAATCAAGAGAGAACGCGAAATAGCAATAAACGGTAAGTTGTAAGAAGACCCGGTATTTTTGTCATTTTGACCCCGCCGAAGGCGGATGAACTCCGGGAAAAATCTTGCTTTAATCCAAAGACAAGATCCCTCAACCAAAAAATGCGGTTCGGGATGACATCGTTGAAAAAAAATAAAAGGAGCAATTATGAAGAAAAGGGATCAGAAAGTATTGTTCGCATCTATCTTAGGCGGCGCGATGTTATCATCGGGAGCGCTGTTCGCTGCGGACGCGCCGGCTTCCGGGAACCCGCTCGGCGGTTTTTTTCCGCTCATAATCATTTTCGTTATTTTCTATTTTTTCCTGATAAGGCCCCAGCAGAAAAAATCGAAAGAGCACCAGGCTATGATCAACGCCCTGAAGAAAGACGATAAAATCATCACCAGCGGCGGTATTTACGGCACGGTAACGGGAGTTAAGGGCGATATCGTGGAATTGAAAATAGCCGAGAACGTCAAAGTGCTGGTCGCCAAAAGCGCGATAAGCACGGTAGTGCCTCCGGAAACACCCGCCGTCGTGGATACGGAGATAGTGAAATAGGCTGACCCGGTTTTTAATAATGATAAAAAAGGCCGCTCAACACTCAGGGTTAACCCTCGAAACCGTCAAGAAGAACGCTATTGTCAATAACTTCATCGAGGCGGCCAACGAATATCTCGGAGCGATCGGTTATACGGAGCACGGTTTCCGCCACGTCGGCCTCGTCGCTTCGGTAGCGCACAACACGCTTGTCCAGCTTAACTATCCCGAGCCGCTGCCGGAGCTCGCGGCCATAGCGGGTTACCTGCACGACATAGGCAACGTGGTAAACCGCCAGGACCACGGCCAGTCGGCCGCGCTTATCGCGATGCGGATATTGAACGAAATAGGCGCTACGCCCGAAGAGATCGCGATAATGATCTCCGCGATCGGTAACCACGAGGAGGAGATAGGCGACCCGGTGAACCCCGTGGCGGCGGCGTTGATACTCGCGGACAAGTCGGACGTCCACAAGACACGCGTGAGAAACCCCTCGATGATAGGCATCGACATCCACGACAGGGTAAATTACGCGGCGGAGCGTTCTTTCCTGAAAGTGGACGGAGCAAAAAAGACGATATCCCTCGAGCTTACGATCGACACGAAGATCTCCCAGCCGATGGAGTACTTCGAGATCTTTATGTCTAGGATGATAATGTGCCGCCGCGCGGCCAAATTCCTTAAATGTAATTTTGAATTAATAATTAACGAAAGGAAACTACTCTAATGTCCAAATTCAAATGGAAGTTGATGTTGACGGTCGGCTTGATAGGGTTATCGATCTACCTGCTTTACCCTTCGTGGGAATGGTACCGCCTCCCGACGCAGGAGCGGGAGCAGAGAGAAAAATTTAAAGACAAGATCGTGGGGAAGATCCTGAACCTCGGCCTGGACCTGCGCGGCGGCACGCACCTCGTGCTTGAGCTCGACGCGTCAAAGCTCGACCCCGCGGCCAACGTCACGGACGCGGTCGACCGGGCCATCGAGATAATCCGCAACCGCGTTGACCAGTTCGGGCTCGCCGAACCTCTTATCACCAGGCAGGGCGACCGCTGGATAGTGGTGCAGATGCCCGGCATAAAAGACCCGGAAAGAGCCAAGGACCTGATAGGTAAAACGGCTTTGCTAGAATTCCGCATGGTGGAGAACAGCACGGCCCTGAGCGATATTATCGCCAAACTTCAGGAAAAGGGCGCCAAACCCGAAGAGATCGACAAGTACCCCGAAATAGCAAAACTCGTGCCGCAGGGCTTTCAACTGTTCTCCGGCAAGGAAGAGAGATACTATCTTTTGAAATCAACGCCCGAGCTCACCGGTTCGACTCTCGTTAACGCCAAAGTCGAGCTCGGCGGGCAGTTCGGTTACCCCCACGTTTCCATAGAATTCAACAGGGACGGCGCCAGGATATTCGCCGCGGTGACGGAGGCTAACGTCGACAAGAACCTCGCCATCGTGCTAGACGGCGTCGTGCAGTCCGCTCCCGTCATACGCACCCGCATACCCGACGGGAAAGCCATAATAGAAGGTAATTTCAGCATGGAGGACGCGAAGCTGCTCGCGACCGTGCTGAGAGCCGGCGCGCTCCCCGCGCCGGTCAGGGTCATTGAAGAAAGGACCGTGGGCCCGACCATGGGAGAAGACTCCATCAAATACGGTTTCATATCGTGCCTTGTCGGCTCTCTTGCCGTTATGATATTTATGACCATCTATTACGGTTTTGAAGGGCTGATAGCGAACTGCGCGCTCATGCTCAATCTTTTTCTCCTCATGGGTGCCATGGCCGGATTCCATTCGACGCTTACGCTCCCCGGCATCGCCGGTATCGCGCTGACGCTAGCCATGGCCATCGACGCGAACGTACTTATCCTTGAACGCCTGCGGGAAGAGCTTAAGGGAGGCAAGACCGTGCGAGTGGCGCTCGACGCCGCTTATCACCGGGCCTTCGTGACGATCTTCGACTCGCACGTGACTAACCTTATCGCCGCGTTGTGCCTTTTCCAGTTTGGCACGGGGCCGATCAAAGGTTTTGCCGTTACCCTGACGCTTGGCTGTATCTTGAGCCTCTTTACTTCCGTCGTGGTTACGCGGATGATATACGACCTGTTATTGCAGGAGAGAATAATTACGGAAATAAAATTCTAGGAACGGAGGACAAAAGTGGAACTTTCTTTTTTACATAATTCGAATATCAATTTCATAAGTAAAAGGTATATCTTTTTCACGCTGTCGATACTCCTGGCGCTTGCGGGCGCGGTTTCCCTGGTGCTGAGGGGCGGCCCGAACTACGGCATAGATTTTTCCGGCGGAATACTCATACAGATGTCGTTCGCAAAACCCGTCGCGATGGACGAAGTCCGGTCGGCGCTCCTGGCCGGGGGCATCCAAGGCATTGAACTGCAGAGCACGATGATGGGCACCCATTCTTCCATCGTCATACGGGCTAAGAAATCCCTGATGAACCAGGATGAACTTTCCTCGAAGGTAAAGGATATAATGACGCAAAAGTTCTCCGGGAACGAACTGACCATAGAGCGTAAAGAATTCGTGGGGCCCGCCGTGGGCAGCCACCTGTTCAAGCAGGGAATGCTGGCGCTGATATTTTCTTTCCTGGGGATCATAATTTACGTCGCTTTCAGGTTCAACTCCGGCGTCTGGGGAGCGGCGGGCGTAATGGACATCGTGCACGACGTGTTCGTGATCTTCGGTATATTTTCGATTCTCAACAAAGAGATCACTCTCACGGTGCTCGCCGCGCTTCTGACCGTAGCCGGTTATTCCATAAACGACACGATCGTGGTTTTTGACCGTATCCGCGAGAACATGAGGCTGATGACCAAGGAAACTTTCGGCTCCATTGTCACGAAAAGCGTCAACCAGACTCTTTCAAGGACCATAATCACATCGTTAACCGTGTTTATGGTGGGGCTCGGCCTTTTCTTCCTAGGCGGCGAGGTCCTACACGATTTCGCCTTCGCTATGCTGATAGGAGTGTTCGTCGGTACCTATTCCTCGATCTTCGTCTCCAGCCCTCTCGTTTACGAATGGGAAGAATGGAAGAGGCGCAGGACGGCCGAGATGTTCCAGAAACGCCCGGGCAGGAAATAAGAATTTTGCGGGTCCGACTCTGCGGCAGGACGCCCGAGATCGGAAGAGATATATGTAAAGTGGGTAATGCCGGCAAAGACCGCCGCGCTTGATGAACATACTTAGAGGACTACCGTCAGGTGAAAAAAATAAAGAAGTTCAAGATAAATATACGCATACGCGAGACGATGAGGCTGCTTAAATCAACGGCGCGCCTGAGCGAGATCACGTCTGAGATCGAGGATGAGATACACAGGCAGAGCCGCAGGATGAGTTCTATTATTGCTCCCGCCGCGCTTTACGATACCTTACCGAAAGACAAATTTCCCCAGGAACTGATCATAGAACCGCCGGAACAATGGGTGGCCGCGAGCTTTTTTCTCGCCACCATAGGAGACAGCGCCCAGAAAGAGATACTGGCCGCGCAGAATTCGGGCGACCAGCTCCTCGGGCAAATACTGCACTCTATCGCCCTTGAATCCCTCGAGCAAAGCGGGAATTTCGTCCGCAGGCTCATCGAAGACGAATCGAAGCAGGACACCTGCGAGCTCTCGAGGCAAAAAAACGTCGGCACCGAAGCCGCGTGGAAAAAATTCCTGGAATTGCTTCCCGGCGACAAGATAGGGGTCAATTTTCTGGGCGGTGAACGCTTCGAGCCGATGTATTCTACCGGCGGGATATTTTACTGGGTACCGCTGAAAAAACGCCGCTGAAACCTGCCTAGTATACAAGTGCAAACCTTAACCGATAACGATGATATATTTATACGATCTATTATTGTTGTTGCTTTTTATTCCGGCCGTCGCGCTAATCGCGCTCCGCTACAGGAAGAGGCTCGGCGCCGAATTCCTTTTCAAAGCCGCAGAGAGGTTCGGCGGCTGGGACCTGCCGGCCGGCGCGGGGGGCGGCAAACCGCTAATCTGGATACACTGTGCCTCTCTCGGCGAAGTGAAGGCGGTCGAACCCGTGCTGAGGCTGTTGCGAGGCTACACGCTTTTAATCACCACGGTAACGCTTTCCGGCAGGCAATACGCCGTGGAATCAAAACTCTCCGATCTTGTGTTCTTCGTTCCGCTTGATTTCTCATTCCTCGTAAGACGGGTGTTGAAGAAGACCAGGGCCAGCGCCCTGGTGCTCGTCGAAACGGAACTCTGGCCCGGCCTCATTTACGAGGCGCACAGGAGTTCCGCGGCCGTATTCCTCGTTAACGCCAGGCTCTCCTCCAGGTCCTACCCCAGATACCGCCTCTTCCAGATGTTCTGGAAACCAGTCCTAGGCCGCATCGATTTCCTCTGCGCACGTTCGAAGGAAGACGCTGACAGGTTCTGCAGCGTGGGTTTTCCCCGGGAAAGGGTTACGGTTACCGGGAACATCAAATATGACGCCGATATGGCAAAACCGACCTGCTCGAGGGAAGAATTGGGGTTCGGCGCTTCGGACCTTATCTGGGTCTGTGGCAGCACCAGGAATGGGGAGAACGAGATCATAGTTGACGCCTGGAAAGAACTGAAGGCGGCCTTTCCCGCCCTTAAACTCGTCATAGCCCCGCGCCATCTAAGCAGGGCGAAAGAAATAGCAAATATTTTAAGCGGCGCCGGTTGTGGCTTTTCTCTGCGCTCCAGGACTGAGCAAGCGGTGGCCGGCTGTCTCATTGTGGATACTTTCGGCGAGCTGTGGAAATATTACTCGGTCTGCGACGTGGCTTTCGTGGGAGGCTCGCTCGTGGATAAGGGCGGGCAGAATCCCATCGAGCCGGCGGCATTCTCGAAACCGGTTCTATTCGGGAGCCATATGGAGAATTTTCTTTCTGAAGCGGGAGCGCTTACGCGGACGGGCGGCGGTTTCGAAGTTACGGGGCGGGACGGCCTGATAGAAATGATGAAAAAACTGCTGGAAAACGAGGGGTTCCGGTCCGAGGCTGGGAAAAAAGCGTTTGCCGCCGTGCAGGCCCAGAAAGGCGCTGTCGCGAGGACCGTTGAGATCATAAATTCAGCTTTAGCGGGCCCCCGGCCCGGCGGTGTCAAATGACAAAGCTATTATCTTTCATCGGCTGGAGCATCATCAACCTCCTCGGGCGCACCCTGCGCACGCGGATCATAAACCCGTTCACCAGGCAGAAGAATAATTTCGCCTTCGCTTTCTGGCACGGCGAGCAGTTCATTCCCTGTTTCACCAGGAAAGGGGAAGAAGCGGTTATAATGTCGAGCCTCTCAAAGGACGGGGAGATCCAGGCGGGAATACTGGAACGGCTGGGATTTAAGGTAGTGAGGGGGTCTTCCACCCGGGGCGGCCAGCGGGCCCTTGTCGAGATGATAAGATACGTTAAACGCGGCCATGACGCGGGTTTTGCCGTGGACGGCCCCAAGGGCCCTTCCAGAGAGATCAAACCGGGCGTTCTTTATCTCGCCCAGAAATGCCGCATCCCTGTAGTCCCTATGAGCTGCGCGGCGAAAAACAAGGTTACCTTCGCGAAAGCCTGGGATCAATACGAACTGCCGCTGCCTTTCTCGAGAGCCGTGGCCGCTTACGGGGCGCCTGTCTACGTCTCGGAAGGCGATGACATCGGACAAAAGACCGCGGAGCTCTCCTCCTCGCTCGAAGCGCTCTCCGCATTCAGCCATACCGGCTACTGGTCGGAGGACGTTAAAGAATTCCTGTCGGGACACCCCCGCCCAAAGATACTCATAGTCCAGCCGAGCCGCATAGGCGACGTCGTTTTTACTGAGCCCAGCGTGCACGCGTTGAGGAAAAAATATCCGAACGCGTGGATAGGTTGGGTAACGGACGAGCGCTGCGCCCCGGTGCTTGAAGGCAACAAGGACGTCGACGAGGTGATAGTTTTCGACCGCCGCCGGCTCTCGCCCGGTTACATTTACAGGACCTTCAAATACCTGCGTTCCAAGGATATAGACCTCAGTATAGATTTTCACGGCCTCGCGAAATCGGCTTTTATGGTGCTCCTGGCCGGGGCGCGCTTTCGTCTCGCCTCGTCTTCGACGAACGGGATGAGGGAATTTTCCTGGCTATTCTCGGAGGAGATCAAACCCTCCTCGCCTGCGGGCGGTCCGGCAAAAGCCGCGGTGCATTGCGTGGACAGGCATTTTGCAGTGGCGGAGCGGCTCGGTTGTTCCCCTGAGGACAAGGTATTCAACGTCGTGGTCGGCGCCCGCGATTCGGCAGCGGTAGAAAGTAAACTCCTGCGGCTCGGAATGTCGCCGGGGAAACCTTATGCCGTCATTCACCCGGGAGGCGGCTGGCTCTCGAGACGGTGGTTCCCGGAGCGTTTCGCGAAACTCATCGAGAAGATATCTAAAGAAACCGGTATCCAAACAGTGCTCGTGGGCGGCAAAGAGGGCGGGGCTAATGAAAAAGGATTGAATGGTGAAATAATCGGCCTGGCGGATGCCAAGGTCATAGACCTGACCGGAGAGCTTGACCTCAAAGAACTCTCCGCCCTCCTTAAAAATTGCAGCGTATTCGTCGCGAACGAGGCCGGGCCGATGCACATTGCGACCGCGCTTAGCGTGCCTTCGGTCGCTATACTGGGGCCCACCGACGCGGCCCGCACGGGGCCTTTCGGGGGGGAGACGACTGTAATACAGCACAATGTGGAATGCCAGCCCTGCCGGGAGCGGAACTGCGCTAAAATGGAATGTATGAAGCTCGTGACCGTTGACGAAGTATATAACGCGGTCAGAGAGAAGCTAAACGAGCGTTAGAAAAAAATAATGAAAATCCTTATCATCAAACCCAGTTCGTTCGGAGATATTATCCAGTCGAATCCGGTAGCCGCGGCGCTGAAAGCGGTTCACCCGGGCGCTGAAATACAGTGGCTGGTCTTCAAGGCGTGGGAAGAGACCGTCGATCTTTTCCCAGACGTGGCGGGTAAGATCGTCTGGGACAGAAAAGCCGGCTTGAAAGAATATTTCCGGATGATAGCCGCGGTGCGAAAAGAAAAATTCGACGTCGTCATCGACCTGCAGGGGCTGGCCAGGACCTCGATCATCGCAAGGCTCTCGGGGGCCCTGAAGGTGATCAGTGTTCCTGGAACAAAAGAATTCGGCTGGCTTTTAGTAAAAGAGGCGTTCCCTGAGAGCAGGAAGATCAACGCCGTTCTGAGGAATATGGAGACGGTGCGTTTTCTCACGGGGAAAACGTCGGCGCCTGTTTTCAATCTCAAAGTTCCCGACAGCGCCGTGAACGAGGCGAAAAAGACGCTCGAGCAGAACGGCATAGGGCGGGATGATAATTTCATTGTCTTCATCCCCGGCGCGAGAGGGGCCGCGAAAACGTGGCCCGCGGAGCACTACGACAGGCTCGCGGCCGACATTTTAAACACCCGTAAAGTTAAGATCGCCGCTCTGGGAGGGGAACGGGACTGCCGGCTACTGCGAAACCCCGGCATCAAGGACCTGTGCGGCCGGACTTCCATCAAAACCCTCGCGGCCGTGCTTGCGCTCTCAAAAGCCGTTATCGGAGGCGATACGGGGCCGGTGCACCTGGCGGCCGCCCTGGGCGTTCCCGTTGTCGCGATATTCGGAGGGTCGGATATCGAGGAGACTGCTCCCCATGCGGGCAACGTAAAGCTGGTCTCGAAACGCCTTGATTGTTCGCCGTGCAGGGGCAGGCCTATCTGTAACGATTACCATTGCCTGACGGCCATATCTCCTGAAGAAGTTTTGACGGCGCTTAATGAGCTCCTGATCGCATAAAACCATGGAAAAAATTATCTTCTTTCATATGAACCAGCTGGGCGACCTGTTATTTTCACTGCCGGTGCTTTCAGCCGCAAGGAAAGAGTGGCCCGAAAAAACTATTTACTGCTTCGCCCGGCCGGACCACATACCTCTGCTGGCGGTCTGCGGCTTTGCGGACAGAGCCATACCCAAGCGGAAAACGGGGCTGCCGGGGACGGTGAGAATGGCGCTGGAACTGCGCGGCGAAAAGATCGACAAAGGTATATTCTTTTCTGAATCTCCGGAAAGCCTGCTTACGGGATTTTCCTGCGGGATAAAGGAAAGGGTGGGTTTTTCCGGCGCGAGCCTTTCGTTCCTGTTGACAAAAACAGTCGAGCGTTCGGGCGTGCCTTCGCTCGCGAATAACAAAAACCTCGGCCTCGCGGCCGGGTTAAAAGATATTCCTGACGATTATCTCGGCCTTGTGAAAGTCCCCGCCGAAAGTTCGCTGGAAACCGCGGCGTGGCTCAAAGAGAACGGCATAGACGCGGCGAAGCTCGTAGTGATCGCTCCGGGAGCCAGCAGGAGGCGCACGGAAAAATACTGGGATGAAAACAAATGGAAAGAACTGATGGCCTCCTTGATCGCCGCCGGTCTTTCGCCCGTAGTTACCGGTTCGCCCCGCGAAAAAGCCGCTCTGGCAGGACTCGCGGACGGCCTGGGCGGGAAGGTTAAGGTCTTTACCGCTTCCTCGGGCATACTTTCTCTCGCCGCCCTGTTCCAGAAGGCGAAACTCTTTGTGGGGATAGATTCAGGCGCGATGCACCTCGCTGCAAGCCTCGGGACGAAAGTGGTCGCCCTTTTCGGGCCTACCGACCCCGGCCAGGTCGGGCCTATGCCCTTGAAAAACAATGTGGTGATCAATAATAAATTTATGTCCGCCATCAGCACGGAGGAAGTTTGGCAAAAAGTGTCAGAACTAACCGCTTGATAAAACTCGCGAGAGCGTTCCCGTCCGGAGCCCGGGAAGGGATGCTTTTTTTCACGTGCCTGTTCGCGTTCTCGCTTTTTTGGAACGGCGGGTTCTCAGTTATGGGAGTAAGCAAGGGGGAAGTCGCCAAGCTCGTTATGACGTCCTTCTGGCCCTGGGTGCTCGCCGGCCAGGTTAAGATCCTCATCGTTTATCTCGCGGCTGGCCTGCTTGTGGGCCTGAGCGCGGAGCTTGTAGCCTCCCGGCTTTTACCTAAACTGCGCGGAGCCCGGCTCGGCTGGATATTCGCCGTCAATGCCTACTTTCTCGCGATCAATATAAGGAAATACCCTCAGCTCTACACCGAGTCTCTCTACGACAGGGGCGGGCTCTTTAAGCTGTTCGAGGTCCTTATCACGCACAAGCTACCGCAGTTCGTCTTCAACGGCGCGGGAACGGTCCTTTTATCCGCGGGCGTTATCGCTTTGGGCCTGTACCTCGCCAGGGCGCTGAAGGAACGAGTCTACCTCGCGGCGTTCGGTGTCGTCCTCTTGACGATCGGAACGCTTTACGCCTACCTGCCCTGGCTGCTGCCTCCGAAGAACAGCGGTCCGAACGTTATGGTGATCGCGGCCGATTCGTTCAGGAACGACCGGCTCGGCGCCCACGGCTACGCGAGGCACATTACACCGAACATAGATAAGATCGCGGGACAGGGAGTCGTGTTCAACAGCGCGTTCACGTCGTTCCCGAGGACTTTCCCCGCGATCATATCCCTGCTCACCGGCCAGCTCCCGGTAACGCACGGCGTGAGGCATATGTTCCCGGATAAATACTCGAGGGATCACACCGCCGCGAGCGTCGTAGAGCTGCTCAGGAAAAACGGTTACTCCACCGCCGTGGTCTCGGATTTTGCCGGAGACGTTTTCTCCAGGATGCGGATAGGTTTCGAGAGCGTCAAAGCTCCCTATTTCAATTTCATAACCCTCATCGACCAGCGCAGCCTGGAGGTGCACTTCCTGCTTATGCCTTACGTTACCAACCCCCTGGGAAGAAAGCTCTTCCCGGAGCTCAAGGAATTCGCCGGGAACGGCGACCCGTCCCTGCTCGCGGATGAAACGATCGACACGCTCTCGGGCCTCACGCGCAGGGATAAGTTCTTCTGTTTCGTTTTCTTTTCGAATATCCATTTCCCGTACGCCTCGCCTTACCCCTATTACCGCAGGTTCACCGATCCCGGCTACAGCGGCCGGTTCAAATACCAGAAGCCTCCCGCTGTTTACGCGGATGAAAAGATCACCGGTGAAGACATCGAACAGATCCACGCTCTTTACGACGGTTCCGTTGAGGCCTTCGACGCCGCCGCCGGCAGGATAATTGATTACCTGAAAAAACGCGGCTGCCTGGAGAATACGATAGTCATCGTCACCGCCGATCACGGGGAGAACCTATATGAGAACGGCTGGTACATCGGACACGGGGAACACCTGAGGGGCGACAAGGTCCTCAATGTCCCGCTGGTCATAAAGTTCCCCGGGAACAAATACACCGGCAAGGTGGACTGCCTGACCAGGGACATTGACGTCGCGCCCACCCTGCTCGACTACCTCGGACTGAAGACTAACAGCGAGGCCGACGGGCGCAGCATGATGCCGCTGCTCGACGGCAGGCAGAAAGGACTGGGGGTCCTCGCTTTCGCCGAGACGGGCGTGTGGTTCAGCGACACATCGGGAGGCTTTTTCCAGAAAGAGAGGATAATGTACCCGGACATCACCGCTATCTCGACGATCGATTTCACCTATAATCTAGAGGTGGTCCTCAAAAAAGAATACGAGCCGCTGGTCCGCACCGCCAAGCACAGGATGGTGGACGACGGGCGCTTCCGGCTGATCTACGTCCCCGAAAGGGAAGGCGTGAGGTACGAGCTTTACGACCGCGTGAGCGACCCGGCTTTCGCGAACGATATAGCGGCAAAGGACAAAAAGAAAGTGGAAGAGCTCAAGAAAAAACTTTTCGAGTTCATGCAGAAGGACAGGAGCATAGTCTTCAGGAACGGCTTCGCAGTTCAGGCGAAATAGTTAAAGACAGATAATAAGGCCGGTTTCTTCTCTTTTCTCAGATCTCTATTCCAGCCGTTGAATTTAGGAAACATTATGAAAACGCTATTCAAAATATTAGTAGTTGTTGTTATCGCCTTCGCGGCGTTTTACGTTTTCCTGATAATCCCGAACGATAAGAGGCTTGCGCCCATAGACACTTCGGTAAAGCCCGACGGCGTGCCGGAAGAGCTGTATTTCGATATGACGAAGAACATGTCGGACGCGAACATCGAAGTGCCCGCTCTCGACGCGGCGGAGAAATATCTCGATAAATACCCTTACAAACAGGACTATCCGGCCCTGCACAACGGCCCCCTGAACCTGCACGTCTCGCTCGGCTGGTTCCCGCTAAAGACGGTCCACCGCGACTGCATATTCGCTCCCGCGCCGTCAAAAATTGAATACACGCTCACTCTCCCGGAGAACCCGGTCTTGAAGTTCGATTACGGCATCATCTCTTCAGTCAACGGCGATCTGCTGAGCGGGGCGGAGTTCTCCGTTGTGGTCGCGCCGGAAAACAAGGCCGGGGAAAAAGTCTTTAATGCCGTTGAACAGCCGATGAAACCGTTCAGGTGGCGCTCTTACGACGCGCTCTACAAGAACTTCCTCAAATATTTCAGGCCCGGGCTCGAAGACCGCGACGGTAAATGGGAATACGCTCAGGTAGACCTGCGGAAGTATTCGCGCGAGAAGGTGACTATCTCCTTCATCGTGACTAAAGGCTCCGGCGTGGCCCTCTCGTTCTGGGGCAGGCCCTGCCTGTATTCGAAAACGGCAGCGGCGGTTAAGCGCCCCCCGAGCGTGATACTCATCGTTATTGATTCTTTCAAGCGCGGCCATATGATACCCGAGTTCTCTCCGGTTCTCTGCGGTATGGCCGGGGAAGGCGTTGATTTCAAGCGGGCTTTTTCCAACGGCAACAACACAAAACTCTCGGTCTATTCGTTCATGGCTTCCCGTTACCCGTTCGAGATGCCGGAGACCGCCACTCATTACGACCTCTCGAAACAGGAAAAGGAAAACTTTTATAAGCGCCAGACCGTTACGATCCCCTCGATGTTCGCGGCCAACGGCTACCGGTCGGCGGGCATCGGCTCGGTCTCTCTTTTCTCCGACGGGCACGGCCTCTCCGGCGACATAGGGTTTGACGAGGCCGAGAACCTGGAAGCGTCCGGTTACAGCCCGCCGCACGTCACGCAGGAAGCCATCAACTGGCTCGCCAGGCACGGCAACGAAAAATTCTTTCTCCTGATCTATTATTACGGGCCGCACGGGCCTTACCGGCCGCCGCTCAGCTATCTGTGGAGAACGCTTAAGACAGGCAAGTACGCGAACCTGCGGGACGCCCTTTACAGCGGGGACATAGTCTACCACGACGATTACATAAAGATATTGAAGGAATACCTGCAGTCTTCTCCGGCTTTCAAGGATACCGTGGTCATAGTCACCGCAGACCACGGCCTCGCGTTCCGTTCGGGAGTCTACGACTGGCCGACGAAATATGGCGCGTGGAAAAAGAAGACGGTCTGGTTCCACTCGCACGGGGTCAACGTAACGCCCGACGACCTCAACGTCCCGCTCATTTTTTGGAACCTGAAAAAACAGAGAGTGGTAGAGAGGAAAGTCCAGCTCCTCGACCTGGCGCCCACCCTTGCCGAGCTCTCCGGGATCCCGCCTTCAAAAGACTTCAAGGGACAGAGCCTCCTGGGCCTTATGGACGGCAAGAACTTCAGCGAGGGGGTCACTTTCCACCAGGGCGTGACTAATTACGGCGTCTACTGGAAAGATGAATATCTTTACGTGAAGAACTTTATGCCGAGAGAAGGCTTCCCGAAGGAATCCGTAATACCAGAGGAAATGTACTACCTTGTAAACGACAGCGTGTGCGCCAAAAATCTCGCGTTCGAGGAAAGCCCTGAGCTGACCATAATGCGGAGGTTCTTTAACACTTTCCTCGTGCAGGACGAGGAGAACAGGCTGGTTTTCAAGGGGCAGGGTAATTCATCGGCGCTAATAAAAGTTTCCAGCGAAGGCGCGATCGACTCCGTCGAGACCGGCGCGGCGCTCAAGTCGAAGTCCAGAAGGAGTTTCACCGTAGCGCTCAAGAACGGCGAAACGGTTTCCTTCGTCACCAGCCCGCGCAGGGCGGGGCTGAAGCTTTCAGCCAGCATAGATGGCAAAGTGGTCAAGCCGTCCGGAATACTTTACGGCTCGCAGGGACTCGCCCTCAATCAGGGTTTTGAGATAAAATCCGCGGACAGGGATTATTACAGGGGGATTTGCGAGACCTATAAACCCGGGACCGGCGGAGCGGTCTTGTTCGGGACTATAGTGAAAGACAAAGTGGCGTACGAGGACCTGAAGAATTCTCCGAAACAGCTGAAATCGATGCTGGAACAGTGGGGATACATTAATTAGCGCTAAGCGGTAAGTGGTAAGAGATAAGTTAACGGCAAAAACTAAAGTCTGTCATTCCCGAGTGCTTTGATCGGGAATCCAGTTCAGAATATGTTGGCTCTCTAAATGCTGTTAGTTGTCTTCTCAAAGCTTTTGAAAGGTGTATTGCTCATTGTAGTTTTAGGATTTCGAAAAAGTTTTCAAAAAGACGCGGCGGTCCACACGCCCGCCGCTCCGCACGGCCGCTCGTGAATGTAAAATCGCGTCCGTGAGGCATTTTTGAAACCATTTTCGAAATCCCCACTAGTTAGTTGGGGGATGGGAAGCGTGTTGCGATGGTGCCTATCGGCACTTTCGCCTGCGAAAACCCGCCGTCGAATAGTTCGCTGGCGCTCACTTATCGCAAATGGAAGGTCTTTCATAGAAGACTATAGATAATAAGGTAAATCAACCTAAGCTTCTAGTAGCATTGGAAAAAATGAATGAAAACATATTTTATCCGACACACTGAAAAACTTGATATAGACCAAGAAACATTTGATAGTTTGTTGGAAAATAATGAAATTGCTGTTCATTTTCCTTTTTTGGAGAATTGGGGGGAGCAATTTGATACTACAAGTTTAAATCTGAATGACTACAAGCAGATGTCTTCGAAAAAAGCCATAAAAGCTTTAATTGCTCTTTCCAAAGAAGGCGGGTATGTTTGCGCTGAATATCGTACTCTCAAAGGTGCCGTAATAGGTCTTGTGCCACCGAAAACTCAAGTTATATTAAAAGAAGGTAAATGGGGTGATAAAAATAATTTTCAAGGCAGAAATGCTATATTGAAAACACTACAGCTAACGAATGTTAAACGCATAGAGCCATCAAAATATTTGGATATTTCTTCAGGACGGCCCAGGCAAGGAACAATTGCGATCTGGCGAAGCGTCGGCAATAGAATTGAATCCTTGGTCGAGAATAAACCTTTAGAACAAATACTTCAAAATCTTTCTTCCACGCAACAAGAGGTAATGTGTTCTGAATATTTGAGAAGTGGTCTTGATAAAAATATTTTACCAAAAATAGAGACCCTGCTTCTTCCTGTTGGTAGAACGCTGAGAGATGTAGATATTGTGGGACTTGACGACAATAATGAAACAATTTATTCTCAGGTAACATATGCTAAATTTAATCGTGGCATTAAATTTAAAAATCTTCAAAAATATGCTTTAAATGAAAGAAAAGCAATTTACTTCTGTAATTGCTCAAAACCGGAGATTTTAGATTGTATTATTGTTTACCCGTTATCGCTTGTTTTTTATACATTCAATAAATCAGAAATAGGAAAGAGATGGATAAATAACATTTTCAACTGAAATGGTGGTGGGTTTGAATAAATTATTACAACTCACAGATAAGCAGAGGCAGTATAACGCGGCGATGAAAAAATACGAGAATATGCCGGCGTATTTGTGGCCTGGGTGGGTGGTTTCTTCTATTGTTGTTGGCGGGCAGGCGTTGCTGGCTGTGCTTGTGATACCGCAATCTATCGGGGTCTTTAGACAGGCGCTGACTTTCGTGGCGGCCTACGTGCTCGCGGACTTCGTCAACGGGCTCGCGCATATGTATATGGATAACGCGGATGATTACGAAGCGCCTTGGGGGTCTCTCGTCGCTGCGTTTCACTTGCATCACCGGACGCCGGTTTATAAGATAAAACCTTTGATCGGCGTTTATTGGCACGAGTCGGGGTCTAAGATATGGCTGGCTTTACTGCAGGTTATTCTGGTTCCGCTGGTATGGACGGGCGGGGTGTCGGGAGCGGCGGCGTGGGGATTGTTCTATTTTTCTGTTCTTTCGTCTATCGCCGAGGTCTCTCATTACCTTTGCCACGTGACGACCGCCAACGGCTTTGAACGGTTCCTGGGTAGGGCGGGGCTGCTTATGTCGATACGTTACCACGCCCGCAGGCATCATACAGGTGATAACATCAACTATGCTTTTCTTAACGCTATGACGGATCCCTTAATAGATCTCATCGCAAAAAGACTTTACGTTGGCTACAGAACTACGACCGATACCCATTACGCTTTTTATACGGGCGCGGACACTTCAAACAGGAAATAGCGGCACTCAGCGGAGGATAAAATGAAAATATTGCTGATATCATCAAGCCCTCACAAGCAAAAGAGCAGGACTTTTATGCTTGCGAGCGAAGTTGTCAAGGGGCTCGGAGAAGGTGTTGAAACCGAGGTCGTGCACCTCTCAGACTACAAAATAGAGTTTTGCAGGCACTGCGACCTGTGCCATTTAAAGATCCTGCAATGCCCGCTCAAGGATGACGCGGGCAAGATCCTTTCCAAAATGCTGGAAGCGGATGGGATAATACTCGCGAGCCCTAACTATATCAACCAGGTGACGGCGTCGATGAAAGCGCTTTTTGACCGCTCAAGCCACTTCATCCACTGCAAACGACTGCTCGGAAAATACATTGCCGGTGTCGTCACTTCCGGGAGCGGGCTGGACAAAGAAGTCCTCGATTATATGAAGCATTACAGCAACACCTGCGGCGCGCAGTTCGCGGGGGGAGTATCTGCCGGAATGCCGGTGGATGAAAAGAAAAAAACTGAGGCGTTCAAGCTGGGTGAGGCGCTGGCCGCGGCGGTAAAGGGCGGGAAGTCCTTCCCGGACCAGCAAAAAGTTATAGAAGAGGGGAAAACCCGGTTCGTAAAACTTATCGGGATGAGGAAAGACGAGTGGCTCGGAGAATACCAGTACTTCAAGGAGAAGAACTGGCTGTAACGGATAATTAATATGATCATCGATAATATACTATTAGTATTCAATTATCTATTCGCGGCGGCGATGCCGGTGACTCACATCGGCGGGTATCTTGTTTCGATACTCTCGGTCGCCTTTATCTGGAGATACTGGGGAAAGCTTTACGATGAACCCGTCTTCTCCTGGCTCCTGCTGTTCGTTGTTTACGGTATGCTGCTGGTCCCGATATCCGGAGACCCGAAGTCCGCCCTGGGCACTATGGCCGGCTACCTTACGCACTGGTTGTGCCCTTTTATCCTGGGCTATGCCGTCTTTGACCCGGCCAAGGCGCGCAGGGCTCTGTGGATCTACTTCATTTTCTTTTCGGCGGTGCTGACGCTGTCGCTGCTTGCCTATTTTGGGCTGTTCGCCCAGGTCGTGCACGGTAATTTCTTTCTAGTTGAAGACAGGCTGCTTAAGGCCGGACGTTCGCACATCGCTCTCGGAGCCCTCTGCGTGTTTATATCATTTTTTATGACGGGTATTTCGGTCTACTCGAAAGAGGCCGGAATAAAAAGGTTGGTCCCCCTGATAGGGGCCGCGGTGTACGTTTTCGCGCTTGTGCTTTCTGGCTCGCGGAGCTACTACATAGCGGGATTTCTGGTTTATGTTTCATTCGCTGTGCTCTGGGCCGTCAAGAACGGGATGGCAAAATATCTGCTGATAGGCGTCCTTGTCCTCGCCGCCGCGGGTGGCGTCATTTACAGGTATAATCCCGCGGTAAAGTACAGGATCACCCGCACGGGCCCGAGCGATGATAACGTGGCCGACAGATTCTACCTTTACAGGATCGCCTTCCAGGAGATCAAGGCCAGGCCGCTGTTCGGTTTCGGCCCCGGCCAGGGCATAAAACAGAAACAATATTTCGAGGCGCTCCCTTCCGGCAAGCAGGGGCTCGACCGCCACCCGGCGCTTCACTCATTTTACCTTAACCTCGCGGCGGATTTCGGCTTGGCGGGGCTGATAATATTTGTTATCATAATGGCTCATATTTTTCTGAGGCTCGCAGCGGTGATGTCCGATAAGGAAAGCCAGGTGAACCTCTTGGCGTTCGGGCTGTTCTGGGGGCTCGCTGGGTTGTTGATAGGTGATTGTTTCGATACTCTGCTCAGGGGCCCGGGCGTCGCTATGGAGCTCTTCTGGGCGGCGGGAATGATATTCCGGATCTCTAAAAAGGATGAAGCGTGAAAATCAGCGGAGCCGCTATAATAAGGAACGGGGTCAAGTTCGGCTACCCGTTCGTCGAATCGATAAAGTCAGTGCTGCCTCTCTGCGATGAATTCATAGTGGGCGTAGGCGATTCCGACGACGGCACCCGCGGGAAGATCGAAGAGATCGGCGATCCAAAGATAAGGATACTGGACACGAAGTGGGATATGACAAAAAGGTCCGGCGGGCTCGTGCTTTCTGAACAGACCAACCTGGCCCTCAAAGAGTGCGCCGGGGACTGGATATTTTACATGCAGTCGGACGAAGCGGCCGACGAGAGCGAGTTCGAGAAGCTCAAGGCCTTCATCACTCTGTGCGACGGCCGGGAAGACATAGACGGGATCGCGTTCGATTACGTCCATTTTTACGGCAGTTATTTCACCGTCCAGGCGGGCCGCAACTGGTACGGGCGGGAAGTAAGGCTCATTAAGAACCGCAGGGGCATTCTCTCCCACGGCGACGCCCAGGGCTTTCGCAGGAACGGCAAGAAGATAAAGGCCGCCGCCTGCGGGGCTCACATATACCATTACGGCTGGGCTAGGCCGCCGGAAGTGATGGCGGAGAAGGTCAAGGCGTTCCATATGCTCTGGCACGACGACAGGTGGATAGACAACAACTGCTCGGGAAAAGAAGTCAGGGAATTTTTCCCGGATCTCGGCAACCTCGCCGAATTCAGCGGGAGCCATCCGAAAGCGATGAGCAGGCTCGTTAACAGGGCTTCCGAAGGGTTCATCAGGCAGTGCAAACAGGAATATATGAAGAATAGGACCCTAAGGCAGTCGGTCAAAGACTTTTCAAGAAGACTGCTTTGCGGCAGCCACTTGAATTTCAAGCTCAAAAAAATCTAGCCCGGCACGGAGAAAAATATGGCAAGATTCATCCGCTACGCAAAAGTCTTCGGGCTCTACGAACTCATACAGCCCTACCTTAAATACTCTCTCCCGGTGGAAGAGAAACTCCCGGCCAGGAACGTGCTCGTTATCGCCCCGCACGCCGACGACGAGTCCATTGGCTGCGGCGGCACGCTCTGCCGCCACGTTAAAAGCGGCGCGCAGGCGAGCGTTGTCTTCTGCACTTCCGATTCCGAAGCTAGGGAACGGGAAGCCACGCAAGCCTTGAAGGTCCTGGGAATAACAGGTTCGGTGAACCTCGGCTACAAAATAGAATCGCTTAAGGACGCCAGGGACCTGGGCGATAAACTGGCCGCCGTGATAGCGGACAAGAAGCCGGAGATAGTCTTTTTGCCGTTCTTTCTGGACAATCACGAGGACCACAGGGCCGTGAGCGAAGCCCTCGTGAGCTTTTACGTGGGGAAAAAAACCGATTTTATGATCTACGCCTATCCCGTCTGGTTCCCGCTTTACCCGAACGTTATCGTAGACATAAGCGGTGAATGGGAAACAAAGAAGAAAGCCATAGAGTGTTACGCCTCACAGACCGCGACGAGGGATTACGTGAAGATGGCCGGATCGCTTGGGGAATACTGGGGGGCGGTAAAGGGGCGCGGGATAAAAGTCGCCGAAACATTTTTCCGCGCGAGCGCGGAAAAATACTTCGCCCTGGTATCGAGAGGGCTTTAAAAATTAACAAAGGAGAGACAGTATGAACAAGATCGGTTATTTTGTGGTTGGCGCGATGATGATGGTTTCCGGGCTGGTGTTCGGGGCCGAACCCGCGCCGGCAGCCGCGCCCCAGGGCTCGGCGGTTTCAACGGCGAAGAAGATACTGGTCGTTTACTACTCCCGCACGGGCAATACCAAAAAAGTCGCCGAAGAGGCCGCAAGGATACTCGGGGCCGACGTTGAAGCGCTCATCGATAAAAAGGACAGAAGCGGGGTCGGCGGATACGTCGGGGCCGGAAAGGATGCCACTCAGAAGAAGCTCGCTGATATCGAGCCGGTAAAGACCGACGCCTCAAAATACGATCTCGTGGTGATCGGCACCCCGGTCTGGGGGTGGAATATGACGCCCGCCGTGAGGACCTACATCGCCAATAATAAGGCCGTCTTGAAACAGATCGCCGTGTTTACCACCGCTGGCGGCACCAAGCCTGACAAGATAGTCGCGGCAATTGAAGAGCTTGCCGGGAAAAAAGCACTGGCCTTTGAGGGTTTTTTCCAGGGTGAAATTAAAGACAAGAACAGCGCGAAATATGAAGATAAACTTCACGCGTTCCTTGCCAAGCTGAGATAATGGACCTGGGACAGCTGATCGTTCCTTCGGGAATTACGGCGTTCGCGCTTTTCCTCATAAGCCTGATGAGCGGTTTTTACCGCCGGCGCATGCGGGTCGTTCACTCGGTCTCCGCGTACCTGTGCCTGGCGGTAGTGCTTTTTCACAGCGCGGCGGCGATGCTGTGCGGTATTTTCGAACCGGTCGGCCTCCTCGCGAGCGCCGGGATGATCTTGAGCGTCTTCAGCGGTATTTTTGGATGGGGAATGACGGCGCACATCACGCTTGGGATCATAACGCTGGTTTTATCAGTAGCCCACGTTGTTTTTATACAGGTAATGAAATAGCCGGACTTAACGGAAAATTGAACTGTCATAAGGAATAATTATGCTAAACCTTTGCGCCTGGTGCGGAACGGAGATCAACAGTACGGAAACGGACCTGCACCTGGTCAGCCACGGGATCTGCGATAAGTGCAAGTCGAACATCGATTTCCAGCACGGCGGCCCTCTGGAAAAGTTCATCGATACGCTCGCGACGCCCGTGCTGGTCATTGACGGCGATTGCAACGTCCAGATGGCGAACCAAAGGGCGCTCGAGATCCTAGGAAAAACGCCCGAAACGATACGCGGATTTAAACCCGGCGTCGTTTTCGAGTGCGCTTACGCCAGGCTCCCCGGCGGCTGCGGGAAAACGGTCCATTGTTCCGGCTGTTCCATAAGGAACACGGTGACCGGCACGATGAACACCGGGGCCTCGGTTAATAAATTCCCGGCTTACCTCAATAGAACTCCTAAAGACAGCATAAATGGTATGGACCTGCTCATTTCGACGATAAAATCCGGGAGTTTCGTGCTGTTGAAGGTAGACGACATCAAACCGTCCCAGCGAAAAAGCGATCAATGATAAAAATACAGAACCTCAATAAAACATACGGCGAACAGGTGCTTTTCCAGGACCTGAACCTGACCATAAACCGCGGCGAAAAGATAGGGCTCGTCGGCAGGAACGGGCACGGCAAGACCACGCTTTTCCAGATGATACTGGGGCAGGTCGAGCCCGACTCCGGCAGCATAACGATCCCGAAATATTACAGGGTCGGTTATATCCAGCAGCACATCAATTTCAGCAAACCCACCGTTCTCGAAGAGGCCTGCCTGGGCCTCCGCCCGGAAGACGAGTACGATACTTGGAAAGTCGAGAAGATACTCTCCGGGCTCGGTTTTTCCGAAGAGGATATGCAGAGAAGCCCTGGGGAATTTTCCGGCGGCTACCAGGTGCGCTTTAATCTCGCCAAGCTCCTCGCCTCCAACCCCGATATGCTGCTGCTCGACGAGCCGAGCAACTACCTAGACATCGTTGCCATCCGCTGGCTTGAGGGATTTCTCCGCGAGTGGAAAGGGGAGTTCATACTCATTACCCACGACAGGGGCTTTATGGACAGCGTGACCACTCATACCGTGGCCATACACCGCGCCATAGCCAAGAAGATCGAAGGCACGACCGATAAGCTCTACGCCCAGATCAACCAGGAAGAGGAGATCTACGAGAAGACCCGGCTCAACGAGGACAAGAAACGCAGGCAGACAGAGCTTTTCATCGCGAAGTTCAAGGCGAAAGCGGCTTTCGCGGCCCGGGTGCAGTCGAGGGTGAAAAAGCTCGAAAAGGAAGCGGTCAAGGACGAACTAACCACCATCTCGGACCTGGAACTGCGTTTCAACAGCGCTCTTTTCCCGGCGGCCCAGATGATGTCCGCGTATAATATTTCTTTTTCCTACACCGGCACCGAACCGTTCCTTATAAACAGGTTCTCGCTTGAGGTCGGTAAGAGAGAGAGGATCTGCATAGTCGGAAAGAACGGCAAGGGGAAATCTACTCTACTCAAGCTCCTCGCGGGCGAGCTGGAACCGCTCGAGGGCAACATAAAGAAACACTCCATTCTCCAGGAGGGCTACTTCGGCCAGACCAACAAGATGGAGCTAAACGAGAACAATACCGTGCTCGAAGAGATCAAGAGCGCAGACAAAAAATGCGGCGAGAACCAGGCCCGCAATATAGCGGGCGGGCTGATGTTCTCCGGGGACAATGCCTTAAAGAAAATAAAGGTGCTTTCCGGGGGAGAGAAAAGCAGGGTGCTGCTCGGCAAGATCCTCGCCAAGCCCTGCCACCTGCTCTTCCTGGACGAACCGACCAACCACCTCGACATGCAGTCGTGCGACTCGCTCATAGAAGCCATTGACGAATTCGAGGGCTCGGTAATAATGGTCACTCACAACGAGATGTACCTGCGGGCGGTCGCCGAGAAGCTCGTGGTCTTCGACCAGGGCGAGATAAATATCTACACCGGCAGTTACGACGATTTCCTCGAAGACGTGGGCTGGTCGGACGAGTATTTTACCGAGAAACCGAAACAAAAGAAGGAAAAAGATGACGTGGAGCCCGCGCCGGGCGAGCAGGCCAGGAAAGAGAGAGCCATCCTGAGGGCTGAGAAGGCCGTGGAGCTCGCGCCGCTGGAAAAAGAGATCACGGAGCTCGAGGCGGCCATCAAGAGCGCTGAACTGGAGTTCCACTCCGATAACGAGGCGCTCATCAAGGCGTCTACCGAAGGCGACGCCGCACGGATCGCCGAGTTCGCGAAGAAAACGCACGGCGTCAAAGAAAGGATAGAGGCGATGTACGAGAGCCTCGACAAGATTACCGGAGAATTCGAGGGGAAAAGCCAGTGCTACGCGGACAAGCTCAAAGAACTTGAAAAGGCCGCGAGCGGCAGTTAGAAGCCGGCAGAAAGATCTTAAATGCTATAATGGCAAGATCGGGATAATATATGGAAGAGAAAAGAGTCTTGCACGTTTATTCTTCGTGGACAGCCGGCGGAGCCGAGAAGCTTATGGTGAGCCTCGCGGCCGCCCTCGAGAAAAGAGGCGTCAAGAATTTCATAGCCTCGCCGGGGGACAGCTACATCTACAAAAAAGCCGTCGAGCTGGGCCTCGCCGCGCGAAGCCTCGTCATCCGCGGCTCGTTCGCTCCCGGCGGGATAGCAGGGCTTTACCTGATCGTAAAAAGAGACAGGATAAACATACTCCACGCCCACCAGGGCAAGGTCTTCTGGCCGTGCATCCTGATGAAGTTCATTTTCGGCAAAAAGCTCAAAGTGGTATTTCACAGGCACGCGCAGCTGCCACACAGGTTCTACTCGCGCACTCACTACCTTTTCGCTGACGGGGTTATCGCCATATCGAACGCCGTAGCGCGGGGTCTGATAGACCGGGAAAAAGTTCCTGAGGACAAAGTCAAGGTCGTCTACAATGGCACGGATTTTTCCAGGTTCAACAGCGGTGTTTCGGGCGATGAGGTCAGGAAGAGTTGGGGCCTGTCGGATAAACCCGTGATAGGCACGGTCGCAGCGATGAACCGCCCGAAAGGCAAAGGTCAGGAATACCTTATAGAGGCCGCGCAGATAGTCAAGATAAGGTTCCCTCAGGCTAAATTCCTTATAGTGGGTACCGGAGAAATCGAACAAGACCTCAGGAAACTCGCCAAGAAGCTCGGTGTAAATCACGACGTTGTCTTTGCCGGTTACCAGGAAGAAGTCGAAAAATTCATAGCCGCGATGGATATATTCTGTTTCCTTTCATGGGACACTGAAGGTTTCGGACAGGTGATGGTGGAAGCGCAGGGCCTTGGAAAACCCGTCATAGGCACGAATATAGGCGGGATACCCGAGACTTTCAAGGACGGGGTCACCGGCATACTGATCCCATCAGGAGATTCCGAGCTCCTCGCGCAGATGATAATAAGGCTGCTTTCCGACCGGGAACAGTTGACGGCGATGGGCGCAAAGGCCGCCGAATTCGTCAGGGAAAATTTCAGCCTGGAGAAAATGGTTGACGGTGTTTTAAAAGTTTACGATGAAATTACAGGAGCGGGCAATGGAAAGGCTTAAACTGTCTGTTTACGTGATAACTTACAACGAGAAAGACAAGATAACGGACTGCCTCGAAAGCGTGAAGTGGGCGGACGAGATAGTGGTGCTCGATTCCTTTTCGACTGACGGTACGGTCGAGATATGCAGGAAATACACAGATAAGATCGTTCAAAAGAAATTCGAGGGATTCGGGAAGCTCCGCAACCAGGCCCTGGAGAACTGTTCCAACGACTGGGTGCTTAGCGTCGACGCTGACGAGAGGGTCACCGAAGAACTTAAGAAGGAAGTGCTGGGCCTGCTGGAAAAAGGCCCGGATGCCGACGCTTATCACGTCCCCCGCAAGAGCCATTTTATGGGGCGGTGGATAAAGCATTGCGGGTGGTACCCGGATTACCGCCAGCCGCAGTTCTTCAACCGGAAAAAGATGAAATACACGGAACAGCTCGTTCACGAGACCTTCGAGCTCAACGGCAGGCTCTCGTACCTGAAAGGCCACGCGCTGCAGTTCCCGTTCCTGAACCTCGAACAGTACCTGAGAAAAATGGAGCGCTACTCGTCCCTGCGGGCCGAGGAGATGTTCAAAGAGGGAAGAAAGTTCAAGGTCCATAACGCGGTGCTCAACCCCCTGGCGATGTTCTTCCGTATGTACGTGGCGAAGCTCGGTTTTCTCGACGGCACGACCGGGCTCATCCTCTCGCTGCTCTACGGCTATTACACTCTTCTTAAATACGTCAAGCTCTGGGAAAAACAACAATAAAACCGTGATCAAACCAACAAAAATATTATACCCGTTCTCCCTTATCTACGGCGCGCTGGCCCGGCTCGACCGGGTTGTTACCCGTTCACGCAGACTGCCGAGGCCGGTTATCAGCGTGGGGAACATCACCTGGGGGGGGACCGGGAAGACACCCTGCGTCATAAAGCTCGCGCGCGAACTAACGGCCTCTGGTTTTACGCCTGCGGTGTTATCAAGGGGGTATTTCAAGAAAGATAAGAGGCGTTCTTTCGTAGCTGTTTCGGACGGCAAAAAAACCCTGGTCCCGCCCGAAGTTTCCGGAGACGAGCCGTACCTGATCGCGGAGAACGCGCCGGGGGCAGTCGTAATGGCGGGAAAGAACAGGCTGGGCGCCGCCGGCTACGCCCTTGAGAAGTTCACACCCGACATCTTCATCCTTGACGACGGTTTCCAGCACTGGAAAATCAAGAGAGACCTCGACATAGTCTGCATAAGCGCGCTTAACCCTTTCGGAAATAACTGCCTCATTCCGGCGGGTATCTTAAGAGAGCCGCCGTCCGCCCTGCGCAGGGCGGACCTCGTGGTGATAACCAGCGCGGACCTTGTTCCTGAAGAGAAACTTTCCGCCATAGAAAACACTATAGCCCGGTATTTCAGCGGGAAAACCATCAGGGCGAAATACAGCCCGGTTTGCCTGAAAAGAGGCATTGACGCCCGGGAGTTCAAGCTGGAAGAGTTTAAGAACGATGTTTTCACGGCTGTTTCCGCGCTGGGCGAGAACTCGGGTTTTAAAAAACTATTAGAAAAGTCCGGCATAAATGCGGACAACCATCTTGATTTTCGCGACCATCATTGGTATAATCTAAAAGAAGTAGTCGGCATAGCGCCGGGCCGGAAAATTATTACGACCACCAAAGATATGATTAAGCTCAAGAGCTTGCTGGGCCTTATGCCGCTCAGGGAAGCCGAAAGGTTCTACGCTCTTGAGGTAGATCTCGAGTTCATAAACGGAGCCGCGATTTGGGAAAACAAAACGAAAGCAATGCCGCGGTCTTCATAGACCGTGACGGCACGGTAATAAAAGAAAAAGATTACCTCAGAAAGATCAAGGATATCGAGCTCTTCGCTCATACGATACCGGCGTTGAAACTTTTGAAAAAAGCGGGGTTTAAGCTGATACTTGTCACCAACCAGTCCGGGATAGGACGCGGGTATTTTACGGAAGAAAAACTGGGCAGGATCCACACTTCCCTGCAAAAACTGCTCACCAGCAAGGGCGCCGGCTTCGACGCCGTGTATTACTGTCCTCACGCGCCCGGCGCCGGCTGCTCCTGCCGCAAACCGAATCTGGGGCTTGTTAAACTCGCCGGTAAGAAATTCCACCTCAACCTCAAGAGATCCTACAGCATCGGCGACCACAGCGGAGATTTCCTGCTGGGAAGGAATATGGGCGGCAAGGGCGTTTTCGTCCTCACCGGGCACGGCAAACGGGAATACCGGAAGTTCGTCAAGGATCCCTCGGCCCCCCGGCCCGACAGGATAGAAAAAAATATCCTGAGCGCCGCTAAGTGGATATTGTCCGACAGCGCAGGGGAGCGCTCCTAATATGAAGAACACTTTACTGATGATGTCGGCTCTGCTGTTCATCGTGCCCCAAATCGCGCGCGCCGAACAGCCCGTAATCGCTTCGACTCAGTCCGCCCAGGGCGCCGGCGCCTTTACCTGGAGACATGAGCCGCTCAACGGCGCCTACTGCCTGGGCGAGGAACTCAAGTTCGTCATCGCGTGGAAGTTCATAATCGTGGGATACGCCTCGATGTCCGTCGCCAATATTCAGGAGGTAGGGGGGCGGAAGGCTTACCACATAGCAACGGCCGCCAGGTCCACGGAATTCTTCGACAATTTCTACAGGGTCCGCGATACCAACGAGTCATGGATCGATATGGAAAGCCTCTGCACTCTCAAGTACGCCAGCATTAACGATGAAAATAACAAAAAAAAGAACGAGACGATAATGTTCGACCAGATAAACCGCACGTTCACCATTCTCGAGTCCTCCAAGACCGGGACGATACCGGCCTGGGTGCAGGACGTGCTCTCCTCCCTTTACTACATCAGAACGAAAGAGCTTGTCGTGGGCAGGGACGTGATAGTGGACGGACATTCCGGGGACCTCTCCTGGCCGCTAAAGGTCAGGGTGCTCAAGAGGGAAAAGATCGAGGTTCCCGCCGGCAAGTTCGACTGTTTCATGGTTGAACCGACGCTGAGGGAAGATGCCGGGATCTTTCAGGCTAAAGGCAGGCTGCTGGTCTGGCTGACCGCCGATGAAAGAAAAATACCCGTGCTGATGCGCTCGCAGATAGTGGTGGGTTCCGTTGAAGCTAAACTGAGCGAACTGAAACTCAAATAACGAGGTGTTTATGCGTAAAGGACCGATTGACCTCAGCAGGATAAAGACCGTTTCCCTCAAACACAGGCCCAGCAAGGTGAACAAATCGGATTTTGCGGGGACCCTCAGGAAACCGGTGAGCTTCAAGGGTTTCTGGGATTCGATGCCGGAGATCCTCGCTGGAAAAAACCTCAAGAATTTGGTAAACTTGATTTTTCGTGCCAGGTCAAAAGGCAAGCCCGTGATCTGCGCGTTCGGCGCCCACGTGCTCAAGTGCGGTCTCGGCCCTCTGCTCATCGACCTCGCGAAAAAAGGGATAATAACGGCGTTCGCGAGCAATGGCGCCTCCTGCGTCCATGATTTTGAGCTCGCGTATTCAGGGTTTACCTCGGAGGACGTCGCGGCCCGCCTCAAAGACGGTTCTTTCGGAATGACGAAAGAAACGGGGGAATTCCTTAACAAAGCCGCAAGAACGGCCCACGACAATTCGCAGGGCCTGGGGTTCACGATAGGCAGAGAGATCGAAAAAGCCAGGCTCCCTAACAGGGGCTTGAGCGTTTACGCGGCCGCGTACAGGCTGAAGCTTCCCATAACCGTTCACGTTGCCATAGGCACGGATATCATATACCAGCATCCGCAGTGTGACGGAGCGTCTTGGGGATACGCGAGCTACCAGGATTTTTTGCTTTTTATCAGGAACATAACAGACCTCGGTTCGGGAGGAGTGTTCCTTAATTTCGGCAGCGCGGTTATAATGCCCGAAGTGTTTTTGAAAGCTCTCACGGTCGCCAGGAACCTGGGGCACAAGGTGTTCGATTTTACGACCGCGAATTTTGATATGGTGAGGCAGTATAGGCCGTTGACCAACATAGTTTCAAGGCCTACGAAAGACGGCGGGCAGGGGTTCGATTTCACGGGCCATCACGAAATAATGCTCCCGCTCCTTTACGCGGCGCTTGTTGACGGCAGGGGCAAAAAATAAGCGGTAAGCGGTAAGCGATAAGAGAAGCAAACACAGCTTCTACGCCTCATCCTGGAGAAAAAATGGAAAGACTTACGCGGTTCATTCCTAAATTCGAAAAACAGAAGATAATTGTCCTGGGCGACCTTATGGTTGACAGGTTCGTCTGGGGCAGGGTATCCCGTATCTCCCCGGAGGCCCCGGTGCCGGTAGTCGAGGTCACCAGGGAAAGCCACGCTTTCGGCGGTGCCGGCAACGTGGCAAATAACATCACCAGCCTCGGCGCCAGGGCCTTCCTGCTCGGGGTCGTGGGCGGAGACATGGAAGCCGAACAGCTCAAAGAAGGTTTGAGGATGAAATCGATAGACGTCGGAGGCATAATCACGGACCGCAGCCGCCCGACCACGATCAAGACCAGGATCATCGCCCAGCACCAGCAGGTTGTGCGGGTGGACAAGGAAATAAAAGGAAATTTTTCGGAAGAGATACAGCGGGATATATTTTCAAAGCTCGAGGAAATGGCCGCTTCCGCCGACGCGATCATAATCTCTGATTATGGCAAGGGGGTCATCAACGGGCCCCTGCTAAAAAAAGCCATAGCCCTGGCCCATCGGTACGACATCCCCGTCACAGTCGACCCCAAGATAGAGCACTTTATGGACTACAAAAGGGTTACCTGCATAACGCCGAACCTGGCGGAAGCCATCGCCGGGATGCGCTACAGGGAAGTTACCAGGGATAAAGACATACTCGAGCTGGGCAAGAAGATACTAAAAAAACTTAACTCGGATTCCGTGCTGATCACCCGGGGAGAAAAGGGGATGACCCTCTTTGAACCCGGCGGCAAGACGACTCACATCCCGACCAGGGCAAAGGAAGTTTACGACGTCACGGGCGCCGGAGACACCGTTATTTCCGTCTTCACTCTCGCGCTCGCTTGCGGCTCCAAGCTCGATGAGGCGGCGGAGTTGTCTAATTTCGCGGCCGGGATAGTCGTCGCGAAACTCGGCACGGCGACCGCGACCAGGGAAGAGCTCCGGTCGGCGGTACTCAATTTCGAAAAGAACAAATAAATGAGAATAGCCGGTATAATACCTGCCAGGTTCGCCTCTACCCGCTTCCCGGGGAAACCGCTGGCGTTGATAGCCGGAAAGACGCTTATAGAGAGGGTCTGGAGGCAGGCAAAAAAAAGCAGGAAACTCTCGGAAGTTTACATAGCTACCGATGATTCGGACATACAAAGAACGGCGGAAGGCTTCGGCGCCGAGGTCATAATGACGTCGAAGCTCTGCAGGAGCGGCACCGACAGGCTAGCCGAGGCGGCGAGGAAGGCCGCCCGCGGCGCGGAGCTGGTAATAAACATTCAGGGTGACGAGCCGGTGATCTCGCCGGCCCTCATCGACAGGATCGCGGAGTGCCTTCAGAAAGACCCCGGATTGCCCGCGGCTACAGCGGCTTTCCCATTAACTGATAAGAAGGCGATCGCGGACCCGAACGTAGTAAAAGTCGTTTTTGACCTGGAACACAACGCGCTGTATTTTTCGCGCTATCCGGTGCCTTTCCCGAGGCGTCCACAAAGCCCGTCCGGCTATTTCAAACACATCGGGATCTACGGCTACCGGAGAGGTTTTCTTCTTGAATTCGCCGCCTGGAAGCAGACGCCCCTCGAAAAGGCAGAGCAGCTCGAACAGCTCAGGATCCTCGAGATGGGAGGGAAGATCAGGGTGGTCATTTCAAATAAAGATTCCTTCGGAGTTGACGTGCCGGCGGACATCCAAAAGATAGAGAGGCTCATCAAATGACAAAGTACATTTTCGTTACAGGCGGCGTAGTTTCATCGCTCGGGAAGGGGATCACCGCGGCTTCCGTAGGATGCCTGCTGAAGGGGCGCGGGCTCAAGATCAACGTTTTAAAATGCGACCCCTACCTCAACGTTGACCCGGGGACCATGTCGCCTTACCAGCACGGCGAAGTCTTCGTTACCGTAGACGGCGCCGAGACGGACCTCGACCTTGGCCACTACGAGCGTTTCATGGACCAGGAAACCAAGAAAGAGAATAACATAACCGCCGGCCTGATCTACGAGACAGTGATCGGGGCCGAACGGCGCGGAGACTATCTCGGTAAAACCATACAGGTGGTCCCTCACATAACGAACGAGATCAAGTCAAGGATCACCAGGCTCGCGCCCGGGTTCGACGTCGTGATCATCGAGATCGGAGGCACTGTAGGAGACATCGAGAGCCTGCCTTTCCTTGAAGCGATACGACAGCTCAGGCTGGACGTGGGACGGGAGAACGTGATGTACATGCACGTGACCCTGATACCCTACATCAAGGCCGCGGGGGAAATGAAGACGAAACCCACCCAGCACAGCGTGATGAAACTGCGCGAGATAGGCATAGAACCTTCGATACTGATATGCCGCATGGAAAAGAACCTCAACGAAGACCTGAAAAGCAAGATATCGCTTTTCTGCAACGTCGAATCCAGGGCCGTCATAGAGGAAAAGGACGTAGGTTCTTCCATCTACGAGGTTCCCATTCTCCTTAAGAAACAGAAGCTCGACGACCTTATCCTTGAGTACCTGCACATGAAGGCCCCCCAGCACAAGCTGAAGGCCTGGGAAAATATGGTGCACGCGGCGAGGTTCCCGGAACACAGCGTCACTATAGCCGTGGCCGGCAAATACACCGAGCTCAGGGACGCCTACAAGAGTATCTGGGAAGCGCTCAAGCACGGCGGTTTTTCGAATTCCTCCGCCGTGGAGATAAAGTTCATTGACGTCGAGAACGAACAGGTGGAAGAGGAGCTCGAACAGGCTGACGGCATACTCGTGCCGGGCGGTTTCGGCGACAGGGGCGTAGAAGGCAAGATCAGGGTCATCAAATTCGCGAGAGAAAAAAAGATACCGTTTTTCGGCATCTGTCTCGGCATGCAGTGCGCGGTGATAGAGTTCGCCAGGAACATAGTCGGGCTAAAGGGCGCGCACTCCACGGAATTCAATCCCTCCACCGAATACCCGGTAATAGACATGATGGTCGAACAGAAAAAAGTAAAAGCCAAAGGCGGGACGATGAGGCTCGGGGTTTACCCCTGCAGGCTCGTCCCGGGCAGCCAGGCCGCAAAGGCGTATAAGAAACGCACCATACTCGAGCGGCACAGGCACCGCTACGAATTCAATAACAAATACCTCAAACAGATAGTTGCCAAAGGTCTCTCGATCAGCGGGGAGAACCCTGAGAGGAAGCTTGTCGAGATCGTGGAGCTTGCGGACCACCCGTGGTTCGTGGGAGTGCAGTTCCACCCGGAATTCCAGTCCCGCCCCACGAGGCCTCACCCGCTCTTCAGGGATTTCATCACCGCGGCCCTGAAATTCAAACAGAAAAGAGATACCGCATGAAGCAAAAGACGATCTTCCTCAAAAAATTCAACCTGAAAATATCGAACGACCTGCCTATGACTCTTATAGCTGGGCCGTGCGTTATCGAAAGCGAGAAAGAAACGCTCAAGCTTGCTGAGGCGCTCGCGCGCGTCGCGCGGGACTGCGGCGTGGGACTGGTCTTTAAGGCTTCTTACGATAAGGCGAACAGGTCTTCCATAACGTCTTACAGGGGGCCCGGCCTCAGAAAAGGATTGAAGATCCTCGCCTTGGTAAAAGAAAAATTCTCCCTTCCCGTGCTCACCGACGTTCATTCCTCCGCCGAAGTAGAAGAAGTCGCCGGCGTCGCGGACATCATCCAGGTGCCCGCTTTCCTGTGCCGCCAGACGGATCTCGTGACCGCCTGCGCGAGGACCGGCCTGCCCGTAAACGTGAAGAAGGGCCAATTCCTCGCGCCCGGGGACGTCGAAAATATTATCGACAAGATCGAGAGCGCGGGAGGAAAAGATATCCTCCTTTCGGAGAGGGGAACATCGTTCGGCTACCATAACCTGGTCGTGGATTTCCGTTCGGTCCCCATTATGAAAAGAACGGGTTACCCCGTTATTTTTGACGCCACTCACTCGGTCCAGCTTCCCCAGGGTTCGGGGAACAGGAGCGCCGGTAACCCGGAATTCATAGAACCGTTGGCGATGGCCGCCGCGGCCGTTGGAGCCGCCGGGCTGTTCATCGAGGTCCACGCCGACCCTGCCAGGGCTCTCTCGGACGGGGCCAACAGCCTGAAACTTTCCTGCCTGGAGAGCTTATTAAGGAAAGTAAAGGGCATAGACGATCTGGTCAAAGAAAATTCAAGAAAACTAAGTAATATATGAGTCTCCATTAAGTATTAATATTTGATTTCGGAGGTTTTGAGATGAAGTGCCCCAAATGCCAGTTCGATAATAAAGAAAACGCCAAGCTCTGCCGGAAATGCGGCGCCGAAATGAACCCGGTCCTTGTCTGGAAGCCGAGCTGGAAATGGCACGCTACGACGCTCGCGATAATTTACGCCGTGCTGATAATGCTCTTCTTTTCATTGAATTTCATTCTTAAACCCTATATGAGAAAGATACCGAAAGATATCACGCCTTGGCTCAAAGACATCCCGAAACAGCAGCAGACTAAAGTAGGATAATACGGGAACGATATAAGATCACGCCGCAAAGGAAATAATATGAAGCTGTCAGGGAAACTCTTGTCAAAGTTGAACAAAATCAAGTTAATAGCCATGGACGTCGACGGGGTGCTTACCAACGGCGAAATAATCATTTTTGATTCCGGCGCGGAAACTAAGATATGGAACGTTAAAGACCGTCTCGGTTTCCACCTGGTCCAGCGTTCCGGGGCTGATATCAAGCTCGCTTGGATAACGGGCCGCGCCTCAAAACAGGTCGCGGACCGCGCCAGGGAGATCGGGATAGATGAGTTCTACCAGGGCTGCATGCGCAAGCGGCCCGCCATGGAAATGATCTTGAAAAAGTATTCGCTCAAACCAGAACAGGCCGTATTTATCGGCGACGACCTCATAGACATCCCGGTGCTGAAAATGGTGGGGCTCGGGGTCTGCCCGAAAGACGCTCCCGAGGAAGTAAAAAAGGAAGCCGACTACATCTCTCCCCATGCCGGGGGTAAAGGCGTGTTGAGGGAAATAGTCGAAGCCGTCTTGAAAGCGCGGGGTTTCTGGAAAGCGGCTGTCAAAGGGTATATAGATTAAAAGTGAAAAAAATAATCAGGAAGCTGTATTGTTTGATAATATTGTTCTTTTTCAATTCAGTGAGGGCCCTGCCGTTCAGGTTCGCGGTGAAACTGGGCGGTTCCCTGGGAACTGTCGCGTACCATCTCATCGGAAAATCCCGCACTATCACCGAAGAAAACCTGAGGAGATCTTTCCCGGAAAAAAGCGAAGATGAAATAAGGTGCATAGCCAAAGAGGTCTTTGTAAATCAGGGTAAGAACGCTTTTGAATTCTTTTGTTACCCCCGTCTTTCCGCCGCCAGAATTAAAAATCTTGTCGGTGTTGAGAACGAGGAAGGCTATTTAACAGCAGTGGCGGAGGGGAAGGGCGTGCTGATGGCCAGCGCGCACTGCGGCAGCTGGGAACTTCTAGGGGCGTCGCTTTGCGCCAGGGGGTTCGCGATCAACGTGATAGCCAAGCGCGTTTACCTTGACACTATAAACCAGCTGCTTGTAGATCTTAGGAGCTCCAAGGCGTTGAAAGTCATATTGCGCTCCGACAGGGATTCGGCGAGAAAAATGCTTAAAGCCCTCAGGGCCAGGGAGACCCTGGCGCTCCTGATAGACCAGGATACAGATGTCCCGGGCGTTTTTGTGGATTTTTTTAACAGGCCCGCCTGGACCCCGGCGGCCGTGGCGGTGCTGGCGCTAAAGACCGGTGCCCCGGTGATACTCGCTCTCGACACCAGGCTCCCTGACGACACTCACAGGGTGGACATCACGGGGCCGCTGGAACTCATCAGGACCGGCGATCACGAGAAGGACGTGCTTGAGAACACCCGGGCCGTGACCAAGCTGATCGAAGGCCATATCAGAAAATATCCCGGCCAGTGGGTGTGGATGCACGAACGCTGGAAGACGAAACAGGCAAGCTAGCTTGAAATAGAGGGAGCGCTATGGCGGGTTTCGGAAAAAGAAAATTGCTGTCGGCGGTCGTAGTCATCAGCGCTGTTTTTCTTTTAATATTTTATTCTTTCGAGAGCGTCAAGAAAGACAAGATCGAAAAACTACCTCCCATACCGGAACAGGCGATCGAAAAGTTCAACGTCACTGAGACTGAAAAAGGGCAGCCCCACTGGGTGCTCGACGCCGATTCGGCGCAGATACTCGAAACGCAGAAGAGAGTGATGCTCACGTCTCCTACTATAAAATTTTACCAGAACGGAAAGTACGTCTCGACCCTCGTGGCCGCCAGCGGCAGGATAAATACCGACAACTATGACATCTGGGGTGACGGTAAATGCGTCCTGACAACGGTCAAGAACGAGCGGCTCGAGACCAGCAATCTCCACTACAGGTCGGACGTGAAAAAAGTTTTCACCGATGAAAAAGTAAAGCTGATCAAGCCGGACGAGACCATTTACGGCGAGGGCCTGGAAGCGACTCCCGACCTTGAGTCCATAAAGATAAAAAAGCAAAGAGTGGAAGTCAGGTCGTCGGGACTTAAGCCAAAAAAGAAATGATAACTAAGGGCCTCTATTTAAATGCAGTCTGCGCGGTGGCCGTGCTGGCACTGTCGAGCGGTGCGTCCCGGGCGAAAGACCCCAAGACCATAATAACCGGCGCCCAAATGGAAATTACCGGCGGTGGCAAGACGGTAGTCTTTTCCGGAGGAGCCAGGGTGGAAAAAGGCCAGAGCGTGCTCACGGCCGATAACATCATCCAGGACAAAAAGAACAACCGCGTCGACGCTTCGGGCAATGTAGTCTTCAACACCGTCTCGAGCAGCGGTGAGCCTATGAAAGGGTCTTCGCAAAAAGCATATTATGACCTTGAGGGTGAGCGCGGAGAGCTTTTTGAAGGCAGCCCCGAAATAAGATATTACATGAAAACCTCTACGACTCCCGTAATATTGAGGGCCGGAGACATTACTTTCGATACGAAAAAGGAAGAGCTTTACGCGAAGGATAAAGTGGAGATAGTTACCTCGTCCGTAACGGCCTACGCTCCCTTCGCGGTTTTCGTGCAGAAAGAAAAAAAGATCACCCTGACGGGGCCGGTGCCACAGCCGCAGGTGATCTATTACGAAGGCGGCAAACCTAACAGGTATTTCGCGGACAGCGTTACGTTCCTTGCCGGCGGCGACAGGATAACGCTCAAGG